>Ga0209702_10000222_pt1 | contig 116966 bp, 84 predicted proteins | sample FRY01_FD_187210 | JGI IMG/M metagenome (GOLD analysis project Ga0209702, IMG submission 187210) | Freshwater microbial communities from Lake Fryxell liftoff mats and glacier meltwater in Antarctica - FRY-01 (SPAdes) (version 2) | ecosystem: Environmental > Aquatic > Freshwater > Ice > Glacier...
GAACTTCCACAAGCAGGTGAAAGTGATTGCCCATCAGGCAATAGGTGACGACCCGCACGCCCATGAAACGCTCCAGATTGCGCATGATCTTGCGAAAGACCTCCTTGTCCCGACCCTCAAAGACCTTGCGGCGATCCACGATTCGGGAAATGCAATGATAATAGGATTTTCCATTTCCGAATAATCTTAAACCTCTCATATTATCGAATATACCACCAATACACGAATGCAAGCGAAATAATTTTGGGGGCCTGGCCCGCAGTTTATTCGGCTTCGCCTTTTGCCTTTTTAGTCTATAGTCGGACATGACATTTGGCTTTCAGACCAGTTTCACCAGCCTTCCTGCCGCTTTCTTTGAGCGGGTCGAACCTAGTCCTGTAGGGGCACCGGTTCTTATCGAGGTAAACAGGAAGCTGGCAGAAGGACTGGGTTTGGACGTTGCTCGCCTTTTGGGGGAAGAGGGCTGTTCGATATTCTCGGGAAACTCTATTCCTTCTGATTCGGATCCGATTGCGATGGCTTATTCGGGGCATCAGTTCGGCTCGTTTTCGCCGCGCCTAGGGGACGGACGAGCGATCCTGCTCGGTGAGATTGTGGGACTCGACGGAGTGCGACGGGATGTTCAGTTGAAGGGATCCGGACCTACGCCCTTTTCCCGCCGAGGGGATGGTCGCTCGGCTCTTGGTCCAGTTCTCCGGGAGTATCTGGTCTCGGAGGCCATGGCGGCCCTCGGAGTTCCTACAACGCGGGCGCTCGCCGCCGTGTTGAGTGGAGACAATGTCTACCGGGAGAAGATTGAGCCGGGCGGCGTCTTTACGCGCGTGGCTAGTTCTCATCTACGCATCGGCACTTTCGAATACTTCGCCTCGCGGCGGGATCACGAAAGCCTTCGCTTGCTCCTGAATTACGCAATCGCACGTCACTATCCGGAAATGGCATGTGCGGAGAATCTCGCTCAAGGCCTACTTTCGGGAGTGATGGAGCGGCAGGCCTTTCTGATCGCCCAATGGATGCAATTCGGCTTTATCCACGGGGTCATGAACACAGATAATATGAGTATTTCGGGCGAGACGATCGATTTCGGGCCCTGTGCGTTCCTCGATCAATATGACCCGGCGAAAAAATTTAGTTTCATTGATCAACAGGGCCGCTACGCCTACGGCAACCAACCCATGATCGCTCACTGGAATTTGGCGCGCCTCGCGGAGGCACTTCTTCCGCTCATGGCCACGGACGAGGTGACTGCGATATCCATGGCAAAAGAAACGCTGGAATCTTTCCCAGTCCTTTTTAAGGAGCACCACCTTAGATGCATGGCGGCAAAAATTGGTGTTCCCACCGGTGGAGAGGCCGACTGGCCGCTCGTGGATGCGCTCCTTGCGCTGCTTCTGGAGCAGGGAGTCGATTTTACTCTCTCATTCCGACATCTTCGTGATGCGGCTGGCGGGAGCGAGAGTGCTTTTCTGCGATTGTTTACGCAACCGGCTCCGGTGATTGAATGGCTCGCAAGGTGGCGTGATCACCTTGCGACGATGGGGGTGACCGTTCAGACTGCTGCAGATACGATGCAGAGTGCGAATCCCGTCTTTATTCCCCGAAACCATCGGATCGAAGACGTAATCAATGCAGGGAAAGAAGGTGATTTTGAGCCTTTCCATCGCTTAAATGAGATCCTGCGCCGACCGTTCGAGGAGCAGCCCGAATTCAGCGACTACGAGGAAGGACCAAAACCGCAAGAGGTCGTCCGGGCGACTTACTGCGGCACCTGAGGAAGCGACCACCGGCCACGGTATGATGCCGGGGCTGCTGCCATCACTTGGGCCTCGGCTGCCGGAGGCTCAAGCTTTCACGACACGAGGCTTTACCTGATTCAGCCGCGTTCCACGATGGACGGGATGGGCTGGTCCTCGGTTGGTCCGGTGTAAAGAGTGAGCGGACGGTAGAGTCGATTGTCGTCGAGTTGCTCGAGAACCTGGGCGGTCCATCCAGCGGCTCTGGAAATCGCAAAAATGGGCGTGAACAGATCCGTCGGGATCCCGAGGGAATAATACACCGTTGCCGAGTAGAAATCGACATTGGCGTTGAGACCCTTGCGCTCGAACATAAGTTCGGCGATGCGCTCGGACATGTCGATCCACTTGGTCTCACCGAGTTCCTTGGTCAGCTTGATCGCCATCTTACGGAGGTAGGGCGCCCGGGGATCGAGAACACGGTAGACGCGATGCCCGATGCCCATGATTTTCTTCTTCTGCGCGAGGCAGCCTTCGACGTAGGCATCGACCTTGTCGAGAGTGCCGATTTCCTGAAGCATGTGAATAACGCCTTCGTTGGCTCCGCCGTGGAGAGGTCCCTTAAGTGTCCCGATCGCGGAAGTGATCGCGGAATACATATCCGAGAGGGTCGCGACAGTCACCCGGGCGCTGAAAGTGGAGGCGTTCATGCCGTGGTCGGCGTGGAGCGTGTAGGCCGCATCGAGGGTTTTCGTTGCTTCTGCTCCGGGGACTTCTCCATTGATGAGGTAAAGAAAATGTCCGGCCTCAGAGAGATCGTCTCGCACGGGCATGAGCTCGAGTCCCTGGCGGGCGCGATGAAAGTGAGCCACAATGAGGGGCATGGTCGCGCAGATGGCGATGGCACGATCCTCATTAATCTCGCGATTCTGATCATCGCCTCGGTGATCATAGAGCCCCAGCATGCTCACGCCGGTGCGGAGCACATCCATAGGAGCGGCGTCTTTAGGGGCGGACTTGATGAAATCGATTACACCCCGGGGGAGGTGGCGGTGGGCGCGCAGAGACTTGGTGATCTCCTCAAGCTGGATCTGTGTCGGCAGTTCGCGCCGATGGAGGAGATAAAGAACCTCTTCAAAGGTGCATTTCTCGACGAGGTCCTGAATATTGTAGCCCAGATATCGGAGGATTCCCTCTTCGCCCATCACGTCACTGAGGCACGACTCGTTTGCGATGACTCCCGCGAGCCCCTTTGAATATTCCGGTTTCTCCGACATAAGGTTTTGTTTCTACTAAAATGCGGTGGTTAAATCAACCCCGGCGATCACCATCTCCCGGGTCATTACGCTATCAGCCCATCGCCCGGACAAGTGCCTGACCCATATCGGAAGGATTCCCCGCCACTTCGATGCCGGCGTCGCGGAGAGCTTCGATTTTGGCGGCGGCAGTTCCTTTGCCTCCGGAGACTATCGCTCCAGCATGGCCCATGCGGCGTCCCGGAGGCGCGCTCGAGCCGGCAATGAAGGCGGCCATCGGCTTTTTACAAAACTCTTTTGCCCAGGCCGCGGCTTCTTCTTCGGCGGATCCGCCAATTTCACCGATCATGATGATGGCTTCGGTCTCGGGGTCATCGTTGAACATCTTGAGGATGTCGAGGTGGGAGGTGCCGTTGATCGGGTCGCCGCCAATCCCCACGCAGGTGCTCTGCCCGAGGCCGAGATTGGTGAGTTGCCAGACGGCTTCGTAGGTGAGAGTCCCGCTTCGGGAGACGACTCCCACTTTGCCGCGCTTGTGAATGTAGCCGGGGGCGATGCCTATACGGCAGCCGCCGTGGGAATCTTTGCCGAGACCTGGAGTGACGATGCCGGGACAGTTCGGCCCGATGAGGCGGGTCTTTTTGCCGAGCATCCCGGCGCGCACCCGCATCATGTCCATGACGGGGATGCCTTCGGTGATGGTCACGGCAAGATCCACTCCGGCATCGACCGCTTCGAGGATGGCGTCGGCGGCAAACGGGGGTGGAACGAAGATCGCGGAGACGGTCGCGCCGGTCGCGGCGACGGCTTCAGCGACGGTGTCGAAAATCGGAACTTTGCCGGCAAAGAGCTGACCGCCTTTGCCGGGCGTGACGCCCGCGACGACCCGGGTACCGTAATCGAGGCTGAGCTGAGCGTGGCGCCCGCCGAAGGAGCCGGTGATCCCCTGCACGAGGATTTTGGTGTTTTCGTCAACTAGAATGGCCATGGGAAGAAGTGCGGTGCGACAGTGTTAGAGGGTCGTTTCAGACAGCGATGGCCTTGACTGCTTTGGCAGCGGCATCGGCGAGGGTGTCGGCGGAAATGAGAGCGACGCTCGAGCCGGCGAGAGTTGCCTTGCCTGCGGCGACGTTGTTGCCCTCTAGGCGGACGACGAGAGGGATGTTGAGATCGACCTCCTGACAGGCGGCGACGATGCCCTTGGCGATGACGTCACAGTCCATGATGCCGCCGAAAATATTTACGAGGATGGCCTTCACTTTGGGATCGCCGAGGATGATTTTGAAGGCATTGCGGACCTGCTCCTGCGAGGCGCCTCCGCCCACATCGAGGAAGTTGGCGGGTTCGCCGCCACAGTGCTTGATGATGTCCATCGTCGCCATGGCGAGACCGGCCCCGTTCACGAGGCAGGCGATGTTGCCGTCGAGACCGATGTAGTTGAGGTTGTATTTTGCCGCCTCGACTTCACGGGGATCTTCCTCAGTGGGGTCGTGCAACGCGGCGATCTCGGGATGCCGATAAAGGGCGTTGTCATCGAAATCGAATTTCGCATCGAGGGCGAGGACCCGGCCGTCGGGTGTCGTCACGAGCGGGTTGACTTCAACCATGGAGCAGTCGCAATCCATGAAGAGCTTGAAGAGCCCCTGGAGGAGTTTGCCGAACTGCTTCGCGATGTCGCCGCTGAAGCCGAGCCTGGCGCAGATGTTGCGAATCTCGTAGGACTGGAGACCGAGGAGAGGATGGACGACCTGATGGAAAATTTTCTCAGGCGTATGCTCGGCGACTTCTTCGATATTCACGCCGCCTTCGGTGCTGGCGACGATGACGGGGGAGCGGCTCTCGCGGTCCATGAGGATGGCGAGGTAGTATTCCTTCTCGATATCGACCGCGTCCGCGATCATGACTTTGCTGACGAGTTTCCCCTCTTCGCCGGTCTGGTGAGTGACGAGGACTTGGCCGATCATCCGGGCTGCGATCTCTGCCGCCTCATCCGGTGTATGAACGAGATGCACCCCGCCTTTGAATCCGTTCTTAAAGGTTCCCTTGCCGCGACCGCCTGCGTGAACCTGGGCTTTGACCACGATGTTGGATCCGATCTCGACAGCGGCGGCTTTCGCCTCGGCGGCGGTGTCTGCGACTTTGCCCCGCGGGGTAGCAACACCGAATTTTTCGAAAAGTTCTTTGGCCTGGTATTCGTGAATATTCATGGAGCGAAGCGGCTGCTCAGAGCAGAGCGCGGCAACTTACGGAGTCACTCTCCGAGGTCAAGGTGGAACTCTCCCTAATGCCGTTTCAAATGCTCCATGCGCAGCACAAACTTCACGGTGAGCCCGGCAAAGAGGGTCGGGTGAAGCGGTCAGCCCTCTCGAGTCCTCTTTTGGTGAATCTCAAAAGTCGAGAAGGACTTCGGCGCGACGGTTTTGAGACCGACCCCCGGGGTTGTCGGATCCGTCGGGGAGGAAGTTAGGCTTGCGTGGTTTGGCGGCACCGAAGGCTTCGGTGATGACCTGGTCGGGCTTGACTCCCATGCCAATGAGCGTCTGCCGGATAGACTCGGCTCGCTGGTCGCTCAAGGCGATGTTGTAGTCGTCGCTTCCGAGGGCATCGGCGTGGCCGTTGATGCGAATGACGCGGTCTGCTCCCTGGCTGAGAATCTCGGCGACGATCTCGAGCTGGCGACTCGTCCGGGGAGTGAGTCCGGCATCGTCGAACTCGAAATAGAGGACAAGCGAATCGCCACCAGAGGGATCATCGACAATCGGGCTGTAGGCGACGTTGCCGGCACCGGCATTTTCGGAAAGGACCGAGAGCACCTTGGAGAAGGTGAGCCCGTTCACTTTCCAGGCGCTCCCTACCTGTCCCAGTTCGAGGGCGAACTCCGAATCCGTCTGACCGGACTGCACCCGGGTGAGCACCCAGGTGATATCGTCACGAGATAGGGTCACGACGAGGGGGCGCTCCTCCTTCAAGGCGAACTTGCCTTCTTCGACTGCGATCATGAGAGCGGCGACGCGTTCATCCGTTACGGTGGCGGGATCGGAGAGACTCCGGGCGGTATTGAAGTCACGCTGAATGACGGCTTTGGAAAAGGCATGGGCGACGGTGAGCGCATCGGATTGCTGCTCAGGAGTCATCGTCACCGCTTTTTTTTCCGGATCACTGGAAACATCACCGGCCGCATGGGTCAGTTCCATGGGAATGCTGATCTTGGTGACATCGAAATCCTTGCCCCCTGTCGTGGAAAGGTCTGCGTAGAGCTGGTGCGGAGCGGCCGTAGCTACGGTGGGGACAAAGTTGAGCGACCAACGCACTGCCTCGGCCGACTTGGAGACCTCGGTAAAGGGCTTGGTGATATCGAGCTTCAAATCCGGACTCTCGATGAGCGACTTTACTTCGCTGCGGATCGATTCGGCGACAGCCTCGGGGCCGGTGACGGTGAGAAATCCGTCAAAGCTTTTTTCCCCGATCTTCGCAGCAAGCGCCGTCATGGCAGCCTCGGGCGAGCTGAAAATTCCTACGGCTGCGGACGCAGGTTCCTTTTTCACCACCGGGACGGGCGGGGTTGCAGTTTCCACTGGCTTCACGACTGGTTCAGGGTCCGGCACTGCGGGAGTCGTCGGTTCGCCCGGCGTCAACAAAGCGACCGGAGCCTCATCCGGCTTTTCCCCGCGCTTCGTCAGAGTGAAATAGGAAATGACCGACCCGGTGACGATGATTCCGAAAAAAATGAGCGCAGTCGGCTTTTTCATGGCGGGTAGAGTCCCTCTTAGGGATGGAAGAACCTTAATGTAGCAGAATGCCCTCCATCCGAAACCGAAAACTCAGGATTTCCGTGAGCTCGGCCCCTGGAGATCACTCGCTGCGCAGATCGTCAAGGATCGTCTCGGGCCGACACATGCGCTCGCTGCGATCCCGCAGGTCACGTATCGTGAGAGCGGGGTATTCGGAGCCGACGACGACGGCATAGCGGGCACCCGACTGCTCGGCCGCCTGGAACTGCTTGGGGACTTTCGCCGCCGCGAGGGAGGTGAGGGTGCGCACCCCGGCGAGCCGGAGGGTCTGCACGAGGGCAGCGGCTTCGCCGTGCTTCTCGGGATCGGCGAGGACAAGGAAGACATCGACGGATTGCCCCGCCCGCACCGCTGCATCGAGGAGCGCTTTCGGAGCAGGCGTCTCCCGAATGAGGTCGGTGATGACCATGTCGCCCATCGCGAATCCGCAGGCCGCCATCTCGACTCCGCCGATGAGCTGTACGAGCTGGTCGTAGCGACCGCCCCCGGCGACCGCCCGCATCCCTTTGCCGATGTCGAAGATCTCAAAGACGGGACCGGTGTAGTAAGCGAGACCGCGCACGATGCTGAGATCGACTTCGACAAAATGCCCGACCCCGCGTGCGGAGAGATCGGCGAGGATCTGCCGGATGGGCTCCGAGGCCTCTGACCCTGATGCGATAAAGTCGCGGATCATCTCGCGGTTGAGCCCGAGGGCGGAGAGCTGTTCGGCGACTTTGTCCTCGGGCGTGCGCTCCATCTTGTCGATGACCTGGAGGAAGGTCGTGACCCCTTCGCCCTCGACTCCATGACGAGCCGCGAAATCGACCCAGGCATTGCGATCACTCACGCGGATGCGGAAGTCAGTCCCGGTAAATCCGAAGGCCCGCATCAGGTCGATGGAGAGGGCGATCAGCTCGGCGTCAGCAAGCACGGATTCTTCACCGAGGATGTCGCAATTGAACTGGTAAAACTCCCGTCCCCTGCCCTTCTGATGTTTTTCATAACGAAAGAACTGGCCGACCGAGAACCAGCGCAGCGGCTTGCGGAAGTCGCGCTGACGAGCCGCAGCCATGCGGGCGAGGGTCGGGGTGAGCTCGGGGCGCATCGAGACGTCCCGCTCGCCTTTGTCAGGAAAACAAAAGAGCTGGTTCACGATCTCGGCGCCGCTCTTGCGCTGATAAAGGGCGGTCGGCTCGAGGATGGGGCCCTCGTACTCGACAAAACCGTAGCACCTCGCCACTTTTCGCCAGGTCTCGAAGACATGATTCCGGGCCGCGCATTCATCGGGGAAAAAATCGCGAAAGCCGGGCAGGGTCTGGAATCGTTGAGCCATGGGAGAGAGATCGGTGAAAAGGGGCGTCGCTGCGGAAGAGTATCCCGTCGAGGGACGGAATCACCCGAAGACGACGGTGCGATTGGCGTAGACGAGGGTGCGACGGTTGAGATGCAGCCAGACGGCACGGCTGAGGACACTCTGCTCGAGCGCGCGCCCTTTGCGGATGAAGTCCTGGACCGCATCGCTGTGCGAGACCGGGGTCACGCCCTGCGCGATGATCGGGCCTTCGTCGAGATCCTCGGTGACGTAGTGACTCGTCGCACCGACCAGCTTGACCCCGCGGCGGTGCGCGGAGTGGTAGGGCCTCGCGCCGGGGAAGGCGGGAAGAAAGGAGTGGTGGATATTGATGATGCGATGCGGGAAGGCGGCGGTCATGCGCACGCTCAGGATCTGCATGTAGCGAGCGAGGATGACGAGATCGACGCGGTGCTCGCGCAGGAGAGCGATCTCCGCCTCCTCTTGCGACTGCTTTGTCTCCTTCGAGATGGGGAAATGGTAAAAGGGAATCGCGAAGCGATCGGCGACGGCGCGCAAGTCCTCGCGATTGCTGAGGATGAGAGGGATCTCCATACCGAGCTCCCCGCTCTCGTGGCGCGAGAGGAGATCGTAGAAACAATGATTGTCCTTTGTCACAAAAAGGGCGGCTCGGGGGACAACGTCGGAAAAATGCAGCTCCCACTCCATCGAGAAACGATCCATGAGCGGCTGGACGGAGGCGAGGAGTTCTTCGCGCTTCAGCGCAAAACCCTCGATCTCCCACTCGACCCGCATGAAGAAGACGCCGGCCTCCTGATCGACGTGCTGATTGATGTCCACGATGTTCCCGTGATTCTCGAAAAGAAAGGTGGAGACCGCCGCAACGATGCCCGGTTGATCGGGGCATGAGATCAGCAAAATCGCCGTCGGGGAATCTTGTGGAAGAGCGCTCACGGTCCGCCGGAAAAAAAGAAAAGAAATGCTCGAGGGGGGAATCGAACCCCCACGGGTCTCCCCACAGGATCCTTAATCCTGCGCGTCTACCAATTCCGCCACCCGAGCGTCACCCCGGCTCCAGAGAGGTCCGGAGCGAAGGGTCGAAGTTATAGTTTCAAATTCGCTCTTTCGCAAGCGCTTTGTGTCGAAAGAGTGGAATTTATCCGTGATCTATCCGCAGCGAACCCGGCCCTCACCTCAGACCCAGAGATTCCGATCGAGGGTGCGGTACTGGATGGCCTCCATCACATGGACCTCGCGGATGTCCCTACTGCCCTCGATGTCGGCGAGAGTGCGCGAGACTTTGAGGATGCGATCATAGGCCCGCGCGCTGAAGTTCAGCGAGTCCATCGCCTGCTCCAGGGTGCGCTCACTCTGACGGTCGAGTTGGCAGAACCCGGTCACGAGACGGCTGCCCATGTCGGCATTGCAGAGCACTCCCGGATGGGAAATAAAACGGGCGAGCTGGACCTGACGGGCCTCTTCGACCCGCTCGCGGATCACGGCGGAAGACTCGCCGCCGCTCTCGGCCCTCAGCTCCCGATAGTCCACCGCCGGGACATCGACGTGGAGGTCGATACGATCGAGGAGCGGGCCGCTGATGCGTTGCCGGTACTTCTCGATCTGGTTCGGCGAGCAGCGACAGTCCCGTGCCGGATCGCCGAGATACCCGCAGGGACAGGGGTTCATCGCCGCGACGAGGCTGAAGCGGCTCGGAAAGGTGAACTTCCCGGCCGCCCGCGAAATCGTGACCTGCCCGTCCTCGAGCGGCTGGCGAAGCACCTCGAGAGTGGAGCGGCGGAACTCGGGCAGCTCGTCGAGAAAAAGGATGCCGTTGTGGGCGAGACTCACCTCTCCCGGGGTCGGGTGACTGCTCCCGCCGAGCAATCCCACATCCGAGATCGTGTGGTGGGGCGAGCGGAAGGGTCGCGTCGCGAGGAAGCTGTTCTTCGCGTCGACGAGGCCGGCGACGCTGTGGATCTTCGTCGTCTCGATCGCCTCCTCCTCGGTCATGGTCGGGAGGATCGTGGCGAGCCTTTTAGCGAGCATGGACTTCCCTGTCCCCGGACTCCCCAACATCAGCATGTTGTGGCCGCCGGCCATGGCCACCTCGAGCGCGCGCTTGGCATGGGCCTGCCCTTTCACCTCGTCAAAATCGATCGGATACGTCTGCCTCGAGCGGAAAAAGGCATCTCGATCGAGCCGCTCGGGCCGGATCCCGCTCTCGCCCGAGAGCAGGCCGTAGGCATCGCGCAGGGTCTCGATGCCGTAGACGTAGATTCCCTCCACGATGCTGGCCTCGACAGCATTTTCTTTCGGAACAAAGATCGCCCGCAGCCCCTGCTTTTTAGCCTGGAGAGTGAGGGGGAGGATGCCCTTGATTGGCCGTACCCGCCCATCCAGCGCGAGCTCGCCGGCCATGGAGCATTTTTCGAGAGCCCCTTCCTTCAGCGCGCCGTTCTGCTCTTGCGCGAGCGAGACCATGCCGATGGCGATGGGAAGATCAAAACTGGGCCCCTCTTTCCGCAGGTCGGCCGGAGCGAGATTGATCGTGATGGCTTTGTTAGGCCAGCGCAGGCCGCTGTTTTTGATCGCCGTGACGACCCGGTCGACACTCTCGCGCACGGCGGCATCGGGAAGACCGACGAGCTTGATGTCGATGTTGCCACTGTCCGCCGCATTGACTTCGACCTCAACGGGAACAGCATTGACGCCATGAACGGCGCCCGAGAATACACATGTCAGTGACATGTCAGGACTTTGTCCAGAGTGAGGCCCATTTGCAAACCTTTTTCGCAAAAAAAGCTGTTCAAAAAACCAATTCAATAGTCTACGACATCGAATAGGGATCGATGTCTATCGTGACCACTACATCATCGGGGAAGGTGAGATCCTTCATCACCTCGCGAATGTGGCTGGCCAGCTTCCTGGCTCCGCTCGACTTCAAGACGATCTGGAAGCGCCATTGATCGTGTGATTTCACGAGCGGGGAAGGGAGCGGCTCCGTCAGGGTGATATCTTCGGGGAGATTTCGTTTCAGCCTCGCGTGGAGGGTCTTCAGGGAAAACTCCGCCCTCTCGAGATGCACCGAACGGGAAGTAATGAGAGCGAGATGGGAAAAGGGCGGGTGTTTAAACTGTCGCCGCATTGTCAGCTCGTACTCTGCAAATCCATCAAAATCATGATGTCGCGCAAACTGGATCGACGGATGATGCGGAGTGTAAGTCTGGACTACGACCTCCCCCTCGAGCTCTCCCCGACCAGCGCGGCCCGCCACCTGGGTGAGGAGTTGGAAGGTCCGCTCACCCGCACGGAAGTCGGGGATGTAGAGACCAACATCGGCATTGAGGATCCCCACGAGGGTCACATTCGGAAAATGGAGACCCTTGGCGATCATCTGGGTGCCGAGGAGGATATCGATCTTTTTCGCGCGGAAGGCGTTGAGCGTCTCGCGCAGCATCCCTTTTTTCCGCATCGTATCCGTATCGACCCGGCTGATCTTCGCCCCGATAAAGACCTGGCGGAGAATCTCCTCGACCCGCTCGGTCCCGTAGCCGGCGTTCACAATGGAGCGGCTCGAGCATTCCGGACAGCGGCTCGGAGTGAGCTGCGAGAATCCGCAAATGTGGCAGATGAGTCGGTCGTCCTTCCGATGGACGGTCATCGTGGTGCTGCAATGGCGGCAATTGGCGACGTATCCGCACTCGGGACAGAGGATGTTGCGGGCAAAACCGCGGCGATTTAGAAAGAGGATGGTCTGCTCCCCCCGGGCGAGTCGCTCCTCCATCGCGTTGCGCAGCCGGGTCGAGAGGATCGTCGGGCCCGATTGGCTCTTGCGCCCCTCGTTGCGCATGTCGATGACGCGGATGAGCGGCAGCTTGCGGTCGTCAATGCGGAGACGCATCGTCCCCAGTTCGTACTTGCCGTTGAGCACGTTGTTCCACGACTCGAGCGAGGGCGTCGCGCTGCCGAGCAGGACCGGACATCCTTCAAGCTGACCCCGCACCACCGCGATGTCGCGCGCCTGGTAGCGGGGCGAGGTGTCCTGCTTGTAAGAGTTCTCGTGTTCCTCATCGACGACGATGAGCCCGAGATTCTCAATCGGGGAAAAAATCGCGCTCCGCGCGCCGATCACGATGCGCGCCCTCTGATCGAGGACCTTGCGCCATTCATCGTGACGCTCCCCTTCCGAGAGATTGCTGTGAAGAATCGCCACCTGATCTTTGATCCTTGCAAAGCGTCGCTTGAACCGATCGGCGGTCTGCGGAGTCAGAGCAATCTCGGGCACCAAAACGATGGCCCCCTTGCCCGCCTCCACAGTCTTCTGGATCGCCTGCAGGTAGACCTCCGTCTTTCCGCTCCCGGTCACGCCGTAGAGTAGGATGGGTTTGATCTTTTCCCCCTGCTCAACAAGTCGCGACGATTCAAAAACCCGTTCGAGAACAATGCTCTGCTCAGCATTCAGCGTAAGGGGCGCAGATTCGACATACTCGACCTCGCTTAGGGGATCGCGCGAGACGATCTGGTCCACAAGCCGGATCAGACCCCGTTCTTCGAGTGCCTTTACAATGGGCCGCGAGATTCCGTGAGCACCGGTCAAGTCCGCGAGACTGACGGTTCCGAGATCCTGCAGAGTGAGAAGGGCTTCCTTTTGTTTCTTCTGCCGGCCGGAAAAAGACTCCAGGACCTCCGCCGTTGGGGCGCCGGACAGTTCGACAAACTTCGCCGTCTTGCGCTTTTCCTCCTCTCCGCGGGAGGGCTTGGGCAACATCGTTCGAATCACCGTCTCGATGGGCGTCAGGTAAAAGTTGGAGATCCACTCAGCCAGCTTGAGAAGGCCCGCCGTGAGGAAAGAGTCCTCGGACACGACCCCTAGAATGGGTTTGAGGCGATACTTGAGGGCATCGGTGTCGACTTCTTCGATGGAAGTGACCGTGCCGACCGCACTGCGATTGCGCAGGGGCACCCGAACCCTCTGACCTGAGGAGACCCTGAGTTCGACCGGAATGAGATAGGTGAAGGTGAGGTCGCTCGTTGCCCCGTCGATGAGGACCTTCACTATCCGTTCGCGCGCCATTAGTACAAAAAGAAATCGCCCCCCCGTGAGGGAGGGCGATTTACACCAAGGTTATAAGTAAAACTTAGGCCCTTGTATCAGCAGGATCTTAGAAAGAAACGCTGAGAGTGACACCACCGTGGAGGATGTCAGACTGGGCAACACCAACTGCACTGGTGGTGATACCGTCAGCAATCATGCCGCTGGTTGCACCGTTGTAACCGATGTAGGGAGTAAGGGTCGTGCGGCAGTTCAGCTCGATTGGGAGCGAAGCGGTCACATAGTAGTGGTTCCAGCCGCTGCCACCGAAGTAGCCGTCGGAGTAACCAACACCTGCACCAAGGACAAGGCCGATGTTGTCGGTAAGACCGAAGGTCTTCTCGATACCAGCCTGGTGATACCAGCCGGCGAGGCCAGAACCGCCGCCGCCCATGGCGTAGTTGGTCTGAGCAACGAAATCAACGAAGCCGAGGCTACGAGTGATGTCGAGGCCGAACTCACCGAAACCACCAGTCGGGGCAACATTGGAGCGGAACTCAGGGAAGATGTAGTGGGTATACCCAAGTGCGACATCGAACCCTGCGAAGGTGCCGAGAGCGGCATTGACGTAGAGCTCAAGCTGATCGAAACCGGAGCCGGCTCCGAGTCCGCCACCGCCGTCGTTGATACCATTCAGGTACCATGCACCGACAGTGATTGGCACTGCGAGGCTGTCGAACGTGTAGTTCACGTCGGTCATGACACTGTCACCAGCAAGACGCACACCTCTGAAGATGAAGTCCGACTTGTAACCAGCGCTGATTTGACCACCGAGGTCAACGCACTCTTCGATAGGGGCTTTGCCCACGGGGGCTTTACCCCAGTCACCTGCGTTAACGCCGAGCGTCATCGCACCGATTGCTGCAACTAGAATTGCTTTTTTCATATTAATTTAACTTCCCTTGGTTTGAGATGTGGTCGTAATAACCTGGTTTGGTTTTGGGCTTTCACCCTGAAACTCACTCTGACTGAAGCTGCAAGGTCAAAACCTTCGCGTCAGACAAAACGAGTCCCGTGGTCACATTGATCGATATGTCTGCCCTTCGCAACAAAAAATGTCTCACTTTTTCTAAGAAAGATCTTTTTTGTCCGTTATAATTTTTTGGACTCGCTCTTCGGAAATGCCGCAATTGCCTGATTCCTAGTCACTTGAGGCGATGCCAGGGAAGTACGAAAAAGTGCGAGGCCCAGGTGGCTTTTTTCACCCAGGGGTAGCGTAGGACGTGTCATAAGTCCTTCTTCACCTAAAGAATTCTCCACGGGAACCCCCTGAAGGAGCGGCACTTGGGTCTCGATCAGCTTGAGGGCCCGCTTTACTTTACCGACGCTTTCGATACGCGAAATGATCTCCTGTCCGAGGTAGCAACCCTTATGGAAGCTGACCGCGAGGGCATCGAGTCCCAGTTCTGCAGGGAATTCTTCGGCATTGATCTCCCGTCCCGCTTCCGGAACCATGGCCAGAAGCTTCGCCACGGCTAATTCCTGAGGTGCGACAAGGAGGGAGGAAGGGAACGGAAGAGGATCGCCGGCCTTTAGAAAGAGATCGTATCCGGGCGTGTCGAGTCGACGACACTTCACGCCGGGACCACCCGCGATGAAATGATGGATGAGGCGCAGAGAGTCCGTCTCGTCTGCAATTTCACAGTCATCCGCGATGAGATAGCGCTCGAGCCGGGCGTGAATCGCCTCGCGCTTCGCCAACTCGCCATCAAGGAGGAGGCTTTCCCCATCCTGACTAATCCAGACGAGCGCTTCCACCCTGCCTTTGATAGTGCAAAGGCAGGCGGCGACGGCCTCTTGATCGAGGGCTCCGGCGACATCGTTGGTGACCTGACCGTTGAGGTAGCGGACGCGATCCGCTCCGGTGAGGCGGAAGATCGCGCGATCTTCGAGGGGAAACCATCTACCTGCGAGGGAAGGGCTGGCAATCATGGGCAAAAAGAAGGGCTGATGTCTGGAGCTCAGGCTTTTTCGTCGTCATCCTGATAGCGCGCAGCGAGGACGGAGTAGTCTTTTTCACCCAGCCCTTTCTGAATGGCGCGGAACATGACGCTGGCAGTAGTCGAGAGGACTGGTTCCTCGACCCCGAGTTGCCGGCCGAGATTCAGGGCATACTGGGCGTCTTTGAACATATGCTTCAGCGAGAAATGCGGCTCGTAGTCCTTTGCGATGATCTGCGGGAGCTTCATCGCGACGAGACCGGAGTAGCAGGCATTGTGCTCCAGCGCTTCCGCAAAACGCTGCGGATCGACTCCCGCTCTGGCGATGAGCCCATAAGCCTCTGCGAGCACTCCGGTCGTCGCCGCAGAGATCATGTTTGTTGCGATCTTGATCAGAGAAGCCTCTCCAACCCTACCGAGGTGAAGGATCTCGCGGGAACTTGCCTCGAGGACGGGCCGTACCCTCTCGAGCACCTTCGGATCCCCACCTATATAATATACGAGAGTGCCCTTCTCCGCCGCGATGCGGCTCCCGGTAAACGGCGCGTCGAGGAAGGAGGCGCCGCACTCTCTCACAGTCTGGTATGCCTCAACGACGGACTCCGGATCGCACGTGCCGTTGCACAGGACGATGTGGCGTTTCTCAAGCTTGTCCTTGAGCGCTGCGATGACCTGCTTCAGAGCGTCTCCGTCGGCGACGAAGATCTGAATGATGTCAGCCAACTGCGCGACCTCGGCCGGCGAGCCGACGAAGTTGGGAATGGGTTTGGGGGTGCGGTTCCAGACATAGACATGCCGATCGGTGTCTCGCAGGAGTGCGGCGACGCGACTGCCGATGATGCCCTGCCCGATAACGCCCACTTTTTCAGTCCCTTCGATGTTCATTCAATACCTTCACCGCAGGTGAATACGATTTGCAACGCCTATCCGCCGCCGATCTCCGATACGATCAGTTGAACGATAGGGAGGAATCGTGTTTGCTTGAGGAGTGGAAGAGTCAGGTCACGATCAATGAAACGGATGGCAGGATACCTCGCGGGTTCGGTCGCCGGACCGGTGATCGGGCTGCTCGCCTATCTCGGGCAGGTCGTACAACTCCTCGCGGAAGTGCTCGGTTCCCTGTTGAGTCCGCGGATACGCTGGCGCCTCGTCCTCTCGCAAATAGTAGCGATCGGGATCGGGTCGCAGCTCGTCGTCATCATCACGGGCGCTTTCACCGGAGCGGTCTTTGCAGCGCAGGCCTATTTCAAATTCAGCGAACTCGGCCTGGGTTCGGCAACGGGTCCGGTCGTCTCGATCGCGATGTGCCGCGAGCTGGGGCCAGTCCTCGCCGCCCTGATGGTGGCCGGTCGGATGGGCGCCTCGATGGCCGCTGAGATCGGGACGATGCGGGTCACCGAGCAGGTCGACGCGTTGCGCGCGATGGGGGTCTCGCCCCTCGACTACCTCGTCGTCCCCCGCGTCCTCGCGATCCTCGTCTCCATGCCGATCCTCGTGGGCGAGGCCATCCTCTTCGGCATGCTCGCGTCAGAGGTCCTGACGGTGCGGCTTTTCGGCGTGCCGGCGATCTGGTACGAGACGCAGCTGATGGCCCATACAGGAGCCCCGGATATCCTCACGGGCCTGATCAAGGGCACTTTCTTCGGCGGGCTCATCGTGCTGATCTCGTGTCATCAGGGTCTCATCACGAGCGAGGGCGCGGTGGGCGTGGGCCGGGCCACGACGAGGGCGGTAGTCTACTCCTCCCTCGCCATTCTCATCTCGAATCTCTTTCTCTCCCTGATCTTGAACCTCCTCCTCCCCACCGTCACGATGGATTTGTGAATGAGTGATTCCAATAGCCCCTTCCCCTTTTTCCAAGTCGAAGCGCTGCGGCAGACCCTTGATGGTCACCCTGTCCTGCGCGACGTGACCTTTGAAGTTCCGACGGGTAAAACGACAGTCATCCTCGGCGGGAGCGGTGCCGGTAAGAGCGTCCTCCTCAAACATCTCAACGGCCTCATGCGCCCGCTCTCCGGGTCCGTGAAAGTGGAAGGCCGCGATCTCGGCGAGCTCAGCGAGCGCGACCTCACCCCGATACGGCGACAGATCGGCGTCCTCTTCCAGGACGGCGCGCTCTTCGATTCCCTGACCGTCGGGGAAAATGTCGCATTTCCCCTGCGCGAGGCCGGGGACCGGGAGGAAAGTCGGATCCGCTGCCGTGTCGGCGAGGTGCTCGAGCTCGTCGGGCTGAAAGGGCAGGAAGGCAAGATGCCCGGCGTTCTTTCGGGCGGGATGCGCAAGCGGGTCTCCCTCGCCCGGGCCATCGCGGGTCGTCCCGCCTGTATGCTCTACGACGAGCCCACCGCCGGGCTCGATCCCATTTTGTCCGAGAGCATTACGCGGCTCATCGCGGAGATGAAGGAGGAACTCCGCCTCACCTCGGTCGTGGTGACACACAACCTCGGAGCGATGCGATTCCTCGCGGACCAGGTAGTCTTTTTAAAGCACGGCGAAATTCACTACTGCGGCCCTCCCTCCGGACTCGACGCTTCGGATGAGAGGGCGATCCGGGAGTTCATCTCCGCCGATGCGATGGGCCGAACCTGAACTGCCCGACACTCGCCATTGTCACTATCGGGAAACAGCAGCATATTCGGTCATTCTCAACCATGCCGGTCACCTCCCATCGCTCCGAAGTCTCTGTCGGCCTGTTCGTGCTGCTCGGTCTCGGGCTGCTCGGATGGCTCATCTACCATTTCGGAGATTCCCGGGGAAGCAGCAGCGGTGGATACCCCCTCATTGTCGAGGTCCGCGATGCGACCGGGATCCGTGCCGGGGTGCCGGTGCGCCTCGGCGGGGTCGAGATCGGCAGGGCTTCCGGGGAGCCTGAACTCAATGAGGACTACTCCCTGCTCACCATCCCCCTGACGATCTATCCGAATAGCAAAATCCCCGCCGGTTCCACCGCAAAAGTCGGCACAAGTGGACTGATGGGCGACAGTTTTATAAGGATTATCCCGCCCGAAGTGCCTTCAGGAGAGTTCCTCCCGGCCGGGTACCGCATCCACGCGGAATCTTCCAGCTCCCTCAACGACCTAGCCGGCAGTGCCGGTGAAACACTAGAGGAGGTCACTCTCACCGCAGGAGAGATCCGCGCCGCAGCCGACCAGATGAAGTCTCTCTTTACCAAGCTCGACCGTGGATTCCTCACCACCGAGAACATGGAAAATGTCTCGGTGATGCTGGCGGAGTTGCGCGCCTCTTCAGTGCACATGCGCGAGGCATCCGCCAAACTCAATCCCCTCCTCGACGAAACCGGTGCCACCCTGGACGAAATCTCCGGGGTCGCCGACGCCGCGAAGACGACTCTCGCCGGCGTCGATAAAAGCGTGAGCGAGTTCAGCGAGACCCTCTCTGCGATCAATCCTGTCGTCGCCGACTTTGATCAGTCCCTCAAGGATCTCAGCGTGACCTTGAAAACTGCGAACGATCTGCTCAACCTGCTGGAGAACGGTGAGGGACTTGCTCCCTCCCTTCTAAAAGACTCGGCTCTGAAGCGCGACCTTGAGAGCTTCCTCGGCAAGCTCGATCGGAACGGCTTGCTCCTTTACCCACGAGAAGGCGGACTGCTCCGCGCCCCCTCCCCATCGCTCCCCGCCATCCCTCAGCCACCCGTAGATGGGGAAAAGCGGCCCTTTCCGAGCCTGAGAAAGCAGCCCTAGTCCCACTTGCCCCCGCGATGCCATTCCTCGTCATCTTGAAACGCTTCGAAATCTGGCTGCTCATCGCCGTGGTCTTCGCCCTGCTCGCCTTCGCCTTCCGGCCCGAGCCGGGTGCTCTGCCGCAGGCCGACGGCGACACCCCGGGGGGGATCGTACCCGGCGCGGGGAAGGGAGAATCTGCCATCCCGATCCCCGATGCACCGGAAGAAGCCTTCGCCGTCGAAGAGGTGAAAGTCACCCCGACCAAAGGGGGTATGATCGTCGAGCTAACTCTGTCTGGTCGCTCCCCCTCGGGCACGGATCTCGCCCTTGACGAGTCGAGTGTGACCGCCACCACCGACGAGGGCGAGCCGGTCAACCGCTACTTCGAACCCTTTCGTGAACCGGCGCTACTCCTAGCTTCGGGAGACTCGGTCGCCACGCTGAAGTGGTGGCTCGAGCGCCCTGCCGACGCCATCTGGCTCGACCTGCAGGGGGAGCGGGTCAAAGCGGACCTGCCCTGAAAGGGCGTCTTTTCCTCTCTGTTTCTGAACCTCATGTCCACGAGCAAGGCTGATTACCTACTGATCAACAACAACAATACGCGGACCAAGTTCGCGCTCGCTTCGGGAGACCACCTGCTCGAGCACCGCTCCATCGCCTCGCGCGAGGTCACGGCAGCCTCGGTCGCGGCGCTCATCGCCGACTGGGTGTATGATCGCGTCGTCCTCGCCTCGGTCGTCCCGGCGAATGTTCCCGATCTCCTCGCCTCCCAGGCCGGGAAGGAATTGGTCGAACTCTCCCACCGTATCGCTCTAGGTGTCGAAGTGGATTTTCCCGATCCTTCAAAAATCGGGGCCGACCGACTCGCCAACGCCGTCGCGGTGGCGCAGCGCGGATTCGACGGGCCGGTCATCGTCGTCGATTTCGGCACGGCCGTGACCTTTGACATCATCGACCGGCGCCCCGCCTACATCGGCGGCGTCATCGCACCGGGCCTCGATGCGATGCGTCACTACCTCCACCAGAAAACCGCTCTGCTTCCCGAGATCGATCTTGCCCGACCCGAGACAGCGATTGGCAAAACGACCGTACACGCGATGCAGTCGGGCGCTTTTCACGGCTATCGCGGTCTCGTCAAAGAGATCCTCCAACAGATCGAGAGTGAAATGGGCGAAGCGGCAAAAGTGATTGCCACCGGAGGATATGCGGGTTTGATAGCCGAAGGACTGCCCGTGATCACCTCGGTCGAACCCTACCTCACGATGCAGGGACTGCTGCACGTCGCTCATTTGAATTTTACGACATGACGAAGACACCGACACCGACACCGACACCGGTCATTGGCATCGACTTCGGAGGCACCTCCGTGAAGCTCGCCGTGGTGGAGGGGGAAACCCTCCTCACCGGGGTCTACCGCATCCCCACGCAGGAGTTCGACAATCCCGACCAGCTCATCGACCGCATCGCCGCCGAGGTCTCGAAGATCCGGGCGGAACATCCGTCAGTCGGCGCCATCGGCATCGGAGTTCCCGGAGCAGTGAACTTCTTCACCGGCATGACCTACAACCTCACCAACGTCAAAGGCTGGTCCGAAGTTCCCCTCCGGGACATCATCGTCGAGAAGACCGGCCTTCCCACCGTGATCGAAAACGACGCCAACTGCATGGCCTATGCCGAGTGGAAATACGGCGCCGCCAAAGGCTACCGGCACGCCGTCTGTGTCACCCTCGGCACCGGAGTGGGCGGCGGGCTCATCCTCAACGGAGATCTCTTCCGCGGGGCGAACTATGCCGCCGGCGAGATCGGCCAGATGAGCATCGACCTCGATGGTGTGCCCGGTCCCTACGGCAATACCGGCGCCCTCGAGCGCTACATCGGGAATCGCCAGATCAGCGGGATGGCCGCCGCTGTCTGCGCGAAAAGAGGCATCCCGCTCCCCGGCGACTTCTCTCCCGAGGCCCTGGCCGTACTCGCCGGAAAAGGCGATGCCGCGGCCCTGGAAGTCTGGAACGAAGTCGCACGCTGCCTCGGCTTCTGCCTAATGAGCGTCGTCTACCTGCTCAATCCGGAAGTCATCGTCGTCGGTGGAGGCGTCTCCGAGGCCGGTGAGCTACTCTTCGCCCCACTTCGGGACACCCTGCGGCACTCGCTCACAGCCGAGTGTTTTGACCACCTCCACATCGTCCCGGCCCGCTACGGGAACACCGCCGGCATCATCGGAAGCTCGGCGATGGCTGCCGAACTGTGCTAAAGCACCCCGTGCAGGAGGATTCAAGCGGGAGGGTTTCTTCCGTCTCCGTCGAAATTTTCCTTGCCTTATCCTAAAAATCAATAATTATTAGAATTATTACATTTTCCTAGTCTGCCATCGTGTCGCCCGCGCGGCACGACATCTGCTAAAAAGGACTTTTTCGTTGGCATACCAAACCAAAACCAGTTACTACCATCACTTCCTCAATCGAAAGTTCTTAAACAAAGTATGAAAAAAGCAATCCTAGTTGCAACCATCGGTGCGATGACCTTCGGCGTGAATACGCCCGGCGTGAACGCAGGAGACTGGGGCAAAGCCCCCGTGGGCAAAGCCCCTATCGAAGAGTGCGTCGATCTCGGTGGCGAGATCAGCATGGGCTACGATACGGACTACGTTTTCTACGGCGTTCGTTTCGCCCGTGACAGCGTCTGGACCGATGTGAACTACACCTTTGACAGCCTCGCCATCCCGGTCACCGTCGGTGTCTGGTATCTCAACGGGATCAATGGCGGCGGCAGCGGCTACGACGAGCTCGATCTTTACGTCGACCTCGCTCTCGGCACCTTCGCCGGGTTCGACGTCGCGGCCGGCTACACCCACTACGCTTTCCCCGAGTTCCGTAGCAATGTGGCGAACACGGGCGGTTATGGTGAGGCAGGCCTCAGCCTCACCCGCAGCCTCGGATTCGTCGACCTCACCGTCGGCTCTATCTTCGCCTTCGGCGGCGGCGGCACTTCGAGGGGCTGGTACCACGAGCTCGGCCTCGAGAAGACATTTGAGCTCACCGACAGCATCAGCTTTGTCCTCGGCGGTGGTGTTGCTTACTCGGATGGCTACTTCGGCGGCAGCGGCTGGAACCACTACTTCGCCTCTGCTTCGCTCCCCATCGCGCTGAATTGCCGCACCACCCTCACCCCCTACATCGGTTATCTCGGTGCGACAGACGGCATGATCGTCGACGGCATCAATTTCGGTGTGGGCGGCCCCCAGTCGGATATCCTCCACGGAGGCGTCTCACTCACGGTCTCCTTCTAGGAACTGCGGCCCGGATTTTCCGGAACCATCCGAAACGATTTCAAAATCGCCTTCCCGTTGGGGGAAGGCGATTTTTTTGTAGCCCGGCGAGAGTCGCTTGCCGCGTTGACGGGTCGGGACCCTGCGTTACAGTCAGCGCGTCATGCTAGATATCCGACAACTCCGCGAAGACCCCGAAGGAATAAAGACCCGCCTCAAAGCCCGTGGTGGCGAGGCCTGGGTGCTGATCGACGAGATCCTTTCCTGCGACGAAAAACGCCGGGGCGGAGAGACGGAAAAACAGCAGCTCCAGGGCGATCGTAATCGCATTTCCAAAGAGATCGGAGCGCTGCGAAAAGAAGGCAAAGACGCGTCGGAGATTGAGAGCCAAGTCCGCGAGATTAGTGAACGCATCAAAACGATAGGCGAAGAGGCCGATGCGGCCGAGGCGAGACAGACCGAACTGCTCCTCCAGGTCCCCAATCTGCCGTACGCCGACTGCCCCGTCGGAAGCGACGAGACCGCCAACCCCGTCGTGCGCGAGTGGGGCGCAAAGCCCGCCTTCGGCTTCGAGCCAAAGGATCACGTCGAGATCGGGACACGTCTCGGGCTCTTTGATTTCGAACTCGCCACCAAGGTCAGCACCGGTGGATTCGTCACTTTTACCGGGGTCGGCGCGAGGCTCGAGCGGGCCCTCATCCAATTCCTCCTCGATCTCCACACCGAGGTCCATGGCTACGACGAAGTCTCGCCGCCCTACATCATCAATCGCGACTGCATGTTCGGGACAGGACAGCTTCCGAAATTCGAAGATGACATGTACGGCCTCGAGAACGGCGCCTTTTTCCTCGCTCCGACCGCCGAAGTGCCGGTGACGAATCTCTACCGCGACCAAATCCTGAAAGAATCCGATCTGCCATTGAAGGTGACGGCCTACACGCCCTGCTTCCGCCGCGAGGCCGGTTCGGCCGGACGGGAAAGCCGCGGTCTCATCCGCATGCATCAGTTCGACAAGGTCGAGCTGGTCAACATCGTGCACCCCGACGAGTCCTCTGCCCAGCTCGAGAAACTCACCGCCGAGGCCGAGGCCGTCCTGCAGCGACTGGGGCTCCACTACCGCACCATCGAGCTCTGCACCGGCGATGTCGGTTTCAGCTCGGCCAAGACCTACGACATCGAAGTCTGGGCACCCGGTCACGGGGGCTATCTCGAGGTCTCGAGTTGCTCGAACTTTGCCGATTACCAGGCCCGCCGCATGAAACTGCGTTTCAAGGACGCCGAGGGGAACAACCGCTTCTGTCACACCCTCAACGGATCCGGCACCGCTCTGCCCCGTCTCTACGTCGCCCTGCTCGAGACCTACCAGCAGGCCGACGGCACCGTGAAAGTGCCCGAGGCACTCGTGCCCTACATGAGGCGCGAGACGATAGGCTGAACGCGCAAAAAAAGCCCGACTCCGTTGTGACGCGGAATCGGGCTTTCCAAGGGTGAAAAGTCTTTGCTTCGCTTATTCAGCGGAGACAGCGATGGCGTCGTCACCACGCTCGCCGGTCCGGATGCGAACGGCGTCTTCGATGGAGGAGACGAACACTTTTCCGTCACCGATTTTGTTGGTGGAAGCGGCTTTCACGATCGTGTCGACGATCTTGGCGGCGTCACCGTCTTCCACGACGATCTCAAGCTTCACCTTGGGAAGGAAATCCACGGTGTACTCGGATCCGCGATAGATCTCAGTGTGGCCTTTCTGGCGGCCGAATCCTTTGACTTCGCTCACAGTCATGCCGTGAACACCGGCTTCGGTGAGGGCTTCTTTTACTTCTTCGAGTTTGAAGGGTTTAATAATGGCTTCGATTTTCTTCATGGTTTTTGTCGTCAGTTTGTTACTAAAACTTAGGATTAACTCTAAAGCATCTTGCGTGCCAAAAAATGTAAATCGCTCTCAGACAAGGTTTGAAGGGCTTTTGCAGCAGGAAAGAATGGGATTCGGACCGTCATGTGGTAAGTTTCTTACCAGCATCCGCACATCCGTTTACCACTACCCATGTCGAGCCCGCCCCGAGTCCTCATCGTCGATGCCGATCCGGAGACCGTCCGCCTCACGACGGAGGCCTTTCGCGACTCGGAGACTCGTTTCGTCCCCGTCGAGAGCGTGGAAGCCGGCGGCATCGAGCTGATGCACCACCAGTTTAATGCGGTCCTTTGCGATCTCTCCGACGGGGAGTTCCGGGGCTTCGACTTTCTCAAAGAACTCCACCGATCCAAGCCCCGACTGCCCTTCATCGGGATCGCCACCGCCGCCGATAGCCGCTCCGCGATAGAGGCGGTAAAGGCCGGGGCCTTCGACTTCCTTTCCAAACCGCTCGACGCCAGTGAACTGAGGCGATCCATCCGCGACGCGATCGAGTGCTCGCGCAAAGGCAACGAGCCCGTCTCGATCGATCCGCGGAACGAGCACGAAGATGAATCCGACACCCTCGTCGGCAACAGCCGGGCCATGCTCGATGTCTACAAGGCCCTCGGGCGGCTCTCCCCCACTCCCGTCACCGTGCTCATCCGCGGCGAGACCGGCACCGGCAAGGAACTCGTCGCCCGCGCCCTCTTCCAGCACGGACATCGCGCCCACCGGCCCTTCATCACCGTGAACTGCGCCGCCATTCCCGATAATCTTCTCGAGTCCGAGCTCTTCGGTCACGAAAAGGGCGCCTTCACCGGTGCCATAGCGACCCGCATCGGGAAATTCGAACAAGCCAACAATGCGACCCTTTTCCTCGATGAGATCGGGGATCTCAATCATGCCCTCCAGGCAAAGCTCCTCCGTGTCCTCCAGGAAAAACGATTTCAGCGGGTCGGCGGCTCGAGCGAGATTACCGTCGATGCCCGCATCATCGCCGCGAGCCACCGACCCATCGAGCGAATGATCGCCGAGGGTGAATTCCGCGAAGATCTTTTCTACCGTCTCAACGTCGCCACGATCAAGTTGCCCCCGCTGCGCGACCGCACCGGCGACATTCCGCTGCTGGTGAGCTTTTTCCTGAAACGTTTCAGCCGCGAACTTGGTCTGCCTCCCGTGGCAATCTCGCGAGGCGCTCTCTCTTGCCTCGAGTCGAGCCGACTCCCCGGCAACGTTCGTCAGTTGCAGAATCTCGTACGCAAAGCGCTCCTGCGCAGCCGCGGTTTCTCCATAGATCGCGACATCGTCGAAGAGCTTCTCGTCGAGACGGAACCCGGAGAGTCGACCGCCACTGACCTCGATGCTTTGCGTATTTGGTGCCGCAAGCTCGTCAATGAAGCGGCCCGGGGTTCGGGCGGAGAAGCCCACCGGCTCGCGGTCGAGGCGGTCGAGGCCATCCTCGTCGAGGAAGCGCTTCAAAAGAGCGAAGGAAACGTCACCCGCGCGGCCGAGTGGCTCGGGCTTTCACGCCTGACAGTGAGAGAAAAGGCAAAAAAATACCTGAGCTGAGCCTCTTCGCTTTGTCAGGTGCGAGCCCCCAAAGACCCACGGTATCACGGCAGCGGCAACACTGGACGCGAGCCGCCGTTCGGGTAAAGTGAGCACCGTTATGTTGATCCCCTCGCATCCCTTCACCCGCTACCTTCTTGCCGGCTCGCTCCTCGCCCTGACCCTGCCCGGCCTCGCGGAGACACCGCCGCCGGACTACCGCTTCAAATTCGAAGTGCTCGCCGAAGGCCTCCCCCAGCCCATGATGATGCAGGAGTCGCCCGACGGCCGCCTCTTTTTCATCGAGATCGCAGGCAAGGTGAAAGTCTTCGATCCGACTTCCCGACTCGTCAGTGTCATCGGTGAACTCACCGTGACCACCGCGCAGGAAAACGGACTCCTCGGCATGGCCCTCGATCCTGACTTTGCCAAAAATCAGTGGATCTACTTCATGCATTCACCGCCCGACTACGACGGTCAATACATCAGCCGCTTCACCCTGAAAGACGGGAACATCGACATGGCCTCGCGCAAAGACCTCCTCCACTGGCCCGAGCAGCGCGAGCAGTGCTGCCACCACGCCGGGGCGATGCGCTTCGGACCCGATGGCTGCCTCTACGCCTCGACCGGGGACAATACCAATCCCTTCAAGGACTCCGAGGGTTACGCCCCCATCGACGAGCGCCCCGACCGCGGCCCCTGGGACGCCCAGAAGTCCTCCGCCAACACCAATGACCTGCGCGGCAAGATCCTCCGCATCAAGCCCACCCCCGAGGGCGGCTACACCATCCCGGAAGGCAATCTTTTCCCTCCCGGCACGCCGAAAACCCGGCCCGAGATCTACGCGATGGGCTTCCGTAATCCGTGGCGTTTCAACATCGATCCAGTGACCGGCTACGTCTACGTCGGCGACGTCGGCCCCGATGCCGGAGGCGACCGCGAAGAGCGCGGCCCCCGCGGCTTCGACACCGTCAATCAGCTCCGCCAGGCCGGGAACTACGGCTGGCCCTACTCGCGGGGCAATCGCGTCTACGTCGATTTTGATTTCGAAGGGCAAAAGCCGGGGGCGATCTACGACAAAGCCAAGCCGATCAACGTCAGCCCCAACAACTCCGGTCTCACTGAGCTGCCTCCGGTCCAGGCGCCTCTCGTCTTTTACCCCGGCGGCGAGTCCGAGGAATTCCCCATCCTCGGCAAAGGCGGACGCACCGCGTGTGGCGGTCCCGTCTTTCACTTTGATCCGTCATTCGAGAAGACCGGCGGATTCCCCGCCTACTTCGACAAGCTCGTCCTCTTCTACGACTGGCAGCGGCCCTTCATCCATTGGGCAAAACTCGACGAGAAAGGCGACTTGGAAGAGATCCTCCCCTTCCCCGCAGCCGCCCGGGTCGCCCAGGGAGAGGATGACGGCAGCGGACGTTTCCAGATCCGGCGTCCCGTCGATTTTATATTCGGAAAAGACGGCAGCCTCTACTTCCTCGACTATGGCGAGACCTGGGGCGCGAACAGCGACTCACGTCTCGTGCGCATGAGTTACCAGTGGGGCAACATCGCCCCCGTCACCAAAGCCACCGTCACCCCTACGGCCGGACGCGAACCGCTCGAACTCACCCTCTCCGCCGCCGGCTCGCTCGATCACGAGGGCGACGCCATCACCCACGAATGGCGACTCGGCGACAAAGTCCTCTCCACCGACGCCAATGCCAAAGTGCTGCTGAAAGAGCCCGGCGACTACCGCATCGAACTCATCGTCACTGATGCCAAAGGTGCGGCCGGCAGCGCCATCGTGCCCGTCACCGTTGGCAACTCCGAGCCTCTCGTGAAATTCCTCTCGCCACACGACGGCGACTTTTTCACCCCCGGGGAACCTATCCCCTACCGGCTCGACATCACCGATACCGAAGACGGCGCGATGCAGGGTCGCGAGGGCGAGTTCTCCGTCCGCACCCTCGTGAGTTCCGCCTGGGCCACCGCCGACGGCAAGCTCAGCGACACTGATCCCGGCCTCTCACGTATGAAGCAGTCGGACTGCTTCAACTGTCACGCCGTCGACCTCAAGATCGTCGGCCCCTCCTTGCTTGAGATCGCAAACAAATACAAAGACCAGCCCGGCGCGGTCGAGCTCTCGGTGGAAAGGGTCATCAAAGGCTCGACCGGCGTGTGGGGTCCGCTCCCCATGCTGCCCCACTCCACCTACACCGCCGACGAGATCCATATGATGGTGAAGTGGATCTACAGTCTCGCCGGCGACCAGGCCACGCCCACCGTCGCTCGCGGGATCGAGGGGCAGATCGTGCCGCCCAAGGATGGCAACCTCGCCTCCGGCATCATCGAGGCAACCTTCACCGACCTCGGTCGCGCCCCCGCCGGCCCTCTCTCGGGCAAGGCCGCCGTGAAACTCCGCAGCCGCCGCATCGAGGCGGAGAAAGCCGATAGCCTCGACGGGCCGAAGGTCCAGGGCAAGGCGATCGGGTCCATCGCCCATGGCCAGAGCGCGATGTTCGCCGCCATCCCCCTCGCCGAAGTCGGATCGGTCAAAGTCCGCGCCAGCGCCGGTGCCGGTGGTGGCAAAGTCGAGGTGCGATCCGGCGCGGTCGACGGTCCCGTCCTCGGCACGATCGACGTCGCCCCGACCGGTGCCTGGGACAAATTTGTCGAACTCGAGACCGCCCTCGCCGCGCCCGGGAAAGACCGCGCCGACGTCTACCTCGTCTTTGTCAATCCCGGCAAAGGCGGGCTCATGAACGTGGACTGGGTCGAGTTCGGAAAAGCGAAGTGAGGCGGGCCGCCTCATCGACTACAATTCCTATGCCGTGTTCGGCCGTACCTTCGAGGGCAAAATCCGCAGCCGGGCCTTCACCGAACTCCCCGGGATCGACTTTGAAAAGCACGGGCGCGAAGTCCGGGTAGAGGTGACCTTACCGGAAGACCCCGCCCGACTTTACGAGCCACCCGATCTTTCAGGGCTCACCGGGGCGGGTGCCTATGTCGGCGAGCAGATGCCGGTCTACGGCCCACGTCCCGCCGATGGCGGAGACTGACCGCCTACGAAAAAGAACGGGGTGAAAACTTGCAATCGCCGGGAGCAACGCAAAAGTCCCGGCTTGCCGTTCTCTCCATGCCCGCCTCTGACCTCAGCCATCTGGTCTCCGACCCGTTCGAACTCACCCCGGGAGGAGTCCTGCTTTACCGCGGCGAGCGAAAGGATCTCGCGCGCGGGTTTGCCGACGGTGACGCAGCAGGACTCATCGCCCTCGGCGGGCACCCGTCCGGCGAGGGGGCCGATACCATGCTGCGCTATTGGAAAACGTTCGCCGATACCTTTGTCCGCGAACTTTGCCAGATCCCCGACGGAGGCGATGCTCTGCCCGCGATCCCCGCTCCCGACCCGGTTACCCTCTCGGGCTGGATCCTCGACGCGCCACCAATGCGCGGGGCGGAATACCTCTCCCCCGAAGTCCTCCTCGCCCTCTGGCACCGTCTTGACGTCTGGACCCGAGATCGGGTCGGCGGGACGAAAACGGTCGCCGCCTTTCTCCAGAGCCATGCTCCCGCCTGGTCACGGGTCGGGCGCGTGACCCTCCATCTCGCGGAGAACAAGACGGATCCGGAGTGCCCCTTCGCCTTCCTCGCGACCTATGCCTCGGGCCTCTCACAGGCGGGCAGGCTCAGCCAGCTCCCGCTCGGGAAGGCGCTCCAAGAGTATGGCGGAGCAAAAGACAAGACGGCCCTGCTCAAGCTGCTCACCCCCCTCCATGCAGCCGCGAAGACCTGCCCGCTGATGGCCGATCTCGTCCAGAGCAGCGACGTTTTCCACCCGCTCGCGTGGACCCCGGACGAAGCCTACCGCTTTCTCCAGTCCGTCCCGAAATACGAAGAGGCCGGTCTCCTCGTGCGCCTGCCGAACTGGTGGCGGAAACGCGGCCCCCGCCCGCAGGTCTCCGCCGTCGTCGGCCAGAAAAAGGGCTCCGGGATCGGCCTCAAGGCCCTGCTCGATTTCAAACTCGAAGTCGTCGTCGAGGGCAAGTCACTCACGAAAAAAGAGATCGATGCCCTCCTCGCGGGCGATGACGACGGGCTCGTCTTTTTCCAGGGCCAGTGGATCGAGGTTGATCGGGAAAAGCTCAGGGAAGCCCTCGACCATTGGCAGGCGATCGCGAAGGACGGCATCCCCTTCATCGAGGGCATGCGTCTGCTCGCCGGAGCTCCCGCCGATCTAGATCCTTCGAACGCCGCCGAGGGGGATCGCGAGTGGGCCTACGCCCGTGCCGGAGACGAACTCGCCGCCACCCTGCGACGCCTCGCCTCGCCCGAGGCCGCGCCTCCGCCGGCAGGATTGCGTGCCACCTTGCGGCCCTATCAGGCAAGGGGGCTCGACTGGCTCTGGTTCTGCACCCGCACCGGACTGGGGGCCTGCCTCGCCGACGACATGGGCCTGGGAAAAACCATTCAAGTCCTCGCCGCCCTCCTCCGCCGGCAAGAGGAGACCCCCGGCGGCCCGCCCGCCCTGCTCGTCGTGCCCGCCTCTCTCATCGGGAACTGGAAACGCGAAGCCGAGACCTTCGCGCCCTCGCTGCGGCTGCATATCGTCCACCGCTCCACCGGCGAGACGGAGAAGCCGCGCGCCTCAGCCCTCGCCGCCTGCGATCTCGTCATCACCACCTACGGCATGGTCGCCCGACTCGACTGGATCGCTGCGAGCCTCTGGGGCTGGGTCGTCCTCGACGAGGCACAGGCGATCAAAAATCCCGCTTCAGGCCAGAGCAAAGCGGTGAAAAAACTCCAGGGCGAGGCCCGCATCGCGCTCACCGGCACCCCGGTGGAAAATCAACTCGGCGATCTCTGGTCGCTCTTCGATTTCATCAATCCCGGGCTGCTCGGCAATGCGAACCGATTCCGGAACTTTGTCAAAACACTCCAGAGCGGGGAGTCGGTCCACTACGCGCCCCTGCGCCGCCTCGTCGCACCCTACATCCTGCGCCGTCTCAAGACTGACAAGACCATCATCGCCGACCTGCCCGACAAGACCGAGATGAAGGTCTCCTGCGGGCTCGTCCCGGCTCAGGCGCGGCTCTACGAACGTGCCGCCAAGTCCCTCGCCGAGTCCCTCGAGACGAGCGCCGGCATCGAGCGGCGTGGCCTCGTCCTCGCCTACCTGATGCGCTTCAAGCAGATCTGCAACCACCCCGACCAGCTCGCCAAGACCGGCGCCTACGATCCCGCCCACAGCGCGAAATTTCTGCGCCTCGGGGAGCTTTGCGAAGAGATCGCCTCGCGCGGGGAAAAAGCCCTCATCTTTACCCAGTTCCGTGAACTCACCGATCCCCTCGAGGCCCATCTCGCGAAGATCTTCGGCCGCAGCGGGCTCGTCCTGCACGGCGGCACGGCGGTGAAGCGGCGGCAGGAAATGGTCGATCGCTTCCAGCGCGACGACGGCCCGCCTTTTTTTGTGCTCTCGCTGAAAGCCGGCGGCACCGGCCTTAATCTCACCGCCGCCTCGCACGTGATCCATTTTGACCGCTGGTGGAATCCCGCCGTCGAGAACCAGGCCACCGACCGGGCCTTCCGCATTGGGCAAAAGCGGAACGTGCTCGTCCACAAGTTCGTCGTCGCCGGGACTCTCGAAGAACGCATTGACGCCCTCATCAGCAGCAAGCAGGATGTCGCCGACGCGATCCTCAGCGACGGCGCCGAAAAATCCCTCACCGAGATGAGCGATACCGAGCTGCTCGACTTCGTGCGGCTGGATCTCGATCGCGCTGAAACCCTATCATGAGCTGGTACTACAACAAACCCTACGTCTCCATCGCGAAACGCCGTGCGAAGGGCCTCAAGCAACTCGACAAAATAAAAAAGGCCGGGCGGGCGATCGAGCCTCTCGGCGAGCTTTCCCACCGCACCAAGATCGCGACCAGCTTCTGGGGGCGGGCCTGGTGTGATCATCTCGAGAGTCTCGGCGACTACGAGAACCGCCTCCCCCGGGGCCGCACCTACGTGCGCAACGGCTCCGTCCTGCACCTCTCCATCGAAAAGGGCAAAATCACCGCCCTCGTGCAGGGTTCCGAACTCTACGAGCAGACCATCCTCATCGAGCCGCTCGCGGCCGCGAAGTGGGAGCGCATCAAAAAACGCTGCCAGGGCGGAGTGGGCTCGCTCATCGAACTGCTCCAGGGAAGAGTCTCCGGCGAGATCATGGAGGTGGTCACCGATCCGGCCGATGGTCTTTTTCCCACGTCAAAAGAGATCAAGCTCAGTTGCTCCTGCCCTGACTGGGCCAGCCTCTGCAAACATCTCGCCGCGATCCTCTACGGCGTGGGAGCGCGGCTCGATCAGCAGCCTGAGCTGCTCTTCAAACTGCGTGGCGTCGACCATCGCGAACTCATCGACGAGAGCGCCGTCGCCACCGCGATTGCCGGCACGACACGGTCCACGCGGCGCCGCACCCTCGACCCGGCCGCACTCGGCGATGTCTTCGGAATCGAGTTGGATTCAACTGGCGCGGAACCCGCAGCGGAACCCGCCGTTTCTCCCAAAAAACGCGGTGGGAAAAAGGCGTCTCCCTCTCCCGTTATCGCTCCCTTCGAGCCTACCGGCAAATCGATCCGCGATCTCCGTTCCGCCATCGGACTTTCCCGCGCGGATTTCGCGGAGTGGATCGGCGTCAGCACTCAGAGCATCTCCAACTGGGAAAAGCAGAGCGGCCCGCTGAAAATCAGAGCAAGCAATCTCGAAAATATCGAGGCGCTGCACCGCGGGCACTTCCGCGAGGCGGAATAGAGACCTCGTGAATCAAGAGGTGCCCGAAAGAGTTCAGCGCACCCGCATCCGCACCATATCCTGCGCACCGGGGGCGAAGAGGGAACGACCATGGAGGGTGGCGTTGATCCGTGAGCGACGCGTCGTGCCGGTCGATCGCAGCGAGGCCCGGTAGAGGTGGCGCCTTCGCCGGGCAGAGCCGCAGTGGTTTGGTGCAGTCCGGCGATGATGGCTGCGGTGACATTGCCGGGAGCCGGGTCCACCTCTGAATGGGCCACCAACGAATTCGACCAGGGTGCCGTTACTTTTCCAAAGTCCCCTCCCGTTGAAACCACTAGTCGCGGAGAAATACAGGACGCCGTTCACCACGGTCAGGTAGCTGGGAAACGAGGAACCGCTGGGGTGGATGTCACTCACTTCGACGGTCCCCACTTCGGTGCCGTTGGTTTTCCACAGTTCGACCCCGTTGGGGCCTTCCGCCGAAAAGAAGAGTTCCCCGCCGAACTTCCTAAATCCTGCCGGAGTCGAATTGCCCGAGGGATTGATGTCTTTGACCCGGGTGGTGCCGACCTCGGTGCCATCGCTCGACCAGAGTTCAGAGCCGGTCGAGCCGTCGTCCGCTTTGAAATAAAGTTTGCTGCCCAAGACGACCGCTTGGTTGATAAATCGGGTGGCGTGGCCCAAACCGGGATTGATGTCTTTGACCAGGACGGTGCCGACCTCGGTGAGATCGCTCTTCCAAAGCTCGTTGCCGTGGGTGTCGTCATCCGCCGTGAAGAAAACCGTTCCCGAGACCACCGCCAGAATCGCGGGGCTGGAGTTGCGCTCACCGGGGAGAATGTCTTTCACCATCGCGGTTCCCGCAGCGGTGCCGTCGCTTTTCCAGAGCTCCCTGCCGTGGCGACCGTCGTCGGCGGCGAACACGAAGATGGAACCGGAGAACTGGGTGAACCCGGAGGGAGAGGAGCTGTCGTATCCGGGAAAGCGGTGCAGCACCGTGCTGACGAAGGGATCGACCGTCACTGGAAAAGTGGCGCCGGCCGAATCGAACACAAGAGCGACCGTGACTCGTTCGTCGCCAGTCTCTTCCAACTCCATCCGCGCCGGTAGTCGCGCCCCGGTGGCGTCGACGACCTCGATCTGGTGATAGTACAAAGCCGGATCTCCCTTCTCATCGAGGAACGCGATCCGATCGTGGTCCTCCATCTCGGGCTTCAGTCCGGTTTCCATCGCGATGCGGATCCGGGATTCGCCGGCCTCGTCGATGGCGATCGGTTCATTCAGGGTGAAAAACTGCTCCAGTCCGCGCTCTTCGTTCACATACCATTCGGTGATTGCTGAGCCACGTTGCCGCTCGACTTGCGGGCCATCGGTGGCGAGAGAACCCGCGGCAGGCAGATCGAGCGCCTCCATCCGCCACGACCAGTCGGCGCCATCCGTCGACCGAACCTGGACTCCGCCGTCGGCATCGAAGGTCGCGGAAAAACCATGTACCGGATTGTGCATCGCCTGGCCGCCGCCAGCTGCCTGACGCGCTTCATAAGCCGACGGATTGCGCCGCGCTTTTTCGAGAAGCGACTCCCTCGTGGGAGCCGCGAGACTCTTTTGAAGGACCGCGAAGGCGATTTGCTGAATCTCCGTAGCGCGCGGATCGGTGGCGTCAGCCGCGAGAATCCGGGCCACGAATTCCGCTTCGGGAACCGAACGATCGGTTTCGGTAGCTACCGGCGGAAGATCGGCGGGCTCCGGCTTGGCGACCGGGGAAACGAGGGCGGCGCTGCGATCGGGGCTATGGAGAAGAAGACCGGTCAGGAGGAGCAGGAGACCGATTACGAAGAGACTGGAGCGTAGAGATGGCATGGCTGGAGACATGATAGATTTACTTTTTCATCCCTTTCGCACGCACGTCACCGGAAGGGCGGGGATCGTGAGTGCTCTCTTTCTGTCACGAAATGATGCTTCTGGCCCGTGACGCATGCGGCGAGGTCCCGATCACGGCGGCGACGACGGGTCACGCGTCGCGGCGGTCCACTTTCACGGCTATCAGCCAGAATAGGACGGCCCACGCGCCGCCGAGAGTCCATCCGGCGAGGACGTCGGTGGGCCAATGGACGCCGAGATAGACGCGGCTGACGCCGACGAGCAGGGTGATGGCGACGGAAATCGCCACGACGAAAACACGCAAGCTTTGCCGTGGCTGGGTGCGGGCGATGACGATGCCGAGGGTTAGCCAAACGAGCGCGGCCATGGTCGAGTGGCCGCTGGGAAAGCCGGGAAGGGAAACGAGGGTCGCGTGCTCGACCAGTTCGGGACGGGGCCGGTTGAAGCCTTGTTTGAGAACGACCACGAAGATGCCGCCTACGAATACCGATATGAGGCCTGCCACGGCGAGCCGCCGTTTTCCGGAAAAAAGCGCGACGCCGGTAGCGACGAACATAACGCCGCTAAGAAGGGCGAATCCGCCGAGCGCGGTGATGTCGCGGGCCATCTCCCCGAGCCATGGCGGACCGACTGGATCCTTCGTGTTGCCGGGTTCCCGCATGGCGAGGAGGATGGTTTCGTCGAAATGGCGGGTTTCCTTTTCCATCACTTCGTCGGCCGGGGAGATGAAACCCCACGTCGCGCCCAGGACGACGAGCACCAGGACGGGTAGCAACGGTTGACTCGACCGGAGATTGCCCAGCCAACGCAGGGCATTGCGGGAAAAAGTGATCATCTCACGGATGGCTGGATCTTCCGCGTAGCTTCCGGATTCCGTTGAAGATCAGCAGGACGACAGTGCCGGCGACCAGTCCGCTGATGCCGTTTAGCAAAGCGGGGATCACGGCGGCGAGCGGTTGGCCGACAGCGTGCGCGGCCTCTTCGATGGCGTGGTGGAGCGGCGGAATGCCGTGCGTGATGATGCCGCCGCCGACCAGGAACATGGCGGCGGTGCCCGCGATGGAGAGCGATTTCATGAGCCAGGGCGCAAACCACAGGATAGCGCGGCCGAGCGAGCGCAGAACCGCGCCGGAGCGCTCGGACAGGTAGAGTCCGGCGTCGTCGAATTTCACGATGCCCGCGACGAGGCCGTAGACACCGACGGTCATGACGATGGCGATGACGGAAAGGACGACGAGCTGGCGAGTGAAATCCTCAGCCGCGACGATGCCGAGCGTGATGGCAATGATCTCGGCGGAGAGCACGAAATCAGTGCGGACGGCACCTTTCACGCGCTCTGCCTCGGACTCGGTTTCCGGTGGTTTGGCGGCGAGGTCCCTGATCTTCTGCGCCGCTTCCTGTGGCGTCTTTTTCTCGTGGTGGAAAAAAAGATGGGCGAGTTTTTCACAGCCTTCGAAGCACAGGTAAAGTCCGCCGATCATGAGCAGCGGAGTGACTGCCCAGGGGGCGAACGCGCTGATGAGCAGGGCAAGCGGAACGAGGATGAGCTTGTTGACGAAGGATCCTTTGGCGACTGCCCAGACGACGGGCAACTCACGGCTGGAGACCACGCCGCTGACTTGCTGGGCATTGAGCGCGAGGTCGTCGCCAAGGACACCGGCGGTCTTCGCGGCGGCTTTCTTGGAGAGGATGGAAACGTCGTCGAGGATCGACGCGATGTCGTCAAGGAGGGTGAGCAAACTGCCGGCGGCCATGGATAGGACGTTGGAGGGATGGGAAACGGTCTGCAAGTCGAAGTCAGCTCGAGGTGGCCTTTTCTGACGGATCTTTACACGACAGGAGGAGGTCGTTACAGATCGAGAAGCGATTGCTGCCGCGTGCCCCGAACGCAAAAAAAACCGCCCCGCGTCAAATTCATCGACGCGAGGCGGGGGATGAGGAAAAACGATCACGGAGTTTGGAGCGCGAATACCGTGACGCGATGGTCCTGAATTCGAAGCGCCTCGGGGGCGTTGGCAGGGTTAACGGCTTCACTCTCCCCGTATCCGACCGGCACAAGCTGTGAACTCGAGACGCCAAAGCGGACCAACTCGCGGGCGATGCGCTCTGAACGAGCCTGCGAAAGAGACAAATTGGCCGAGTATTCGCCCTCTGCGGAGGCATGGCCCTCAATGATGAAGGCTTGTCCTGCGAGAGACTGGTTTCTGATCGCCGCAGCGAGATCGGCGACGACGTCATACGAGTAGGCGTCTGCGAAATTCGTCGTCCCTTGTTCGAATAAAATATCGCTGCGGGTGATCTCAGTATCGGGATTCACCGTGTAGGTCACAGCGTAAGCATCGGGGGCGATGTAGGCGGGTGACATGTCGTCAACAAGAACGAGGTCCTGACGAAAGGGGCTTCCTCCGACCTCGGCAATCTCGACGCGCTTCAGTTGACCGCTGGCACGAAGGACCGGAGGAATCTCTTCGCGTGTTCGGTAGGTGACGACACGGCGTCCCGGGCCGTAGAATCGCGGCTGACTCGTCTGAACGACCACTTCGGTAGTTGCGGGAACAGGCACGACCACCTGGGTAGTCGCGGGAGCAGCGACGATCACCTCCGTGGTTGGCTGAGCAGGCACCAATACCGCCGTAGTCGTCGCGACGGGCACGGTAACGACGCGGGAACGAAATGACGCCGGGGCATCGGTTATCGTCACCTGACCCTGGAGACGACGCGTCATGTAGGCGACGTAATCTTCGCGTTCCTGTGCAGTACGATTCACCACATCGAGAGCCAGCCTCGCTGCCTGGACGGAGACCGCGTCGTCTTTGACGTCGGCTAGAATTGTATCGAGAATGACGTTTGCCTCCGCATCAGAGTCGACTTTGAGCGCCGCCTGAATCTCGGCCTCGCGCTCCGGGGCAATGCTTCGGATGTCGCGAAGCACAGCGAGTGTCTCGTCGGAAACAGCGCGGGTTTGAATCACGACCCCGGATGTTTGCTCCAGCGGAACAGTCACCGTCGTTGTCGGGGGAGTGGTAACGATGGTGGCCGGGTTGGAACCGGAGATTGGCTTTACGAGCACTTGGGCGTAGCTGAGATGTAGGCCGCAAAGGGCGGTGATGGCTGGGATGAGATAGATTTTCATGGGTCTGATGACAGCCCATACAGCGCGAAGTAAGCCAGTTGATCTCGTTTAAATGTAACTGCCTCATTTGTAACCGATTACGCAGGTCTTTAGCAAGGATTAGATGCGACGGTTTTAAAGAAATTAGAGCAACACGCATGTCGATTCGAGTAAAATGCACAGCCGATGGGAGGATGTATCCTCGTTTCGGCAGGATCTTTGCCAATTCCTGACCTTTCCCCGAAAAGATCTTGCAATACAGACCGAAGTTTCGTGATTCTTCCGCATGACCCTTTCTCTTCCCGGCGTTATCCTCATTTTCCTCATGACGGCGACCTCGCCGCTCGGAGCCGAGGACCCGAAAATGAACCGGTCGGCGAAGGCCCTCGCCAAGCTCCTCGCTCCGACGCCTTCCTCACCCGGAAACAAACCGGCCGATTTCGGCCCTGTTCGGCAACGCATGATCGTCCTTATCGAAGCGATCGAGGCTTCGAACCGCACCAACGGCCCGGGTCCCGAAAGCATCATCTCAAAAGCCTACGACTTCAGAGATGATGTGGGGAACATAGAGCGACTCCTCTCCGGCAATGCCATACTCGGCGTCTGGCGTGAGGCCCATGCCCGTGGTCTCTTCAATGACTTCGGCAAATTCAACGGCGAGATCACCAAAGGGCGCGGGGCCGGTAGCGCCTGCGCCTTCGAGCCCATCATTCCCGCCGAGGTCTACCCGCAGGCCTCGAATCAGATCGCGAACGTGCGCCTCGTTCCCGAGGAGTCGAAACGGAACCCGGAGTCGCCTCTCTCTCAGCGCGAGGAGTCCTACCAGGCCGAACTCGTCAAGATGCTCGCCGAAAAAAATCGCACCGCCGCCGTCACCCGATTCGAAAACCCGCCACCCACAAACGCCCTCGGCGTCACCCGGCAGGAATCCCTCGCGCTCTGGCAAAAAGCCATGGACGAGGCGGGCGAGGCCGGAAAACGCAAACCGAATATTCGGCTCAAAGGCAAGGTCACCGGAACCCCGTCCCATCCGACCCGGCAGCGCTGGCGTGTCGAGACTGAAGTGATCAACTTTTCCGTCCACCCGACCGAAACCATCATCGAGATCTATCTTATCGGCTATACACAGGAGAAGAGGGACTACTATCTGATGGCCAAATCGAGCCACACTCTGAAACTGCGCGCGAACGAGTCGCACCATCTCGAGGTCTTTTCGAAGGCGGAAAGCACTTACAAAAAGGCCGCCGACGACCGCGACGGACTCTCAAAAGGAGAGCGGGCGAAGAGCCGGGTCTATTTCCGTGGATTTGTCGTCATGGCGAAACATGGAGAGGACGTCGTGACCTACATCGGATCGGACCAGCGCCTTACCGAATTCGGGAACCCCAAGGCCGAGAAGTCGCCACTCGCGGGGCTGCCGGCGTTTTGAGGGCGCGGGTTGGGTGAGCTGAGCGCCTTGCCTCTCTCACTACCCCGCCGTCTCGCGCATCAGCGGATTCGCCATGTTTTCGGGGCTTAGCAGTTCATCAAGCTCGGCCTGCGAAAGCCAGCCTTTTTCCAGAACCAGCTCATAGACCCCGCGACCGGAAGCGAGGGCCTCTTTCGCAATCGAGGCTGACCGCTCATAGCCGAGCGCAGGATTCAGGGCGGTGACGATGCCGATGGAATTTTTCACGTAGTCGGCGCAACGCTCGCGGTTCGCGGTGATGCCGTTGACGCAGCGATTGGCGAGGACGATGGCGGCGTTCTTCAGGAGCATCATGCTGCTGAGGAGATTGTAGACGATGATGGGTTCGGCCATGTTGAGCTCAAACTCGCTCGCCTCGGCGGCCATGGAGACGGTGAGGTCCGATCCGATGAGCTGGTAGCAAATCTGGTTGACGACTTCGGGGAGGACGGGGTTGACCTTGCCCGGCATGATGGAGGAGCCGGGCTGGAGCGGGGGCAGATTGATCTCGGCCAGACCGCAGCGCGGGCCGGACGAAGCCCAGCGCAGGTCGTTGCAGATCTTCGAGATCTGGATGGCGGTGACTTTGAGGGCACTGCTCATGACGGCGAAGTCGGCGGCATCCTGGGTCGCCTCGACGAGATCGACGGCGAGGGTGACGGGGTGGCCGCTCAGTTCGGCGAGCTTCGCAGTGCAGAGTTCGGCGTAGCCGCGCGGGCTGTTGAGTCCGGTGCCGATCGCGGTGGCGCCCATGTTCACGACGAGGAGATCTTCGGAGGCGCGGTTGAGGCGACGAATCCCGTCGTTGATCATCGTGGCGTAGGCGGTGAACTCCTGTCCGAGGGTCATGGGGACGGCATCCTGATTCTCGGTGCGGCCCATCTTGATAACGTCGGCGAACTCGGCGGCCTTTTTTTGAAAGGATTCCCGAAGGACAGCGAGGGCCGAGGTGGTCTCGTGCAGGGCGGAGACGACCGAGAGTTTTACTGCGGTGGGGTAGACGTCGTTGGTGGACTGGGAGCAGTTCACATGGTCGTTGGGGTGGCAGTAGCGATATGCGCCCTTTTCATGTCCGAGTATCTCGAGGGCACAGTTCGCGATGACCTCGTTGGCGTTCATGTTAGATGAGGTTCCCGCTCCGCCCTGGACCATGTCGACGACAAAGTGCTCGTGCAGTTCGCCGGCCAAGAGGCGGTCGCAGGCGGCTCCGATCGCAGCGGCGATGGTCGGGTCGAGCACGCCGAGTTCGGCATTCGCGGCGGCGGCGGCCTTTTTGACATGGGCAAAGGCGTTCACGAGGTGCTGGAAATGGGAAAGCCGGATTCCCGAAAAAGGAAAATTCTCCACCGCCCGCATCGTCTGGACGCCGTAGTAATGGCCGTTCGAAACCTCGCGCTCGCCGAGGGAATCGTGCTCGAGCCGGTAGCCCGAGATGACGGCGCGGTTGCGGTCGGAGTGCAGAAGCAGCTCGGTCGTCTCGCGCAGGCGCAGGCTGATGCGGCGGGCGGCGCGTGCGACGAGGCGGTAAAAAAGCTCGGGCTTTTCCGAGCGGAAGGCGTCGATCTTCTCCCGGGCGATGGCCCAGATCTCGACGTCCTCGAGGGCGAGTCCGGAGACGCTGTGGGCGAGCTCGTCGATGAAGAGGCTCTCCCCGATGACGGCTCCGTCGGTGAGGCAGGCGATCGTGATATTCCGGCCCGAGAGGCCGCGCTGGAGATTGATCTTACCGCTCAGGACGATCCCGAAGAATCGGCGGGGGGTCGATTCATGGAAAAGATAATCCCCCTTGAGCCAGGTCCGCTTTTCGCCGAGGGCGACGAATTTTTCCAGCTCCGCTAGCGGGACCTCCATGGAGGTGGCGACTCTTTCGATTTGTTCCCGGGTGATTTCCATGATTGAGATATCGCGGAGGATACGCGCGAGGGAAGGATGGGGGAAGCGCATTTTCGCAAGGCGGCGGTTGCGTCGGACGCAAAAAACGCAAGATTCCCAGCATGGGAAGAACGGGATACGATTACGCGCCTTCGTCGAAAACGCTGCCTCCGGTGGTGGGTCCGGGGGAATTCATCTTTTCGGTGACGGGACTGGATCACGGGCACATCTTCGGTCAGACGAACGGTCTCATCGATGCGGGCGGGACGCTGAAGTATGTCTATGATCCCGATCCGAAGAAGCTCGACGACTTCCTCACCCGCTACCCCCAGGCGGAGCGCACGGGATCGGTCGAGGAGATCCTCGCGGATGAGGAGACGATGTGCGTGGCCTCGGCCAATGTCCCCTGCGACCGCGGCCCGCTCGGGGTGCGGGTGATGGAGGCGGGCAAACACTATTTCACCGACAAGTCGCCCTTCACCACCCTCGCGCAGCTCGAAGAGGCACGCGCGGCAGTCGCCGCGACGGGGAAACGCTACATGGTCTACTTCAGCGAGCGCCTTCACAACGAGTCCTCGATGAAGGCGACCGAGCTGATCCGCAGCGGGACGATCGGCGAGGTGCTGCAGGTCATCAATCTCGCGCCGCACCGCATGTCGAAGGGCGCGCGACCCGACTGGTTTTTTGAAAAGGCGAAATATGGCGGCATTCTCACCGACATCGGGTCGCATCAGTTCGAGCAGTTCCTCGCCTTCACCGGCGCGACCGATGGCACGGTGAACTTCGCGCGGGTGGCAAACTTCACCGCGCCCGACAAGCCGGGGCTCGAAGACTTCGGCGAGGCTTCGCTGACGATGAACACGGGCGCGTCGTGCTACTGCCGGATCGACTGGCTCACGCCCGACGGGCTGCGGGTCTGGGGTGACGGGCGAGTCTTTGTCGTCGGGACCAAAGGTACTATCGAGATCCGCAAGTACATTGCCCTGGCCCGACAAGAGCCGGGGAACAAGCTCTTCCTCGTCAACGGCGAAGAAGAGCAGGAAATCGACTGCGACGGCACGACGGGTTTCCCCTTCTTCGGCGAGATGATCCTCGATCTGCTCAACGGCACCGAGAAAGCGATGACTCAGGAACACATTTTCAAAGCCGCCGAGCTATCGATGATCGCCCAGCAAATGGCCGACGGTAAGTAAGAGAAAAAGTAGAACGGGTCTCCAGGCCCGTTTGGCAGAGGACCGGGCAAGTGGGAACGGGCTAGTGGCGAACGGGCCTGGAGACCCGTTCTACGGCGGGGGAAATGCGTTATGAAAGTCAAGGGAGGGCGGACCGTCCCCGCCCCCGATCTGTGCAATCCGAGAAAATCTGTGTAAATCTGTGTGGAAGAGAGAGAACACAGATGTCCACGGATGCGCTTCGCTTACACAGATGGCCAAAGACCAGGAACAAACCTGAAACTTAAAACTTAAAACCTGAAACTTTTCCCTCCCCTCACCCCGCATGCGCGCGTTCTTCGCAGCCTTTAATGTCGAGTTTGCCCGAGGCGAGGATGGGGATCTCGTCGACGTCGACGATTTTTTTCGGGATCCAGAGGGCGGGGATGCCGGCGGCGGTGAGCTTGGCGCGGAGATCTTTTAGATCAATGTCAGGGTTTGAGCTGAGGAGGATGAGGGCCTCTCCCTTGGCCTCGTCGGGCACGCCGACAATGGCGATGCGGCGTTCGTCATCGGCGTGGCCGAGGGCTTTGTTGATGAGATCCTCGACGGTCTCGTGCGGGACCATCTCGCCGCCGATTTTGGAAAAGCGGGAGAGGCGGCCCTCGATGTAGAGGAAGCCGTCTTCGTCCAGGCGCCCGAGGTCGCCGGTCTTGAACCAGCCGTTTTTCATGACCGAGGCGGTTTTCTCTGCCTCGTTGAGATAGCTTTCGAAGACGTTCGAGCCGCGCAGCCAGATCATGCCCGAGGAATGGAGCGGGAGCGGTTCGCTGGTCTCGGGGTCGGTGATACGCACCGCCATCCCGGGAATGAACTGGCCGACGGACCCGAGCCGGTGATTCGGGAGGACGGGGCCGCGGGCGCCTTCGGGGCGGACCGCGTCGGGCAGGTTCACATTGGTCACGGGCGAGGTCTCGGTGAGGCCGTAGCCCTCGAGGACGGGTTTGCCAAAGCGTTCTTCGAAACTCTCGGCGACTTTTTTCGGCAACTTCTCGGCACCGGTGATGACCATCTTGAGACAGGCGAGCTGCTCTTTCGTTGCTTTGCGCAGGTAACCTCGCAGGAAGGTCGGGGTAGCGAGGAGGAGGCTGAGGGAGTGCTCCTCAATGAGTTCGGCGAGCTTCGCGACTTCGAGCGGGCTCGGGTAGGTCACGACGCTGACGCCCTCGATCATGGGATACCACATCGTGACGGTGCAGCCGAAGCTGTGGAAGAGCGGGAGACAGCCGAGGACCCTGTCGTCGGATCGCAGATCCACCCGCGAGCCGAACTGGTTCACGTTGGCGAGGAGGTTGCGGTGCGAGAGCACGACGCCCTTCGGATCGCCGGAGCTGCCGCTCGTGAAGAGGAGCACGGCCTCCTCCGAGCCGCCTTTTTTCGGAAGCTTGAGGAGCGAGGCGATGATCCCGGCGGGAAGCAGTTTGGAAAGGCCGAGCCAAAGCCCGATCCTGCTTTTCATGCCCGGGAGGATGCGGTCGAGGAGGATGAGTTGGCGGTTCGGCGGCCAGCTGAAGGAGGTCATCTTGCGCACGAAGGGATCGGCGGTGATGAACTTGTCGATGTCGGCCTGGGCGATGCACGAGGCGATCGCTTTTTCCCCGGCGGTGAAGTTGAGGTTCACCGGCACTTTGCCCGCGAGGAGTACGGCGAGATTGCTGACGAGGCCACCTTTGCCGGGAGGCAGGATGATGCCGACGCGTTTTTTCTGGGTCTCTTTGCGGATCACCTTGGAGAGGGCGATTCCGGCGGCGAGAAGTTTGTCAAAGCGCAGTCTCGACCCGTCGAGCCCGTCGATGATCTCGGCGGAGCGGCCGTTTTTCTTGAGTCCCCGCAGGATCTCCCAGGCGAGATGGCTGTGGAGGATGGGGCGCGCGGCGTAGGCGATCTCGCCGGCGATGAGCAGATTCTCGGTGAAGTTCGCGAGCGTGGCGGCCTCGCGCTGGAGCGGTTCGCCGAAGGAAAGAACGATGCGCTCGAGCTCGCTGCGGCTCTCGACCCCGAGGGCGGTTTCTTCGGGATGTTCGACAAAGAGCGGCAGCACCGGAGCGCCGGCGCTGGTGAGGAATTTGAGGGTCTCGCCCGGGATCGTGAGGTTCTGCCCGCTCCGGGTGTGGGCGGCACCGGGGATGAAGACGACGACACTGCCTTCGGCGAGATACTGGTGGAGTTCTTTTTTAAAAGACGCCTTCGAAGCTTCGTCGGATGAGAACTCGACCGCGTGGGTATCTTCTTTCTCGAGATGGGCCTGCAGGAGCGGGTCGTAGTCGAGGGCGCGGTCAATCAGGAAAACGAGCTTCCGCCCCGAGAGCAGTTTCTCGAGATGGAGGAGATCCTGAAAGGCGAGGCGGCTCGGGATGATGAGGATGCCGCCGGAGGGGATGTGAGATTCTCCGTGAAGTTCGAGTTTGTCGCGAGGGCTGGCCATGGGTACAAAGTGTGGCGTCTTTTCGAGGGATTTCGACCAATTTAGCAGAAAAGAAGTGATTCCTCGCGAGCGATCACGGCTGAGCCTCGATGGCGTAGCGCGGACCGGCCTCGCGGGTGAGGGTGTGGATGGTCTCGCTGCCGTCGGGCCAGCGGACCGTGACTTTCGCCGCAGTGGCGTCGCTCGTAGCGGCACCCCAGCCGAAGTGGAGGTCGGGACCGTTCTGGGTGAGATAGCCGGATCCGGCCGTCCTCTCGGCGGTCTGCTGCGGCAAGTCCGGGACCTCGACGGTGACACGGGCGCCGATCGCGCCGGGATTACCGGCTTTTCCCTTGAGGGTAAGAGTCAAGGGCGATCCGCCCTCTCTTGCGCCGTTGTGGAGAAAGACGGCAGGGGCGTCGTTGTTCATCCCGAAAAAGACGTCCGGTCGACCGTTTCCGGTAAAGTCCACGAGGGCGAGGCTTTTCGCATCACCCGGCACGACGATGCCGCTCTCAAGAGGCCAGACTTCGGAGAGGCCGAAGGTTTTGCCTTCCTTCACCGCGCCGCCGCGGAGGAGCAGGCTGAGTCCGCCGTCGTAGGGGACGGTCTCCTGCTGCGCGGTGAAAAAGTTCTGCGCGAGGACCGCATCGGTATAGCCGTCGCCGTCGAGGTCGCTGAGGGCGATGCCGAAGACGGGCGAGAGCTGGGCGAGGGCGGGCAGGGGATGGAGGGTGAAATGTCCTTCCCCGTCGTTGATGAGGACGACGGACTCGAGCGTCGTCGCCTCGAGGCGCAAGGCGGTTTCGAGCCTGGCCTTTTCGTAGATCTCATCGAGCGCCGAGCTGGCCCAGCCGTGGTAGGTATTGACCCGGTTGAGCAAGTTCGGCATTGCGAGGGACGAGCAACTGAGACCACGACGGGGCAGGAGACAGTCGAGCGACTTGTCGAGCTTGGCCTCGACGAGGTTCTTTTTCCCGCTGCCGTCGACGTCGCCGTAGTAGAGCAGCTCGGGGACTTCGAGTGAGGCGCTGTACTTTGTATTGCGCCCGAGGTTGCCGACGAGGTAGTCGATGTGGCCGTCGCCATTGAGGTCGCGGCCGGCGATGCTGTTCCAGAAGCCGGTCGCAGTGGCGAGTCCGGCCGCTGCGGTCGTCTCTTCGAGGGTGCCTTCGCGGTTCGTGTAAACGCGGACCGGTCCCCACTCGTGGGTCACGAGGAGATCGAGCCAGCCATCGCCGTCGATGTCGCTCCAGAGGGCGGAGGTGACGAGGCCGGTCTCTCCGAGACCGAGGTCGCTGGCCTTGTCGATGAAGCGCCCGGTGCCGTCGTTGATGAGGAAGCGATTACGCGACGCGACAGGGTACTCGCCGGGAATGACACGGCCGCCGACGAAAATATCGAGGTCGCCGTCGCGATCAAAGTCCGCCGCTGCCGCGACACTGCCGCTGGCGTGTTTGCCCGGACCGGGGTCGGGGAGGTGACCGACAGCCTCAGTAAACTCGCCTGTGCCGTCATTGAGATAGAGCCGGTCGGCGAGGGAGGGATCGCCGGGTTCGCACTCGACACTGCCGCTCACGACGAAGAGATCGAGATCGCCATCGGCATCGACATCAATGAGGAGAGCACCGAGGTCCTCGTAGATAGTCGTCTCGCTGAAGAGCGGGCGCATCCGCATCGCGAAGATAGGCTGCCCCTCGGCATCGAGACCGCGGTTGAGGAGGAGACGTCCCGGCTGGCCTTTCGGTCCGCCGAGATAAAGGTCGGGTTTGCCATCGCCGTCGACATCACCCCAGGCTTGGCCGGGCCCGAGTTGGGAATGCTGGTGAGGCAGGAGCGGCTGCCGCAGGAAGTCGTCGAAGGGCGTCTCGGCGGCAGTGAGGGGCGCAAACCCCTCGATGCGGCGGAACCAGGGCGGCGCTTTTTCCTCGCCGTCGGGCGCGTGGCTGTCGCTCGCCGTGGGCTCGGTGATCTCGATCCAGCGATTCCCCGCGAGGTCGGAGAAAGTCTGCTTTATTCCCGTGGGCCATTCGACTTCGAGGGAAGCGACTTCCGCCGAGGCCCCGAGCCCGAAGTGCACGAGAGGTTCGTCGCTCTCAACGTAGCCGTTTTGCGGCAGGAGCGTGCGGGTCTGGCGAACGCCGTCGCCGGTGACGAGGGAGAGTTTGGCCCCGAGCCCATAGCGATTCCCGGCCCCGCCTTTCAGACTGATGAGGAGGTGGGAGGCCTTTCCACGCTCGGCGCTGCGATTCAGGTAAAGGGCCGGAGGATCCTCGAGGGAGATCGTGACCAGATCGAGGTCGCCGTCGCGATCCACGTCGCTGAGGGCGACGCCGTAGGTCATCGTTTCTTTTTGCCCGAGTCCCCAGGCTTTATCGGCTTTTTCGAATTTCCAGTCGGCCGCGTTGCGGAAAATGAGGTCGCGCTCACGCAGCTCGGGGCGATCCTCGAAAAGGTCCCAGTCATCTTTCCCGATGCGGTCCTGGGGAGTGCCCTGTTTGTAATCCGAGTGATTGAAGTCGCGGGTGTGGCCGGTCGGGAAATAGAGATCGAGTCGTCCGTCGCCGTCGAGGTCTCCGGTCTTCACCGCCCAGGTCCAGTCCGATTTGGCGATGCCCGACATTTGTGCGCCTTCGAGAAAATAGCCGGTGCCGGTGTTCACAAAGAAGGTATTGACCATGCTCTGCCGGGGCAGACCCGCCTCGTACATCGCGGCGAAGGAGGCTCCCATTTCCCCCATCGTCACCTTCTGCCGGTAGTGGGTCGTCGGGAGCATGTCAGCGATGATGAGATCGGTCATGCCGTCACCGTTGAAATCATTGGCGGCCGTCCCCATGGAAAACCAGGTGGTGTGCTGGAGCACCTGCGGGGCGATCTCTTCAAAGGTCCCGTCGCCCTTGTTATGGTAGAGCTCATCGCGGTCGGCGAAGTCGTTGGCGACGTAGAGGTCGAGCCTGCCGTCGCCGTCATAGTCGAACCACGCGGCTCCGTTGGTATGGGTGGGGACAGGACGCAGGCCGGCCGCCGCGCTCACGTCGGTAAACTTGCCGCCGTCATTCCGCAGGATGAGATTCTGCCGGGCCGTCTCGGAAAAAGACGGCACGCCCGTCTGTGGATTGATTGAGCTTACCTTAAAAAATCTGTCCCAGGGTGCCACCACTTCCCATCCGCTCTCGATGCGGCGCATCGGGACACCCTCGGCCGGACGCCCCCCTTTGCGGTAGAGCCCGTTCGTGACGAGGAAAAGGTCGAGGTCACCGTCCTGATCGTAGTCGGCAAAGAGAGGCGAGAGGCTCGCGTCGGCGATGTCCAGCCGCCACTCGGCGGCGGCTTCGCGGAAGCGGAAATTCCCCGGAGTCGATTCATTGAGGTAGAGGCGGTTCGGCTCGTCGCAGCGGCAGACGTAGATGTCCAGCGCGCCGTCGCCGTCGATGTCCACGAGAACCGCACCGGTAGACCAGCTCTCCGCATCCGCCACGGCGGCGTCGGCCACTTCGAGAAAACGGGGACCTCCGCCCTCGCCGGTATTGCGGTAGAGGCGGTTGGGCACGGGGCCGGCGGCAAAAAAGAGATCGGGCCAGCCGTCTCCGTCGAGATCGCCTGCGGCAACTCCGCCGCAGGCCATCGCGGAGTAGTAGAGGCGTTTGTCCGGATGATTCGTGTCGATCGGGATGACGAAGTCGAGGCCGGACTGGTCTGCGGCGAGGACCTCGAAGAGCGGAGCGTCAGGTGCGTCCGCCGCTCCGGGTGCTGGGAACCGCCGGATCTCCGTCATTCCGGCAGGTTCCTGAGCAGGGCACGGGGGCGCGGGGATAAGGAAGGAGAATACGGTGGCAGCACCGATGAAACTCGGAAACTTGGGGATCATCCTCCCTTTTTACCCGAATCGGGCCCCTTCTTCAAGCTTTCCAGCCTCCCTTCATGAGGGCCGGCCCTCCTAACCGTATCGCGTTGCATTTTACGATGGACAGTCGCGCTGAAAACAGGCTGTATACAATTTCCGCCGATCACGGTCTTGCAATGACCGGCAGATTTGGCAGTCTAACCGCTTCGTTTACTAACAACCCCCCTAAAAATCCCCCCTTCTACGATGAACACCCTTATCGTCATCATTCCGCTATTCGGCGTCCTTGCTCTGGTCTACACCTTCTGGCGATCCGCCTGGGTCGCGAAGCAGGATCCCGGGACGGAAAAAATGCAGCAGATTGGCGGCTTCATCGCTGACGGGGCGATGGCCTTCCTGCGGGCCGAATACAAGGTCCTCGCCATTTTTGTGGCCTGCGTCGCGGCGCTGCTGGTCTTCGGAGGGATCAAAGATCCCGTGAACAGCTCCCCTTTCGTGGCGCTCTCTTTCGTGGTCGGGGCTTTCTGCTCGGCCTTCGCCGGTTACATCGGGATGCGGGTGGCGACGAAAGCGAACACCAGGACCACCCAGGGCGCCCGAACCAGCCTCGGTGAAGGCCTCAAGATCGCCTTTGCAGGCGGTTCGGTGATGGGACTCGGCGTCGTCGGCTTGGGGCTCCTCGGTCTCGGCTTACTTTTCCTCATTTTCTCCAAGGCAATCGGAACGGACGCCGCCTCGATCACCAAAGTGATGACCATCATCACCGGATTCTCCTTCGGCGCTTCCTCCATCGCCCTCTTTGCCCGTGTCGGCGGCGGGATCTACACGAAAGCGGCCGATGTCGGCGCTGACCTCGTCGGCAAAGTCGAGGCCGGGATCCCCGAGGATCACCCGCTCAATCCGGCTACGATCGCGGACAACGTCGGGGACAATGTCGGCGACGTCGCCGGGATGGGGGCCGACCTTTTCGAGTCCTACGTCGGTTCCATCATCGGGACGATGGTGCTCGGCACCGTCTTCATGGTAATGCCCGAGTTTTCCGACCTCCCTCTCGCAGCGGTGTTGCTGCCGATGCTGCTCGCCGGACTCGGGATCGTGGCGTCCATCATCGGGACCTTCCTCGTCCGCGTGAAGGACGGGGGCGATCCGCAAAAGGCGCTCAACTTCGGGGAGATCGTCGCCGGGGTCATCATGCTGCTCGGCACCTACCTCATCATCGGCCAGGTCCTTCCCGAAAAATGGGTGATCGAAGGCAAGGAATTCACCGCCCTCGGAGTCTTCGGGGCGATCTCCATCGGTCTCGTCGCCGGGCTTGCGATCGGTTACATCACCGAGCATTACACCGGCACCGGGAAAAAGCCGGTCATCAACATCGTGCGCCAGTCCATGACCGGCCCGGCCACCAACATCATCGCCGGCCTCGGGGTGGGCATGATGTCCACCGCCCTGCCCATCATCGTCCTCGCTGTCGCCATCCTCGGCTCGTATGAGCTCGCCGGTCTCTACGGCATCGCCATCGCGGCGGTAGGCATGCTCGCCAACACCGGTATCCAACTCGCCGTCGATGCCTATGGCCCGATCTCGGATAACGCAGGCGGAATCGCCGAAATGAGCAATCTCCCTGCCGAGGTTCGCAAGCGCACCGACAAGCTCGACGCGGTCGGCAACACCACCGCCGCGATTGGGAAAGGCTTTGCGATCGGATCGGCCGCCCTCACTGCGCTCGCCCTTTTTGCCGCTTTCAAGACGACCTGGGAGCAAACTCACGGGATGAAACTCGTCATCGAAGTGACCGATCCCAAGGTGGTCGCGTCGCTTTTCGTCGGCGGCATGCTGCCCTTCCTCTTCTCGGCCCTCTCCATGGAAGCGGTCGGCCGCGCCGCCATGGCGATGATCGAAGAAGTGCGTCGTCAGTTCCGCGAGATCCCCGGTCTGCGCGCCGGTCTCGAGGCGATGAATCGCAACGAGGGCAAGGATGTCACGGAATGGTCGCCAGCGGATCAGCGGGTCTACGAAGACGCTCACGGCCAGGCCGAGTTCGGCAAATGTGTCGAGATCTCGACCAAGGCGGCGATCAGGGAGATGGTCAAGCCGGGCATCCTTGCGGTCGCGGCTCCGGTTGCGGTTGGCTTCATCGGCGGCGCGGAAATGCTCGGCGGGCTCCTCGCCGGTGTTACAGTGACGGGCGTGCTCCTCGCCCTCTTCCAATCGAATGCCGGCGGTGCCTGGGACAATGCCAAGAAGATGATCGAAGAAGGCTACGAAGTGAACGGTGTGATGCTGAAAAAAGGCTCCGAAGCGCACAAGGCGGCCGTCGTCGGTGACACCGTCGGTGATCCTTTCAAAGACACCTCGGGTCCCTCGCTCAACATTCTCCTGAAGCTGATGAGCGTCGTCGCGCTCGTGATCGCCTCCATGATCTGAGAATGCGGGAAACGCGCGCGAAGAAAAGGTAGCGAAACTCGTGAGAGTTTCGGCCGGACTGGCGGGTGCCTCAATCCCGCTACTTCCGGCCAGCTATGAGCATTTCCCACGCGGCCCGCACGATCCAGCCATTGCTCTCGAGCGTCTCGAGCGCGGTGGCTTCGTCGGCACCGGTGAGGTCGGAGACGATGCGGACGGCGCGGTCGCGCAGTTTCCCGTTCGAGGGATTCAGGTCAATCATGAGATTACCCATGACTTTGCCCGAGTGTGTCATCGCGAGGGTCGTGATGAGATTGAGAACGAGCTTGGTCGCGGTGCCCGATTTCAGACGGGTCGAGCCGGTGAGGATCTCGGGGCCGGTGTCGGGCAGGATCGCCCCGTCGAGGAGCGGATGATCACGATAGGCGGGGTTGCAGCAGACCAGCACCGTCGTCGCGCCGCGCTCTTTGGCCTCGCCGAGGCAGCCCCAGATGAAGGGGGCATGGCCGCTCGCGGAGATCCCGACGACGACATCGTGCTCGGTGATGCGGCGGGAAATGATCGCCCTTTTCCCCGCCTCGAGATCGTCCTCGGCGCCCTCGACCGCGCTCCAGAGAGCGGTGCGCCCGCCCGCGATGATGCCCTGGACGAGATTTGCGGGGGTCCGGAAAGTCGGAGGACACTCGCTCGCGTCGAGCACGCCGAGTCGGCCGCTCGTGCCGGCGCCGCAGTAGATGAGACGCCCGCCATTGGCGAAAGCCCGCACCACCTCGCGGACGGTCCACTCGATGTGCTCGCTCTCGGCGAGGATTTTGCCGGGGAGTGTTTCATCCTCTTCGAGCATCAGGCGGATCGCGTCAGCGAGCGCGAGGTCGGAAAAATTCGTCGACTTCGGATGTCGCCCCTCCGTCGGCGAGGACGAGACCGGTCGCCAGCTCTGCGCCGTTTCATGGAGCCCGCCGACCGGATTCGTCTCGTGCGCCGAGCTGAGCGTCGAGACCTCGCCGTCCTCTCTCCCTGCCATCGCCACCGCGCCCCACACGCTCGGCCCCTCGAGGCGGGTGATCTCTCCTTGGGGCCAGGCCTCGCGTATCCTCGCGATGACACCTTCGGCAAAGACGGGATTTTTCAGCAGGACAGAGCCGTTGAGAACAAATTGCACCTTCTGCCCGCGTTTCGCGATCCGGGCGGCGCAGGTCACGGTGTCCTTGCTGAGGCGCTCGGCGGCGCGCTTCAGGATGGCGAGGGCGATCTCATCCTGACGCGAGGCGGCGGCTTCGAAGACGACACGGGCGAGACTTGCGAGCTCGGTCTTGCTCGCGACCGACGACCACTCGATGAGCGACTCGGGCTCGTTCATCTGGAGAAAGGTGAGGACGTCAGCCCCGAGCGGCGGCCAGTCGGCGCGGATGTCCGAGATCGTGACGATGGAGCGCAGGGCGTGGAGGGCGATATCGCACGAGCTGCCGCGATCTCCGATGACGTGGCCGCGTCCACCCACTTTCACGACTCTTCCGTCCCGGTTGCGCCCGAGGCAGCACGATCCCGTACCGCTCACGACGAGGACCTGGGCGTCGCAGTCCGCGCGCCACGGCACCGCCTCCAGCGCGAGGACGAGGTCGTCGGTGACGATCGCGGGGACTCCCGGCCAGGCCCGCGCGACGGCGGCGGTGAGCCTTTCCCTATCCCCTTCCGAACGCACCGCCGCGAAGCCTATCCCGATGCGGTCGGGGACGACGGGCAGTTCGCGCCGGATCTCTTCGAGACGCTCCCAGAGGGCCTCCCGGCTGAGAAGGTGGAGATTCCCCGGCCCGAGGGTGAGGGTCTTGAGCACGGTATCCGTAGTGCTGTCCACGAGCAGGGCCGTGGTCCTCGTTCCGCCGCCTTCGATTCCGAGTAGGTTCATGTTGGGTTAGACCCCGAACTAACACCCGAAACGGTTCTGAAAAAAGTGAATCCTTCGTAACGCCAGGCTCAACCGTTCGGCGATCCGGCGCGGTGGATCGAGGCCATCTCTTCCGGCGTGAGGGCGCGGTTGAGGATGAGGAACTCGTCTATCCTGCCATTGAGACTGCGGATGGGGTTGGTGCTGCCCTCGGCCTGCCAATTGCCAATCTCGGCGTTGCCGATCTGCAGCGGAGGAAGGCCGCTGCGGGTTTCCTCTTTCACGATCTCCCCGTCGCGGTAGTGCCGCACCAGGCCTGTGAGCCGGTCGATGGTCACCGCGAGGTGCATCCATTTCCCGAGATCGCCCGGATGAATGACGGGAACCGAGATGGTATTCGGTGGCCCGCCGTCCGAGATCCCGAGGATAAGTTCGCCCTGATTGCTGATCTGCCAGTGCACCTCACCGGTTTCGAATCCGTCGGTCAGGAAAAGCGAGCTGAGCCACCGGTCGAAGCCCTCGATCCGCACCCAGGCGGCGAAGCTGAGCGTGTCAAAAGTGCCCGGCACATGCAGGCGGGCGCGGTCGGTGATGCGTTTGAACTCCAGCGCCCCTTTTCCCGGCCAGCGGCCCTCCGTCCAGCGGGCGCCGATGATGGCCGCCTGCGGACCGCCGGGACGCTGATTGACGAGCTGCCGGTCCCAGGGCTCCTGATTTTCGAAATCAAAGAGGACGAGGGTGGTCGGATCGGCGGCGACGGTATTGCGGGTCGTGAGCCACTCGCGGTAGCGGATGCTCGATCCCGCGTTGGCGAGATTGAGGAGTTGCCGCCGGTCGATGAAGTCGCTGCCACCTCCGTTGACCGACTCTAAGACCCCGCTCGACGACCGCAGGCCGTCTCCACCGAAGAGAGTTCGTATCTCCTCTCCCTCCCGGTTGTCGAGCCGCACCTCGCCGTCTACGACATGCACTTCGCTCTCGCCGCCACGGCCGACGCTGAGGGAAAACTCGGTCCCCAGATCGACGGCCCGATACTCGGGCGTCTCGATTACGAAGCCCCGGGCCGGTTCCGGGACGAAGGCGCGGAGACGCCCGCTCTCACAGCGGATCTTCCACTCCGAGTCGAGATGCAGCTCGGCGGGCCCTTCCACAATGAGGGTCGCGCCGCTGAAAAATTCGAGCTGGGCGAGTCCCGCCTCGAGCCGGAAGACCCCCGCCGGCACGGTCTCTCCCTCAGCCGGGGGATTGCCCGACGCGCCCCAGTCCGCATCGACGAGACGACTCAGGACAGCCACTCCGGGCACATGCAAAGGCTCGCCCGGGACGCGATCCGCCCCTTTCCAGAGCAGGTAGCCGTTCACGATCAGGGTCAAGGCGGCGGCGGCGGCGAGGACCGGTCCCCACGGACGGAAGGGTAGCGCCTTTTTCCCGGGAGCGGGTTCGCCGTGGACGGGAAAGGGGAGAAGGCCCGCTATCTCCAAGGGCAGAAGATCGCCGGCGTGCTCGTGCAAGAGCAGTGCGTGCGACTCGACGAGATCGAGATAGCGCTCGCATGTTTCCGGGTCGCCGCGGAGGAGTTCGTTGAGCTCCGCGCTCTCTGCGGCGGTGATCACCTCGTCGAGGAGTTGGGAGGTCAGCAGACTGACCCGATCAAGACGGTCCTTCCTGGTCATGCCGTGCCCTCCTTCATCATTTTGTGTTCGACACACTTCTGGAGAGCGGCGCGGATGCGGAAGAGGGCCTGGGAGATGGCTCCCTCGGACTTGCCGTCGTCTTTCGCGATGTCCTGCACCGAGGCCCCGGGCAGGTAGCGCCGGTCGATGAGGTCGCGCTGCTGCGGCGGCAGGGTCCTGAGGCAGGCGCGGAGCGCCTCGAGTCTATCCTCCGTGTCGGGGCTGCGGGACTCCTGCCGCTCGGCGAGGTAATCGAAGACGTCTTCGTCAAAGACGAGCTGCTCGCGGCTCTGTTTGCGGCGTTGATTGAGGACGTGAAAGTAGGCCGTGCGACAGGCCCAGGCCGTGAAGTTGGTCCCTTCCTCGAAGTCCCCGGCCTTGCGCCAGAGCGTCAGGTTGGTCTCCTGCAGGATGTCCTTGGCGAGCGACGGATCGTGGCAGAGCGACATCGCATAGCCGAACACCGCCGACTGCGCGCCGGTGAGCAGCTCGATGAAGGATTCGGTATCGCGTTGCATAGACTTGCAGAAATACCGCAGCCGGGCGCGCGATCTCACGCACGATTTTTCCCGACCCGCGTTCGGGCCGGGTCACGAGGGGCTCTTACCTCAGCCTTTTTCGCCGGTGAGAGCCGCTTTGGCTTCGGCGAATTTCACTTTCAGCTTCGTGTAGCCCGAGGCCTCGTAGCCGGCGGTCTTCACGGCCGCAGCGACGGTTTTTTCGTCGGGGGCTGCTTCCGAGTCCGTCGCGATGATCGCGGTTTTCGTCTTGGCATCGACGTAGACATCGGAGACATGCTCGAGCTTTTTCAGCTCTTGCGTCACAGACCAGGCGCAGCCGGTGCACTTCATCGCGGGCACTTTCACCTCAAAAGCGGCCTTTTCCTCGGCCTGGAGCGGCACGATGAAAAGGGCTAAGGCTAAGGCGGTAAGGGCGGAGAGGGCAAGAAGGGAGGTCAGTTTCATGGTGTATCGGGTTTGGTTTCAGGAGATTCGTTCAGCAGCTCCACGACGATGCGGGAGACGGTCGAAATCGCTTCGGGCTCGAGACCGTCGACGTAGGCTCGAACGGTACCCGTACGATCCACAATCGCAAACCGATTGCTGTGGATGAACTTTTCCGACATCAGCTTGCCGGCCTCGATCGGATCGCGGGTGAGAGGCAGGAGAAAGCTGTTTTTCACCAGCGCATCGACCTCGGCCGCCTCGCCGGTGAGGAAAAACCACTTCTCCGGATCGGCGTGCCAGCGTTGCGCGAACTGGCCGAGCCGCTCCGGCGTGTCGGTCTGCGGGTCCACGGAAAAGGAGACAAAGGCGAGGTCGCCTTCCTTCGCGAAGAGGCGCTGCAGCTCGGCGAAGCGTGACGAGAGGACGAGGCACTCGGCGGCGCAGCTCGTGAAGATGAAATTCGCGATCCAGACTTTCCCCTTCAGATTCTCCGCCGCGAGCGGGCGGGCCTGCTGATCGGTGAAGGTGAAAGCCCCGACTTCCCTGAATTTCCCGATGAGAACCTGAGGCCGGGACGCCCGCTGCTCGCAAGAGACGAGGAGCGCGAGGATTGCTCCCGCCGCGAGAAATCGGCCCGGGAACCGTTGGAAAAAAAGTAAGCTTTTCCGCTTCATGGTTTCGCCGCGTCCGGAATGAGAACGAGTGAGGATGGAAAGTAGGAGACGGGGTAGCATGGGATTCCAGCCGATTGCCTTCGGCGGAGAAGATGCGGAACAGGAGGGGAAGCCTCGCTCGCCGACAAGACGGGGATGACGAAACCTCGAGAGCGGGTGAGATTTTGAGGAATCCCATCGCCAAACCGAATTACATGGGCTGGAAGCCCATGCTGCTCTTTCCCGATGCCCGCGATTTTCGAGAATCGTTATTATCTGAACTCCTGTTATGGGGAACAACACCATCGAGGTAAATCTACGCCCGAATCCCATCATGCGATACCGGCGTGATCCCGAAACGAGGTGCCTTACCGGGCAAAAGCGGCGTAAACTCTCACGGATGAAAAAACTGCCCCTCGCCGCCCTCGCCCTTTTGCTCAACGCGTGCAGCCCGCCCGAGCCTGAAGCATCGGCGACTCGTGAGACCTTTCCCGTGCGCGGGGTCGTGCAGCAGCGCATGACCGGGGACCCCGCCATGATGATCATCGATCACGAGGAAATCCCCGGCTTCATGCCGCGCATGATCATGCCCTTCCGCGCGCTCGACCCGCAGGACTTCGCCGACCTCGAACCCGGCATGGTCGTGACTTTTGACTACCATGTCGAGGACCACGAGTCCTGGGTCACCGGGGTGAAAATCACCGGAGAAAAGGGAGCGATCACTCTTGAGGACGAAAAACCGGCGGGCGACGAACTCCTCAAAGTCGGCGACGCCTTTCCCGACTACGCCTTCCGCGATGAGAACGGAAAAGACGTCCGTCTCGCCGACTACCGCGGCATGCCCGTGGCGATCACCTTTGTCTTCTCCCGCTGTCCCGTGCCCGAGTACTGCCCGCGCATGATGAGCCACTTCGCGGCCGTGCTCGAGAAAATGAAAACCGCCCCGAAGGCTCCGGCGGAGTTCCGGCTCCTCACGATTTCCTTTGACCACGAATACGACAACCCCGCGATCCTCAAGGCCTGGGGCGCCGCCTTCGGCCATCGCGAGGGCCTGCCCTGGAGCCTCCTCTCGACGCCCGATAGAAAAGTCATCGACGACATTTCCACCCGCACCGGCCTGCGCTTCGGAGAAGTGAACGGGACGATCCAGCACAACCTGCGCACCCTCGTCCTCCATCCCGACGGCACCCTCGGCAAGCTCTTCACCGACGAGACGTGGACCGTCGATGAGATGGTCGCCGCACTCACCGCCGCCGGGGCCTCGGGTCAATAGAGTCGGGTCGGTGAGTTGAGAGGGATGGGTACCGGGGCGGTGAGATAGGTCACCGTAGAACGGGTCTCCAGGCCCGTTCCGTGTCGTCCGCGGCCCTCTGCCAAACGGGCCTGGAGACCCGTTCTACTTTTTGGTGCTGCGCCCGTCTGTGTTCCCGTTTTGCAGCCCGCTCACCCAATCTTCGGCGGAGCAAAGCCGTCCCGATAGCTGCGCGAGAGCACGGTCTTGTTCGCCTCGTCGTGATTCGTGAAGCGGTAGTTCGCTCCGTCCCAGTGGAGTTCCTGCCCGGGGAAACGCGTCGCTTTGGTCGCGAGCAGGGCCGGTTCGGTGATGCGGGAACCGATGTCGAACTGGGTCCATAGTGGTTTTTCATTGCCGAGACAGCAGTCGGCCCAGTCTTTCCAGTGCTGGCGGGGGGCGACTTCGGGCATAGGCTCGTTCTCGACGAGTTTGCCCTTGCGGTAGATCTCCATCTCACCGCCCGGCTCGAGGAGGAGCGCGCCCTCTTCACACACGATCATCGTGCAACTGCCCGTGATTTTCGACACCGGCAACCCGAGCGTGGCGAAGGACGGACGGATCCCGCTGTCGTTGTACTGGAGGACAAACTTCTCTCTCGCGAAACGATCACCGCCGCCCGGGTAGGTGATGGTGGACTGGTTGTAACCCGTGTGGCAGACGTCGGACGGTTTCATCGTGTTTGTCTGTACAGCCTCGGGGGTGGCGAGGTCGTAGGCGAAATAGAGGACGTCGATGAGGTGGCAACCCCAGTCGGCGAGCATGCCGCCGCCCGTCTCCCAGTAGGAACGCCAGCGGCGCGGGTGGAGGTCTTCGCTGTAGGGCAGCGCGGCTGTTAGCGGACCGTTCCAGAGATCCCAGTTCATCGTGGCGGGCACCGGCTGAGCGGCGGTGAGGGGGCTCCCGGGATCGACGAAATACATGCCGCGGCTCATCCCGCCGGTCCAGATGTGGGCCTCGACGGGACGACCGAGACGATTCGATTTCAGCAGCTCGACAGCCTGCATACGGCCGGTCGTGCAGGCGCGCTGGTTGCCCATCTGGGTGTAAAGGCCGGGATTCGCGGCGAGGGCCTCGCGGACGAGGCGCAGCTCGTCGAGCTGGTGCACGAGCGGCTTCTGGCCGTAGACGTGTTTGCCGTTTTTCAGAGCGGTGACCATCATCGGGCAATGGTGAAAGTCGGGGGTATCGACGATGACGGCGTCGAACTGGTCGAGGCGGTTGGCAAAAGCCTCGCGGTAGTCGGCGACACGCCAGCCGCCGCGGTAGGCGTCGTTGTCCACCTTGGCGAAGGCGGTCTCATCGACATCGCAGAAGCCGGCCCACTCGACCATGGGATGCCCCTCGAGTCCTTTGCGCTGCATGTTGCCGATGCCGTTTACCCCGATCTGGAAGATGCGGAGCTTGCTGTTCTTGTTCGTCGCCGCGCGCACGACAGCGGCGTTCGAGGCTATCGCGCCGGCACCGAGAGCCGCCGTGGAGCGGAGGAAGTGGCGACGACTGGAGGTGACGGGAGTAGCGGGGGTTTCAGGGCTCATGGCAGGGAATGTATCGGGACAGAGGCGCTCTGGCGAGCTTCTTTCGCTCCCGTCTTCGTGGTTTCAGCGGGAAAAATCGCGCTTGTATGTCGGGCGATGCGGGCTTGCCTTTGGGCTGTGAGTCTTTCCTCCCAGCGATCCCTGCACGATCCCGACTTTGCCGGTCTCCGCGAAATCCTCGCGGCGGACGGGGTGAACCCCTGCCATGCCCTCACGCTCTGGGGTGCTCTGCATCGGGAGGGCTCGCTCGATCTGTCGTCGCAACGCTTTGCCCCGCCGCTGCGCCGTTGGGTGGAGCGATCCGTCGGGGAGGGCAAAGCCTTCTTCCTCGATGCGCCCGAGCTCGTCGAAGAGATCCGCAGTGACGACGGCCTTACTAGGAAATTTCTCCTGCGCCTCCGCGACGGCCAGACGATCGAGACGGTCCTGATGGGTTATGCCCGACGCCACACCGTCTGTGTCAGCACCCAGGCGGGCTGCGCGATGGGCTGTGTCTTTTGTGCGACGGGGCAGCGGGGCTTCACCCGGCACTTGCGACCGGGCGAGATCGTCGCGCAGGTCCTGCATGCCCGCCGCGTCCTGCACGAGATCGCGCCGGGGCGACGGATCCGCAATCTCGTGCTCATGGGCATGGGCGAACCGCTCCATAACTACGAGTCGGTGATGGAGGCGCTTTCCTCGATCTCCGACCCGGGCGGGATCAGCATCGGTCCGTCCCGGATTGCGATCAGCACGGTGGGCTTGGTGCCGGCGATTCTGAGGCTCGCAGAGGAAAAGCGGCCCTACAATCTCGCCGTGAGCCTGCACGGATCAACGCAGGAAGAGCGTGCCGCCCTCGTCCCGGTCGCGAAACGCTGGCCCCTCGATGAGCTCATCGCGGCGTGCCGGGAATACGGGACGATCACGGGGAAACGGATCTTTTTCGAGTGGACCCTCATCGCCGGGAAAAACGATTCACCCGGGACCGCGGCGCGCCTCGCGGATCTGCTCTCGGGCATCGACGCGCACCTCAATCTCATTCCCCTCAATCCCACCGGCGGGTATTCCGGAGTGGAAAGCGATGGCGGGACGGGGCGGCAGTTTCAGCAGATTCTACTGACCGCCGGGATCCCCTGCACCTTCCGTCAGCGCCGCGGCATCGATGTGGCGGCGGGGTGCGGGATGCTGCGAGGGGAGAAGGTGAGGGTGGGGAGCGGGCGGGGTTGAGAGACGTCAGGTCGTAGGCGAGGGCGAAGCTGTAACCTGACGACACGTGTTCACCGTTGCGTTTCTGTGGGAGTGATGAATTGAAGCCACGGCTATTGGGCTGCAACAAGGGCACCAACCTTCGTAATGACTTTTGCGGAATGGAGATCAATTTTAATATTGAAGGGTTCGGCACCTTGGTCTGTGACAAAACCCGGAGGCCACATAGGAAGAAGCGATACGGGTCGTCGCCAACGAACCGCCCAAGCTTTTCAATCGACGAATAGTCAGCAAGCGGCCTTCCGGGATCTATGAGAGAGCGGAGCTCACTCGAGTCTTTGCAATTGAGTTTGGTTCGAGCTGAAGATTCTGCGCGCGAGTTGGCGTCGGCGGACTTAAGCCTAAAAAGGAAAATGGGCGTGCTGGGCGAGCACCTTTGATCGAGGCGTTTGATGTGGCTGTGGAGTGATGGCCGGGCGGTGTTTTTCACCCGCTTAGGAGCAGTTGTGCGTCATCGGGGAGACCGGGCAGCTACTTTCCGCCGAGCCAGCGACGCAGCACCCGGGTCAGGAGTAGTGTCCAGCGCTGCTCTACGGTCCATCGCTCAGTGATGGCCTGGGTCTGGTGCAACTCGTTGCTGATGACTGTGACGGCGTGTGCGATGAGGTCGCCTTTTTCATGCAGAACGCTGACTTTGATGGTGCGTTGGCCGCCGCTCTGGACTTGGCGGGCGACTCCGGACATGAGCGTGGGGCAGGCGTCCCAGCCTTGGCCGCAACCGACCGCAGGGAGATAGACTGCGGCGCAGCCGAGTCAATCGCCGCGGGTGAAGGTGGGCCACTGGTGGCGGGGGAGTTTTCCCAAGGTCTGCCAGAGTCCGGGCAGTCCTTTGGCTGCGGCGCGTTCGTTGCCGGGGCGGACTTCGACGCCGGGGCTGAGGCGCAGGTTGGCGACAAAGTAGCTGTGGTAAACGTGGCCGGGGCGACCGGGTTTTGGGGGTTGTAGCCGATTTGGGCACCCTCCTGGTAGCCGCAGAGGGGCTTGACGGAAACGTCGATGTCGAGAACGCCCGGCGCAGCGCGCCATCATACACCGCGAAGCGCACACCGCATGGCCGCCAGAGCGGCAATCCACGGCAGAATGAGGCCGGGGGCGATGCGGCCGGGGATCTGGCCGGAGATCCCGTCGAGGCCGGACTTTTCATCAATGCGTCCGATGCCGGGACGCACGGCATCTTCACTGACAGTGCCTTTCATGCCAAGCAGTCCGGGGTTGATGCCGTCGCCGCGAACGGCGCTGATGTGGGCGTAGCGCCAGTGGCCGCAGAGGATGCTGAGCAGGGCGGTGCCCATGACGTTGCGCGCGCCGCTGCCACGGTTGCCGGTGTAGTGAAGGGGCAGCCGCGCAGGAACTCCTCCCACCGCCCGCCGGTGTGGAGGAACTGGAAGAAGAAGATGAGCTGGCCTTCGCGGGTGACGGGGGCCTGGTCGTCCCACTCGGCGTGAAAGCGCCCGCCGGGGGTATCCGCAGGCCAGCTGCCGGATGGATACTCCGGGGCGGTTTCTCCCTCACCCGCGGGTTGAGCCGGAATCAGGGCCACAGGAGCTTCCATGACCCTGATCCTGCAACACTTACGACGTTATGGAGAGGTTTCCATTTTCCTCTTTAGGTTCTGTCCCATGCGCGGGAGCAGTTCACGAACCAGAGTCGTCTTGCCCGCCCCGTTGCAGACGCCGATGATGCAGAGAGTCGAATTCAAGGCACTGACATTTTACCTCTCATTCCCCGCAAAACGCAACCGTCACCGTTCCTGACTGACCACCGCCCCGGTCACGAGAAGGCGGGACGCGTCGCTGAAGCGATCATCGAGCCACTCGAGGTTCGTCGTCGTGATGAGCTTCTGCGAGGTCGCGGGCCAGTTCGCCATGAGCGCGTTGCGGCGATCCGAATCGAGTTCGCCGAAGACATCGTCGATGAGCATGAGCGGGGCCTCCTGACGTATTTCGCAGAAAAGGTTCGTCTGCCCCAGCTTCAGAGCGAGGGCGAGGGTGCGCTGCTGCCCCTCACTCGCGAACTTCGCGGCGGGGGTGCCGTTCAACTCCAGCCGGAGATCGTCGCGGTGGGGACCGGCCACGGTCTGGCGGCGGCGATACTCGTCCTCGCGCCTCGACTGGAGTGTCGCGAGCAGGTCATCACCGTCGCCTGACCCGCTCTCGTAGGTGAGGGCGAGTGTCTCGGAAGTGCCGCTGATGCAGGTCTGCGCAGCGGCGGCGCGGGGTTGCAGTTGCTCGATGAGGACACGCCTGCTGCTCGAGAGGACCTGCCCGTAGTCGTGGAGCAGGCGCGAGTAGGCATCGACCTCGGGCCACTTGGGCGAGGCGTCACGTTTCAGCAGAAAATTGCGGGACCGCAGCGCTTTCTCGTAGGACTTGAGGGCCTGGCGGTAACCGGGATAGATCTGCGAGGCCATGAAGTCGAGGAACCGCCGACGGCCTTCGCCACTCCCGCGCACGAGGCTGAGATCGTCGTTCGCCATCCAGACGACGAGGGCGCTCTGGCGCAGGAAATCGGCGGGGCTTTTCTGATTTTCTCCATCAACGAGGAGCCGCCGACCCGCCTCGCGATACTGCACGCGCAGATCGACCGGATTCCGACATTCCAGATTTCCCCCCACCGCGAAGGCCTTCTGCGAAAACTGGATGCATTCGGCCAGCGTCGAGGTCCGCGGGCTCTGGAGCCGCAGGAGGACGCAGGCCGCCTCGAGGATCGACGTCTTCCCCTGGGCGTTGTTGCCGTGAAAGAGCGTGATGCCGGGCGTCAGCTCGAGCCGGAGAGACTCGAAGCATCGGAATTGATTCACATTCAGCGTCCGGAGATACATGGGAGGGCCGCAATCAACAGGGTATCGTCCGCGAATCAACAGAGTTGACCCGGAAAACGAAGAAAGCTTTCCCCTGCCGCCGGCTCAGCGGAAAAGCGGGGCGATCATCTCAACGTCGATACGCTCCCATTCCCCGATCAGATCTTCGAGGATGGCGGGCTCGCTCTCCGCACGGTCGTTTTTCTCTTCGAGATCCTCTTTGAGATGGTAGAGCTCCCACGGCCCCGCCTCTCCCCGTTGGGCTGATCTCACGATCTTCCAATCGCCAGCCCGCAGGGCGGCTTGCTGCCCGACGCGCCAGTAGAGAGGTCGGCGGGGAAGTTCGGGCACTTCTCCGCTGAGCCGGGGCAGGAGGTCTCTCCCGTCGAGGGATGGCGGTGCCGAGACACCGGCGAGGGCCAGAGCCGTCGGGAAAAGGTCGAGGGAGGTGACCGGATCGTCCACGACACTCCCCGCTGTGATTTTCCCCGGGAACTGCATCAGGAAGGGCACACGGATACCGCCTTCGTAGAGCTGCCCTTTGCCCCGCGCAAGGGAGTGTTGCGGCTCGTCAGTTCGCGGGTCGGACCGCCGTTGTCGCTCAGGAACACGATGAGGGTATTTTCGCCGAGGCGCTCTGCGGCGACGGTGGCGAGAACTCGTCCGACACCGTCGTCGAGATGACTGAGCATTGCGGCAAAGATCCGACGCTGGATGTCCTCGATGTGCGCGAATCGCTCCATGTAGGGGTCGTCGCCCTGCATCGGGCTGTGCACTGCGTTGTAGGCGAGGTGAAGAAAGAACGGTCTCTCTTGTCCGCATCGTTTGATGAACTCGACCGCCTCGCGGGAAAAGGCGTCGGTCAGGTTTTCCGCTTCGACGACGGGCTGACCGTTTCGATAGATCGGATTGTCCGCGTCGTAGTCGGGTTCGCCGTGGCCCATGTGGGTCGAAAAAATGAGGCGTCCGTCCTCCGAGGTCCAGCGCCCCGACTGACTGCCGGGCAGAGTTTTGCGGCGCTGCCAGGTGGTCATGCCAGGGTAGGGCGAGGGGCGGAAGTAGTGGCCCTCGTGCAGAAATCCGAAAAACTCATCAAAGCCCCGGCGCATCGGATGAAAGTCAGCCGTGCCGCCGAGGTGCCATTTCCCGATGAGAGCGGTGGTGTAGCCGGCCTCGTCGCGAAGGATATCGGCGAGGGTCCGCTCGTCGACGGGGAGTCCTGTTCCCGGGTCCTCGTTGCGGGCGCCGATGGGGTTGAACTCGAAGCCGAATCTGGTCTGATACCGCCCCGTGATGAGACCGGCCCGGGAGGCGGCGCAGTAGGGGGCGGTGACGTAGCCGCTGGTGAAACGCACCCCGTTCTCTGCGATGGAATCAATGTGCGGCGTGGGAACGTCGCTGGCGCTGGCGGGATCATGACGACTCAGTTCACCGTAGCCGAGATCATCGGCCACGATGAAGATCACATTCGGCGGGACTTCCGCGCGGAGACCGGACGAGTCATTTGCCACCAAAAGAACGAGTGAAAAAATCAAGAGCCGCATCACCTCATCGTAGCGATCCCCGGCCGTCTCACACAAGCCGGGATTTCACTTCCACGATGGCGGCAGATTAGGCACTGTCTCCGAGAGGATCGTGAGGAGATGCCCTCGCTCCGAGTCGGCGAGGTGGGCGTAGTCGGGCCACGAGGCCGGTCGGGTGAGGATGGAGTGGAGCTTGTCGAGGATGCGAGAGCGCATCTCCGGCGGCAGATTTTCGAAAGCCTCGGAGTAAATGAGATGGCTGCAGCGATATTTCATGAGCCGGCCATAAAGCCGGAAATCCTTCAGCGAACGGCCCTCGGCGCTCTTTTTTGCATTGGCCCGGAAGGCATTTTGAAAAGCCACCCCACCCTCGATTCCCCCGGGCACCTCGACTTCATCGACGTAGAGCATCTCGTGGAGGACTTTTTCCGCCATGCGGTCGAGGATGCGCTCGTTCGTCTCCGAAAGCGGACCCTCGGCCGGCTCACCGAAGGCTTTTTTCATCTCGGCATGGCGATAGAGCGTCACCCGGGTCGTGAGGTTCGCCTCGACGAGGACATTGTGCACCCCCGCCTGATGCTCGAGGAGCATCAGCGCCACGACATCGCTCTGCCCGCCATGGGGATAGGGCCGGGCGTTGAACAAGGCGTCGAGCGTGTCGACGCGCCCGCTGGCAAAGGGCTGCAGAGCCACCCCGCCGACCTTGCGATTCACGACGGTGGCGATGGCGTTGCCTAGATGGGATTCGCTCTCGACTTCGCCCGTGACATACCAGCCGCCCCACCGCTCGTGGATGGGGCTGCTCTGACGCGTGTGGAAGGTGCCCGCCTCGAAGAGCGGCAGCCCGGAGTCCGACGGGTAGACCGAGCGGACCATGAGTCCGGGGAAATCCTGATTCGAAGAACCGGCGTGACAGTTCAGGCACGATCGCTCCCGCACCAGCTCGGGCGGGCTATGGTCTTCGCGGTCCGTCAGCTTGATGAGGTGAAAGACCATCCCGAGATGCTCGTCGAGACTCGCGACCTCGATCTCCCCGCCCTGCACCCAGCCGATGTAGACATCGTCGGAAAAATAGATCGCCCGGGGTGTGTTCGGAGCGATGTGACTGTTCTGCGCGCTGGTTTTGGAAAAGACGAGCACCTGCGACTCCGGCGGAACCTCCAGCCGCGCCAGCAGTTCGAGCAGGATCTCGCGGTCCGACCCCGTGGAGAGAAATCCCTCTTTTTGCGCCTGCGCGAGGAGCCGGGTGACCCGGTTGTCGGGCTCTCTCTCGTGGTAGAGAATGGGAGCCCGCTCATAGAGGGGCTCAAAGCCGGACGCCGAAATCCACGGGAGCATCCCCGTGGCCACAAGCAGGATCGCGGCTAGCTTTTCTAGCATAGGAAAAAGATACATCTAAAATACATCTTTAAAAATCGCAATCGCGCCAGACGCGCGGGAATTTTTCCTACGATTACAATGTGCGCAATCGTTTGTAGTCGAAAGGGGCGGCTCATTGTGGTGCAATACGAGCGTCTTCTTTTCGGGATATCTTCACCCCTCATCTCACCCTCTCATGGAAGTTCTTGAAACACTCGCCGTTGCTCTCGGTTTCGCCACTCTCGCGGGACTGAATCTTTACCTCGTCGTCCTCGTCACCGGTCTCGCCATTAATCAGGGCTGGGTCGATGTCTCGGCAAACTATCCCGACCTCATGGTGCTGGGAGATCCGCTCGTCGTCACGGCGGCGGGGATTTTCTTCTGCCTCGAGTTTTTCTCTGACAAGATCCCCTGGGTAGATTCGCTCTGGGACTCGGTCCACACCCTCATCCGCCCGGTCGGCGGCGGGCTGCTCGCCATTCACACGCTCGGGCCGGTGGACCCGGGCTTCGAAGTGGTCATCGCGATGCTCGCGGGCGGAGCCACCCTCGTGGCCCACGGATTTAAGTCCGGCACCCGCCTCGCCATCAACGCCTCACCCGAACCGGTCACGAATATCGTCGCGAGCATCTCCGAAGATGTCGCGGTACTCGGCGGACTCGCGCTCATGAGTGTGAACCCTATCCTCGCCGCCGTCTTCTGCCTCCTTTTCCTCGGGCTCAGTCTCTACCTGACACCGAAGCTCTTCCGTCGCATCAAGGCCTTCTTCTGGCTACTGTCGCGGAAAGTAATCTCTTTCGTTTCGAGCCCCGACGAGACGCTGCTCTATGCCGGCCTGAGTGCTTCCGAGCACCAGAAGCTCGGCGCTTCCCTTGGCGGCCACAAGGCGGACCCCGAATGGTCGGCCAAAGTCGTTGTCGGCTCGGTGAAACGTTTCCCCGGTTTCACTTCGATGACCTTCGGCCGGATCGTCGCCGAATCGAGCCGTCCCGGTCATCTTCTCTTTGTCGGTCGCCGCTGGTTCCGCCATTATCACGCCGACCTCGCTCTCGATGGCCTCGAGATCACGCAGGAGCACCGTTTCCTCAGCGAGGATGTCGTGGTCTATGATCTCGCCGGCACGAGAAAACTCGTCCTGAAGCTGGCTTCGGGTCATCGCGCGATGGCCAACCGCATCGTCGAGAGCCTCATCATACGTCGCGACGCGGCCATGCCGATGCCGTCAAGCCGTATCATGCTCGCGGAGGCGGCGGTAAAAGAGGAAATGCCCGCCGACCTTGTCTAGTCGTCCTCGATGTCACCGGATTTCCGCTGTCCCACCTGCGCGACCCCACTCTCGCCCAACGCCCGCTCGTGCGGACGCTGCGGCGCGCGACGCGAGGGAGATTCCTGGCTCACTCCCGATGCCTACGACGGCCTCGGCCTCGACGAGGACACCTTCGACTACGACGATTTCGTTCGTCGCGAGTTCGGGAGTGGCCCGTCGGGCGGGGGCGCGAATTGGTTCACCCGGATGAGCGGGAAAGAGCGCTTCTGGTGGTTCACCGCCGTCATCGTCCTCGCTGCGTTTGCCGCGCTGGCGATAGGGGGATGGTGAGAGCAATGCTTGCAGTTTTCTTCTTTACGCCTTTGCAGAGATTCCGAATTGCCGGCACCATTCTAAAATGATCCGTCTCGTGGTGGGATGGGGAAGGCTGTTTTTCCAAGCACGTGCTTGCACGAGGCGACGCGACAGTCGCGAGACTTCCATTGTCACTTCACGATCCAGGACGCCATTCTCGAGATCGCAACTTCTCAGGCTGAAGATCGACGAAGACCCCGTGCGGCACCGTGAACCATATCCTCCAACGCAATGCGCCATGTCGCTGCCTTCGGCGAGGAGTTCAGTGGCGTTGATGAGTTCCCTGATTTCGTAGCGCCACCCCGATCTCTCTGTTACGTAAGGTCCGACTCCTTCAAGGGGTTCCCATTGACTGAGTCGCCGGTCGAGTAGAAAATTTCGGTGGGATGCATTGAGTTCACCTCCAGATATTCGCGCAGAATCTCCCGGCAACTCCGGCTCCGAAAGCTTCTTGAAAAAGCGTTTGGCCGACTGAACAAGGCTTGGAAAATTCCTTCCTGTGAGATTGAATCCATGAATGTCGTTTTCCTGTGCCTGCGCCCAGAGGTAGTCGGCAACCAGAAAGAACTCTTCTGGATCCCTTCTTGAATTTGCCCACATGCCGAAAAAGGGAATCCAAATGGCGTCATGGATGAAATCCAGCCCGAGGCGGCTCTTTGCGATAGCGCACGACATGTCACGGTCTTTCACAATGGCTTGTGCCTGGCCATATCGCAGCGCTTCACGCATCTGGAAGTGCGTGGGAGCAGAGTAGAATTCATGGGCCGCGCGGCGCGAGATGAGCGGCATCCAGCCGCCAAAAGTTCGCACGTTTTTCCCTTGTCCGAGATGGCAGAACCACTCGCGCTCGATGTGTGCGAGGGGCCCGTCGATGAACCACGCATTCTCGCAGAATCGCGGGAGCGGGTAGCGTGCGAGCAGGTGCTCGATCAGGGAGACGAGCAGGTCGCGAGGGCTCTTGCACAAGTCGGGCTGCCAGGTCTCCGGATCGCGAATCCAATCGCGATGGTGGGCTGCCAGGCGGACAAGCACCGGCATCGTGTTGAGGACGTCGCGGCGGACCCGGGTCAGGAGCGGTGTCCTCAGTTCCACTGACGGCAGAATTCTCCCGAGCCACAGGAGCAAGGGTTTGGCCTCGCCCCGGTCGTGGTCAACCATTCGGGAAAGGGCTCGAATGTGCGAGCGAAGATAGGGATTGCGAATCGAGTGGGCAGCCCATGACGAGAGAACACACGGAAGAAGTCTGCCCCTCTTTCAAAGAGAGGGAGTTCATCAAAAAACGGAGTCAGAATGGCCCTGATTCGGGCCTGTGGAGAGTCAATGGAAGAGTCCGGAACACACTGATGCGTCCAGTCTCAGAAGATCCGGCGTCGGATCAGACTCAGGAAAATGACTCGGTGATGAACATGGTATCAGTCTTCCCTCAGGAATTGAGAAAATCAAGTGGCCGGCACCACTTCCCCGGCAATGAGATCGTCGAGGGTCTGTCGCTTCCTCACGACCGTGGCCACATCGCCCGAGACGAGAATCTCGGCGGGGAGCGGACGCGAGTTGTAGTTCGACGCCATCACGAAACCGTAGGCTCCCGCGCTGAGCAGGGCAATCCGGTCACCGGTCTCGAGCAGGGGGACCTCGCGGTTTTGCGCAAAGAAGTCGCCGCTCTCGCAGACCGGACCGACGATATCGACGACCTCGGTCGTTTCAGTGAGCGGCTCTTTGAGCGGGGCGATCTCGTGATGTCCTTCGTAAAGGGCGGGTCGGATGAGGTCATTCATCCCCGCGTCCACGACCTTGAACGTTTTCGCGGCACCGCGCTTTTCATAGAGCACCTCGGTGAGGAGGACGCCGGCATTGCCGACCATAAAGCGGCCCGGTTCGAGGATGATGCGCAGACCGAGTGGCTTAAGTAGCGGCACGAGGCGGCCGGCATACTCCTCGATCGTGAGGGGCTTCTCATCCATGTTGTCCCACCAGTCCGTGCCGCCACTGGCGAGACTGTCCTGGTAGACAATGCCGATGCCGCCGCCGATGGAGAAAAATTCGATCCCGTAGAGCGACTTCAACTCCTCGACGAGAGGCATTACTTTTTCCACTGCCTCGACGAACGGACTCACTGAAGTAAGCTGCGAGCCGATGTGCATCTGAAGACCGCGGATCTTCACATTCGGCAGGGCCGCGGCGCGGGCGTAAGCCTCGCGGATGATAGAGAAATCGATCCCGAACTTGTTCTCGCTCTTGCCCGTCGAGATATACTTGTGCGTTTTCGCATCAACGTTGGGATTCACGCGCAGAGCGATGGGGGCGACCATGCCCAGTTCCCCTGCGACCTCGCTGATGAAGGCGACCTCGGCCTCGCTCTCGGCGTTGAAAGAGTAAATGCCCTTTTTGAGTCCCAACTCGATCTCGGCGCGAGTCTTGCCGACGCCGGCGAAGGTGCATTTCCCTGGATCGCCGCCCGCTTTCTCGACGCGGAAAAGCTCGCCGCCCGAGACAATATCGAAGCCCGCGCCCTCTTTTGCGAGGATATTGAGCACCGCGAGATTCGAGTTCGCCTTCGTCGCGTAACAGACGAGGCAGTCGAGCTCCGCCCCCATCGCACCGGAGAGGCGGCGGTAATGATCGAGGATCGTGCCGGCGCTATAGACGTAGAGGGGCGTGCCGTGTTTGGTGGCGAGAGCGTCGAGGTCCACTCCCTCGCAATGGAGCGAGCCGTTGGCGTAGTGAAAAGAATGCATGGGAGCGAAGATAAAGGGAAAATCGGGGAGGGCAAGCGCTTCGCGGAGCCGCTATTCCGTCGAAATCTGCGTCTCTTTTTTCAGGGCGGCCGCGAGGGTGTGCCAGGAGAGGGTAGCGCATTTGACACGAGCCGGGAACTTCCGCACCCCGAGCAGCGCGGCCAGTTCACCGAGGTCAAAAGGATCGACGGTCGGGTCCTCTTTCGCCGTGAGCATTTCCACGACCTCGTCGATCTTCGCATCAAGATCGGCACCGCTGAGGCCCTTGATTGCCACCGTCATGATCGAGGCCGAGGCCCGCGAGATCGCGCAGCCTTCGCCGGTGAACTGGACCGCCTCGACGAGCGGGCCGGTCTGCCGGACGAAAATTTTGAGCCGGTCGCCGCAGAGGGGGTTGTAGCCCTCGGCCTCGTGGCTGTGCGGGATGAGTTCGCCCTCGTTGCGCGGGCGCTTGTTGTGGCTCAGGATGATCTCCTGATAAAGGTCTTCGAGGTTTTCCATCGTAGTAGAAGATACGACCCAAAGAGCGGGTCTGCGACTCAAGAGGGTCAGTTGAGCCACCGAACCCTGTCCGGTCAGTGATCCGGGGCGCAGCCCCGCGAGCGATACCGGGAACAGGACTCGAACCTGCACACCTTACGGCACTTGATCCTAAGTCAAGCGTGTCTACCAATTCCACCACCCCGGCCTTTCGCGGACGCTAAGGTGCCACCGCCCGGCAAGAAGACAAGCCACGAGGTGATCGATTTCCCTCGATTCGTTCGTCAGGCCCCGACAACTAGTTTGGGGCCAGGCCCCAAATTTTCTTGATTTTATTCACCATTGAAAAAGCTGGAGTTTTTCAGTTATTCGTTCTGTTTCTATTTCTGGTCGCAATATTTTCTTTTATCATTGTATTGAACGAGAGGGATGGGGCTTTGAATTCGGGAGGATCGGGTTTACTACTGGGACTTCGACCCCATGAGCCAGCCCGTTGAAATCAGCCGACAATTTCTTTCCGACACCGGCGGATGGAAGGAGATGAAGGAAGCCCGGGCGATCCACGCGGCGGGACGGGTCTCGGAGGCCACTTATGGGAACGGGATCCTCGAGGGGCTCGTGCGCGAGGGGAGCAAGTCGCTCAAGGTGCGGCTCGAGATCCGCTCGCGGACCGACGTGGTAAATCATTGTCCCTGTTTCCGGGCGCGACGCGACGGGATCATCTGTGCCCACTCGCTCGCGACGGGACTGGAGGTGCTGGAACCGACGGAGCAAAGGGCGCCTTTGGCAGCGTCGGCGAAGCCGGCGGGAGGTGCGCCCGGGGTCGAGCTCAGTCCGGACTGGCCGGGCATGACGGAAGTGGCCGACGACGCGGCGACGCCGGCAAGGCTCTTCCTCGTGGTCGCTCCGAATCTCGTGGCGGCGTGGGAGAAAGGTCGGCTCACTGTCGGCGTCGAGGTCGGAATCGAGGGGAATCGCCAGCTTCTGAAGGCCCTCTCCGCCTCAACGACGCTTTTTCTCGACACGGGTGACGCCTTTCTCTATCGGGCACTCCAGCAGCTCTCGCCGATGGAGGTTCCGGGGATGCTGCTGATCGCGGCTGATGCCTTTTCGCAATTGCTCGCCACGGTCCCGGGGCATCCGGGGATTACTTTGGGGAAAACCGAGGCGCTTCATGTCTCGCCCCGACCCTTGCGACCAGTTCTTCGCCGACACAAGGGGCTGCGTTTCAGAGTCGAGTGGGCGGCGGAGCAGATCCCTCTCCTCGCGCCTGCAGGGAGCTGGGTTTTTGACGGGAAAAACCGGCTTCATCCGGTGGCGCAAGGTCTCGGGGCGGAGGCGATGTCGCTCCTCGGCGAGGGACTCAGTCTGGCGGCGGTGGATTTTTCGACCTCCTTTCCCCAGTGGCAGGATTATTTTGATACGACCGGAATCACTCTTTCAAGGCCCAGACCGGAGGTGCGATTGGAACTCGAGGGATCGCTCAATCACCTCGATGCCGACCTCACCTTTGTCTACGGTGGCGAGGTCATCGCGGCGGCGGAGGACAGGCTGCCGGTGCGGGAAAAAGGAGATGTCCTCGAGCTCGCGGATCTCGCGGCGGAGACAGCGGCGATCAGTGAGATCGAGGCGGCCGGATTTTCCCGTCGCGGGTCGGGCGGCCGTTTTGTGCTGAAAGACAAGGCGGCGATCCTGCAGTTCCTCGCGCACGGGTATCCGGCCTTTCAGCGTCGCTGGGAGACGCGAACGGGGGAGCGATTCAATCATGCGCTCGGGCAGGTCGAGCCGATCATGACGACGATGCATTTCCGCCCCGGCGGCGAGGATTGGTTCGCGATGGAGATCGACTTCGGAACTCCCTCGGGCGAATCCATTTCGCGGCAGGAGATCCAGCGGCTTCTGCAGATGGGGCAGGCGGGCAAGCCCGTCGCCGGGGGGAAGATCGCGGTGCTCGACACCGGTCTCGCGGGCAGTCTCGGCGAGATCATCAGCGACTGCGACCCCGAGCAGATGCAGCCCGGGACCTATCGCGTCGATCAGGCACAGGCCGGCTACCTGCGCGAGACCGTGAACGAGCTGGGATTCGGTGCGGACGGCGTGCTACCCTGGAAAACGACCGGAGAGGGGATCAGTTTTTACGATCTCCCGGCGGAACTGTCGGCGACACTGCGGCCCTACCAGCGCACCGGAGTGGAGTGGATGCAGGGCCTCGCCTCGCAGGGGATGGGCGGCATCCTCGCGGATGACATGGGTCTCGGGAAAACGCTCCAGACCCTGTCGTTTCTCTATTCGGTGGGAGGTTCGGCATTGGTCGTATGTCCTTCGTCGCTCGTCCACAACTGGGTCGCCGAGGCGGAGAAGTTTGTCCCCGATCTCAAGGCGGTCGCGATCGAGGGGCCCGATCGGGAAAGGGTCCTCGCGGAGCACGGCGATGCGGACATCCTCGTGACCAGCTACGCCCTCTTGCGCCGCGATGAAGCGTGGTATGAGGCGCGGGAGTTCGATGTTGTGATCCTCGATGAGGCGCAGAACATCAAGAACCCCGAGGCGCAGATCAGTCAGGCGGCGCATCGGCTCAAGGGCACCTATCGATTCGCCCTGACAGGAACCCCCATCGAGAACTCGGCGCAGGACCTCTGGTCGATCGCCCGTTTTGCTCTACCGGGCTATCTCGGGAGTCGCCAGAGCTTTGCCGAAAGATTCGTTAAACCGCTCGCGTCGGCGGATCCGGCCTCATCAGTGCGCGACCGGCTCGCGCGGCGACTGCGGCCCGTCATCCTGCGGCGGCTCAAGAGCGAGGTGGCCCGGGACTTGCCCGAAAAAATCGAGCAGGTCGTCTTTTGCGATCTGAAACCGAAACAGCGCGAAGTCTATAGTAAGTTGCTGTTGGAGAGCAAGACCTCGCTGCTAGAGGCCGAGGGCGGTCGCAAGCGCATGCTCGCGCTCACTGCGCTGCTGCGACTGCGTCAGACCTGCTGCGATCTGCGCTTGTTAGGGCTGCGGGAGATCGCGGACGAGGATGCTTCGGTCAAGGCGGAGGTCCTCGCCGAGTTGCTCGACGAAGCGCTCGAGGGCGGCCACCGGGTCCTCGTCTTCAGCCAGTTTGTGGAAATGCTGCAGCTCATCGTGCCGCAACTTGCCGCAAAGCAGATTGATTTCTGTTACCTCGATGGCCAGACGCGGAACCGCGCCGATGTCGTGAAGCGCTTCCAGACAAAGGAGGTGCCCGTCTTTTTGATCAGCCTCAAGGCCGGCGGGGTCGGGCTCAACCTCACCGGGGCCGACACCGTCATCCACGTCGATCCGTGGTGGAATCCCGCCGTCGAAGCCCAGGCGACCGACCGGGCCCACCGGATCGGTCAGGACCGTGTCGTGACCAGTTATAAACTGATCACGCGGAACACCGTCGAAGAAAAAATCCTCTCCCTCCAGAATCGCAAGCGAGCCCTGACCGACTCACTTCTCGGTGACGCCGGCGACGCGCATCTGAGCGAGGGGGAGTTGATGAGTTTGTTTGAGTGAGAAGGGGGGGGGGAAGGCAGGGGAGCTCGGCCCGAGCGACCGACGGGGTTTCACGATGCCGGGGGATGGGCTGAGTATTCCCCGTGCCGGGATTATGATAGATGTCATGCTTGCCACCGTGCCGTATGAGGATAGCACCAGCGGCCTCGAGACGTGTGATGAGATCGCGGCGCTTCAAGCCAGTTCCAGTTCGGCCTCCCGCTTGATCCCCGGAATAGTCTCGTCAGCTAAGGTTGCATGGAGATCGCGAAGATGTTCCTTGAGATCCTCGAAAGTCTCGCCCTGAGTCCAGTGGTCGGGATACTGATTGAGATACGCGAGGTACATGCCGTCGTCGGCTTGCCAATAGGTGAACTTCGTCGTCATGGCGAAATCTAGCTCAGAATGGATCTTTTGTCTGAAAGATTGAAATGGGAGGTGACTTGTCTCATCCGAAGCCGAAACGCATCTTCGTAATCCCGTTTCCCGCCGCCTTCTTGTGGAAGTTCGCGAGGAAAACTCCGCTCAAGGCGGTCATTCGTAGCGGTCGCTCGCCAACCCTTGCCCTATTCCTGAGGTGACTGGGGTTGTGGTGCGGGTGCGACTGGCGCCGGCGCGGGCGCGGCCCGTGGAGCAGGCAGTGCCGCCCGAGGCGCAGGCGCAGGCGCAGGTGTTCCCGCGACCGCCTCCCCGACCACATCGGCCGAATTGCTCGGCCCGACCGGCTTCACGGCTTTCAGATACTTAAACAAATCGCTGTCGGTCGAGAGCACCACGGTGCCGCCACCGAGGGTGCCGCGGTAAAGGTCCATGGTGCGGACGAACTCGTAGAAGTCGGCCGCCTCGGGGGAAATGTTGAAGGCTTTTGCATAGATCTCGGTGGCGGTCGCGTCGGCTTCGCCCTTGGTCGTCTCGACGATCTTGTAAGCGCCGGACTCGATCTCGCGGAGCTCTTTCTCCATGTCACCGAGGATCTTGGCGGCTTCGCCGGCCCCTTCGGACCGGAAGCGCTCGGCGATCTGCTGGCGCTCGGAGACCATGCGCTCGTAAATGCGCTCCTGCACACTTTCGTTGTAGTTGATGCGTTTGACGCGGATGTCGAGCAACTCGATGCCGAACTCGGCGAGCTTCACCTTGGCGGTGTCGTAGATCTCTTTCTCCAGAATGGCCCGGCCGCGTCGGATGGGGATGAGCTTTCCGATCGTCCCGTCCTTGTCGGCTTCGGCGAGGTCCTGATCGACCTGCTCGGTACGCTCCTTGGTCGTCCGGACGATCTCGATGAGCTCATGTTTGGCGACGGTGTTGCGCGTCTCGGAGCCGAGGATGTCGTCGAGGCGGGACTGCGCGGTGCGCTCATCGCGGAGTTTTTCGAAAAAGCGCAGTGGATCGACGATCATCCAGCGGGCGTAGGTGTCGACGATGATATAGGTCTTGTCCTTCGTTGGCATCTCCGTGGTGCGTCCGTCCCATTCGAGGATGCGGCGGTCGAAGGTGTTGATCTTCTGGAGGAAAGGGAGTTTAAACTTGAGACCGGGGGTAATGACCGGTTCGCCGACGAGTTTCCCGAACTGGGTCACGATGACCTGATCGGTTTCCTTGACGGTGTAGATCGCGCCCGAGGCGACGAGGAGGAAGATAAAAAGGGTGATGGCGACGAGGCAGCCGAATCCGGATTTTTTCATGGGAAAATAGGTAAGTGTGGGAAGACGCGGTTGCGATCAGCGGGGCGTCGTAGCGGGAGTGGTGGCGCGGGTTGACGGGATCACCGGGGCGGGAGCGATCTGATTGAGGGGGAGGAAGGGGAGAACCTGGTTGGCGCCCTCGTCCATCACGACCATGCCGCCGAGGCGGGGAATCACTTCCTCCATCGTCTCGAGGTAGATGCGGCGGCGGGTCACGTCAGAGGCCTTTTGATATTCGGTGAAGAGAGCGGTGAAGCGGGCCGCGTCGCCCTCGGCTTCGTTGACGCGCTGGGTCGCGTAACCCTCGGCTTCGCTGACCATCCTCTCGGCTTCACCGCTGGCTTTGGGCACGGCGCGGTTGTATTCGCCATTGGCGATGTTGATGGACTTTTCTTTCTCCTGCTGTGCGTTGTTTACTTCGTTGAAGGAGTCCTGCACCGGCAGGGGCGGATCGACGTCTTTGAGCTGCACCTGATCGATCGTGATGCCGAGTTGGTAGAGAGTGACGAGTTCCTTGAGCCGCGTGTTGCACTCGTTCTCGATCTCCTGCCGGCCGATCGTGATGACTTCGTCGACGGTACGGTCGCCGACGACTTGACGCATCACCGACTCGCTCGCGTGACGCAGAGTGGCGTCGGCATCGCGCACTTTGAAGAGGTATTTCTCGGGCTCGGTGACGCGGTACTGGATGACCCAGTCGACAAGGACGGAGTTGAGATCGCCGGTGACCATGTTGCGCTCGAGGTCAGTTTCCCCCTGGCTGCTCCGTTGATACGGGTTGGTGGCACCGGGGGTGGAGAAGCCGAACTCCTGCTTCAGCTGGCGGGCGACGGGCACGGTGGAGACCTGATCGATGCCGAAGGGCAGCTTGAAATGGAGTCCGGGCGGGACGGTCTCGACGTGTTTGCCAAATCGCAGGACGACCCCGGCCTCTTCGACTTCGATGGTGTAGAACGATCCCCCCGCGGCGACGAGGGCGATAAAGGCAGCGACCATGACCGCAATAATTTTTCCGCTGAAGGGCGGCGTTTTGATTTCGATGATATCTTTACCTACCTGGATGCGCATGGCGGACTGTAAGGGCAATTGCCCGGCGTGCCAGTTACAATTCAGGGGCTCTTTTCCACCCGGCAAGTGAGTCGAAATGGTTTCAGGCCTGATTCTAGCTTTATTTTAGGAAAAGGTTTGAGTTTCCCTGCCGGATTCCATTTCATCGGCCTTGCGAATTCGTTCCAACCTCACTGCGGCCATGATACTACCGAGATCATCATTCTCAGGATCGGGAAAAGCCTTTGGCAAAAAGGCGGGGGATGGCTTTTCTCTGGTGGAGATCCTCGTCGTGGCGAGTGTGATCGGGCTGCTGCTGGCGCTCACGGTGCCGGGTCTGGTCGCGTTTACGCCATCGCGTAAGTCGGCCATTCACGAGGTTTCGGGCTTTCTTGAGAATGCCCGCTCCCGGGCGATGGCTTCGCAGGCGCCCATGGTCGTGGCCTTTGCCGACGGGGCTTTCCCCGGCGAGGGGGCCTACCGTTGCTACGCTCTTTTTTCCCTGGAAGGCGGGGACGAGGATCCTCCCGGTGAGCGTCCGCTCAGGCAACTGACCCCGTGGCGGAGTCTGCCCCGCGGGATGGTTTTTGCCCATCGGGAGCACTTTGAGGTGCCGGGAGGGACGGCCTTTCGCACGGTCTTCGATGTGGGGGAAAAACGTGACTTCCCGATACCGCGTGCGACTCCGGGCGGAGAGGGTGGCATGGCTGCGCTGCCCTACCTGCAATATGGTCCTGACGGCGGGATTCGCTTTCCCGCCTTCACCGATGCAGATGCGCTGCACCTCGGAGTGATCGAGGGCCATTATTCCCCGGAGCGCCGCCGGATCGAACTCACTGCGACCCGTCCGGGAATCAACGGCACGGGCACCTATGCCAACGGAGACTGTCTCGAGATCGGATTTTACACCGGGCGTTCGCGCCTCCTCACCGACTGACGATGAAAGAGAACCCACTCCCCGTTTCCCGCCGCCGCGCCTTTTCCCTGCCCGAGGTCACGATCTCGATGGGCATCGTCGCGGTGCTAATGCTGCCTGCCCTGGCGATGCTGGCCGGTGGGGGGGCGATGGAGACTCTCGCCCGCGACCGGGAAACGTCGAGCCGCATCGCCCGGGCGGTGGTCTCGGGAGCGCGCGGAGGCGAGGGAGGCGGTCACTATCTCGTCGATTTCTCCGGCGGTGAGTCGATCCGGATCGACTCACCGGGGAATGGTGTGGAAAAGACGAGCTACGTGCTCTTTGATGAAAAGGGGCTCTTCCTCGGCGAAGTCGGGGAGGTCGAATACGTGCGGGGCGTCGACCCTGCAGGTGGCGGTAGATACTTCTTGAGGCTGAGTCTTTTCGGTAGTGACGCGGGAGACGGGTTCGCGGCATGGGATCTCTCGGTGGAGCAGCCAGCCGCTGCAGCGAGTGCCTCGCGCAAGGCGGTGATCTTCCAAACCCGGCTCGCCATTCCATGAGCGCGGCGGGGACCATCACCCTGCCACGGTCGCGCCCTGCCCGGGCCGGTGTCACTCTCGTCGAGTTGCTTGCCTCTACGGCGATCCTCTCGATCCTGCTCGTGGTCCTCGGGGTGACTCTGGAGGTGGCGCTGGGGCGATTCCGCAGCGGAGCGGAAAAAGTGGAAAACGAAGGCGGCGCCCGCGTCGCGGCCCAGTGGATCGAGCGCGACCTCGCCTCGGCGATCACTTCGCGTCCGGCCCGTTTGCCGCGTCTGCCGGCGGGAACGACGGCGGAGCAGCGCGAGTTCTTCGAAGGCAGGCTCTTTCTCCCCTTTGAGATCAGTCGTATCAGCGGCATCGGCATGACCGAACCGCGGAGTTTTCAAAATGCCGCGCCAGGGTTTGACTCCATCGTTTTCGCAACGGAGCGCGACGGCGAGGGACCGTCCATCGCGGGGTATTACATCGCCTATGCGCGGCATTCGCTGCTGAGCGGGGAAGAATCGGCCGGGATGAAACTCTTTCGTCATTATAGACGCGGCGGGAGTCATACCGGCGACGGCTACGCGGGCGGACTCATCCTGTCCTCGTCGCACGAGATCAACGACACCTGGGACGAGTCGGGACCGGGCACGGCCCGTCTCCCGGGGCAGGGGAATCTCGCCGCGGTGCGACGGGGGCGTTTTGGGAATGCTGATCTGCCCTTCCTTCTCGCACGCCGCTTTCCCGCTCTCGTGACGATGTCTCCTGTTGCGGCGCCCCAGCCGTGGCCGGTGAATCCGGTTCGCGAACGGCTTACGGCTCCTCCGCCGGACTACCAGCCCGACCGCGGCACCGCCGCGCAGTGGGCCGATCCGTCGAGTCCCGTGCACGACTCTGTCTTTCCCGACGAGGCGGTCTGCGATCATATCGTGAGGTTTGAACTGAAGCCCCGGCGTCGCGTCACGCTCGCGGACGACACGACCGGGGTGATGGATGCCGCCGCGCTGAACCGGCATCTCGGTCTCGCCGGCGGAGACGAGTGGCCCGTCCTCGTGGCACCGGACTATATTGAGATGACGATCGCCACGATCAATGAAAAGGCAGCTCTCACCCTGACAAAACCCGAAGACTGGCGCATCGACTTTACGGGGACCGACCCCGCAGCTTGGTCTCCGACGCGCCAATTCATCGAGCGCGAGTTGCAGACGTTTCATTTTCACCTGCCGCTCCCGTCCCGCCCGCGATGAAGAAGCCCTCTCCAGACGAGTGCTCCGGTGCGGCACTGCTTTTGACGCTGATTCTCGTCACCGCGATCGCTCTGATCGTCGTCAGCTACTTCGCGATCACCCGGCAGGAGGCGACCGTGAGCAGTAGCACGGTCGCACTGGCCCGCGCCGACCTCGGGGAAAAGGCGGCCCTGGCGGAGGCCGGTGCTCTCCTGCGACGGCTTACGGCGAACGATCATTACCTCGTCAGCGTAGTGACCCGGCCCGACGGCGACGGTCTGCCGACCCGCTACACCTATCTCTCCACTCCCGCCGCCGACGGAGTGACTCACGCGGCTCTCTTCAGCGGCGGAGGCGAGAGTCGCGCCGATCTGCCCGACCTGAACGAACTTATGACCGATGCGCTCATGGATGCCCCGGTCGCCCCGCCCGAGTATCGCGTCGAGGGGGAGGTGGTGGAAAAGGGGATACGGACCTATCCGCTCACCCATCTCACCGAAGCGGGAGCGACGCAGCAGGAAAATCGGTATCCCGAAGTCGCCTTCCGCGAGCTCGCGGCCCGGCAGGATTCCCCCTCTCGGACCCGCTACGCCTATTGGATCGAAGACCTCGAGGGCTACCCGAATCTCGACGCCGTCGGCGCGTGGACCGATCACTACCGGGGGGAGGGGGGCGAGGTGGCGCGCGATCCGATTCGCTATGGCTACAGTTCCTACGACTCCCGTCGCGCCGGCACGGGGGCGGGCGGGGTGCCGACGGGACGTTTTGCGATGGAGGGGGAACCCGGGGTGTTTTTCCAATTCCCTATTCTTTTTCGCGGACAAAAGCTGCTCGATCAGGTCGCGCCCGGTCTCTCGACCCGCGAGATTTCCCTGCAGCCCTGGAGCACTGCGTCTCTCTCCCGCGAGCAGCATCCCTATGCCGACGCAGCCGAACAGCTCTCGCATCGCTACCTCTTTGCAGGGGGGCGGGCAGATCGCTCGCCGGTCGAAAACCGGGATCCGGACCGCTTTGCGAGGGGGCTCCAGCCCTACCGCCAGCGCCCCCTCGTCCCCTTTGCCCATGGCTACGCCGGTGAGGGGCAACCGCGCCACAATCTCAACACCCTCGTCGCGAATCGTGACCTCGAACTTGCCGCGATCATCGGGCGCAACCTGCCCGCCTTCGCGGGCCGCCGCGGCGGATTCCCCGACGACGAGGATTATCTCGGGACGCTCGCTGCCAATGCGATTGATTACGCCGATGCGGACGGACTGCCCGCCCTGCCGGGTAATACGAAGAGTGCCGGCGCGCGCCGCTTTCGCGGGGTCGACAGCTACTGCCCGGTGAATGAGTTCTTCGTGAAGTTCAAGTATGTCGGCTACGAACTTGCGGGCAATCAGTTTCGCATCGTCTTCGAGGCGACACCCTTCGTCGAGTTCTGGAACACGTCGAACCGCCCTGTGACGATGACAAAGATGCGGCTGAAATTCAGTTTCCTTGAGCGGATCCGTTTCCGGGCCAACGCGACCTGGCACGACATTCTCGAGGCCCATCGGGATCTCGACGAACCTTTTCCTGAAAACGGCGGGCTCACCGTGACGATCCCGCCGAATGACTACGAGGTCCTCAGCTTCGGGAAGATAAGGTGGAAGGTCCCCATTCCGCGGAATCCGGCATCGCCCATCGCCTTTCCGGTGGTGCAGGACATCCGCGGTGTCACGAATGTCTCGGTGCGGGCGAACTACGAATTCTATCTCGGCACCGATCTCGTCGATACCTGCGGGCGACGCGATCCGGCCGATCCTGCGACGGCTCCCCGACACGGTTTTTTCTTCGCCCAGCGAGCCGGGGTGATCAGTCCAAATGAGTTCATCATGCGGCTCGCCACCCCTAACATGGCAGCCAAAGCCTACGGTTTCAACGCGGGCGACGGCTCCCATCTCGGCGATCCGTGGATGCCCTACTACTCGCGGGCGACGGCCGAGGACTTGCAATACCGGCTCAAGGGTTCGCCGGGATCCCGCAACTATGATCGCTCGAAGGTGAATGCCGAGCGACTCGACTGGTTCAAAGATCAGACTCGCGTGCGGGACTGGCCCGACCGCGGCTACGACAAACCCCACGGACCTTACTACCCTGCCAACGACATGGAACTTCCCGATACCTTCAATCTGCCGCAACCGCCCGACGACGGTGCTCTCGCCCCCTGGAGGATCTCGAATCTGGGTCGCTTCTATTCCGTCACCGAGCTGGGAAATTTGCACGACCCCGCCATGTGGATGCCTCTGCCGCCGTCGATCTCGCTTCAGAGAGAGCAGCGCTTCGACGCCCATCGCAACACGGCCCTCAAGAGTCTCCCGGCCGGCTCCGCTCCCGGGAAAATGTGGGGCGGCGGCAATACCCTGCGGATCGGGCGGCCCGAGCACGAGCTCTTTGATCGTCCGGGGATGCGGGCGAGCCAATTGCTCGATCTTTTCCATACCGGGTTCACCGGGTCCAATCTCGCGGCCGAGGCCGGGAGCGACCTCTACGCGAGCTACGATCCCCGCGATCACCAGCCGCCTCGCGCCGCGTCAGACCCCGTTGAGTCGGGCACTCAACCCTATGCCGCCATTTACGACGCGGACCTCCATGCGCAGGGGCAGTTCGCCCTCGTCGACGGGCATCTCAACCTCAACTCGGCGCCGACGCTCTTTGAGATCGAGACCCTGCTGCGGGGACCGTTTGTCTCCTCGGACATCCGCCTAAGGCAGGACCGCTTCGACACGCCCGACTATTCCCGCGAGGGTGTCACCGGCACCCTGCGCAGCGGGTTGCGGCGCGAGTCCATCCCGCTCATCGCGGCGGGTCTGATGAGAGCGCGGCCCTTCTACAGCCCTTCTCATCTCGCCCGCGTCCTCTCCGAATTGATGGACCGTCACGACGCCCTGCCCGCCCACCACAACGACGCCGAGGCCGAGGAGACCTTTGCGCGGCTCTTCAACACGACGACTTTTTCGAGTCGGCACTTCCGTGTCTTCACCTATGCGGAGATCTACCATCACGAGACCGGCGAGATCACCGGACGCAGCCGCCGCGTCCACGAGGTCTTCCTGCGGCCCGAACGTCGGGCCGATGGCGAGGTGGAGCGCTCTCGTCTCGAAGTCCTTTCCTCACGCGATCTTTGAAAAATGAGAACACTCTTCAGCCTTCTTGCGGTCATCCTGACAGGGGTATCTATTCTGTATTCCCAGGAAACCGACGAGGTGCCCGCCGCCGGATTCCTCAACATCGTGAATCTCATCGGGCTGAAGAGTCCCACCTACATCGAGCTCGGCTCTTTCGCCCTCAACGGCGGCGAGGCGATGAAGCCGGGCGAGACATCGGGGGTGCTCGCGATCAAACCCGGGAGCTATCCATTTACCCTCTCCAACGCCGGGGCCGAGCCCGCGAAACTCAGCGGCGATTTCACTATGGAAGAGGGAAAGACGGTCGCCATTATCTGCTACGACGAAGTGAAGGAGCATCGCGACGGCAGCGAGGAGGCGAAGCTGCGATACAGCGTGCTCGTCGAGTCGGACACGACCGGTCCGAGGCTCAGTCTCGTTTCCCTACTGCGACAGCCAGCCGTCGTGATTGAGGTGTTGGGTAGCGCCGTGACCCTGACGGCGAGGCAGGCGCATCAGAAAAAGGTCGCGCTCGCAGATGAAATCCGGGTCGTCCACGAGGGCCGAACCCTGGCTGAATTCGAAATCGCGAAGCCGGTCCACTACCTCGGGTTTCTCTTCGAGAATGTCGCGACCGGCGATGTTGAACTTTCCCTGATCGAGAATGAGAAGCTCGAGTATCACCCGCCCCTCGAGGTTGAAGAGGACGCGGCAGAGGAGTGAGAGAGATCGCGGCTGAGTTCCCCCCGGATCGCGGCGATGACCCTGACGCTGTCGGCGACGGCTTTGACGTGGTGGACGCGGAAGATGTTCGCCCGCGCGACGAGCCCGCGCACGAGGCACGCGATCGTCCCCGCATCCCGCTCGGCGGGGGAGGCGATCCCGAGGGCGTCCCCGATGACCGTCTTTCGCGAGATCGGCAGCAGGACGGGCAGGTCGTATTGCATCAGTCGCTCGAGTTCGCGATAGATGGCAAGATTGTCGGCGCACCGCTTCGCGAAATCGATCCCCGGGTCGAGGATGATCTGGTCGTCGCTTAGCCCGATGGCGCGAGCGCGGGCGAGACGATTGTCGAAGAAATCCTCCATCGCCCGCCAGATGTCGTGGTAGCGCTGCGAGGTGTGGGGAACCTTCGGCTCACCCACGGTGTGCATGATGAGGAGCGCGGCATTGAGCTCGAAACAGAGCCGGGCATTGGTGTCATCGACGAGGCCGCCGATGTCATTGATGATGTCGACCCGCCCGGTCTTCAGGACCGCTTCGACGATCTCGGGCCGCCAGGTATTGATCGAGAGGAGCGGCGGCCAGATCTGATACTCGTCACGCGGTCCCGTCTCGGCACAGAGGGTCTGGAAGCTGTCGATGAAAGGGAGGAGTCGCCCGATCTCCTCGCCGACGCCGATCGCGGCCCGGTTCGTGCGCGCACTCTCGGCCCCGACGTCGATGATGTCGGCCCCGTGCACCGCCATCTCGAGCGCCTGTCCCAGCGCCTTCCCGACATCGAGAGTGCCATCCCCGGAAAAGGAATCGTCGTTGATGTTGACGATCCCCATGACCCGGGGAAATGCTCTGAGAATCTCCTTCATCTCTAATTGGTCCGGAAAGGACGCTTCCCGATAATTGGACGACAAAGAGGAGGGGGAGGCAAGGTTAAAAGCGGATTTTTACGCGAGGCCAACCAGGCGAAATTAGGGAGGAGACTCAGATTTTTGGTAAGTCGGGCGCAGAAACGACCGGATCACCGTCCGAAGCTCTGCGCCAGAACGATTGCCCGATTTTCGCCACCCCGTCGCCGTCGCCCGATGCGGGAACTACCCGAATGGAAACAAAATCGCCGGGGCCGGGGCGGCGCAGCTTGAGTTCGACAGCGATTTGGGCGTGAGATTCGTACTGGCCGAGGATGATAATACCCTCCGGCTTCAGGGCACTGCGGGCTCCTCCGTTTGTCCGGACCCGTTTCATGTAGTCGTCCTGTTGAGCGACTGTCGCGACCACGGTACGCCGTATGATGAGCCCCTGTGCTGACCGGAAGAGTTCGTTGATGCGATCATCAACTGATTTCATCCCCAGAATCCGGGTAACTGTGCGGCTTGGGAGTTGAAGGAGTGCATTTCCCGGAAGCGGCGCGTAACGCCACAACCAGTAAATCGACGTAAGCCCTTTGTCACTCAGCGTCGTATCGGCGCCGAAATTTTTTCGAATCCTTACCCGTGATTTGATTGCTCTCACGAGTCCTAAGCTCCAGTTCGGACTCTCGTTATCAATTGCTGAAACCAGCATGCAGACCTGGCTTCGGGCTTCTGGTGGTATTGTCCAGTCTCCAAATGTGTGGGAGATTTCGCAGGCCACCTCGACCCCTTCGATTAAGAAATCGGCAAGGCGGCCATCTAAAAATTGAAACTCTCGTTGGAGGTAAATTTTGGCAATTGCCCACCAGCGTTCTTTTTCAATTTTTGACAATTGCTCCCACTTGAAACGGCCCGATTGTTGCCCGTCGTAAAGAGCGTCGAACGTCTCGCGAAGGGCGGAAGCAATCCTTTTTCCGGCTGGATCGTGAATCCGAAAATATTCAGCTACGAGAACCAGATCATCTTCAGGCGGCAAATTCATCTTTGATCCTTTCCTACTGCAGGAAGATCCGACGAATTCAGCAGCTTCCACCGTGTAAGTATCGGGGCTACTCAATAGCTCGTCCACAGACGATAGTCTTTGTTGCAGACATGGCCGAAGTTTTTGTCCCGCGCCCGATTTCCGAAGTCACTTGCCCGTCGAGCGGTTGTTTGCCAGCTTCTCAAAATCGAAATTCAATTCCGAAGTGAGTTTCTCGATCTCTACAGTTGCGAAGTTTTGACAGTCTCGATAAAGGCGCTCGACGTTTTTTTGGATGGCGGGCCGAGCGTTTGTCGACCATTCCGTGAATCGTCTGAATGGCTCCTGGAAACGAAAAATTTTATCTCGGGCTGTTCGCATCATCTGCGCTCTGGTTTCGATGTCTTGAAAATGAGCAGACCAGTATGCGCAGGTTTTACATCCATCTGGACAAAGTGTTCCGTCGTGAGATAGAAAAGATTCCCATCCGCTTTGTGCCAGTGAAAGGACCGGATTCTGGTCGTCTCTTCGCTTTTCAGCATTGCAGCGCCTGCATGCCATGGCGACATTTCCAGGGATATGCAGCCCTGCGCGGAAACGGTTCATTCCCTCTAAATGTTCAACGGCAGCTCGATCGTGTTCCAATTCCCGGTCACAGTAAAGGCAGCGATGACCAAAAGATTCAACGACGGTCTCCCGATACCTCGTGTCCGAAACGGCGAGTCCACCGGCGAGACAAGTCTTGCGGCTTACCTCGTGAAGGAACATGCTGACAAGCTTGTTGGCGACGTCGGATTTCGCCCGACCGGTGGCCCTTTGGAGGGCTTTTGATGAATCGAAGTTCATGTCACTTCGTTCCCGACGGTCCTCCTGTCTCCTGCAATCCGAGTAGCCACCGAACGTCAACCTTTAGGGCGGCCGCGATCCCTACAAGCTCGAAATCGTAAACGTGCCTCCTGCCAAGCTCAATTTTTGTGATGGCGGGCCGATCAATGAATAGACCGAGCACAGCCAGCCTTCCTGACAATTGGTCTTGAGTCAATCGCCCGCGATAACGCTCACGCGCAAGCCGGATTCGAGCTCCCACAATGTTCTTGATCCATCTGCCTTTTTCGCTTCTCCCTCTCCGATCATCAGGCGGAGACTAGCAGGGAGCGAAACGTAAAATGTTCCAGATTAGAACATTTTGAAGAAATTGTGAACTTTCTTGCGAGTGGTTATTTCACCCGATCCGCACGCTCCGCTTCTTATCCACTTTCAGCACCTGTCCGCTCGCCCAGGCAGGTTCGGCTTTGGGGTCGGTGAGTTTTTCACCGTCGAGCTGCACGCTGCCTTGCTGGATGAGGCGGCGCACGTCGGAGCCGGATTTAGGACTGCTGAATATTTTCTCGTAGACTTCGGAAACGACGCCGACGAGGTCGCGCCTGTCGCCGATGGAAAAATCGGGCAGCTCGACGGCGTCGAGGTCTTTGCGGCTGAACATCGCCTCCCAGTTCTCCCGGGCGGCTCCCGCGTCGGCGGCGGAATGGTAGCGGGTCACGAGGGCGGCGGCGAGGGATTTCTTGGCCTCCATCGGGTGAATCGAGGCGTCGATCTCCTCGCCGATGAGGAGCACGGAGTAACGGGCCATGAGCTCGTCGGAGATGCTCATGAGCTTGCCGAACATCTCGCCGGGCGCTTCGGAGATGCCGACGTAGTTGTCGAGGCTCTTGCTCATTTTCTGCACCCCGTCGAGGCCTTCGAGGATGGGCAGGCACATCACGACCTGAGGTTCCATGCCTTCGGTCTTCTGCATGTCGCGGCCGACGAGGATGTTGAAAAGCTGGTCCGTCCCGCCGAGTTCGACGTCGGCACGCACTTCGACGGAGTCCCAGCCCTGAACGATGGGGTACTGGATCTCGTGGAGGCGGACTTCCTGATCATTGGCGATGCGATTTTTGAAATCCTCGCGCTGGAGCATCTGCTGCATCGTGACGCGGGCATTGAGCTGGATCACGTCGGAGAAGGTCATCTTGTTGAACCATTCGCCGTTGTAGACGACCTCGGTTTTGTCCCGGTCGAGGATGCGGAAGGCCTGCTCGGTGTAGGTCTCGGCATTGGAGAGAATGGCTTCGCGGGAGAGCGGGGGACGCGTTTTGGAGCGTCCCGTCGGATCGCCGATTTGGGCGGTGAAGTCGCCGATGATGAGAACGGCCTGGTGGCCGAGCTCCTGGAACTGACGCAGTTTTTCGAGGACGACGCTATGGCCGAGGTGGAGGTCGGGCGAGGTTGGATCGACCCCGAGCTTGGCCCGCAGCGGGGTGCCGCGCTCCAGTTTTTTCAGCAGCTCTTTTTCGCTGATAATCCGGGCGGTGCCGCGGGTGAGGATCTGGAGCTGTTCGGCGGGTGATATCATGGCCTGTCAATGGGGGCAAAAGGGGTGGCAAGGAACATGGCGGGACGCCAATGATCAAGCCGTAGTTTGGGAGCGGGCGGAGGGGGCTACTCAGCTTTTCTCCTCTTCCCCGGCGGCGGCTTTCGGCTCGGGAGGGACCCCGAACTTTTGCCGGTAGACGGCGGGGGTGATGTCAAAGACGGCTTCGAACTGCTTTGCGAACTCGGCGGTGGTCGTGAAGCCGAGGTCTTTGGAGATGCGTCGCGGTTCGTCGGCTCCGGTGAGGAGTCGGCAGGCGGCGTGGAAAACGCGCCGACGCAGGGCGTAGTCGGTCATGCTCATCCCGGTGAGGTCGCCGAAGGCCCGGTCGATGGCGCGTTTTTCGAATCCGCCACGGGGCATCTTGCCTGCTTCGAAGGACTCGGCGCGGAGGACGAAGGACTCGATCTGATCGAGCGCGTGTTTGGCCTCGGGCAGCATCTCGACCTCGGACACCCCGCGCCAGAAGCGGTGGTGCTCGTCGGCGAGGAGCATCATCAGCTTCAGCGCGGCGACGCGGGTGACGGGCTCGAGCTGGCGTTTTTCTCTGAGGAGGTCGCGCAGGTATTCGAGTTCGGCCCGGATCCGCACGGCACCCTCGCCTCGCGTCGTGAAGACGTGGAGATTCTCGTCGCGGGGGAAGCGGAACCACGACTGGTCGAAGAAGAGCGAGAGCACATTTGGCGAGTTCGCGATGATCTCATACTCGCGGGTGAGCCACTCGGGGAGGAAACGCACGCGAGTAAGGACGACTTCGTCAGGGTGTTTCACGGTGTGACGATGACCGGGATTGACCATGATCGCCGCGCCTTCGCGGATGGCCTGAGTGCCCGCGTCGGTCTCGTGGAGGAAGTTGCCCTCTTGCACAAAAAAGATCTCCGGGAAGTTCGTCGCGGGGAACTCGTAGTCGTCGATGAGCTGGAAGTGAGTGAGACGCACCGGCCACCGCCCCGAGTTCTCGATGCGGTTTTCTCCAATTCCCGATTTTTTGAAAAACAAAGCCATCTCAGCAGTCTTGTGTTCTCCCCTTTCAGGGAGCGTCCGTTCCGAATATTTCGAATTCCTCCGGGTAATGCACTTCCACTAGAGTGAGACCGTCAGCCGGCGCGCAATAGGGAGCTCTGGCTTCCCCGGTGCTTCCCTCCAGCAGGCGGCTCATTTCCTCGCGGGAGATTCTACCTTTTACACAATACACAGCCGAGCCGACAAGAAAACGGACCATTTTGTAAAGAAAGCCGTTTCCGCGGAATTCGAGGAGCAGGGACTCGTCATTCGTCGGTTTGACGCGGGCCGTCGTGATCGTCCTGACGGTATCACGTCCCTCGTCCTTGCCGTCGTGACGCTTCGCGGAAAAGGCGCCGAAGTCGTGCGTGCCCTCGTAGAGTGCGAGGGCGGCGGCGAGATCCACGGCTGGTCCGAGGTCGCGCTGGTGCCAGGCGAGCCCGTGGCGCAGGGGCGGGAGGACTTCGCCGGTGGCGATCTCGTAGCGGTAGGTCTTGGCGAGAGCGGAGAAGCGGGCGTGAAAGCGCGGATCGATCGCGCCGCAGCGCATCACCCGGATCGCGGGCGGGAGCTTCGTGTTGAGGGCGCGCTGCCAGGCCCCGCCGTCCATGCGCCAGTCGGCGGGTGTGTCGAAGTGGGCGACCTGGCCGAGGGCCGAGACCCCCGCGTCGGTCCGGCCCGATCCCTGTGCGCCGGTGACGGCGGGGCAGATCGAGGCGAGTGCCCGCTGTAATACATCCTGCACCGCGTCGTCGCTCGCCTGACTCTGCCACCCGGAAAAGGGGCGACCATCGTAGGCAAGATCGAGCCGGAACCGGCAGGGCGTTGTGCTTTTTTCCTCCATCGACAGGGAGGGGGACAGTAACGCCATTTTTGCGGCCCGCCGTTGCGAAATCGCGGTCGCGGCCTTCTATTGGGGCGATTTGAAAACGAACCCCTATTTTGATCTCCGGGCGCACCTCCGGGAGCTGAATCGATTTGTCTTCCCGCTCTTTTTTGTGCTCTGCTCGGTTGTGATGCTGATCTTCATCGCGATCCGGGCGGGCAAACAGGGCCCGAAGTCCGCGGGCGAGGGATTCGAGCCTGCCCGGATCGGCCTGCTCCGGGCGACGGACGAGGCGCTCTTCGACTCCGCCTTTGCGGTGCTCTCGCCGATCGAGCTCGCCCTCGCTCCCACGGTCACGAATTTCGACTTCCCTGTCGGCAGCGAACACGGCGCCCTGACCTACAACGCCCAGCCGTTTCAGGAGAATCGCCATCTCGGCGAAGATTTCAACGGCGTCGGGGGGCAGGATTCCGACCTCGGCGACCCCGTCTTTGCCGTTGCCGATGGAAAAGTGCTCTACGCGGGAGTTCCCTCACCGGGTTGGGGAAACGTCGTGATGCTCCTCCACGAGACGGGCGAAGCCAAGATGGTCGAGAGTGTCTACGGTCACCTCGATGCGATCCGGGTGCCCGTGGGGGGGCAGGTCCGGCGCGGCGACATCATCGGCACGATCGGGTCGGCCGAAGGCCGCTACCTCGCCCATCTCCACTTCGAGCTGCGCAGTGCTCCCGCGCTAGATACCGGAGCGGGCTATGGCGACACGCCGCAGGGACGACTCGACGGTGAAAAGGCGCTCACGGACTGGCGGCATCGTCGCGACGACCAGCTCGCCGCCGCTCCCGCCGGCGAGGCGCTCGAACCCTCCGCCCTCAGCCTCGATATCGAGGGAGAGACGGCAGCACCCTGATGGCACATGGACGGGTCGACGCTGGCTTCTGTGACCGCGATCCTTTTCGCCGCCGCCTACCTGCAGTCCGCCACGGGCTTCGGGCTGGCCCTCGTCTGCATGGCGCTGGTGCCGCTCGTGCTGCCTGTGGGTGATGCCATCGCCTTCGTCGCGATCGCGAGTTTCGGGGTGAATCTCTTTGTGATCTTCGCCAATCGCGCCGGTTTTTCCTGGCGGCATGCGATCCCGCTGAGCGTGGGCATGGGGCTCGGCATCCCGCTGGGATACTACGGCCTTCGCGCCCTCGATGGTGAGTGGGTCGTGCGCTTGCTCGGGGTCGTCCTGATGCTCATCGCCGCGGCCGAGTTTCTTCAAAAACGGTTTGTCTCCCTGCGCATCCCGGAGCGCAGCGGCTCGGTCTTCGGCCTCATCGGAGGTATCCTCGCCGGGGCCTTCAATGTGGGCGGTCCGCCCGTCGTGGTCTATGCCTACTCGATGCGTTGGTCAAAGGTGGAGACGGTCGCGATCCTCCAGACCGTCTTCCTCAGCGGCGGCATCGTGCGGAATCTGCTGATGATGGGGGCGGGGGAATACAAGGCCCCTCTCCTTACTCTCGTCGCGTGGTCACTCCCGGCTTCGATCCTCGCGGTCTGGCTGGGGAAACTCACCCTTGACCGGCTCCCGCAGGCGGCGTTGAAGGCTTTTGTCTTTTTCCTGATCTTTGTGATCGGGCTGCGCTACCTGATCGCCGGTTGAGCCGGCCCTTCGTCGCCGAACGCGTCCTCGTAGAGATAGACCAGAGCGAGCGAGCACCAGGCTCCGGTGATGAACATCCCGACATAGAGAGCGATCATGCCCGCCATCGCGAGCAGGGTGTTCACGAGCATGAAGAGGAACATTTTGAAAAGGAAGGGTCTCACCGCAGTCCAGGCAAGCGACAGGGCCTCTTTGGCCTGGAGCCCGCAATCGAGGATCAGAATCGTCGCGAAATTCCCGACCTGACTTAGGATCATGAGCGGGATGAAGAGGATAAAGCTGAGAACAACGATCCCGCCAAACGCGGCCACGAACGCGGCCGGGTTCTCCATATTGGCTGCCATGGCCTGGCTATCGGTTGCGATTGCCATGCCTGCGGCGACGAGGATAATCACTATGATCATCAGGACAATGGCTACCACCATCGAGACACCGACGACGATCAGATTCACGATCGCGAGAGGCCCGAACTGCCGCCGGAATCCCTCGAAGATCATTTCCATATTGGCCTCCTGCCCCCGCACCTGGCGCAGTAGATACCAGTAGAGCCCGCCCATCAGCGGATACATCAGGAAGAATATCGGGATGAAAAACTGTGAGGCGAACGTGAGGATGAGGGTCGTCAGGGTGAAACAACCCACGATGGGCCAGAAGTTCGAGACCATCAGCGCCCACCCTCGGTCGAAGCAGGAGCGGATCTGCGGGCGGAATCCGGGGCGGAGCGCGGCGGGGCGGGGGACGAAAGGTGCGGCGAGGATCGGCACTGGCGGCGGCGCCAATACCTGGCCTGCCGGGACGGGTGGCGGACCGTTGCTCGCGAGTTTCCCGGCGAGTTCACTCGCGGAAAAGGGGATCCAGTTGTCGAAGCCTTCGCGCCAGACGAGGTTGGCCCCGCCCAGACTGCCGCTGCGGTAGAGCTTGAGAATTTCCTCTGAAGAGACCGGGCCGCCCCGTTCTCCGCCCCTTTCGTAAAACCATGTCAGATCCGTGCTCATTCAGTTGGAGTAGCTTCCCTCACCTTCTCATCGAGCTCGATCAACTCGGTCACGGTGACGAACTCGTAGCCCTGGGCGAGGAGCTGGTCAAAGGTCGAGGGCATCGCATCGACGGTGGGCTTGTGGAGATCGTGAACGAGGAGGATGCCGCCGGGGCTCGCGCCGTTGACGAGCCGACTCGTGACCACCGCCGGGCCGGGCCGTTTCCAGTCCTCGGGATCGACCGACCAGAGGATCGTCGGGTAGCCGAACTCTCTCATCATCAGCTCTTTCTGGCTCTTTTTGATCGCGCCGCCGGGAGGTCGCATGGATCTCGGGGTCACGCCCGTCTCGGCGATGATCTGCTCGTGCGCGGCCCGCAGTTCTTTAAGCAGCACTTCGTCCGACATGCGGGCGAGATTCCCGTGGGAGACGGTGTGGTTACCGATCTCGTGGCCTTCGGCGATCATGCGGCGGAGCAGCTCGGGACTGTATTTCACCATATTTCCCACCACGTAGAAGGTCGCTTTGATCTTGCGCTCCTTCAACATGTCGAGCAGTCGCGGAGTGTTCTCGGGGTGCGGACCGTCATCGAAAGTCATCGCGAGGACTTTGCGGCTCGTCGTGACCCGAGTGTAGGAATCGTAGATCGGCTTGCTCCAGCCCGATGGATTCTCCTCGACCGGCTGCGCCGTTCCCCAGGTCGGAGCGTCAAGACCGACGATGAGAGGGGGCAGGGTGATCTTCAACTCCGCCCCGGGCATCGTCGCCGAGGACTTCGAGATCGAAGACGGCACCTGGCAGGCGCTCAGCAGCACGAGCGGCAGCAGAGAAAGGAGGGCGGCTTTCATGAGGTCGGGAGAACGGACGCCGGATGCGGACAGGCCGACGAGTCAAGCTTCCGGCCTGCGGAGTGAAAATTCAAGGATCAAGTCATCGCTCGGGAAAGTGTCGCGTGCTCCGCATCTACGATGCCAGACCTTGCATACAATCGCCAAAAGGATCACGCCATCACGCCCCTGAGCCCGTTTGGAAAAGGCGGGAGCGGGTCTAACGTAAAGTCAGCGGATGCGGAATTCCGTTTCCCTCCTCCTCTCCATGTTCCCAAGCAAAAAATCCTTGTGCGCGAGCCTGCTTTCTCTGGTGCCCTTCGCGGCCCCGGCCGCCGATCCCGCACCCGACTGGAAGACGGTCGAGCCGCTCTTGAGCACAAAGTGCTACTCCTGCCACGGGGGCGAAGATGTCAAAGGCGAGGTCAATCTCAAAGCCCTCGCCGCCGATCCGAAGATTGGGGAAGAATACGAGCTCTGGCACCGCGTCCTCGACACGATCGAGAGCGGGGAGATGCCGCCGCGGAAGTCCGAGCCGCTCGAGGAAAACGAGGAGACGGCAATCGTGGCCTGGGCCGACCACGAGCTCAACCTGCTCGCCGAGACGAACTCTGGCGACCCCGGACCCGTCACGATGCGTCGCCTCACCAACGGGGAATACGATCGCTCCATCCGCGACCTCACCGGGCGCGACTACGGCCTCGCGAAGGAGTTCCAGACCGATGGCGGTGGCGGTGAGGGATTCTCCAATACAGGTGACGTGCTTTTCATGAGCCCCGCCGCCGTCGACAAGTACTTCGGCGCGGCCCGCCATGTCGCCGATTACGCCACGATCATGCCCGGCACCGGGATCGTCTTTCACGAAAGTCGCATCGGCCTGCGCGGTCCCGAGCAGGTCAAGGCCCACGCCCAGCAGGGTCTCTATGTCTGGTACCAGCAGAAGTCAGCCCCGCATCTCCCGGCAGATCTCGTCGACAAACGCGAGGGCGACTACATGCTCGCCTGCTGGAAGCACCGCCATTTCAAAACACCCCTCGACACCCTTGCGAAAGAGGCCGGACTCCAGCTGCCCTTCCTCCAGAACTGGTGGAACCTCGTCAACAGCACCGAGCCGCCGTCCCGGTTCCTCGATCTCACCCGGGTGCGCTGGCGCGACCTGCCCGGACCCGACGCGGCGAAGCCGACCGCAGTGCCGCAGGTAGTGGACGACCGCATCCGGACGATCGAGGCCGATCACCTCTCCTGGAACAATCCGCAAAAGCCCGGCAGTGGCGTGCAGCGTCGCCAGCAGGACTCGGACGGCATCCGCCCCTATCCCATGAGCGCCGAAGTGAAGGGTCACAAACAAGTCCACCTCTGCATCGGCGATATCGGCGACGGCAACAAAGGCGACATCGCTCTCATCCCGAAGATCGAGGTGAAGCTCGGAAAAGGCGGAGTGAACTACTTTGACTGGCTCAACAAGCAGATCGCCGAGGGCAAAAAGGCGCTCGCCGCGACCCCGCCGCCCGGCAACGCCGAAGATCTCAAAAAGCGGGTCGCAGAGCTCGAGCGGGTTTGGGCGGCCTTCGGCAAACACCCGAATCCCGGTCGCAAGATCGAGCCGCAAGTCCTCGCCCTCGCCGCCCCGCAGGTCTTCACCCTGCCTCTGCCCGAGGGAGCCGTCAGCGTCCGCGCCGAGACCAAACTAGACCTTGAGAATCCCGAGGCTGACGAGGCCACGATGCAGTGGACGATGACCACCGGCACGCCCCGCGACGTCACCCGAATCATGCCCGGAGTGCTCACGATTTGGAAAGTGCGCAGCGACGCCGCTCGCCGCACCATGGGGGAATTCGGGATCATGAAGCGTGCCTTCCCCGACATGTTCGAGCGGCTCCTCGAAGAGGTCGCGGGCAATCTCAACCGCAAGGGGCCGGGCATCACAGTGTATTATTTCAGCGACGAGCAGCTCGGCCAGATCCTCGGAGAAAAAGACCGCACCCGGCTCACCGCGATGAAGAAAGACTGGAGCCTCGCCGCCCCGCGCCCGCTCAATGAGAAGCAGGCAGCCGAGTTCGACGGCGCGATGATCTGGCATCTGCACGAGTTCGCCTCCCGCGCCTGGCGGCGTCCCGCCGCCGATGGGGAAAAGACTGCCCTCGCCGCCTTTTACCGGGATGGCCTCGGCAAAGGGCTCGATCGGGAATCTGCCGCCCGCGAGGTCATGGTGCGCATCCTCGTCTCGCCGCACTATCTCTTCAAAGCCGAGACCCTGCCTCCCGTCGATAAACTCACCCTCACCGGCGAGGGCGACGTGCCCCTCTCGGCCTGGGAAGTGGCCTCGCGACTCAGCTATTTCCTCTGGGCCTCCATCCCCGACTGGGAGCTGCGCAAGGCCGCCAAGGATGGCAGCCTCCTCAAGCCCGAAGTCCTCGCCGCCCAGGCGAAACGCATGATGAAAGACTCGCGCTCCTCCGCCCTCGCCCACGAGTTCGCGGGGCAGTGGCTGAAGTTCGGCGGCTTTGCCGAGCACGACGGCGTCGACTTGAAAATTTTTCCCGAGATGACCCCCGAACTCCGCGCCGACATGCATCGCGAAGTCGTCGAGTATTTCACCCGCCTCTTCCGTGAAGATAGAAAAGTGATGGATGTCGTCACCGGCGAGACCTCCTTCCTCAACGAACGGCTCGCCACATTCTACGGAGTCACCGGCGTCACCGGCGGCGAGTTCCGCGAGGTAAAAGTCTCCGATCAACATCGCGGCGGACTCCTCGGGATGGGCGCTGTCCTGACAAAGACCTCACGGCCGTATCGCACCAGCCCCGTCGTGCGCGGCGAGTATCTCTACGCCGTCATCCTCGGGCATTCCTCGCCGCCCCCGCCGCCGAATGTGCCCGAGCTCGAAAAGGGGCTCGAGCCCGCCTCGCTCCGCGAAGCGCTCAAGCAACATGCCAGGGACCAGGCCTGCGCCGTCTGCCACGATCGCATCGACCCCTTCGGATTCGCCCTCGAGTCCTTTGACCCGATCGGCCGCTTCCGCGCCGCCGATGAGAAAGGCGGAGCGATCGACGACACCGGCATCCTGCGCGACGGCACCACCTTCAAAGGCATGGACGGATTGCGGCAATACCTCGCCGCCAATGACACCCAGTTCACCGGGCACTTCAGCCGCAAGCTCCTCGGCTACGCCCTCGGCCGCCAGGTTCTCCCCAGTGACAAAGATCTCCTCGCAACGATGCAGGACTCCCTCAAAAACCAAAACGGCTCCGTCTCCGCCATCGTCACCGCCATCGTCACGAGCCGCCAATTCCTCAACCGCCGCAACGAAGCCGCCGCCCTCGCCGCGAATCCCTGAAAACTCCTATTTCTTCTTCTCTACTTCTTTCCTACTCTACTTCTCTCGTCCCTCCCCATGAACACCTCCCGTCGTAAATTTCTCCGCGGCTCCGGCGTCGCCCTCGGTTTGCCCTGGCTCGAATCGATCTCCGTCTTCGGTGCCGAGACCGCAAAGTTGAATGTCGCGCCGCGCCGGCTCGGAGTCTGCTTCACCGGCAACGGAGTCAATCCCCATCACTGGGGCGCGACGATGGGTGCCAACGGGATCGAGTTCGCCGATTCCCTGCGTCCGCTCATCCCGCTCAGGGACAAGGTCGCCGTTTTCAACGGGCTCTGGAATCCCACCACGATCGAGGGCGAGGGCGGGCATTACCCGAAGATGAACGTCCTTTCTGGATTGCGTGTGAAAAAGACCACCACCGATGTCGAAGTCGGCACGACGATGGACCAGATCGTGGCCGCCCATGCCGGACGCCTCACCCCCGTGCCCAGCATCGTCTTAGGGACCGAGCGCCCCAGCTACGCGACCGACTCGGGCTTCACCTCGATTTACTCCGCCTACATTTCCTGGAGCACTCCCACGACCCCCGCGCCGAAAGAAATCTTTCCGCAGCAGGCCTTTGACCAGCTCTTCGACGACGGCAGCAAACGCAAGCGCGACAAGAGCATCCTCGACCTCGTCCTCGACGATGCGAAAGGCCTGCGCACCCGCCTGAGCCAGCGCGACAGCCAGAAACTCGACGAGTACCTCTCCTCGGTCCGCGAGATCGAACTGCGCGTCGAGCAGGCCGAAAAAATAAGTCAGCTCGAAGCCGGCGGACCGGCCGAGACCGGAGGCCGGGGCTGGCAGCCCTCCGTCAAGACTCCCACGATCGGGCGGCCCGACGCCGGCATCCCCGCCAGCACAGAGGACCATCTCCGGATCATGTTCGACATCCTCCTCCTCGCCTACCAGATGGACCGGACCCGCGTCGCGACCTTCATGCTCAACAATGACTTGTCGAACATGCGGTTCCCCAGCCTCGACGGCGTCAGTTCGGGCATCCACGAACTCTCCCACCACGCCAACGACGAGACCCGCCTCGCCCACTATCAGAAGGTCAACGAATTCCAGGTAAAACTCTGGGCCGAGTTCCTCCAGAAAATGGCTGCGACCAACGAAGGCGAACGCTCCCTCCTCGACAACAGTATGATCCTGCTCACGAGCAGCCTCATGGACGGCAACGCCCACGATTCGAAGCAACTCCCCATCGTCCTCGCCGGCGGCGGCGGAGGCACCATCAAAGGCGGCCAGGCCTACGACCTCAGCGCCGACCCGAACCGCAAACTCTGCCGTCTCCACCTCGCTCTCATGGATCGCATGGGCGTGCGCGTCGATCACTTCGGCGACGCGGAGAATTCGCTGGTGATTTGAGAGGCTGGTTCTGAGGGTGCGGGGGTGATTGAACGTATGCGCGTCGGGGCACAGTCTTGACCCTTACTCCATCACATTGTTCACCTGCGGGGACGATTCCCCGCAGGTAACCTAACAACTTTCAATAAATCGACCCTATTGCCAGGCCTCACCGGGAAGTCAAACGTTTCGAAATTTTTGCGTAAATCGTTGGGCGCATTTGATTTGCTCGCCGGTCTCCAGGCAGCACTTCCGACGGGCTCTGATCCAATCAACGGGGTTGGTGCCCCTGGGAATAAAGCCGGCCTTTGCGCACCAGGCGATGATGAACTGGCCGGTCCTGCCGCAGCCGGCGACGCAATGCACCACCACTGCTTCTTTGGCTTGGTGATGCTGATCCATCAAGTGCAAAAAGGTTTCTATCTGAGCGTCGGTAGGGACGCCATAGTCGGGCACATTGATGTGATGATAGGAGAACTGCCCGGGAACATCGCGGCGATTATCAAATTCGCAGCAATTGACGACGGCCCGGATTTTGTTTTCCTCGTAGATCTCAAAGACATAGGGGTCGGGCCACCAGGACGCGGCTATGACGCCCTGCACGATCCAGGTGAAGGGCTCCGTTCTTTCCGGTTGTCCCCTTTCGGGCCAGTAATAAGGTCGAATCGGGTTGGGCATGATGTCTTCCGCAGTAGCGCAATTGATACGTTAGATAAAGGAGCTTGTCTTTCCGGGCAACGGTCGCGTCACCCCCGCCCCAACCGCTCGGCCAAAAACGGTGCGGTGCGGCTTTTCTTCACCTTCACCACTTCTTCCGGCGTCCCCGCTGCGACGACTTCGCCTCCGGCGTCGCCGGCCTCGGGGCCGATGTCGATGAGGTAGTCGGCCTCGGCCATGATCTCGAGACTGTGCTCGATGACCACGACGGTGTGCCCGTCATCGACGAGGTGATGCATGATCTCGAGGAGGCGTTTCACATCGGCGAGATGGAGCCCGATGCTGGGCTCTTCGATGAGATAGAGATTCGACTTGGGCTGACGATTCTGGCGGAGCCGGGCGTTGCTGGAGCGCCCGATCCCCCGGGTCAATTCGGTGACGAGCTTGATGCGCTGGGCCTCGCCACCGGAGAGGCTCGGGCTGGCCTGACCGAGGTGGAGGTAGCCGAGTCCGGTCTCTTTCATCAAGTTGAGGGTGCGCGAGATCTTCGGAAAACCGGAGAAAAAGTCAGCGGCTTCTTCGATCGAGAGATCCATGATGTCGCCGATGGACTTGCCGTTGTAGAGCACCTCGAGGGTCGGGCTGTTGTAGCGTCGTCCGTTGCATTCCTCGCAGACGATGTAGGTGGTGGGGAGAAAATTCATCTCCAGCTTGATGAGCCCGTTGCCCTTGCACGCCTCGCAGCGTCCGCCTTCGGTGTTGAAGGAAAACCGCGACGCGGTGTAGCCTCGCGCCCGCGCCTCGGGGAGCTGTTCGAAGAGCTTGCGGATGTCGTCGAAGACCTTCACGTAGGTCGCCGGGGTCGAGCGCGAAGTCTTCCCGATGGGCGACTGATCGACTTCGTAGACGGCCTCGAGCAGCTCGACACCCTCGATCGATTTCCAGTTTTTCGTCTTTCCCGATTTCCCTTTTTTCCCGTTCTTGCCGGCATTGGGTTTCGCGAGTCCGGCATCGACGGCGGGCTTGAGGACTCCACGCATGAAGCTCGACTTTCCCGATCCCGAGATGCCCGAGATCACGGTGAGACGCCCGATGGGAATGGAGACGTCGATGTTTTTCAGATTGTTCGCCGAGGCACCTTTGATCCTGAGCCAGCCTTCGCTGCTCTTCTTCGCGGGCAGCTTGCGACGGCTCCCCCGCACGGGATGGACGAGGGGATGGAAAAAGGCCTCACGGGTGGGGGAATGGGCGGCGGATCCGGATTTCCCGGCGAAGAGATCTTTCGGATCACCCTGCCAGACGATCTCGCCGCCGAACTTTCCGGCTCCGGGACCGAGGTCGATGAGGTGATCGGCGCGGCGTATCGTTTCTTCGTCGTGCTCGACGACGACGAGCGAGTTCCCCTTGGCCTTGAGCGCGACGAGGGTGTCGAGGAGAGCCGCGTTGTCGCGCGGGTGCAGACCGATGGTCGGTTCGTCGAGGATGTAGAGGACCCCGCGGAGATTCGACCCGAGTTGGGCGGCGAGGCGGATACGCTGGCTCTCGCCTCCGCTCAATGTCGTGGCGGAGCGGTCGAGCTGCAGGTAGCCAAGGCCCACCTCTTCCATGAAATGCAGTCGCTGCACGATCTCGGGGATGATGTCTCGCGAGATCAGGGTGCCCTCCTTGTCGAAGCCGAGTCCGGCGATCGCCTTGCGCGCCTCGGCGACGGTGCGGGAGGCGAGATCGGTGATGGAAAATTCACCGATGCGGACATGGCGCGCGACCTCGTTCAACCGTGTTGCCCCGCAGGCCGAACAGGGTTCAGTCTCTCCGCTTTCGCTGCGCGAGCGACGCAGCTCTTCGCGAAGCTCGGCGTCGAGCTGGGACTCGGCGTCGCGTTCGTCGGCATTGTTCGGGTGTTTTTCGACGGTGCCGTAGCCGCGGCAGACGGGGCAGCGGCCGTGCGGGGAATTGTAGGAGAAAAGGCGCGGATCGAGCTCTTCGAAAGACCGCCCCGTCTCGGGATCGACCATCTCGGTGTTCATGACCTGGATCTTGTTCTTCGCGTCAAAGAAACGCAGGGTCCGCTTGCCGACGCGCAGGGCCGTCTCGACCATTTCGAGGACCTCCCCCGCCGGTGTCTTGCCCGTGATTTCGCCGACGATCACGTCAATGCTGTGCTCTTTAAACCGTTCGAGCGGCGAGAAGTCGGCGACCGCCTTGATCTGCCCGTCGACGAGGAGTTCGGTGAACCCCTGCTTCGCGGCCCACTCCGCCACCTCGGTGTGGAATCCCTTACGCGCCTTGATCAGCGGCGCCATAACCCGCACGGCGCGGCCGGGCTTGCGAGCCTCTGCCCGGAGACGTGTGACGATGGCGCTGACGCTTTGCTTTTCCACCGCGTTGCCGGTGTCGGGCGAGTACTGGCGTCCGACCTTGGCAAAGAGGAGCCGCAAAAAGTGCCAGACCTCGGTCACCGTCGCGACGGTCGATTTCCCCCCGCCCCGCGAGATGCGCTGCTCGATTGCCACCGTCGGCGGCAGGCCGGTGATGAGGTCAATGTCAGGCCGCTCCATCTGCTCGACGAACTGCCGCGCGTAGGTGGACATGCTGTCGAGGAATCGGCGCTGTCCCTCGGCAAAAAGGATGTCAAAAGCGAGGGTCGATTTGCCCGAGCCGCTCAGTCCGGTGATCACCACAAACTGCTCGCGCGGGATCGTGATGTTGAGATGCTTGAGGTTGTTTTCTCTTGCGCCGAAGAGCTCGATCGCATTCTTCGCCCGCTTCACCTCGTAAAGGATGGGGGCGACGGACTCCGCCACCTTCAACTGTCCTCGAGTCACCGCGCCCCGGTCACCGAGAACCTCCCGCAGGTAGCGCCCCGTATGCGATCTCGCACATGTCGCGACGTCCTCCGGCGTGCCGACGATGACGAGTTCGCCACCGGCCGACCCGGCCTCGGGTCCGAGATCGATGACGTGGTCGGCGCATTTGATGACGTCGAGATTGTGCTCGATCACGATCACGGAATCCCCTGCCGCGACGAGTCGCTCGAAGACCTGCAACAACATGCCGGTGTCATCGAAGTGCAGGCCGGTGGTCGGCTCGTCAAAAATGAGGATCGCGGTCTTGCCATCCTTCCGCTTTTTCGCCGGCGCGGCGAGGAGGTGTCCGACGAGCTTGAGACGCTGGCTTTCGCCGCCCGAGAGGGTGTTGAGCGGCTGGCCGAGACGCAGGTAGCCGAGGCCGACATCGGAGAGCAGCTGCAGGCCCTCGACGATCCCGGTCGCTTTCTTATCCTCCATCGCGAAGAAGTAGGGGATCGCCCCGGTCACGGTCAGGGAGAGGAGATCGTGGATCGTCTTTCCCTCGAGCTCGACCTCGAGCGCCTCGGGGGTGTAGCGTTTGCCCTCGCACTCGGGGCAGGTAATGTAGAGATCGCTGAGGAACTGCATCTCCACTTTTTCGTAACCGTTGCCCATGCAGCGACCGCAGCGACCGGTCCCGCTGTTGAAAGAAAAATAGCCCGGGGTGAGGCCGCGCGATTTTCCGTCGGGCGATTCGGCGAAGAGCTTGCGGATGGGCTCGAAGATGCCCGTGTAGACCGCCGGGGTCGAGCGCGGCGTCCGCGCGAGCGGGGCCTGATCGACCATCACGACTTCGCGGACGTGCCCTGCGCCGCGCAGCTCTTTGCACTGCCCGATCTCCGTCTCGGCCGTGGCGAGGCCGAGTTCGGAGAGGAGATTGCCGTAAAGGACCGAGTGAATGAGGGTCGATTTTCCCGATCCCGATACCCCCGTGACACAGCAGAAAACACCGAGCGGGATCTCGACGTCGAGCTTTTTCAGATTGTGCTGGGTGGCCCGCTTCAGAGTTAGCCACCTCTTCGGGTCCCGCCGCGTCGTCGGCACGGGGATGGAGAGTTTCCCGGAAAGATATTGCAATGTCAGGGACGAGGGAGACGCCTTGATCGACTTCGCCGCCTCTGCCGGGGTGGCCATGCCGGGTCCGGCAAAGACGAGCTCGCCGCCGCCTTCGCCGCGTCCGGGGCCGATGTCGACGAGATGATCGGCGGCGCGGATGACGGCCTCTTCGTGCTCGACGACGACGAGGGTGTTCCCGAGATCGCGGAGCCGCTGCATCACGCCGATGAGTTTACCGACATCGCGCGGATGCAGGCCGACAGTCGGTTCGTCGAGGACAAAAAGGGTGTTTGTCAGGCTCGCCCCGAGACAGGTCGTGAGATTGACCCTCTCCGTTTCCCCGCCGGAGAGAGTCCGGGTGGGCCGGTCGAGATTGAGGTAGCCGAGCCCGACCTCCTGCAGGAAACCGAGCCGGTTGAGGACCTCCTGATGCAGCATCGTCGCGGTTCTGTCCTCTTTGCGCACTGCGATGGTCTGGAAAAAAGCGTGAAGCTCATCAATGGAGAGCTGCCAGAGCGCCGGCAGCGTTTTTCCCGCGACCTGGAAGGCGAGCGCTTCGGGCTTGAGCCTCGTTCCGCCGCATGCCTTGCATAGAGTGTAGCTGCGGTAGCGACTCAGGAAGATCCGCACATGCATCTTGTAGGCGCGCGACTCGAGCCAGTCGAAGAAGCCGCGCACGCCGTACCAGATGCCATGCTGCCAGGCGTCTTCGGGATCACCGCCCTCGCCTTCGAGGATCCATTTCTGATCCTTCGCGTCCATCTCGTCGAAGGGCGTCACGATGCTGAGCCCGCGCGCCCGCGCGCAGCGCTCGAGGTCCTGCTCGCACTCGTAATAGGTGTCGCCCTGGAAGGCGCGCACGAGCCCCTCGGCGATCGATAGTGATTTGTCAGGGATGGCCTTTTCCAGATCGAGGCCGATGACCCGCCCGAAGCCGCGACAGACCGGACACGCCCCGATGGGATTGTTGAAACTGAAGAGCCCCGGGGTGGGCGGTTTCAGCTCCGTCCCCGTCTCGGGCGAGGACCAGCCCCGGGAAAAAGCGAGCCGTTTCCCCGACTCGGGCTCGACGATGGCAACGGTCCCTTTGCCCAGATCGAGAGCCCGCTCGAGCGCCTCAAGGAAGCGGCTGCGGCGCGAGGGCGCGACGCGATCCTGGATGACCTCGACACGACCGGGCAGCGACTTGCGATCGTAGGCCGCCGGATCATCGACCCGGTAGGCTTTGCCATAGATCCAGACCCGCAGGTAGGCCTGCTGCTGGAGGAATTCGAAGAAGTCCGACACCTTCGTCCCGGCCGGCACTTCGACCCCGAAGACGATGAGAAGCGAGGCCTCGCGGCCGAAAGACGCGAGCGTTTTCCGCAGGATGGACTCGGGCGTGTCGGGCGAGATTTCCTCGCCCGAGATCGGGTCGTAGCCCTTGCAGAGACGGGGGAAGAGCAGCTTCAGGTAGTCGTTGATCTCGGTGATCGTGCCGACCGTGGAGCGCGTCGATTTGACCGCATTCTGCTGCTCGATCGCGATGGCCGGGGGGATGCCCTTGATCGAATCGACTTGCGGCTTGTCCATGCGGTCGAAGAACTGCCGTGTGTAGGGCGAGAAGGTCTCGACGTAGCGGCGCTGTCCTTCGGCGTAGAGCGTCTGAAAGGCGAGACTCGACTTGCCCGAGCCGCTTGGCCCCGTCATGACCGTCAGTTTCCCGATCGGGATGTCGAGATCGATGCCCTTGAGATTATTCTGCCGAGCCCCGCGCACCTCGATCGCCGCTTGTGAATCCGCCGTCTTGTCTGATTTCCGTTTCGCCATGAGCCGTAGGCGAGAGGTTACGCACGGCACGGTGGCTTGCACCTGAAATTCAGGCTCCGGTCGTGACTCGTTTTTAACCGGACGCCCCGGCATTGCAAAACGCGGTCAGGTATCGTGCAGAGAGCCCGCAAAGCCGAAACAGCGAAAATACATCCCGGCAACAGGATACATTTCATTGCGCTCATCATCAACGACTTGGAAACACTTCAAGCCCAACGGCAGGTCTCCTGCTCTCAATAATCATCGAACACCCGAACCATTAAATCCTCCTCCCCATGAAAAAATCATTCATCCCTCTCCTGCTCTCTCTTGCAGCCAGTGCCACGCTCGTCTCCCAGGACGCGACCAATGACAATGACCCGAAAGAGACTCCTCCATTGACCGCCGCGCCTGGCGAGCCCTCTCCCACTGACAAAACCGACGCCCGCAAGCATCGCGAGACGGAGACGAAGACTCCCTCGCTCACGGCGGTGCTGATGCCCACCAAGGGGAACGAAGCACGCGGCGTCGTCACTTTCGAGCCGCTCGAAAACGATCAGGTCCGCGTCACCGCCAGAGTTTCAGGGCTGAAGCCGGACTCGAAACACGCCATCCACATCCACGAATTCGGTGACGTCTCTTCGGAAGACGGAACCAGCGCCGGAGGCCATTTTAACCCTGCCGGCAAAGCGCACGGGCTCCCTGATTCCGACGAAAGGCACGTGGGTGACTTCGGCAACCTCGAAGCCGATGGCGACGGCAACGCCAACCACGTTCTCACCTTGAAAAATCTCTCTCTCACGGACGGCGACCACGCTATCATCGGTCGTGCCGTGATCGTCCATGCCGGTGAGGACAAGGGCACCCAACCGACTGGCGACGCCGGTGACCGCATCGCCCAGGGTGTCATCGCCATCGCCAATCCCGCCTCGATGAAGTCAGGGGTAGCGGAAAGCGGAAATGAAGAGAGCGACCCGACCGCAAGCACCGGCGAAAGAACGAACGGGACGGCACCGATGGTCAACCGCCCTGCCCCCGCACCGGCCGAAACGACCACAGAGAAAGCCAGCCGCAGCACGGAGAACGCCGTTCGCACCGCCGCGAGGACAGTTGGGCAAGGAGCTGAAAGAGTCGGAGAGGGAGCGGAGAAAGCCGCCCGCACGACCGTCAAGGCGGTAGAGCGCGGGGCCGAGGAAGTAGGTGACGCCCTCAAGAAAGTCGGGCGCAAAATCGAAGACGCCGTCGAGTAATCTTTAGAGGATCCCTCCTCTCAGCGGCCGGTTTCCCGTGTGGTTGCGGGAGGCCGATCGTTTGATTTTCAACCTGCCGCCGCCGTGGCACCCAGAGCGGAGAAAGGCACCTCGTGGGGCAGCACTTTCTCCCTCGCCGCCACCGCGCAAGCCACCCCCGCCGCCTCGCCCATCGCGACCGCATTCCCCGTGACGCGGTAGCTGCTGTGGGCGATAAAGCCGCCACTGATGCAGCGACCCGCGAGGACAAGACCATCGATATCCTTCGCCATGAGCGATCGCAGGGGGATGTCGTAGTCTTTTGATTTGAAAGGCTTGCTCTCGATCGCCTTCGTCTTGCCCGGGTCGGTCGAGTGGACGTCGATGCCGAAGGTGACCCGGCAGATCCCGTCATCGAAGCGGGCTCCGTTCTTCAAGTCATCGTCGCTGACCGAGTAGCGTCCGTGGATGCGACGCCCCTCGCGCGTGCCAATCTGCTCGGCGGTAGAAATGATCTCGACGTTTTTCCAAGGACCGCCCTTCTTTCGCAGGGCGTTGATCATGGCATGATTCTCGCGCCGGCCTTCAAGAGTCGCTCGGGTCATGTCGTCGGCATTGATCGCGGAGACGTTGTACTGGTGGTTCGCCATCATCGCATAGAGCCCGTCGTGGATCTCAAAAATGGACGGCCCGCCATACGAGGGATCGATCCCGGCGGAACGGAGCTCGGCGAGGAAGTTGGCCTTGCCCTTGCCCAGATTCCTCGCCTCGGCGAGGTGATTGACGAAGGGGGCGATGCTGTCCGTCGTGACCCCGTGAAAGAGGACCATGAGACTCATCGGCTGAGTCACGCCGTCGCCGGGTCGGCCGAAGTCGAATCCGCAGCCCGCCTGCGCGGCGAGATCACCGTCGCCCGTGGCATCGATGAAGCTCTTCGCCGTCCAGACTTCACGGCCGGACTTCGACTCGGTCACGACGGCGGCGAGGCGATTTTTCTCATCCGGGATCGCCCCGACGATGCGGGTGAAAAGCCGCAATTTCACCCCCGCCTCGACGAGCATGTCCTCGAGGAGGAGCTTCATCGGCTCGGGATGGTAGACCCACGCGCTCGAGACCCGATGGCCGTTGCCCTGCTCGCCGAGCCGCCCGATCAGCTCGGCCATGATCCCCGGTTTGTTGAAGCCGTCGAGGATCCACGAGAGCATGCCCGCCGTCCAGATCCCGCCGACGCAGCCGTGGACTTCGATGAGAGCTGTCTTTGCCCCGCTCCGCGCCGACGCGAGGGCCGCCGCAAAGCCCGCCGGACCTCCACCGCAGACGATCACATCGTAGTCGCCGACCACGGGTATCTCACGGGTATCTTCGGCGAACCAGTCGCCCTCGAGCGTGCCCGAGGTGCGCACGTGCATGCGCTCGTTCGTCCCGAAGACCTGCTCGCCCTCGCGCCCGGTGGTGCGGCGGAGAGGGGTGGGGCGATTGTCGGGGTTGACCTTTTCCTGGCCGAAGGCGGCCCCGGCTGCGGCCGCGGCCGCGAGAGCTCCGGCCCCGGCGGCGAGGTGTCTGGCGAAATGACGTCGATCGAGGGGGCGATTTTCCATGACGACTAGAGAAGCGCATTTCACCCGAAAGGGGAAGCCCCCGCTTCGCGTGAAATGAGCACCTCTTGCAGACCGTGGTCACGATCTATCTGCCGAAGAGTAATCAAACAGGATATCATCGCGCCCCTTTCCAGATTGCCCGGCCCGGAAATGCTCGTAGAATATCCATATCACATTCGCTCCGAAAGGGTAGGGGCTCTGGAGACGGATGAGCGGTTCGGGCGATCACCGACGGGCGAAGACCCAACCCGGCCCCGAAGAGGCCAGCGACAATCTTGCGCGGCCGGCAGCCCCTGTGGCTGACCGCTCTGAGGCCGGCAGGTCGCGCGGGCTTGTCCATCGACCGGGAGACGATTCAGCGGCTCCTGTAGACATCGTAGTTAAAATCCTCGGGGAGATGCAGCCGCCAGACCCAGTCGCCATCCTCGAAATGGTGCCGGATCGAGCCCCCATCGTCCCGGCGGTCCGGGCCGGGGCTGTAAAGGAGGTAATCCGAACCGTCAGAGGGACGATAGAGGTAACTTACTCCCGTGAAAGGATCGAGCGGGAGCGAGAGCGTGTCGAGCGTCTCCGGGTAAGAGCCGCGGGTGCTCCGATGCAGGGCAAGCGCCACGGCGATGCGGGCGTGATCCTGAAGCACCCGGGCACGAATCGTGCGCATTTGAATCCCACTGATACCGGAAATCGACGACCCTGCGAAACCGTGTCGGAAGGTCTCCACGTGAAAACGAAACTGGTCGCGCAGGCCGCTACCTGCGGGAAGGATTCCCGGAATGGTCCGGAGCGGCATGGCGATGCGGGTTCATAGGGGCCTTCCCCGGTCGTCTTCCAGCACCGATTCCTGCATCGTGCGGGAGTAGAACTCCATGGTATCGTATAGCCAGCCCTTTCGGAGATCGGGGATCCGCAGAAGAGCGCGAACCCACCGAGGGGTAAACGCGTCTGGCAACTCATGTTCCTTCACCGATCTCTCAAAGGAATCGAGCATGCCCACCCTTTCCATCCTCAGCGCACGAAGGAACGCCGTCTCCATCCATCGCTCCTCCAATTCCCCGGCAAAGGCGTTCAGGTCTGGGTCACTCCACTTCCCGCCCGCAAGACCTTCGTGAATGAGGGCGATCGCAAAGTCACTCAACACGATTCCGATCAATCCATGGATCAGGGTCGCCTGATTACCGAAATGCCGCGAAAAGCGCAGCAGCGCGATCGCATTTGCCTTCGCCAGGTCGTTCCGGCCAAGCAGTAGCGCCGCCCGACCCTGGCGATGCAGTAATTTGCCGAAACTATTAAAAGTATTCAATTCCGGAAAGCCCGCAGTGAAGTCTCCATAGGTGACCTGAAAGTCCGCCCCAGGACGGGCCAGGGCCCCGCGGATTTCGTCCAGGGTCGCGGCGTGAGTCTCCCCATGGGCCAGGATCGCTCTGGCAGCGGCCAGTTCATCGGGCGGGTCGAATCCCTGTGAAAGCGCGGGATAGGTCAGGTAGGGCACCTGATTCTTCTCGCCGCGAATATGATCGACTGAGAAACCGGGAACCGCGCTCAGATCAAGCTCTCCCCACACCGGGTCGCCTTCCCCAAACACCTCGGGATCGGCCCGGCAGCGGGCGAGAAAGTCAGCGAAGACGGGAGCCTCGGTCACGTTGTCTTTCGGATTCCCGACGGGTGGCGGGCGCAAATCATCGACCTCGAGCGATTCGCCTTTGGCGGCGAGTTCGGCCACATAATTTTCAAAACTCTCCTTGGCAAGCCGGTGATAGGCAAAGGGGAACAACCAGAAGGACACCCCGACAAACCCAAAGAGCAAAATCACGATCCGCCATTGCCAGGCCGGTGGAATGAAGAAAGTCGCGTGCATGTTCAGGGATCATTTCCGGGATAGGGTAGATGGTCCCAAGGGAGGAGGTCAATTCTGGAATTTTTAACGGTAGTGAGGGGGGGGGTGCGTTCATTTGGGCTTTAGCAATTTTCGGGATTTGCCGCCCTGCAGGTGGCCATGCACGGGATGCGATTCCGGCGATTAATGACGGGCGATGCTCCACCCCGGCCTCACAGAGGCCAGCTACAATCTTTCGCGTGCGCTGGCTCGCTGTCGCACGGGTTTCCAGCCCTTGCCTTCGGCGGAGATGACGGAGGGGGAGAGGCATCGGCAGGACGCCGATGCTACCGGGGAGACGGCCGCAGCGTTCCCTCAAATCCCCAATCGCTCCTCCAGCCCGGCCCGCCATTTCAAGGTCGCGGCATTTTCGGTCCCGGCGTTCGCGCTGATGTTTTTCTCGTAAAAAGCGAGCAACTGCTCCCGCAACGCGAGGCGCGTCGCGACGGGGAGCAGCTCGGGCTGGGCGAAGAGACCGGGCTTGGGGCTTGCGTTCTGGGCGATGCAGCGATAGAGGAAAATACGATCGTAGGTGCTGCGGAGCGGGATCTTCCCTAGCTCGCGGAAAGCCTCGCGGAGAACCTCCTGCGTCGTGTCGAACTTGCTCAGGAGATGCGCCAGCTCGACGCCGTAGACCCAGTCGGGACTGCGGTAGCGGTGCGTGCGATCATAGATCCCGGCGGTCTCCCAGGCGACGATTCCGAGAGTCTGGCGCACGAGGCTGAGGAGGTAGGCGTCCATCGCTTTTTTCCCGATGTGCATGCCGCCCTTCCAGATCAGCTCGGATCCCGCGATCCAGCCCGCCGCGAGGAGCGGATTCGAGGTGATGAGCATCTTGCTGCCGTGCCAGAGGTAGCGCACCGGCTTGAGGTAAGGCTGCAGCTCCTCGTACTTGCGGTAGACCTTGCTCGCCTTGCGGATGTTCTCGGAGACCTTGCGCAGGTTCATCTCTTTCACCTCGAGAATGGGGAGCTCTTCAATGAGGAGGATGATCTGGAGCGAGGCGCGGTTGATCGCTTTGAAAAGGCTCTCGAGATTCAGCTCGAGGAGCGGCATGTCGGACTCGGGCCGGTAGATGCGGGCGATCGCTTCGGTGAAGGAGGCGAGGTCGAGGAGGAGTTGTTTGGCCTCGAACTTTCCGCTCGTCCAATAGACGCCGCTGGAGAACCGCTGCAGCATAAGATCGGCCTCGTTGTCGAGGAGCGCGGCGACGCGGGCGTCCATCGCGACGTGGGCCTCGTCTTTCCAGTCTATCGTCTGGAGCGTTTTGAAATCGGGAAACTCCATCCACTCACCGTAGGCCATGAGCACTTTCTCGAGTCCCTGCCGCTTCGCATCGAGCCGCGTCGCCTCGGTCTTGATGGCGCGACGGGCAATCTCGATGATGTCCTCCTCGCTCACGACTTCGTCCTTTGCGTCCTTCACCGGCGATTTCCAGAGACTGACGGTCAGAAGTCCGCTCACGGCGACGGCGATGACCGCCCACTTCGCCCAGACCGGCTCGATCCCGGCGTAAAAAGCGATCCCCCCGAGCGCGAAAAAGAGCAGGGCTGCGAAACCCCGCCCGCCACGCGAGAGCGGTGACCGTTCTTTCAACGACGCGAATGCCTTCATGGGAGAATCTCAGCTGTCTCCGACCGCATCGTAGATCCGTGCGAGCTCGAGGAGCAGTGACTCCAGTTTGGCGTAGTAGTCGGCTTCGTCGAGTGAGGATTTCGACCGGCGCAACGCCACGACCTGCCGCTCGAGCTCGTCGCGCTGTTTTGTCTGCTCGGGAGTGAGGCGTTTTTCAAAGGCGTTTTTCACAAGCACTTTCTGGGCGGCGAGATCGCCATCGGGCTTCGCCTCGGCCGAGGGAGTCTGCGTCGGGGTCGTCCCCTCGAACCACTCGGCCCGCGAACCGAGGGTGTCGCCGTTGTCATCGATGAGGGCGTGCTCGGTGGCGAGACGAGCATCGTCTTTGTAAAAAAGAGCAACGCGATTCGAGGCAAAAAGGAAGGACTCGAGCAGCGAGACCTGCTGATCGTTGTCGAGATCGGCATCGATGAGCCCGCCGACCGCCTCGGCGAAAAAGCGGCCGAAACGGGTGAAAGAGATCTCGCCCTCGTTCTTCGTGGCGGTGATGACGACCCGCCCCGGCTTCGCCATTTCGCGGATGTAGGAGCCGCTTGCGGAGGCAGTGTTGATGATCGTGAGATCGCCTCTGTAATTACCGAGCCAGCCGGCGAGTTCCTCGTCGGTGAAGTCGGGGCCGCCCACGTTGAACTTGGCGACCCGCCCATCGTAGGTCCCGTGACCGATGAGGACGACCCAGAGTTCGGGCGACTTTTCCGCGGCGATCGATTCCCGGATTCGCTTCGTATGATCGTTCGCCTCACCGTCGTCGAACCCGATGACTTCGATGGCAACCTCACCCTTTTTCGCCGCCGCGATCCAGAGAGCGGCCGTCTCCTTGAAGATCACCTCATATTCCTCTGTGCCGCCGGTGCCGACGACGAGCAGAATCTTCACGCCCGATTCCGCCCGCGCCGTTGCAGCGGGGCCGAAGAGCATCAGCAGAAAAAGAGGCAGGAAGCGCATCATGGGATAGGCAAAAAAATCAAATCACTCCGCTGCGGCGGCGCAAGGCCCATTCGCCGAGGAAACAGAGCAGGGCGATGAGGAAAAGCCACGGGGAATGCCAGAGCGGGGTCTGTTTTACCTCGACGGCGGGCAGGTCGAGTTCGCTGAGCAGGGCGGGAAGTTGGCCGAGATCCGCGAGGGTGAGCAGCTTGCCGCCGGTTCCCTCGGCGAGGCGACCGAGAAGGACGGGATCGGGTCCGAGTCGGGCGAACTCGGCGGCTTCGGGATTGAGGGCGCGGGCGACTTCGCCCTTCCCGACTTCGACGCCGGCCCCGTCGAGGACACGGGCTTCGATGCGGTAGCCGTCACTCTCTTCGGCGAGATATTCGGCGGTGAAAAGTCCCGGCTCGTCGAGCGAGGGTTCGGCGGTGATCGCCCGGCTGACGCCGTTGACCTCTTTCACGGTGAGCAGCACGGTCGCGTCGTCCTGCGGGACGAAGGCCTTGTCCCGCACGCGGACCGAGACCTTCGTCATCGGGATCGCGCCCTCGGTGGATTCCTCTTTTTCCACTTCGACCCGCGCCGGCACATCGGTGACCGACCAGCGCAGGAGCTGACGCCACATTTTGCCGACCTCGGCCTGCTGTTCGGCATCCTTCATCGCCCAGCGCCAGATGTCGCCGACGGCGAGCGCGCCGGACTTGCCCTCGCCATAGCGCTGCGTGATGAGCGCGGGGAGGACACGCTGCTCGCTGTCCGTCACCGTCGCAAGGATGCTCGCTCCCGGCTTGATCGCCGAGATCTGATTCACTGCAAAAAAGGGCGGCATGTAGGCGAGGCGGATGTCCTCTTCCTCCTGCCCCGCGCGGAGACGCATCCAGTCCTCGAGCGAGCCTTCGCGGGTGAGATTGTAAGTCGCGTCGAGCGCCGGGGCGCCTTTGCCGATCTGATCGAGATAGACGGGGAGAAGGCGCCCGACCGGCGTGTTGTCCCATCCGCCCTGCTGGAAGGACTCCTGCCCGCCTAACATTACCACCGTGCCACCTCGCATCGCGACGAACTGGTCGATCAGGTTCTGTTGCTCCTGCGTGAAAAATTCGGCCTCGAGATCGTCGATGATGATGGTGCGGTAGGCGGCGAAGAGGTCCTCGGCGGTCTTCGGAAAACCGTCGCGCAGCTCCTCGGGCGAGGCGGTGTTGAGCCGCACGAGGACGGGCTCGTCGTAGCGCTGCGCCTCTTCGGGGATGTCTTTGTTGAAGCCGCGGAAGAGCGGGTTGCCGCTCTCGCCGGACTTGCCCCGCCATTCGAATTTCGGCTCGCGCTTCGCGATGCGGATGAGGCCCACGAGATCGAGTTCGGCGTCGTTGGCAATGGCGCGGCGGAGGAACTTGTATTCCCAGTTCGGACGGCCGCTGATGTAAAGGATGCGATAGGGGCCGTTCCCTCGATTGACCGAGACGCGGCGGCTGTTGTTTTTCTCGGTCAGCTCGGGCAGGACCTTTTCACCGACCTGACGTATCCCCACTTTCAGGAATGAAATCCCCGGCGGCACGGCGGCGAGGCGGATGCGCACCGGCGTGGTGCGGCGCTCTGAGCCGGCGGGAAAAGCGACGGGGCTTTTCGCGATCTCCTCGCCCTTCTCATTCACGACGTAGACCTCGGCGGCATCGGGGAATTCACCGAGAGCTTCGGACTCGACATTGAGGGTGATCTGGGCATCTTCGAACTGCGTCGTCGTGGCATCTACCCGCGTCACCGCGAGATCCCGCGCCGCCGCGTTGGCTTCGCCGATGAGAACGGGGAAGACGGGGACTCGCTCGCCCGGCTGCTTCTCCGACTGGGCGGCGAGGAAAGACTCTAACAAAGCCGCATCGGTGGCGTTGCCATCGGTGAAAACGACGGTCGCGGCGAGGGGCCGATTTTGAAAACGCGCCCCGATGTTTTCCAGGGCTGACCCGAGGGCCGAGCTGTTGCGGGCAAAATCGAGTCCGGTAAAGTCGGCCACCTGACGCAGCCCGCGATCAAAGAGGAAGGGCTGCACCCGGAAGGTGTCGCTGATCCCCGCCATCCACGCGGGCGGCAGATCGGGCGAGTCGCCATTGAGGGCGCCCCGCAGCGCGTCGGAGGGCCGAGCCTGCCCCTCGGTCATCGCGACGGTGAGCCCGGCCGAGTTGTCCGCGAGGATGACGACGTCGTTGGAGTTCTTTTTCGGGACTTCGTTGAGATGGACCGGCTCCATCAGAGCGAGCGCGAGGAGGGCGAGCCCAATCCCTTTCAAGGTCATCGCCGCGACCTTTTTCCCGCCGCGCAGGTGGGAGAGGCGGTAGGTGAGAAAGAGGACGACGAAGGATCCCAGTCCGAAAAGAATCGCGACCCAGGCCCACGATTCGTTGGCAAAAGCCAGCGAGGCGAGGGGAGAGGTGGCTGGAAAGGAGAGAGGGAAAGTCATGGAAGAGAAGAGCACCTTTTAAATCTGTGCCCTAGGCGGGAGCGAAGCGAATCCGGGGAAATCTATGTCCTTGTGATTCAACACAGATTGGCACAGATGTAGAGGATTGGCACAGATGAGGGAAAGAGGGTGAACCTTTGAAATTAGGGGTCGAAGCTCGGACAACGCGGAACCGAAACTCTCACGAGTTTCGCTACAGGGGAGAGGGTTGGGTGAATGAGGAAGAGGCATGAGTCGATGCATTAAGGGCGGGAGGGGTCGACAGCTCAATTACCTGCGCCAAGCTCTTCGTAATACCTTCTTACCAAATCGCGGAACTCGCTCGGGACGGGATCGCGATCAATCGGGGCGACGGGATTCTCGCGGTTGAGTTTGGCGATCTCTTCGCTGAGGCGCTGGCGCAGCTCGATGAGGGGTTCGGTGATCTTCTGATCGATCGTGGCGGCTTCGGGCGGCTGATTGTCGCGGCGGAAGTCGATACGCATCGTCCGGGCGTCGTCGCGGACCTGGCCGACGGAGTTGCGCAAGTCATCCTGCGGCAGCATTTCCTCGATCGAGGCAAGGCGGTCGCTCCAGGCCTCGTAGTCCTCGCCGGTAATCGGGCCCGGCTCGCGCTGCTCGGTGGACTGGTCAAAAAAGAGCGGCCCTCCCGCGACTTGACCGGGAGTCGGCAGACCACCGCCTCTGTCATCACCGCCGGCGCTGAGCCCGCCGCGCTGCTGCCCGTTGCCCGGCTGCATCGCCTGCTGTTGGCCTTGACCCTCGCCCTGACCTTCGCCTTCGCCCTTCCCTTTGCCTTTTCCTCCCTTTGCCTGCGCCTGACTTTCGCTTTCGCCCTTGCCCTGGCCCTGCCCTTCGCCTTGTCCCCGACCCTCGCCCTTGCCCTCGCCCTTGCCCTTCCCTTTTCCACCTTTGGCTTCGGCGAGTCCTTCGCCTTCGCCTTCGCCTTCGCCCTTCCCTTTACCTTGACCCTTCCCGTCCGCTCCTTCTTCGCCTTGGGCCCCTTCGCCGGGAGCTTCGCCTTTCCCGGCCATCTCGCCTTTGCCTTTACCTTTGCCTTCGCCGGGTTCAGCGCCTTCGCCCTCTCCCTCCCCAGGAGCTTCGCCTTTACCGGCCATTTCGCTTTTTCCTTTGCCTTTTCCTTTGCCCTCGCCGGGTTCAGCTCCTTCGCCCTCACCGGGCTCTTGTCCCTTGCCTTTGCCCTCGCCTTTCTCTTTTCCCTCACCTGACCCGGTCTGCTCGGCGACCTGACTCGCTTCGGTCCCCTCTTTGCCACCGAGGCGCTCGGTCTCGGCTTTGGTCTCTTCGATGAGCTTGTCCAGTTCGCTCCGCGCGAGGCGCAGAGCGTCAGCTTCGTTGCCGAGGACTTTCTCGGCGGCGGCTTCGACATTTTTCTTCAGCTCTTCAATCCCGCGGGCGGCGGCCTGCTCGGCGGCCTGCGCCTGATCCGCGCGATTGTAAAAAGTGAGGTCACGCGCTTCGGCGAGTGATTCACCGACCTGATTCATCATCGTCTGGCGCACTGTCTCATAGAGCGCATCGGAGAGGAGCGGCTCGGAGACCTCGGACTGCTCGCTGAGGGTCCGCATCTGCTCGACGACTTCCTCGAGCTTTGCCGCCTGGTCTGCGAGCGACTGGGCGAGGTCGCCGCGCTCGCGCTGAGCCTCGGTGTCGAAGGCTTCGTCCCGAGGCTCTCCCGCCATTTTGTCGACTGCTTCGCCGACGGCTTCCTGTTTCTCAGCGAGCTCGCGGGTGGCGTCGCGCAGGGTCTTCATCTCACCGGCGAACTGGCGCGAGGTCTTTTCGCGGAATTCCTCCTGCATCTCCTCGAGCTGCTCCTGCGCGCGGGTGGCGGAGTTGGTGGCGTCGGTGAGCTTGCCCGACTCGAGATTCTCGGCGGTCTCGCGGATGTTCTCGCGGGTCTCTTCGAGCTTTTTTTTCTCCTCGGCCATGTTGGCGCGGTTCTCTTCGGAGTCCATGCGTTCGGAGAGGTCGTCGACTTCGCGGAGGAGTTCGCGCTGCTCTTCCTCGAGTCGTTTGAGCTGGCGCTCGATCTCGGCCTTTTTCTCTTCGGAGGCGTTCTGGAGCTGATTCTCGAGTTCTTTGATCTTCTCGGCGATGGCTTCCTGGCGGCGGGCGAGGTCCTTGAGCCTGGAGAGCACGGCGAGGTTCTCCTTTTGTTCGGCAGTCTGGGCGGGATCCTGCGCGACGGAGTTCTCCTCGTATTTCATCTCCTTCTGCTCGAGTTCGAGATTCATGTTCTGCTGCTGGCGCTCTTTCGACTGGCCCTGGGAGGGGTCTTTCGACATGGAGATCTCGGTCTCGCGGGCTCGGGCCTCGATGAGCTTGGCGTAGGCGGCAACGGCTTTGGTATGGGCGGGACGCAGGCCGGCGGGGTCTTCTTTTTCGGCGACGGAGACGAGCTCGGTGATGGTGGCGTTCATCTCCTCCCGGGCCTGCCGGAAGATCTCGCGCAGCTCGGGGTCTTCGGACTTTTCGATGACCTCGTCGGTTTTGCTCACGGCGACGAGCTGCGACTCACGCACGACCTCGACATCTTCGGCGAGGTCGGCAAACCCTTTTCCGCTCTCGTGATCACGGATGAGTTTCCAGGCGGCGTTGATGATGTCTTTCTGGATCTTGATGAGTTCTTCGGCGTCACCGCTGGCGGGGGAACCCTGCCCGCTCCGGGGCTGTCCTTCACGCATGATCTCTTCGAAGAGGCGAACTTCGGCAAAAAACATATCGCTCGCGGTGCGGCGCACTTTGCCCTCGCGATCGGTGTCCTCGGCCCAGAAGTAATAGGTGATGAGATCGCGCTCTTTGGCCCGGAGACTCTCGATATCGATGAGGGTGCTGAGAGGGTGGGGCGCGTTCCCCGGCAGGGGTTTGTCACTCAGAGAGACCTCGGTCTCTTCGCCGTTGTAGGTATAGCTCATGCCGGTGGCGAGGACTTCGACATCGTCCCAGACTTCGGCCTCGAGGGGGAGCTCCTGCAGGGCGGAAACTTCGAAATCGCGACCGGGGAAAGTGAGCTTGAGCTTGGGCGGGAGATTTTTGTTCACGTTCACCGTGATCCACGGCGGGCGCTGATTGCCGCGGTCTTTGTCATCGACGAGGTGAACGCGGTAACGCTGCGTTTCCTGCGGTTCGTGCGACGCCAGGAGCGCGGTGGGATCGGCCGGATCGGGGCTCAGGGTGATGACGTCGCCGTCCTCGCCGAAGAGTTCACCGGCGACGACGGGCTTGTTCACCGAGAGCCGCCAGGCCACGTCGGATCCCTCCATCACGGTGATTTTGCGAGTGTCGGGAATCTCGATTTTTTCTCCGCCGAGGTAGGCGGGCGGGGTCACGGTGGCGTCGGCTTTGGCAAGGGCGGGGAATTCAAAGGTGCTGATCGCAAAGTCGCCCGACTTCACGGCCTCGTAGTCGATGCGGTAGGTGCCGTCGCTCTCGACTTTTGGAATGAGGGCGGAGAAGACGCTGTCGTCGAGCCCGACGTTCATGGGGATGCGGGTCTCCCCCGCCTCGGTCGTGTGGACGAGGAGCGCGGCGCCGGGTGCCCGGCCGGTGAAGGTCGCCTCGACGATGAGTCGCGACCCTTTTTCCAGTTCGACGTCGCCGGGGGTGACGCTGAGCTCGAGTGCGGCGAGGGGCGGTTTTTCTTCCTCACCTACTTTGGTCGCGAGCAAAGGTTTGACCCCGAGGGGCGCTTCGCCGAGGAGGAACCAGAGCGAGA
>Ga0209702_10000223_pt1 | contig 116742 bp, 78 predicted proteins | sample FRY01_FD_187210 | JGI IMG/M metagenome (GOLD analysis project Ga0209702, IMG submission 187210) | Freshwater microbial communities from Lake Fryxell liftoff mats and glacier meltwater in Antarctica - FRY-01 (SPAdes) (version 2) | ecosystem: Environmental > Aquatic > Freshwater > Ice > Glacier...
GTCGACTATTTAATTTTTGAAAGTTTTGTAGTTTGTATTCCAGATGCTTTGAACACTTTTAGAATGTATTCACCTGCTTTTAAATCAATTGTTTCACAAGATATGTGATGAGTACCTTGATTCAATTGTTTATCGCAGATTAGCAGTACTGAGCGTCCATTTAAATCATACACTTCAATTTTCACTCTTTCGTTCTGCGTATCAATCTTCAATGTTGTATTGCTCGTTGCTGGATTCGGATAAATTAAAATTCCATCATCGTCTTTTGTATTTTCTGCTAATCCTAAATTACAAGCTCCAAGTACATTAATGTAATTAATTGTTTGCTCAAATAAAGGCTGAATATCTATTGGATCAACCTCAAACCAATCTTTCAAAATGGATGCATAAACATCTCTAAAATCAATTTGCATAGGCAAACCTGCTTGATTGTCAATAGTATTAGGTATCGTTGGATTAGGACCAATAATACCGCTATTGATACATGCCCCAAACAAAAACATTGGAGCCGCATCACCATGATCTGTACCTAAACTTGCATTCGATGCAATCTGACGACCGAATTCTGAGAAAGTCATACCAGCAACACGTTGCTCCAAGCCAAGTAAATTCAAATCATCTTGAAAAGCATTCACTGCATCTGAAATCATTTTTATTAGACTAGCATGCGCTCCAGCTTCTGAATCTGTTGCCAATACTTGTCCGTCGTGCGTGTCAAAACCATTAAGATTAAGAATGTACACCTTGGTATTCAATCCACCTGAAATCATTTGGGCTACATATCTCAAGTATACAGCTACTGGATTTGCAGCATCATATAAAGTAGATAAGGTGCTTCCTGTCGCCGCAGCATCATTGATTTGAGCACCGTATTGATTGGTTTGATTAATTATTGTTGAAATATGCTCCATATGTGAGCCGAAATACGTTCCATCATTCGCTGCTGAACCGGTCAAATTATAATTCACCGTTGGATCATTCACTGCATGAGAAAAATTCGCCATTAATCCCTGACATGTAGCCGAAAGTTCATAACCCATACTAATTGCAAATGGATCTAGATAAGTTGCATTCGGGTAAGCTGCGGGGTAATTTGGGTATTCATTATCAAAACTTCTTCCTAACCAACCACGTGTTTCAACCACATCCATTGAGCCAGAGGTCCAAATATCCATTGATCTAAAATGTGATCTATTTTGTTCTGGGTATCCAACATTTTGAATGATCGACAGTTTACCAGAATCAAACAAATTCTTCATCCCCGTCATTACAGGATGTAATCCTACTTCTGGTGTCAGAGATAAAATGGATGTTTCAGGAATAATAACATTTGAACGTTGAATCATCAAATTATCATATTGATCAATCGGAATAACAGTGTTTAATCCATCATTCCCTCCATTCATTCGTATAATAACCAACACTCTATCCTCTGCCATTTTTGATGTTTCAAACAACTTTTTACTAATTGCTTGAAAATTGAGGTCCTTCATTGCAAAAGGGGCTGCTACCGATGCCAATGAAACGTTTTTTACGAAACTTCTTCTTTTCATAATTTCCTTTTTTGACGAATTTAAATTGTCTGGAATTCAGGCATTTTAAACACTCGATTTAACACCAATTGAACTCGAATTTTAACTGGATCTGAAAAAGTAGTATTCCCAGGATTTCCAAGGTAATCATTGTACTGAATCGTCCATTCAAAATCTGGTAGTCCATTCGTTAATATACTTTTTAAGACTAACTTTTGTGCTGCACTGATCGCTTTCGGAAAAAACACATCGCACACATCGTCTATGACTTGAACGGCATCCGATGGAATACTTAATCCATCAACAAACGCTAAGGCATTTACTTTGAAGAAATTTGATCCAGCTGGAATTCCAGTTAAAATAGTAAACGCAGTAGCATAGTCAAATCGAGCTTTAATTGTAGTTGAGTTGATCCATAACTTTGAAAAAGCGGGCGATTGATAATAAACAGGCCAACCAGCAACACTAGGAGGCGCCGCATATGATTGTCCCATTCCTTCTGCAAGAGCATAAACAGTTAAATACAAATTTGAATTATCTATCAAATTATAATTTGGTATAGATGACGTTGGATTCATCATCCCAATTAACATGTCTAACGGACCTCTAATTATTGACCCTCTCAAACTAAGATCATAAAAATGTTCACTTTTGAATAATTCATCTAAAACGGGTAAAACATTGTAACTATTACCAATTAAGGTTTGTGCCATAACGGGAATTACATTCGTTTCAACGTCTGTTGTTAAATCATAGTTCACAAAATAGCGATAGAGCTTCTTGCAGATATAGTATGCTACTTGGTCTTGTTGAAAAATAATGTCTACATAATCTGCATATTCATTTCCTGCGTTATTTGGAACAGTTGCGTTTCCGAAATGGTAGGACAACTGTTTTGTAGTAGTATCATGTAAAATACCATTGTACACAGCAAAAGGTGATGTTAAAGTGGCACTTCTTAATCCGTTAATATAATATCCTGTTAAAATTTTAGCTCCCTCAGCAACATCTCCTTCGGTGTAATTAGAGTAATCACCTGCACCTATTTGTAGACCTTTACCAATTGTAAACAATTCTAATAGTTCTCTTGCATAATTTTCATTTGGGCTAAAAACATTGTTCGTCCCACCATTTAAAAATAAGAGCATATTAGGATCTATAGTAATGTCTTTGACCAATTGTTTCACATTTCCCAAAGAATGTTGGCGAATTGTCATTAAGTAATTATAGGTCGCTCTTGAATCATTTCCTGCTGTAGCTCCAAAATGGTTATGCCAGAATAAACATATCTTTTCTGAAATTGTCAGTTGTTCCGTATTTAATCGTTTTAACATCCATGCCCCTAAAGACCTAATTCGTGCATTTTCAACTAGTTGTGCTTGAGTTGCATTCGATGGATAAACTGCAGTAACCCAAGTAGTTCCAAAAGGCACAATCGTTTCATCAGGATCATACGCTAAAGGTTCATCTAAAACAGGATTTTGTAATAAAGTTGTAACTGTTGCATTCATTCCGTTTGCGACAGCATCCAACATTTGTTGATTGGTTGGTCCGAACATTGTTCGTTTCAATAAATGAGCCGCTTCCAATTTTGTCCATGGCCCTGCGTATGGGCTCATATTCAAAGAAACAGGCATCTCAATTTCTTGTTCTGGTAGCATTGGTTAGATTTTTTATGGTGCAATATAAAAAAAGAAATGTAAAAAACTGTAATCAAGATGTTAACTTTCTCACTCTGTTAAAAAATCAACATTTCTTTTAAAACCCTTATATTTAGTTCTTTGAATCGCACTCAATTTGAATAATTCGTTAAAAACTTCCTCGGTCAATTCTCGCCAGTCATTTTGAGAAAATTTGAGAAGATCAGATGTTGGAGCAAAACGCTTTTCATTGTGATGCACTGAAAAACGATTCCAAGGACAAACATCTTGACAAATATCGCATCCAAATGCCCAATTATCCATTTTACCTTTGAATTCGGAAGGAAGAATCGCATCCTTTAACTCGATCGTCAGGTAGGAAATGCATTTCGAACCATCCACTACATACGGTTCAATGATTGCATCTGTGGGACAAGCATCAATGCATCGTGTGCATGTTCCGCAATAATCTTTTATTGGTCCATCTGGAACTAATTCCAAATCTATTATTAATTCTGCAATAAAGAAAAACGAACCACTTTTGGGATTAATCAAATTACTATTCTTTCCAATCCATCCCAATCCGCTTTTTTTTGCCCATGCTTTATCCATAACTGGAGCAGAATCAACAAAAACACGTCCCGAAACTTCTCCGATTTCAGTTCCAATATAACCCATTAATTCTTTCAGCTTTTCCTTAATTACGTCATGGTAATCCTCACCAAATGCATATTTAGAAATTTTGGGTGCAGTAGGATCTGCTTGTTTTTCATCAGTATAGTAATTCAACAAAAGAGAAATCACTGATTTAGCACCATCAACGAGTAGCCTAGGGTCCAAGCGTTTATCAAAATGATTTTCCATGTACGACATTTTTCCATGTCGTTGATTATTCAACCATGATTCTAGCCGTGGTGCTTCTTGTTCTAGAAATTCAGCTTTGGAGATGCCACAATAAAAAAAACCCAATTCTTGGGCTTTTCGTTTTATTCGTGCGGTATTTTCTTCTTGCTGCGACATTCTTAAAACAGTCCTCCCTGGGTAAAACCAAGTTCACGACCCAAATGTCTGTATGCCCGTTCAGTAGCTTTTCTGCCGCGTGTTGTTCGCATTAGAAAACCCTCTTGAATTAAAAATGGTTCATAAACCTCTTCCAAAGTACCTGCATTTTCACCTATTGCCGTGGCGATAGTTGATAGACCAACTGGTCCACCATTAAACTTATCGATCAATACCTTAAGAATACGAATATCCATTTCATCCAAGCCAAACTCATCAACATTGAGCGCTTTCAGTGCGTATTCTGTTATATCCGAGTCAATGACACCTTTTCCTTTTATTTGCGCAAAATCCCTAACTCTTCGTAAAAGTGCATTTGCAATTCGGGGTGTTCCTCTGCTTCTTCCTGCAATTTTAAAAGCAGCATCCTCGAGAATAGGAATATTTAGTAAACTAGATGAGCGTTCTACAATTGTTGTTAGGACTTGTGAATTATAATATTCCAAACGAGAATTGATACCAAATCGTGCTCGTAAAGGTGAAGTTAAGAGTCCGGAACGTGTTGTTGCACCAATTAAAGTAAATGGATTTAAACTTATTTGAATACTTCTGGCATTCGGTCCGCTATCAATCAATATATCGATTGTATAATCCTCCATTGCAGAGTATAAATATTCTTCAACTACAGGACTCAAACGGTGGATTTCATCAATAAACAATACATCTCCTTCGCCAAGATTCGTAAGTAGGCCTGCCAAATCTCCTGGTTTATCCAAAACAGGGCCGCTAGTAACTTTAAAACCAACTCCTAATTCATTCGCAATAATGTTCGCCAAAGTCGTTTTACCAAGCCCAGGAGGCCCATGAAGTAAAACATGATCTAAGGATTCACCTCTTAATTTTGCTGCTTGAATAAAGATTTCCAAATTATCTACAACAGCAGGCTGTCCCATAAAATCATTAAGATATTTGGGGCGCAAAACCTTATCATACTCTTGGTCAACATTTGCTGCTGCCTCTTCACGATAATCGAATGATTCTTCCTCTTCCACTTGTTGCAATTTAGACAAAAATACAAAAGCCTTCTATCACTTGACAGAAGGCTTTCAATTATTTTATTATTTCTTAATGTTCTTCCTCACCTTCCGCTAAAGGAACGTTTTGAGGAATGAAGTCAACATCTGAACCTGGCTTAGAATAATCGTAAGGCCATCTATGTACCGTTGGCAATTCGCCTGGCCAATTTCCATGCATGTGTTCTACAGGTGTTGTCCATTCCAAGGTGTTTCCATTCCAAGGATTTTGAGGAGCTTTAGGTCCACGGTAAATACTATAGAAGAAATTAAACAAGAATAACAATTGACCGATTGCAGCAATTATGGCAAAAATGGTAATAATTTGATTCAAGTCCATCATCATACCTAAAGACTCGGCATCAAATTCTCCATAAACTGAATAATCATAATAACGTCTAGGTGCACCAGCTAAACCAACGAAGTGCATTGGGAAGAAAACTCCATAAGATCCAACAATTGTAATCCAGAAATGAGCATAACCTAAACGAAGATTCAACATTTTTCCAAACATCTTAGGGAACCAGTGGTAAACGCCACCAAACATACCAAACACGGCTGACATACCCATTACAATATGGAAGTGAGCAACAACAAAGTACGTATCATGTATGGCGATATCCAATGCTGAATCGGCAAGGATAATACCTGTTACACCACCTGTAATGAAGGTTGAAACTAGTCCTAATGCAAATAACATTGCCGGTGTAAGTACCAATGATCCTTTCCAAATTGTAGTAATGTAGTTAAACACTTTTACTGCTGAAGGAATGGCAATTAACAATGTAGTAAAAACGAAAACACTTCCTAAGAAAGGATTCATCCCAGTAACGAACATATGGTGCCCCCAAACGATGAACGATAAGAAACCAATTGCCAAGATTGATCCGATCATTGCACGGTATCCAAAGATAGGTTTACGTGAATTGGTTGAAATAATTTCAGAAGATAAACCTAAAGCGGGCAATAAAACGATATACACCTCAGGGTGACCCAAGAACCAGAATAAATGTTGGAATAAAATCGGTGAACCACCGTGATTTGTCAACATTTCCCCACCCACTATAATATCAGAAAGGTAGAAACTTGTTCCTGCCAATCTATCCATAATCAACAATAACGCTGCGGACAATAAAACAGGGAAAGAAAGCACTCCTAAAACCGCAGTTACGAAAAACGCCCATATAGTTAATGGCATACGCGTCATTTTCATTCCTTTTGTACGAAGGTTTAAAACCGTTACGATGTAATTCAACGAACCTATCAATGAAGATGCGATGAAAATTGCCATTGAAAACAACCAAAGTGTCATCCCCATACCAGAACCAGAAACTGCTTGTGGCAATGCTGATAAAGGTGGATAGATTGTCCATCCTGCCATTGCTGGACCTGTTTCTACAAACAATGAACCTAACATTAGCATTGATGAAATAAAGAACATCCAGTAAGATAACATATTCAAGAATCCACTAGCCATATCGCGAGCTCCAAGCTGCAAGGGAATTAGAAGGTTAGAGAAGGTTCCAGATAAACCACCAGTTAAAAGGAAAAACACCATGATTGTGCCATGAATTGTAACCAAACCTAAGTACATGTCCTCCTTCAATACTCCTCCTGGTGCCCATTGTTCACCTAAAAAGAATGACAAAAAGTTTGAGCTTTCACCTGGCCAAGCCAATTGAATTCTAAACAAGATAGATAAAAGCATTGCAACTACCCCCATAAAAACAGCTGTCATTAAGAACTGCTTACCAATCATTTTGTGATCTTGGCTGAAGATATACTTTGAAACAAAACTTTCTTCATGGTGACCATGATCGTGATCATGATGTCCATGTGCGTCGTGATGTTCGTGTGCTTCGTGCGCTACTGCCGCCATTTTATTCGAATTTAGTTATTTACTAATACGTTTATTATTTTTTTGCTACAGATAAAGTATCCATTGCCATAGGAGCTGCTTCAGCAGGAGCTGCAGGCGCAACAGTTGCAAAATAAGCATCCCTGAATGTTTGTTTTTTCATGTTCGTCATCCATGCTTTGTATTCAGACTCCGACAATACTACCACCATCATTTTCATTTTGTAATGTGCACCACCACAAATCTTGTTACACATTAAAACATAATTGAACTTATCATTGTTCTTTCGCTGGCGCATTTCCTTAGATGTCACATCAGGAATAAACTTAAATCGAGTTGTCATCCCAGGAACGGTATTCATTTGAGCTCTAAAATGAGGAAAGAAAGCTGAATGCAGAACATCTTTAGATCTGAAGTTGAACTCATATTCCTTATTCACACACAAGAATAAAGTATCCTTTTGAATAATATCATCCCAAGCTTGGGCATCTACTTTACCATCGTGACGTTCTCTCATCTGATAAAGCAAACGAATTAAACGCTCTTTTCTAGATAGGTCGTTTTCCATTTTCTCTTTGTCTTCAGGGATTAACATAATCGTGCGATCATTCAATTTTGAAATCAACGTTTTTATCCCAGTTGGTCCAAATTCCATTGAGTGAATTGCGCTGTCAATCGCATTTGAAGTTAACAAAGCCAATTCGTTGTTATCTAAAGTTAATTTATAATCAAAACGACCCAACTTATTATCATCTCCAGCATAACGCGCTGTCCAATCAAATTGCTTCGAGAATAACTCAACACGAATAGATTCTTCTTTCGCATAGTCAGTAACTTCATTCCAACTTTTCAATCCTAATATTATGATTACGGCAAGAACACAAGCAGGAACGACTGTCCACAACATTTCCAACTTGTTGTTGTGTGGATAATAAAATGCCTTTACACCAGGCTTTCTGATGTATTTGTATGAGAAAACAAATAACAATGTATTTGTAAAAAAGAAAACCGCAATTACTATAATGAAGTTAACATCTAACAACCAATCAGTTTCCTTTCCGTGAACAGATGCTGCATCTCCTCTTCCAGTCCAACCATATTTTAACATTAACCAAATAAAACCAGCATAAAATAATAACATGAAAAGAACCATCATTCGCCCATTCAAATTGTTATCTCTATTGGTTACTTCGTGTTCTCCACGATTTCTCAATTTAGATGAAAGTTCATACACTCGCACCAATTGTGCAAGAGCAATAACTCCAAGTACTATAACGATTAAAAATATCAACTTACTTCCCATCTTTACTTATTTACCGATGCTACTATTATTTGTTAATTAAATTTCGTGATGAACACTTTCATCCAAAAATGGATGATGCACTGGCGTTAATGGTGCTTTACTTAAATTCATCAAAACTATTCTGATGAAAGCACCTGTAATTAATAATACTAGTCCAATTTCCAACGCACCAATCTCGGCAGTCGCACCTAAAGAACCTGCAGATACCATAATGTACACATCTACCCAATGACCAGCCAAAATAACCAGACCAACAAAGGTTAAAATTCCTACGTTTCGTTTAGCATCTCTTGACATCAAAATTAGCATTGGAAATGCAAAATTAATTAAGAACATTCCAAAATATAAAACCTTGAAATTTTCAATACGCATCATGAAGTAAACTACTTCTTCACCAATATTCGAATACCAAATCAACATGAATTGTGAGAACCACAAATACGACCACAAGAACGAAATGGCAAATGCCCATTTCCCTAAATCATGTATGTGGCTGTCATTTACATTTGGTAAATAACCCATTCTTTTAAGATACAATGTCAATAATACAATTACTACCATTGCAGACACCCATATACCCGAGAAAACATACCATCCATACAAGGTGGAGAACCAGTGAACATCGATTGACATTAACCAATCCCAAGATGAAGTTGAACTAAATACTGCAAAAACAACTAAGAAAAGAGCTGCTTTCTTATAGTTTTTAAAGTGAATCGCTGTTCCACCTACTTTATCTTCTTCTAAAGAACGCATTCTAAATCCTCTCCAGAAAACTAAGTATGCAGATAAATAGATTAATGTTCTAATCCAAAAGAATACTTTATTCAAATAAGCTGATTTACCATCAATAATCTTATCATAATGTTCTGATAACGGTTCAGTTGTTGAAGGCTCCATCCATTGGTATATATGAGCACCATCCATTAAGGTTATAACCAAAAGAACAATTGCTAATAATCCTGTACCGTAAGGCAAAAATCCAGCAACGGCTTCAATTACTCTCTTAACTGATGCATACCAGCCCGTTTCTGTAGCATACTGCAAAGCCAAAAAGAATAGTGCACCTAAAGCAATTCCAAAGAAATAGAAACTGTTTATAAGACCATTGGTCAAAAGTTTAGTTTTAAAGTGATGATCGCCCATCGACATTCCTAAACCAATTACTGTAAGCAAAAGTCCTGAGCCCATTAAGGCTAATGTGAAGTTCTTTGCTTTTTTGGATATCGTGAATTCCATTGTAAGTAGTTATACAGTTATTATTTTTTTACACTTAAAGTATCATCAGTTACAGGTGAAGCCATTGCCTCTCCTGCTGCGCCAAATGTTCCATAACTTGCATTCTGGAACTTTCTAACATAATGCACTAAAGTCCAAATTTCTTTTTTATTTAATTGTGATGAGTGCGCACCCATTGCATTCAAACCGTAATAAATAGAATAAAACAATTGGCCATCCGATTTTGCAGCTCTTTCTGTATAGTTTGGAACACCTACATAAGCACCACTCAAAACCATTGGACCCTGACCATCGCCTTTCTCACCGTGACAGTGTTGGCACATTGCTGTATATAACGTTTTACCTGTTTTCAAAATTTCTTCCGAATTTTCAGCCGTTAATTTATAAGGATTCACATCTGCTAAAGCCAATGTATACTCATCAGCAGCAGATAAATTTGCACCATATAAGCCATGTGTTTCACGAAATGCGATACTTGCCTTTCTAAAGTACGGTAACATTAATGCAACTGTAGAAGAATCTGTACCATAATATGGTACCGTACCTGCTGGAGGAATCAATGCGGAAATCTTCATTTTAGCATCCATGTTCTCACGTCCACGAATTTCACCATAATCAACATATGGTTCAATTGCAGGAGAACGATACATGTCAGGCATGTATTCCAATCCAGAGCTATCTGCATCAGCAGTACAAGATCCCAACATCAATGTTGAAATTGCAACTAATGCTACACTTGCTATCGCCTTAAATTTTATATTCATCTGTCTATTACTTTAATTTTGTCAGACGGAACATTCAATTAGAATGTTTCATGGCAAATTAATTTATCTCTTTTTGATCAATTTCGATTATACCTGTTTCTTTCAGCCAAGTCTGCAAATCACTTTCTGAAAAAGTTGAATTTTCAGATAAACGAATTTCCATCACAAATTTATCATCTGTAGTTCGAGGATCTGGGTTTTGAGCTGGCATACCAGGCAAGGTTTTATTTCTTAACATATAAGTAATCGCCATACCATGAGCAGCACACAAAACTGTAAACTCAAATGTTATTGGTATGAAAGCCAAAATATTATCCAAATAACTAAAGTTTGGTTTACCACCAATATTCATTGGCCAATCCGTAACCATGAAAAAACGCATTCCAACTGTAGCTAACAATAACCCTGTTAAACCATAGATAAATGCCATTATTCCTAATCTAGTGTTCTTAATTCCAATAATTGGATCAATCCCGTGAATTGGAAATGGTGAAAACACTTCAGCAATTTTAACACCTTTAGATACTAACTTCTTAGCGCCATCTTTTAGCACTTCGTCGTCATCGTACATTGCATATATTACCTTATCTGACATGTCCTAAATATTAATGAGTTGAATGACTTTCTGCGTGACCGTGCGTATCAGGAGCATTTTTGTATGATTCACCTGATGACTTTAAGATTGTTTTTACTTCGTTCAAAGCCAAAACAGGGAAGTAACGAGCAAACAATAAGAAGAACACAAAGAATAAACCAATCGTGCCAATATATACACCTAAATCAATATGACTTGGATAGTGCATACTCCATGATGATGGAAGGTAATCACGGTGCAGTGATGTAACGATAATTACATAACGCTCGAACCACATACCAATGTTTACAACTATCGAAATGATGAACGTAAATAATAAACTTCTTCTTAAAGGTCTGAACCACATTAACTGTGGAGAAACAACGTTGCAAGTCATCATTGCCCAATAAGCCCACCAGTATGGTCCAGTTGCACGGTTGAAGAAAGCATAAGCTTCATATTCAACTCCCGAATACCATGAGATAAATAACTCAGTAATATAAGCTGTTCCAACGATTGAACCGGTAACCATGATTACGATATTCATGTATTCAACGTGTCGTGTGTGAATATATGCTTCAAGACCCATCGCCTTTCGCATAACCAACATTAACGTTTGTACCATCGCGAATCCAGAGAAAACGGCACCTGCCACAAAATAGGGTGGGAAGATTGTTGTATGCCAACCTGGTATCACTGATGTAGCAAAGTCAAATGATACAATCGAGTGAACAGAGAATACAAGTGGCGTAGCTAAACCTGCTAAGACCAATGAAACAAGCTCAAAACGATTCCAATGCTTTGCTCTACCTGACCAACCGAATGACAAAATAGAATACATTTTCTTAGAAATCGGCTTCTTTGCTCTATCACGAATGGTAGCAAAATCTGGAATCAATCCAATGTACCAGAAAACCAAAGAAACTGACAAATAAGTAGAAATTGCAAAAACGTCCCAAAGAAGTGGTGAATTAAAGTTTACCCAAAGTGAACCAAATTGATTAGGTAAAGGCAAAACCCAATATCCTAACCATAGTCTTCCCATGTGAATCAAAGGGAACAATCCAGCCATAAATACGGCGAAAATTGTCATCGCTTCAGCTGAACGGTTAATTGCCATTCTCCATTTTTGTCGAAATAATAACAAAACAGCAGAAATTAAGGTTCCTGCGTGACCAATACCAACCCACCAAACGAAGTTAGTGATATCCCAAGCCCATCCAACGGTCTTATTAAGTCCCCATACTCCTACACCGGTTCCTAAAAGATAAAGGATACAACCTACTCCGTAAAGTCCTATTATCAGGGCTATACCGAAAAGGATATACCACATCTTAGGTGCTTTGTCCTCGATTGGTCGACAAACATCTTCAGTGATGTCGTGATAGGTCTTATGACCTAAGATCAGGGGTTCTCTAATTGCTGCTTCTTTATGCATTACAACTGAATTTATTCAATTAATGACTTTTCTTAACTTCTGATTCTGCATGTCCATGTCTATGACCAGCCTCAGCTATTTGTATTTTTGATAGTTCTTCGTTATGTTCATTACGAACTTTCACTTTATACCAAACATTCGGCTTAACACCAACTTCTTCTAAGGCTTGGTAAGAACGATCCGAATCTGCGCTTACACGTAAGTTTGATTTTAAATCATTCCAGTCTCCAACGACAATTGCATTTGTTGGACAAGCATCGCTACAAGCTGTAGTATAATCACCATCAATTACTGGTCGACCTTCTTTCTTCGCTTCAAGTTTACCTGCTTGGATACGTTGTACACAGAAAGAACATTTTTCCATTACACCACGTGTACGAACAGTAACATCTGGATTCAACACCATTCTTCCAAGCTCATCCTGAGCAGGATTCACTTCAGTAAATTTCTTGTATGATGGGTAGTTGAACCAGTTGAAACGACGCACTTTGTATGGACAGTTGTTTGCACAATATCTTGTACCAATACATCTGTTGTATGTCATTTGGTTCAAACCTTCATTACTATGAGTTGTTGCAGCCACTGGACAAACAGTCTCACAAGGAGCATGATTACAATGGTGACACATCATTGGCATATGAACAACCTTTGGATTTAAAGCAGCAACTTCAGCTGCATTGTAATCAAATTTTTCATTACGTGTACCAACAGCCGCTTCTACATCAGATGCAAAATAACGGTCAATACGTATCCAATGCATTTCACGACCACGACGAACTTCATCCTTACCAACAACTGGAACATTATTTTCCGATTGACAAGCGATAAGACAAGATCCACATCCAATACAAGACGATAAATCTACTGTCATTCCCCATCTGTGACCAATTTTTTCTACTGGATGTGCATCCCACAAGTCAAATTCCGACATAGGTCTTTCAACGTGGTTTCCTTCTTTATCCAGTTTTTTCAACATATATGGAGGATTGAAAGCCTCTCTATCGTTGTTATTATAAATATCTAATGTTGTTTCACGAACAATTGAATAACGCGCCATCACAGTGTGATGAATTTGTGTTGCTGCTATTAAATACGTTCCCTCTGACTTAGCGATTGATGCTTCTGCTTCAAATGCCATTGTACCATTAACTTCATTTATGAAAGGATAAACATTCGCACCAATTGGAACTAGATTACCATTTTCTAAAGTTGCATTTCCACCATATTCTTTCGTTTGGAAAGCGGATTTGCCTATCTCTTCACCATTTGCTCCACGACCGTAACCTAAAGCAATTCCAACTGTATCTTTAGCTTGACCTGGGAGAGGATAAACTGGAAGAGTTACTTCCTTGCCATTTACTTTAACAGTCGCTAAATTTAAACCATGTTCTTGATCGAAAGAAGTAGCATAACCGTCTTCTTTCATTTCAACAGGATTCATTGTAATATAGTTATCCCAAGTAACTTTTGACATTGGATCAGGCAACTCTTGTAACCATGGATTATTTGCATGCATACCAGTTCCAATAGCAGTTTTTAGATATAATACCACTTCTTTCGCTGCAGTTTTTGGTAATTGACCCGCTAATCCTGACAATGAAGTTTCATTAAATACAAGTGGAACCGTTGCAGCTGGCAAATTCATATCAACCGAACTATTGTGCGTAGCCATACTCCAATAAGTATGGAAATCAGCATATTGTGTTTGCATTGGGAATCCGTTTGTTTCCCAAGTGCGTTGGATATAATCGTAGGCTACTTTTGAATCCTTTCCAGCTCTAGAAGCTTTACCAGCCCATACTAAAAATGACTCAAGAGAAGATGCTGTATTGAACAAAGGACGAATAGTAGGTTGGGCTAAAGCATAATTATTTGCTTTTGCATTGAAATCATTCCATCCTTCTAAAGCATGATGATCTGGTGCAATGTATTTGCATTTTGAAGCTGTCTCATCTGCATGTGAAGCAAAAGAAACACTTGTACCAATCTTCGCTAATGCTTCTCCAAATTCTTTTCCTTTAGGATGTGTGTAAACAGGATTTACTCCAAGGAAAATCACTGCATCAGAACCTTTACCAGCGATAACACCAGAAACGAACGCATTCATTTTAGCATCTTCAGATAAGAACAAGTTAATCGTATTGTTAAAATCAATTGTCTTACCAAACGCTCCTAAAACATTGTTTAATTTATTTGCAAGAACTTGAACAGCTTTGTTATTTGAACTAGCCACAACAATTGATTCACCTTTCGAAGCTTTCAAAGACTTAATTGCTTCATCAGCAATTTTAGCCGTTTCTTTATCTAATTCAACTGAAACACCAGTAGCAATACCAAATCCATTTTTAAGGATATAAGCAAGCACGTTAGCTTGTTGTGATGGCTTAATCATTCCACGATAATCAGCATTCGATCCAGAAACCGTTAAAACTGACTCAAATTGGAAATGTTTTGACATCCATTCTCCATCAGGATTGCGTCGCATTCCGTATTGTGTTGCAAACTGCGTAGGCAATAACCAAGTAGCTAAGAAGTCAGCACCAATCGAAACAATCGTTTTTGCTTTACTGAAATCATAATCAGGAATTAAATTCTTACCGAATGAAGCCTCATTAGCTAAGCGCATTCCAGCATATGATACTGCATCATATTGAATATGCTCAAATTTATCCGAACCTTCTGTTGCTCCAATTGCCATTGCAAATTCAGCAATAGCCATTTGAAGTGAAGGACTAATTATTGTATTTGAAACTAATGTGACTTTTTTAGCACCTTTCAAAGAAGCCTTCAAAGAATCATCGATTTTCGACCAAGAAGTTTGTTTTCCATTTGAAGTAGGACCTTGCAAACGCGCACTATCATACAAACCTAATACAGAGGCAATAATTTGAGCATTCGTTCCACCATTAGTGAAACCAAAATCCTTATTCCCTTTGATATAAATCGGTCTACCCTCACGAGTTTTAACAAGGATACTTGCGTAAGATACACCATCGTAATAAGTAGAAGCATACCATGTAGGCATCCCCGGCATTACGTTTTCAGGTTTATTTACGTAAGGAATTGCTTTGGTAACCGGAGCTTCACATGCTGCAACAGTCGCTGCCGCCACACTGAATCCAAGAAACTTCAAGAAATCACGTCTAGCCGTAGATGTCTCTTTTAAGTTCTCGTCACCAAGGAATTCTTCAACTGACATTTCAGCTGGAAATTCCTGCTCTCTTGATTTAAGAAACTCTGGTGTCTCCTTAAGTTCTTCAAGACCTTTCCAATATTTTCTAGTCATTCCCATATGCTATAATTCGGCTTCTTCAATTAATAAATTAATAGTGGCATTTAGCACACTCCCATCCACCTAATTCATTCACAGTAACTTTACCATCTTCCAGATATTTACTATACAACGTCTTATCGTTGTTTAACAAACGTTTGTGAATTTCATTATAATATCCATTCTTTTTAGAATCGATAGATCCAGTTGAAATTTCTTTCGCACCGTGACATTCAATACACCAACCCATTGTTAATGTAGGTTTTGTCAATGGAATATTTCCTTCAATTTTATTCAGTTCTGCTACCGTTTGAACTTTCGGAGTTTCAACTTGCTTTGTCATATCACCATGACATTGCTTACAATCAATTCCGCCAACGACAACGTGTTGAGAGTGATTGAAATAAACGTGATCGGGTAAAACGTGTACTTTATTCCAAATAATCGGCTTCGATTTTCCAGTATACTTTCCTGCACCTGATGGATCCCAACCAGCAGCATCATATATTTTAGCAATTTGCTCTTGTTGATCTGGAGTTCGACCGTTAACTTGTTTGTGACAGTTCATACAAACATTCACTGAAGGAATTCCTGCAGATTTTGATTTCTCTACTGAACTGTGACAGTATTTACAATCTATTCCATTCACTCCTGTGTGAATAGCATGTGGGAATGCAATTGGTTGAGATGGCTGGTAGTTTTCAACTACACCAATGCTGTACAAGCCTAGAAAGAGTGAGACTATTAGTCCAATAACAACTACCAAAGTGCCCACACCAACATATGTTTTATACTTCCAAGCCCAAGCTTTTAATTCTTCACCATACGTCAAATGATCCAATGCTTCTTTACCCTCAGCTTCGTTCGCAGCAAAATTTAACTGACGACGCACTCCACCAACAGCTAAAATAATAGTTAAGAAAATTACACCTAACATAATCCAAATCCAACTGTTTGAACCTTCTTCTTCCAGAGGATCACCAGTAGTAACCTGTCCAGCGCTACCAGCTGCTGCACCAGCAGTTGCAGGGTCAGGCACGCCATCAACATACTCAAGAATAGCATCTATCTCTTCCTTCTTTAATTCAGGAAAAGCAGTCATTGCCGTAGGCGACCATGTAGATACTGACTGAGCGTATGGATCGCCGGCCGCAGCCGTTTGCCAATTATTAACCCATTGATATATGGAACCTTCCTTTGCTCCACCATCCGTCCATTTCTGACGAACTTGGAACAATTTTGGTCCAGTACCATTTTTGTGCGGCTGGTGACAACTCGCACATTTTGCCTTAAAGAGGGCCTCCCCTTGGGCATTAGCTGTGAATGTTCCGGCAAAGAATACAAGCATCAATGCGCTAAAACACCAATTTGATAAGTTTCTAAACATCTGACTTCTAGATATTTTCATGTAAAAAACTGTAAGTCTTATTCCAAAAATCGACTTTTTGGTTGCCGCAAATTTAGAAGAAAGGATATATTCCGTGACAGTTTATGACAATTTTCTACACTTTTAGTCTAATTTAAATTCATTCTAAATAACTATCAAAAAGAGTTAAGATGAAATCAAAATACATAGTTCTCATTGCAAAGAGTTTAGACCTACTAAAAATAAAGGCGGCACAAAGTTTGACAAAAGATTTTGTAGATTTGTAATTGTAAATCAATCGATGCATTATGCGAAACTCTTTTTTTATTCTTTTTACACTTTTTGCCAATTTTACATTTTCACAAACTGGAGATGTCAAAATCATCAAAGATGATCGAATTGAATCGTTAATTAGGCAAAAAGGTGTGATTATACCACCGGCAACATCGCCACAAATAAATGGATATAGAATTCAATTAATTTTTGATTCAAATAAGCAGTTAGTTGATGATGCCCGTTCTAAAGTTGTTTCGTCAAATCAGCATTTAGATACTTACATTCTTTATAAAGCCCCTCACTTTGTGTTAAAGGTCGGAGATTTCCGCTCTAAACAAGAAGCGGAAAAAATAAAGTCATCTTTAGTGCGGGATTTTCCTACGTGCTTTGTGGTAAAAGAAATGGTTAATCTTCCAAGAATTGATTAATACTTTAGTTTAAAAGCATGAATGTTGCGTTAGGTAAAAAATACAAGCTGTGTTCTCACACTATAATAAAAGCAGTCTTTGAAGAAGGAAAAACGACCAAACAATATCCTCTTCGATTAATTACATTAAGACTTGAACCTGATTCAACTAAAGCAGCTTTTCAATTAGTGATATCTGTTCCAAAACGAAATTTTAAAAAAGCACATGATCGAAATCGAATACGACGACAATTAAAAGAAGCATTTAGATTAAATAAATCAGTTTTAGAAAAAAAATTAATTGAACATAAACAACAGATAGCTTTATTTCTAGTTTACACTGAAAAAACTCAACTCGACTATAAAGTAATCGAAGTGAAAATGAAAAAATTAATTCAACAAATCTCAATAGAACAAGACCATGTATAAAAACAAAATTAGCGTCCTACTTTTCACACTATTTCTAAGCTTCAATGGCGTATTTGGACAATCAAACGGATTTGAGGTGCTGAAAAGTTTAGAATTGATGGATCAAATCTATCAGCATTTGGAAATGTATTATGTGGATGAGCCTCAGCCCGGAAAAATATCAAAAACCGGAATCGATGCAATGTTGCGTGAATTGGACCCATATACTGTTTACTATCACGAATCCAATATTGAAGATTATCGTTTAATGACAACTGGACAATATGGTGGAATTGGCGCATTAATTCGTAAAATGGGTGATTACACCTTCATTGCCGAACCGTATGAAGGAAATCCAGCTCATTCGTCAGGACTCAGAGCTGGAGATAAAATTCTTTCGATTGATGGCAAAAGCATGAAAAATGTTGAATCTGATGAAGTATCCTCATCACTAAAGGGACCCAAAGGGACAACAATAAAAATTGAAATTGAACGCGAAAAAGAAGGTAAAAAAATAATTTCCGTTACCCGAGATGAAATCAAACTTGCAGATGTTCCCTATGCTGGAATGTTAAATAGCACAACCGGATATATCAAGCTTAATAGCTTCACGCAAACAGCCTCAAGTGAAGTAAAAACAGCTTTCACTTCTTTGCAAGGACAGGGAATGAAAAACCTCGTTCTCGATTTACGTGGTAATGGTGGTGGATTGCTAATAGAAGCCGTGAAAATTGTAAATATGTTCGTAAAAAAAGGAGAAACAGTTGTTACTACCAAAGGCCGTGTTGCCGAGGAAAATCGCGTTTATAAAACCCTTGAAAATCCAGTTGATTTGAATATCCCATTGACTATTTTGATGGACGAAGGATCTGCATCAGCTAGTGAAATTGTTGCTGGAAGTATCCAAGATTTAGATCGCGGGGTAATTGTCGGGGCGACTTCCTATGGAAAAGGCCTAGTTCAGCGAACATATGACCTGAAATATGGATCAAAAGTAAAATTGACAATTGCGAAGTATTATACTCCTTCTGGAAGATGTGTTCAACGACTTGAGTATTATGAAAAGGAAGAAGGAAAGCGTCCGACTGAAATTCCTGATTCCCTTTTAAAGATTTTCAAAACTATCAATGGTAGAGATGTAATTGATGGTCGTGGTATCGAACCTGATGTTAAAATTGATGAACGCGAGCTTAGCCGATTAACTGCAACCATTTATTCAAAGAATTTTATTTTTAACTATGCTACAAACTATTTTTATAGCCATCCTCAAATTGCTCCAGCTGGAGATTTTGCCTTGAGTAACGAGGATTACGAAGCGTTCAAAACTTATGTATTAAGTCAAGAATTCACGTATTCAACTGCTTCCGAAGAAATGCTCAATAAGATGAAAGAAACTGCTGAAGAAGAGGGATTCTATGCAGATGCCTCAGCAGAATACGAAGCTTTATTAACAAAAGTTCATCCGTCTAAAGAAAGGGATTTGGAGAAATTCAAGGCTGAAATCACCGAAATACTTGAAAACGAAATTGTTTCGCGCTATTATTTTCAAAAAGGAAGAGCAAAAGATGCATTTCGTCATGACCCCGCAGTAAAAAAAGCAATAGAAGTTGTTGAAAATCTTAGTGAGTATAACACTATTTTAAAAAAATAAACGTTAGTCCAACAAACTACGCTTACTATGCCTTATCGAAACCTTGGCAACAAGGCTCATACTTATATCCATTTATTATCCATTTGCGGAATTGCGATTGGACTACCATTAAACAAGGTTGTTCTTTCTATTTCACTTATGGTTGGTTTGTTGAATTTATTGATTGAGGCAAATTTCAGCGTTTATTGGAAAAAACTAAAAGAATCGAAAGCAACTTGGTTCATTGGTGGTTTTTGGGTACTACATTTAATTGCATTACTGTGGACTACAGAGTTGAATTTTGCGTTTAGTGACATTCGAATTAAATTACCGCTAATTGTTATTCCGCTCATACTAAGCTGTAAACCAATTAATGATAAAAAAGAAATTCATCTTGTTTTTCTGTCATTCTTAGCATCACTTTTATTTACTTCTATTTATAACTATTTTGCCTTCGTTGGTGTTTTTGAAGGATATCAATACAACGATATTAGAGGGCTTTCTCTTTTTGGATCACATATTCGTTATGGAATTCTTATCGCAATAGGCACCGTTATCGCACTTTTTGGAATCTTCACTCAAAAAAAATTAAAGTGGTTATTTTTTATCATCTTTAGTTGGTTTGCCTATTACACCTTTTACAGCCAAATTATTTCAGGTGCATTGGCTGTTGTAATTGGAATCATTGCTTATTGTCTATACTATATGTATACGTACAATCGCAAATTATTTATAATAACAACTATACTCCTCGTTTTTATTCCTGGACTTGCATTTGTGTTAATAAAACAAAGTGATGACAAAATTCCAGCAAAACTCGATATATCTACACTAGAAAATAAAACGAGAGACGGAAATGTATACGTGCATAGTACTTCAGGTAGTTGTGATGCAAATGGACAATTAATATTTGTTAATCTGTGTGAGGTTGAACTCAGAAAAGAGTGGAACAAGGTTTCTACATTTGATTATGACGGCAAAGATAAAAAAGGTCAAACTCTTCGTTTCACCTTGATTCGCTATATGTCATCCATAGGTTTAAAAAAGGATGCAGTTGATTTTAAACAATTAAAAAAATCAGACATTATCAATATTGAAAGTGGGATAGCAGACATAAAAGATAGTAAATCAGGCATCTTTGCTCGCGTAAATGGAATCCGGTTTCAAATTCAAAACGACATAGATCCCAATGGTCATTCCTTACTTCAACGTGTAGAATTTTGGAAAACTGGATGGCAAATTTTAAAATCCAATTGGTTAATAGGGGTTGGTACTGGTGACACTCAAATTACTTTTGACCAACAATATAAAAAAGATAATTCTCCTCTTATTCAAGAGAACCGATTGCGTGCACACAACACATATTTGACTGTTTGGATTACTTTTGGCATTGTAGGAATGGTGCTTTTTATCTGGATGATTGGATTTTATCTAACAACTAGTTTAAGTTTAAATCATCCTTTAGCTTTCGCATTCATCCTTATTGCTTGTTCTACTTTTTTGATTGAAGACACACTTGAAACACAAACTGGTGTAACATTATTTTCATTCTTTTACGCACTTCTAAATATGAATATTAATCCTTATCGGCCTTAAATATATTCTTTACTTCCTTCCCTAATCGTTGAATTTTCTCCATCCCGGCAGAAATTGCATTTGAATCAAACTCCTCATAATTCACATACAAATTATCCATTTGATTTTGAGATGGATAAATTAGAATTTGGTCATTTTCTGTATATCCTTTCTCTAATTTTGAAGGAAACGAATCAACAGCCGATGAATAAGAAACTCCTCCACTTCGCGCGGAGCAGTATATCATCAAATCATCATTCGATTTTTTACCATGCAAGATGAAAAAATCCTCCACTTCTTCAATTTCAACAAGTTTCGTGTGACCAGAGTATCTGCGTGACTCAGCAATTTTGGTCCATTTCTCAAAGGCAGATGCAGTCGCATATAATTCAATAGGAATATTCAATTCTCTACCTAAACGTATAACTCGTTCCGTCCAGACAATAAAACTCATTTCCAATTCTGCCAATTTTGGACAAATAACAACAATCTTATTATAGGCCGCCGATGGTCGATTTAATTGACAGAAAAAAATTGTTTTATCACATACAGCCAACAAGTGATCTCTATCATCTCCAACTATTCGTTTTAAGAGATTAATGTTTTGACTATCGTTAAGCACCACAATATCTGCAACTAACTCTTTTGAAACACGAGCAATTCCGCTTGATATATTATGATCAATCGTTGCTATAGTATTAACTTTTGATTCTCCGCCAGAAAAGTGCTTAACTATATCGTCCAAATGGCGCCTTGCACCCCTAATCATTCTATCGGCTGTTTCATCATTTGGATAAACACTCACCACTGAAATAGGGTTAATGACTTTTCGATTGGTAATCAAAATTGAAAAATCTAGTAATTTTTCATTGCCTTTTAGTTGATTTATAGCTAGTAATAAATGCTGATTTCGCAATTTGGTTTCATTTACCGAGTCATCTTTATCTGACAATTCAATCAATAGTCGCTTACCCGCATTTTCTGTTACAAAAGAAGCCGTCATACACGTCACTAAGATCAGTAGAATGGTTGCATTCACAATTTTAATCCCAAGTATTTCATTTTCATAACCTACCATAATAATTGCCAAGGTAGCAGCGGCATGTGAGGTACTCAAACCAAAAATGATTTGACGTTCAGTATTCGACATTTTAAAAATTAACTGCGTAGCGAAAGCTGCTAACCATTTACTAAAAATCGCAAAAGAAGTTAAAACACCAGCGATAATTAAAGACCAAGTTCCATCAAATAGTACTTTGTAATCAACCACCATTCCAACATAAATCAAAAAAAATGGGATAAACAATGCATTACCAATAAACTCAATTCGATTCATAAGCGTCGAATTATGCGGTATCAAGCGATTTAATACTAATCCAGCCGTAAATGCCCCAATAATATGTTCAACACCAGCCACTTCGGCAAGAAAGGCAGCAAAGAAGACCACTGAGAGGACAAATATAAATTGGGCATTACTTTCACTTTCGAGCTTACTAAAAAACCATTTGGCAACTCGAGGAATTAAGAAAAACATAATTCCCGAGAAGATGAGTAAAGAAGTGATCAATCTCAACCAAAAAGCGCCATCTAGTTGACCATGTGCCGAACTAGAAATGACAGCAAGAATAATCAGTACAGTCGTATCTGTTAAGATTGTTCCACCAATTGTTATGGCCACAGCTGAATTTTTTGTCAGACCAAACTTGCTGATGATTGGATATGCTACCAAGGTGTGTGTAGCGAACATGCTAGCTGTCAACCAACTGGCCGTTTGACTCATTCCTAAGCCATAATAGCAAATTGGAAAACCCAAGGTTATTGGAATTAAAAACGTCAAGGCACCAAATGTCAAGCTTTTTCGCAAGTACTTACGGAATTCATTCATATCTAATTCCAAGCCAGCAATAAACATGATATACAAAAGTCCAATCGTAGAGAATAGCTTAATAGATCCTTCCGATTCCATGGTTTTCATTCCAATAACTCCCAAAGCATGTGGACCGATAATTACGCCTGAAATAATCAATCCTATGATGGACGGTATTTTCATTTTACGCAATAAAATTGGCGAAAGAAGAATAATAAAAAGCAAAAGTGAAAACAAGAGAACAGGATTCTTCAGAGGAAGATGAAACTCTTCTAAGAGGTGTGCAACAAAATAATTCATGTTTATACTTTGAGGCTCAAATATACTGTTTTATAGAATTGATAATGATGAATTAAAGCTACTTCTAAACTGAATTCATTAACTTTGCAAAAAAACAAGCTATGCGCTTCGAATTATCCAAAGATTTTCTTGAAATTCTTCGTTCCAAAATTGAGGAACAGGATGATTTATGGATCAATGAAAACATCCTTGGGCTTCACTTCGCAGATATTGCTGAAATACTTGACAAATTATTAAATGATGAAGCAAAATACATCTATTTTCAATTAGACGAAGAGGTTCAAGCCGATGTATTAATGGAATTAGAGGAAGAGGTCAGAGATCGCTTTTTAGCTTCTCTTTCTTCTAAAGAAATAGCGGATCAACTTGAAAACTTAGATTCCGATGATGCTGCTGATATTTTAGGTGATTTATCTGACGAAAAAATTCAGGAAGTTATTTCTCACATGGAGGATGATGAAGCAGCGGAAGACATTGTAGATCTATTGAACTATGATGAGGACACTGCAGGAGGATTAATGCAGAAAGAGTTTATTCAAGCAAATGTAGATTGGCCTGTTGATCGCTGTTTGGTTGAACTGCGCAGACAAGCAGAAGACGTTGAAAAGGTATATACTATTTATGTTGTTGATGATTTAAACAAGCTTGTAGGAGTGCTTTCACTAAAACGCTTGCTTTTTGCTTCGCCAAAAACAAAAATTATTGATTTATACCAAGGTAAAAATATCATATCGGTCAAAACATCAGACGACAGTGAAGATGTTGCGAAGGTAATGGAGAAATACGATTTGGTCTCGGTTCCAGTTGTAGACTTACAAAATAAATTAGTTGGTCGAATTACATTAGATGACGTTGTCGATGTTATTAAGGAAGAAGCTGATAAAGATTTTCAATTGGCTTCAGGGATCTCTGAACGGATCGAATCGACCTTTAGTGTTTGGCGGATCACGCGTGCACGAATTCCTTGGTTGATTATTGCCATGTTAGGAGGAACTCTAGGCGCTCAAGTAATTGCCAGCTTTGAAGGAGGCATAAAACAAATTCCAGCCTTAGCCTTTTTTATTCCTTTAATTACAGCAATGGGCGGTAATGTCGGCGTTCAATCTTCTGCCATTGTTGTGCAATCTTTAGCAAAAGGGAATGATCAATTTGGTAGTATCATGCAAAAACTTTCCAAAGAAGCTCTTGTTGCATTTGTAAATGGATTTATACTTTCGTCTATTATTTTTGGAATCGCCTATTATTTTGAAAATTCCACTTTGGGATTAGTAGTGAGTATTTCACTTTTCACTGTAATTATATTTGCGGCGATATTCGGAACCCTTATACCGTTAGTATTGAATCACTACAAAATTGACCCTGCACTTGCAACTGGACCTTTTGTGACAACTTTAAACGATATCGTTGGTTTGTTTATTTACTTTACGATAGGGATGTTGCTTTATCAGATATAGAATAGAGAACCTTGAATTCCTTCCTTTAAGAAAATTGTATCTTCCTTTTTTTTCCTTTCCTTTGAACTTCAATCATTGATCATGAAAATAGTTTTTCTCGATAGTGTTCATCCGATATTAGAGCAACGTTTAAGCGCTGAAGGTTATAACTGTGTTTCTGCCTTTGATTCATCTAGAGAAGAATGTTTAGCACTATTAAAAGATGCCGATGGAATTGTCATTCGTTCTCGTTTCACTATGAATGATGAATTCTTGCAATTCGCTCCACAATTAAAATTTATTGCACGATCTGGTGCTGGGATGGAAAATATCGATATTAGCTATTGCGAGCGGCGAAAAATCCAGTTGTTTAATGCGCCAGAAGGAAATAGAAATGCTGTTGGGGAACATGCTCTCGGAATGTTATTATCATTAATGAATAAGTTGCATACAGCAGACCGTGAGGTGCGAGCAGGGAAATGGGATCGAGAAGGAAATCGTGGAATTGAGTTAGATGGTAAAACAGTTGGAATAATTGGTTTTGGAAATAACGGGAGTGCTTTTGCTAAAAAACTTCGCGGTTTTGATGTTAAATTAATGGCTTACGACAAGTATAAAAGTGATTTCGGCGATCATTTTGTTATGGAATGTACCATAGATGCCCTGCTTGAAAACGCGGATGTGATAAGTTTTCATATTCCACAAAACGAAGAAACAATTTACATGGCGAATCAAGCATTTTTTGATTCCATTCAAAAACCAATTTTCCTGCTAAATCTCTCAAGAGGTAAAATTATTCAAACAACTGCACTTGTGAATGCATTGAAATCGGGGAAGGTTTTGGGAGCTGGACTAGACGTTTTAGAATATGAAAAAAATAGTTTTGAATCGTTCTTTGAGCAGGAAATTCCTGCAGACTTTTCATTCCTCTTGCAATCGAAGCAAATTATTTTGAGTCCACATGTTGGTGGTTGGACGAACGAAAGTTATTTCAAATTAAGTGATGTGCTTGCAGATAAGATCATTGAACACTATTCGTTTGAAGGATAATTCTTAAGAGGAAGTTTAAGGTACTCGAGGTGATTAAGGTGATTCATTGAGTTTGTGGAAATGTTCTCTTGTTGACTTAGGGCTCTCGAAATCAACTCACCCGCAACAAATTTCCGTAATACAATTCCTTTCCTGTCGCAGTTCGCATCCATAACTCGCTCACCTCAACTGATTTGTACTTAAAATATCGATTGGCTAACGATTTAATTGTATTTATTTCCAAGGTTGGTGAATATGTATTCATAACCAAAAATCCATCTCGAGACAACAAAGTTGCAGTAGTTGACATCAATTCTTCAATTTTATCTTCCAATTTCCATTTCTCCCCTTTTGAACCAATTCCCCAAGCAGGAGGATCCATTACAATCCCTTTGTATTTATTTCCTCTTTTTTGTTCACGAGATGCAAATTTCATGGCGTCTTCCAATACCCATTTGATATCATTCAACTCGCATGTTTCCATGTTCACTTTTGCCCAAGAAATCAATTGTTTTACTGAGTCAACATGAATTGTTTCTGCTTCTGCAAATCGAGCAGCACATGAAGAAGCACCTGTATATGCAAAGAGATTAAGAAATTTATCGTTTTTCGTCAGGTGACTTTCAATGAAATCCCAATTTGCTCGTTGTTCAGGGAACAGACCAAGATGTTTGAATTTTGTTAATTCCAATTGAAACTTTAAAGACTCATAACAGACGATCCATTTTTCGGGAGCACTTGACTTTAGCTTTTTCCACATTCCGGATTGACCACTTTTAGGAATAAATTCCCAATGAGCCAATTCATTCCATTCATCAAAAGGTTTTCCTGAGTGGAAATAAGCTTGTACTTCAGGACGGATTGTATAAATCGTACCCCACCGTTCGAGTTTCTTTCCTCCTCCGGCATCAATAAGTTCATAATCTTCCCAAGGAGTGGAATAAGTTTTCTCAAGCGCCATAACTAATTAGCGCGTGCGTGGTGTTTTTTTGCGACCGCCCATCATTTGTGCCATACGCATTTGATTTTTTGAAGGAGCCATTTTCATTTGACCTAACATTTGGTTGATTTGATCTTTCATCATCCCAGTATTATCCAAACGCTTTGCTTCGGCAAGTAACTTTTCAGCTTCTGCTTTACGACCTGTTTGTGCACAAATTCCAGCCAAGTGCATGCGAGCAACTGCATTGTCTTGTCCAGTTCTCAAACCTAAACCAATCGCTTTACGCAAATATTGCTCACTTTTAGAAAACCCAAATTCATGTGTGTTCATTACCGCTTGAAGAAACAACACATAAGCATGTTGCTTTCTTGGTAGCATTTGAGGCGCACCAATTCGGTTGATATATTTTTTTGCTTTTTCCGTGTTCCCCACTCGCATTTGATTCAAAGCTAAAATCATATTCTCATTTCGGAAGAACGATAGAATGATAATTACTGTAACAAAAAGGAAGGTAATTCCCCATCCCCAGTGACCTGAGACAAACAAATATGCGTTAAAGAAAAGGGCCAATGCTGCAACAGCGCAGCGAATAATAAATCCATTCATAATTAATCAATTGTTGCAATACATTTTAACTCAATAGCAATCGGTGTTGGAAGAGAATTAATCTCAACGGTCGTTCTGCAGGGCATGTTGTCTTTAAAATATTCTGCATAAACACGATTATACGTGTGAAAATCACGTTTCATATTTACTAAAAACACGGTTACATCTACCAAACTATCCCAATTTGAACCAGACTCCTCCAAAATCACGCGCACATTATCAAATACACTTCTACATTGTGCCTCAAAATCAAATTCGATAAAATTGCCGTTTTTATCTAAGGTCAATCCAGGTACCCCAGAATCTGTTGCATCTGAGCCCGCTACTCTTGGTCCAACTCCTGATAAAAACAATAAATTACCAACTTTCCTTGCGTGCGGATACATACCAACAGGCTTTGGAGCCTTACTTGTTGAAATACGTGACTGATCTGACATGCTTTTGAATTTTGCACAAATATAGGAAATTGAATTCGTGTATGAGATAAAGGCATAGGAAAAAGCGAAAAGCGAGGACGACATGTTATTATTGACAATATTGGTATTATTTTTGTCTTGTGCGTTTCAACTTTTACGTTTTTATGAAATACTTTAATTTTTTACTTGCAGCCTTTATTTTGTTCAGTTTTACTTCATGTATTGAAATAATAGATGATGTAACAGTAAATAACGACGGTACTGGCACAATGAAATACACAATCAACCTTAGTGCTAGTAAAGTGAAAATTAACTCAATTTTAGCATTGGATAGTTTGGATGGAAAAAAAGTTCCTTCAAAGGATGAAATTGAAACGCATATCGCATCATTTATTCGAAAAATTAAAACAAAACCTGGAATTTCAAATGTTCAAATGGAAAGTAACTTAAGCGATTTCATTTTTAAATTTCAGTGCGATTTTACAAGTGTTTCAGCACTTCAAACAGCAATCAAAGAAGTTATTGAAGAAGAAACTGAGGACAAAAATCTAAAAGAATTAGACCATAATTGGATGGCTTGGGACGGTCAAAAGTTGGTTAGATCCATTCCTGATATTACAATTGAAAAAACGAAAAAGTTAAAAGCGGAGGACATTGAACTTCTCAAAACGGGCAATTATACTTCTATTACACGTTTCGAAAGAGCCGTTGATCATTTTGATAATGCCAATGCCTTGGTCTCTAAGAATAAACTAGCCGTTATGATCAAAACAAACCCTTATTTACTCTCTCAAAATTATTCTTTGCTCGAAAACGTAATTTATCTGACACCTTCGAAATAAAATGCGTTATTTTTGGTAATTTCGCAGTAGATAAATTTAAATTTCGGCTCCAGCATGAAGCTTTTTTCCCTTATACTTTTAATTGGCATAGCAATAAGCGCATCAGCGCAAAATTCGGAGTCATTAATTCCTAAAGATGCAGTTACTGTATTCAGTCTCAACAACATCCAACTTTTACAGAAAGTTTCCTTGGAAGACTTGGTGAAATATGAATTCATGGCTGAAATTCAACAAGAATTATTTGATGGTTCCACCTCTGGAAAATCAATCAAAGATTCAGGAATAGATTTCGATCAAAAATTAAATGTCTTTTACGGTAAAGGTTCAGATTATGAAATCAGTGGTTTTACGTTTGGAATAAAAAACAAAGAAGCATTGTTCAGCGTTTTCGACGATTTTGAAAAAGCGAGTAGTCCTTATGAAGGAACAGAATTGTATGTTTCTTTCTTTAACAATTTAATCATCAAAGGAAATAATGCCATTTTAATTCGGGTTGATGCCACAATGGAAAAAATCGATGCGATAACTGATTCTATTTGGTATGGACGTGGGAATGAAAACCCTTGGATAGAAGAATACTATAATGAAGAAACAGATGATGAAGGTGAGGAAAGTTTCATGGATATCGAAGAAGATGAGACTCCTGACAACGAGGAAGAAACAGTAGATGTTTATTATCCTAGTGATATTGAAGATCCGATTCGAAAAAACTATTATGAGCTACGTGATAGCGTTTTAGCCAAATGTCAACAAGAATATTTCATCAAAGTAATAGATGAGTTATTTAAGACGAATTACAATTTACTGCAACATGATCATCGTTTTGCAGAGCAAATTACACATGCTTCAGATGGCATCTTTTATTTAGATAATTCTAGAAGTTTACAAAACGCACAAAATCTGTGGTACATTCAAACAATGTTTCCATCATTGTACCAAGATATAAGAGAGTTATATACTGGAAATGTGATTTTAGGTGATCTATATTTGAAAGAAAATTCTGTAGAGTTTTTGGTGGAAGCCCGATATGGAGAAGAGTTGGGTTCAATTTATCAAAAAATGAATTCCACGAAATTTGATTGTAACACCCTGAAATATATCCATAAAGATAATTCAGCCTTTTTCACATATAATGTTGATTTGCGTGAAGCTTATGAGCAAGCATATAAGGTAATCATTCCTATTTTAAGCGAAGAAAAGAATGTGCAAGTTTCTTACAATTTGTTGATGATTGAATTGCTCAATGAATATGTGAACAAAGATGCATTGTTCTCCACCTACAAGGGAAGTATGTTTGGCTCTTTCAATGGGATAAAAAAAATAAAGACGAAGAAAATTGATTACGTTTATGACTTAAGCACCTTCGAATACGAAGAAATAGAAGTTGATGCTGAAGAAGATATGCCAATTTTCACTTTGGGTTTTTCTACCGATCGTGGTGACATTCCTGAAAAAGTGCTGGGTCATTTAGCTCGCTTGACGTCTCGTTTTAAAAATATGGGTGATTATTGGATTTATGAAGAAGCAATTCTTGATGCAGCTCCTTTGTATATGATTCATAAAAACGGCTTGTTTATTTTTACAAATGACGAAGATTTAGCAAAAAACCATTCATCTGGTTATGGCACTTCATCCATTAAAGGGAAAATAAAGAAAAATGTAAAGAAAAGTGGATTTATGTACAGTAACATTAATTGGGGACAAGCAATAGATAAATTTCCGAAGGATTTCTTTAGCGCAGAACAGAACGAAATAATTGATGCAATGCGCGGAAAAACAGGTACAATGGAATTAACCTCTTCTAAAACAACCAAATTGAAAACGAATTTCAAATTGGTTTATAATTTTGACGGTCAATATGAAAACTCCGGAAAATACTTGCTTGATCTTGTAAATAGCATCTACGTTATCTCCAAATAAACTATTCCATGTTCAAAAAGATTACGCTAATCGTCTTCTTATCTATTGGGCTTGCCGTATTTCTTTATTTGAGACCCTATATTTTTAAAAAAGAATCTCCGCCTAGAATAGAAGATCGGCTTCCAGATGCTGATTTCTTAGGTCGTGCATACTTGCTCGAAGTCGCTCGTGAGACAAGGGGAATGATGTATTACCACAAAGTTCCCTTTCGTGATTTCATTTCTTATGAGTTTTTATTAGGCCAATCAAAAATGTATGGTTTGAATCTGCAACTGCCTGCTTATTTCTTTGCGAATGAATCCGGTGACTGGGGAGCGCTTGTGCATGTTAGTGACAGTAGTAAAATTCTACAAGGAATAGAGCGTTTAAAAACCCTTGCAGTTATGAGCGATACGCTTATAAACAATCGTAAAATCTACCGTATAAAAAAAGAAAATACTTACCTAGCATACGATCGAAATTATATGTTTGTGTATAAAGGTTCAAATTTCAAAATCATTTTTAATAGAATTACGAATTGTAAACATGGTGATATTACAACAACATGGAAATCTTTCTTGCGTGAAAAACAATTTAAAGATGAAAAATTGGTCATTTATTCCAATTTAAAAAAGTTAAAAGAAAACGGACTTGAAACAGCGATTTTTGCGCATAATAGTGATTCGGTTAGTTTTACGCTTTTAGCTTATGCAAGAAACAAAGCTCCTTTAAATGTGGCGATGAAGGAACCAGGGAAAAATTTACTATCCGGAGATTACACGAATAAAATGTTGAACATTCATTTAGATATTACAAAACTGAGAGAAAATCCTGAAGATCCTATATACAAATGGATGATGAAATTGGGGAAAAGAATCAGTTTTCCAACTAAAGACTTTATTGATGCATGGGAAGGAGATTTATCCTTCCGTCAAGGTGGTTATCAAATCGTTAAAGAAACATACATAGAATCTGAATTGGATGAAAACTTCAATGTTACAGAAGTGCAAAAGGAGAAGGATGTAAAAGTCCCAGGATTTTCATTACTCTTATCGTTCAATAAAAATGGTAATCGATTTATGAATAAGCTTTTCACGAAGGGTATTCTCACCCAGGAAGAAAATTTTTATCGTTTCCTGTTTTCGCCACCACTTCAAATGAAAAAGTTGAAAAATTATTATATTTTTCATTCAGGTCAATACACCCCCAAATTAGAAAACAGTTCAAAAAACAATGGACTTTGGACAAACAAGGGTACAAAAATTGATTTTAGTCTTGATAGTTTAAGCAAATACGAAGCATTTGGAACGATTTACATTCCAGTAGACCGACTAATATCAAGAAATCGCTTTTTCTAAGCCGTTTGACTCATTTTAAAACGCAAGATAGTTTTGTGAATATGTGATATACTGCAATTGTACTTTTCAGCCAATTGTTTTAATGAATATCCCTTCTCACTTCTTAAATAGCATACACGTTTTTTTTGCGCAAAATCTAAGGGATCTGGACGTCCCATCGAATTATTCCCGCCCTTTGGACCATATTTCAATCGTCGCTTCATCCATAAATCAGAATTATCTCGTTTCCCTAATTCAAATCCTTTTCGGATAGATTCACTATGCGTACTCCACTTAAGATTTAGTAAAGCATTATTTTGCACATTCCCATCTATATGCATAACAATCTTTTGCTTCTTAGGAATTGGATTTGATATAAAAGCCAGTGCAACGGCTTTATGTGGGTAGACGGTTTTACGTTTACCATTGTCATCTATCAAATCAGTCATAAAAAACCCATTCACTGGATGTTTTCGTAACATCTTCATTTTGTTCTCAAAGTTCATTGTGCGTCCATTTTTGAACACCTTTGTTCGTTCTTTAGAACGTATGTTTCCAAGAGAGGACACATCATAATCCGAATAACCAGGAATTAATTTCCATTCTTCCATGACACTACTTTTTTTCACTAACAACATTCAATTCAATTTGTTCAGCGAATGGTCATAAAAAGAATCTATTGTCTGATTTAAATCTGCTAATTAACCTAAGAATAATACATTCATTAGACACGTTAAAAGCGAAAACACAGAGACTTAATTATTTCAAACATTTGAGTGTAAATAACTACTTCAAAAAATTGCTTGTTAGGGTACGAATAAAAAGTAAATTAAATGAAAATTAAGACCATGGCGAAAAAGCAACAAATATTCGTACTTGATACTTCTGTATTATTACATGATCATCAAGCTATTACTAATTTCGTTAAGAACGATGTCGCAATTCCAATTACAGTATTAGAAGAATTAGACAAATTCAAAATTGGTAATGACACAAAAAACTTTTCTGCTCGGGAAGTCATTCGATTCATTGATAAACTCTCAGGAAACAGCAGTTTACAAGAATGGATTTCGCTTGGTAAAGGTTTAGGTAATTTTAGAATTGTTCTAGAAAACAACCCACGAGAAATTAATGCAGAATACGTTTATTCGGTCGGAAAAAATGATCACAAAATCATTAATGCGGCACTTTATCTAAAAGAAACAGAGGTAAAAAAAGATGTAATTCTAGTTACAAAAGACATTAATTTAAGGATAAAAGCAAAGGCTTTAGGCATTACAGCTGAAGATTACGAAACTGGAAAAGTAGATAATACCCATATAGATGAATCTTCAGCCTATACGATTGAAGGTGTTGACGCCGAAGTGATTCGTCATATTTTCACTGCTGGTAAAATTGATGAAAATGGAGTGCTTGGAAAGAAAAAAGTTACCAACGGCTATTATATTCTCAAAAACGGCAAATCCTCTTCACTAGCTGCATATAACCATTTAACCGATCAATTACATCGAATTGAGAAAGAATACATTTATGGCATAAAACCTAAAAATGCGGAACAAGCCTTTGCATTTGATGCATTGATGAACTCCAATATTAAACTTGTTGCTTTACAAGGTGTTGCTGGAACAGGCAAAACGCTTTTGGCTTTAGCTTCTGCGCTTGAACAAAGTAAAAATTACAATCAAATAATACTTGCAAGACCAATTGTGCCTTTGTCAAATAAAGATATTGGATTTTTACCTGGTGACGCTAGTGATAAAATTGGACCATACATGGAACCACTATGGGATAATTTGAAATTTATTAAATCCCAATTTGGTGAAAATGAAAAAAAACACAAAGCGATTTTAGAAATGGAGCAATCGGGGAAGATTGTTATTACACCATTAGCCTTTATCCGTGGGAGAAGTTTATCAAATATTATGTTTATAGTTGATGAAGCTCAAAACTTGACACCACATGAGATCAAAACAATCATTACGCGTGCTGGTGAAAACACCAAAATAATCTTCACTGGTGATGTGCATCAAATTGACACTCCCTATTTGGATGAAAACAGTAATGGTTTAGCTTACTTGATTGATCGATTAAAAGGACAAGAATTGTTTGCACATGTCAAATTAGAGAAAGGAGAGCGTTCTGAATTGGCTAATTTAGCGAATGATTTACTATAGTAAATAGGCGTTTAAGTATTCTTGAACGCCTATTTCAACACATCTTTCAATGCCCCTTTTAATTCAGGAAATTGAAATGAGAATTGAGTTGCCTTGATCTTTTCATTGGAAGCTTTTAGGCCTAAAAGAAGGACACTTGCCATTTCACCAAATAACAATTTCATAATGAATGCTGGAACGGCTGGAAACCAAAATGGCTTTTTTAGCACTTCAGCCATCGTACGGGTAACTTCTTTGTTTGTATCTGAGGATGCCAGCGCATTGTATGCACCAATAAGTTCTTTTTCAATGACATGCTCGAATAATCGCACTAAATCTACAGCATGAATCCATGGCATATTTTGAGTCCCTGAGCCTAAAGCAGATCCAATTCCCATTTTTACCGGACCTAGCATACGCGGAAGAGCTCCGCCCGTTTTATCAAAAACAACTGCAGTTCTAATTTTAGCCACTTTGTAATGCCCACCAAACAAATCAGCACTTTTTTCCCATTCTTGAACCAAACCCGATAACCAATCTGTCCCAAAAGGATCACTTTCTAAGTGAACACGTGCGTCTTCTTTATAACCATAGCAATTTATGCCTGATGATGAAATAAAATGCTTTAAATGCGGCATTTTTGATACTATTGAAAAAAGAAAAGAATTCGTGCCGATTCTGGAATTCACTAATTCTTCCTTTCTTTTAGCTGTCCAGCGTTTATCCGCGATTCCAGCACCACTTAAATTTATCAATACTTCTACATCACTTAAGCAGCTTTCATCAATTTCCTTACTTGTGGGATTCCAAAAAAATTGATCTTTTCCCTTTGGGCTTCTAGAAAGAATTTTTACGGAATATCCTTTAGATTTTAAAGAATCTACCAGTCGTTGACCAATCATTCCAGTACCACCAGCAATTAATATATTTTTCATGATACAATTTAGTTGATAACAAACAGGAAATCCTCTTTGTTTCGTTTTCAAAAGAAAAAACGACCATTAACCCATTCTGGATCTAAAATAGCGTCTTTCTTTTTGTAAAAATTTAATGCAGGCGTATTCCAATCCAGTACTTGCCAGTCCATTCTTTTTACGCTCCTTGACTTTGCGATTTCAACGACTTCATCAAAGAGTTTAGAGCCAATACCTGTCTGTCTATATTCCGGTAAAACGAAAAAATCTTCTAGGTAAAGGCATTTTCCTTTCCATGTAGAATAGTTAGTAAAATATAGCGCAAATCCAACTATCTGCTCATTTTCACATGCAACAATGGCTTCACAAATACCTTCATCGAATAAATGCTTTCCTAAATCCTCTGCTGTATTCACAACGGCCTCTGGAGCTTTTTCATAAACCGCCAAGGCGTGGATTAATTCCATTATTGCAAACTCATCTCCGCGCATTGCTTTACGAATTTCCATCCTTATTGAACACCTGCTAAATTAAATCGTAAACGAATACCCGTACTCATATTTCCAGTTGCATAAGACGTTGCTACTTTTGGTGTGTTCAACACTTGGTCATAATAGAACTGAACTGTTAAGTTTTGAGTCAAATTATAATCAGCTGAAGTTTTGATTGAGATCACACGTTGACCAGCAGTTGCTTGATTTGTATTCTCAACAATTTTACGCACAACTGTTAAGTTATCTCTGAATGACATATCGAATCGGATGTTCAAATCTGCTGCTGGGATTTTCTCAAAAGGCAATTTAACTTTCGTGAAACGATATCCAGTTCCAATTACCCACTCGTTTCCTAGTACTTCTGTTACTTGATTATTATTTAATGAAAGGGTTGCACTTCTGTCTTTTTTGAACTCAAACTTGGTAATTAAACCTTGACCCTTAATATTCCATGTTGCATCTATTCCAATAAGTGGTGAAAAACGCTCAGTCATAGTTACATTTTGAATTTGACGATCTGCAATGAAGTTGTTGTTTATGTCCATTGCCGTAGCATCTCCATTGTTGTCAAACTCAGCATTTAAGTTAGTTTGAAGACCAGAAACGCTAACAGTAGAGCTATAAGCATGACGTATCACAAAGTTGCGAACATATTTCTTAGCAAATTCAAACTTATTCAATCCATTATAATTAATCGACCAATTTGGTAAAGGTGTGTTTCGGATAGGATTAATGTTCTTATCACTCACATTTCTATTGGTATATGAAGAAAGGAACGCACCTGTAACAACTTCTTGCTGAGACCCACCATATCCACTGTAATAGCCAGAATTCAATGGATTTGCATTTCCATTTTGAGCTCCTAAAAGTTGCGATACCAATTCCCGATTGTCCAACAAGTTTTGGAATGTTTCCGATTCGTATTCTTTACCAAGAAGAGCAAACGCAGATCCAATAGAAAGATTCGTATAAGTTAGCGTACCCGTTTGAACTTGACTTTGACTTTCATACTGTTGTGTCGATTCATTCCATCGGAAGAATTCACTTGAATTATTTCCAGCAGTTCTTGTTACCGTCAACTCGATTGTCAAATCTTTCATCGGCTCTAAACTCGCTCTTAAATTTAAGTTTTGAGTATGTGTAGTTGTATATTGTCGATTCAAATTCTCATTTTGAACTAACCACCCATTCGACGCAGCGGCGGTTGCAATGTTGTAATCCGTTTCTCTTCCCCAGATATCGTATCGCTGTTGTCCAAATACGAAACCAGCTAAAGGAGCACTAAATCCACTGTTGAATCCAAGAATACTACTTTCCTGATTATAACCCGGCAACATAGTACCATCATTTAAAGCGTATGTTCCTGAGACATTTCTAACAGTCATTATTAAACGAGCAAGGAAACCTCCTACAGGATGAACTTTTCCATTTCGCTTCTTTTCTGCTTCTTCTCGTTTTTTCTTTCGTTCATGCTTTTTCTTCACACGTTCCCATTTACGCAACTCCTTAGGAGTCATATCTTCAATTGGTTTTGGTGGTTTTAATTCGTCTGGAGTACCTGGCTTCGGTGGTTCAGCACCGCCTTTTCCTCCTGCTCCAACTCTTCCTGAAGCATCTTTAGAACCAACAGCGCCTCGAGGATTCTTACCATCTGACGTCACTTTCTTTAAATATGGAACCTTATTGTACAAATTCGTAAAATTCATTTGACCTGTCATATTAATCTGACGGTTATTCTGAATTGTGTTTCCGAAATCGGTTTGACCTAATGGAGAACGTTGCCAGTTATAAGTGCCCGTATATTTAACATTGGCACTTATCCAATCTGTCAGCGGAATTTTATCCAATGGCAATGTATAATTCAAACTGTAATTATGCGAATAGTCCATTGTTCTTCCAAATGTTGACATTTGGTTTCTGATTGTATCTTTGAAAGTTTGATAACCAATTGGATCTAATTTTCTATCCACTTGACCGTCGCCTTCTTCAAATATAGATCGATTCGCAGCACTAAAGGTGAACTTTAGGTTCTTTGTTAAATCATAACCAAGGTTGTAATTTCTATTCCAATTGAAGCGCTTCAGATACAATGCAGCAAATTCATAATCTGGCACTATATTGTTTCTGATTTGACGCTCATTATACGTTCTTAATAAATCATTTGTAAAGGAAACATTCTTAGGTCTTAAAAAGACATTGAAATCTTTTATCAGTGCAAACCATTTCGATTTTTGAACAAATTTCACTTTTTTGAAAGGTTCATATGCCTTCGTTTGGAACGAATAGTTATAATTTAACCCGCCTGTCCAAGTCTTTGTGCGATCATAATTAGTGTTGAAATCTCTATGAAGATTCTCTGCGTATGCATAACTAGCCGACCAATTAGATATTCGATAGAATCTTGGTGTTGCTCCCGCTTTCGCTTCCTTACGAACACCCGTAAAGTTATATGACTTTCTTTCTGTAAAATCTTGACCCAATTTTGCTCGTTCCTTGCGTGTTGCTAAGTCATAATCACCCAAACGAACATCAGGATTAAATGGATCATATTCAGGGTTAATGATCCCTAATGAATAGCCATAGAAGAATGGTAATGTTACTTTTGCCTGGCGACCAAAGAATTGACCCAATTGCACATTGGCATTCATATCGAAACCAATCTTTTCATTACGTTGTCGCTCTTGAACTCGGCTTTCGACGCTACCCCAGTTGATCCCTGAATAATTTCCCGACATAGCCACATTAGCAAAATCTGCCATTTGCACTTGCATCTGAGCAACAGCTGCGGAACCCCCTTCACTTACGAAATCAGTTAAGCGCAATTCATTAATCCAAATTATTGCGCATTTAGCCTGACCATCATCTGGCCAAACATTATCTGGATCATTGACGGCAGGATTTCTAACACCCACCATAATTGTTTTGATTCCTTGAAGATTTGGACTTCCTTTTACTTTTAATCGCCTCTTGGCATTTTTTGGATCAACCGCAGAATATTCTAGTGTATAGGCGACACTCGATATTCCACTTTCAATCTTACTATTTCGTTCTTTTTTCAGATCCAATAAATCATCAAAAACAATTTCAATATCGTTAGCTTGTGGCCAAATATCTTCTGGAAGTGTTGCTCCCCATTGGGTTTCATAAAGAGGCAGCTCATATTCGTAATAGTTGTCAGCGAAATCAGTACCCAAACGAACAAAAACTGTCAAATCTTCATTATTCAATGGCTTCAATGGTGTTGTTTCTTCGGCATGCACAAACATCTTCAATTTCTTGTATGTTCTCACATCAAATTGAACATTTTTGTATGCTGCACGAGCATCACCGTCCTGTAAATTACAAATATCTAAGACTAAAGATTGCTCATTTAATTGGCGTTGAAATGTTTGTGATGGGTCAACCTCTCTTAAAATTCCTGGAGGAATTTCGTATTTAATAGGTTCTCTTTGATCGTTTTCTTCTACGTTTACCGCTCCAATGTTAAAGGTTGTCAGGTTTGGGTCTGTTTGTACACTTTCTCCTGGCTGAGTTAAATCCAATGCATATCTTCTCCATTCACCACGAATGAATTCCAATCGTGCAAAACGCAATAATACTTCTTCATCGAAACCTTTCATGAACATACGCATGAAACGAATTGATCTAAAATCTTGAATTCCGTTTACTTTTTTCTCGAAATCCATAACTGGAATCTTAAACTGATACCAACGTTCTGTTTTGGTTCCATTTTGGTATACTTGGACATTGGTGATGTAATTCTTACCAACCTGCATGTCATTTGGACGCATACTCACTCGGTATTGAAAATAGGCCTCAGACTCAGATAAATTATTATCCTGATTGATATCTTCAATGTCTGGCATATTCGTAGCTTGTGTAGGATAGCCATCAGCATTTAAAGCAGTGGACATTTCCTGAGTTGGAGAATTACCCTCCATTCCATTGTATTTCTTATAGCGCTCTAGGATATCTTTTTTATCCGTGTCATATTGATCATCACGGTAAAAATTATAATTATCATTCGAAGGATCAGCAATCATAGCTGCCTTAGCTGCAGCACTTAAGGTTGTATTATTTTGAACCCATGTTACAAAATTTTGATAAGCCACTTGTTCCTTAGCGCTTTCCCATCCATCAAGTCCAACATCTTGATTTTTTCTTGATTCCAGATCATTATCAAAAGCATTTACGACAACTTGTTGGGTTGAAACTCTTGCCCATGTCGTTGTATCCATATTATCGGTGATAGAGGTGCCAAAAGGCGGTAAACCATTTTCAAAACTTTTTCTAGAATCAGGAAGGATGTCTTCTGAAATATTTCCAAGATTGAAATATAAATCCCCCCCATTGTGCTGTGAATTCGGATTTACTGCTTCTGCATCATCATTAAAAGGATCCAGTACCCAGAATTGAATAAATTCAATGTTCGTTTGTTCAAAATCATTCGTACTCAAAGAACGCATAATTCCTCCCCAACGATTTTCTGGATTTACAAAGGTACCATCGGCATTATAGGTATTCGTTGTATCATAATTATACATTCCTCTTTCAAGCGGATAATAAGCTAACTCAAGAATTGGAATATTAGGAATTGATCCATATTGCTGCTGTAAATTCGGGAAGATATCTATTTGGTTTACTAGACGCATACGACTATCTGACAACATAGTAGGATCATCTTTAATGTGCTGCGGTGTTAAGGCATTATTTTGATAAAATAAGGGGTCAATTAAGTACCAAGCCATGTTTGCCCGCTTGAAACCAGCTGTAAGATTCTTTTGACTTGCTTCAGGAAATAAGTCAGGTTGACCTTGTGGAATCGAAGCCAAACGCCAAGAAGTTAAAGAGCGCAGGTCAATAGCACTTTGTGCTCCTTCAAAATCATCTATATAGGAAGTTCCATCCTTATTAATTGCTCGTGGTTGACCAGGAATCAAATGAGCAAATTCACCCATAAAAGACAAAGTCGATTTCTGATTTGTTGAAATTACCGGTAACATATCGACCAATTTTGTCAATAATGGAACATCAGTTCTCCACTGTACATCTAAACCAATAATGTTATTCTTAAATGGCTCGGAACCGATGTCAACTTTTTGAGTTACTGGACGCTCCATCATGCGCATCCATGTTCCTCCGACATTAAATTTATCACTGAAACGATAATTATAATGTGCCCCCATCAATGATCTGGCTTGAAAACCAAAAACTGAATTACTTTCAATCGAAATTTTAATTGGGGTATTTGATTCTAAAATCCCTGTATTTAGGATTTTCACTCGACCAAGATTATAATCAACCGTGAAATCTGTTCCTTCAATTAATTTAATCCCACCAGCTGTAACCGTAACCGCTCCTTGTGGAACATTCAACGCATTCAAGGGGATATCAGAAGATATTGAGGATTGGTATTCTCCTTTGAAGGTAAAACGATTTTTAGATGGAATTTGCTGAGCAGCCGTTTTTGTTGAATCATATAATTCAGTAAAGGCAACTTGGTCAATAACGACGTTAGGAATGCCAACATTTGCTAATTTTGTAGCGAGTGTCTTCCCGAAAGGTTCTACAGTCGAAAAATAAATACGGCCATTTTTACGGTTAATTGTCCCTCCATTCTCAGCACGATTGCCATTAAATTCTATGGGAACAAAATCGAAAACACCATCGGAGAATGGCTGATTGTTTTGATTTAATTTATCCATATCCAACAAAGTCACTAATTGTTTATCATCAACCCCTGGAAGAGGGAAAAATGGGACGGGGAGTGATGTTTCTGGATTATTGTACAATAAATCAATTCTGAAACCTGCTTGATCAACTTGATATGCTCCAATTGAATAGACATTTTTCATCATCAAGTCCCAAATTTTATTGTTTGGGCTTGTAATCGTTGGTTTCAACAATTTCATGATCAAGGCTTGTTGCCCATTTGCGCCATCTGTTGAAAACTCTCCTACTTGGTATGTTTCTCCGCGGTATGTGTATTCATACGAAACACCTAGAACCTCATCATTATTCAAAGGTAAATTCAAGGAGATATAACCCAATAACGCGTTATATGAATATTCTTGATCGGTTAATTTACGGGCATTTTCTACTTTTTCGTAATGTATAGCTTGCTGGAAAGGTCCAGGAGCAACTACTTGAGCAGATAAAGCACCAACAGAATTCACAAATCCTCTAACCAATGGTTGACCTGAAGCCCAATCATATAAATTATTCGCTTCATTATCTGGAATATCACTCGCAACATTTCCACCAGGTGTACCTTGCCAGTTTTCAGATTTTGCTTCTCCTAAATCGGCAAATGCTAAGATATTTCGAGTATTTTCAATATTGTTTGTTCTATTGGTCAACCAAACTTCCAAACGTGTAATGTACATAGTTGAACTTACAATTGGCAAGGTAGACATTGCAGCATCGTAATTTTGGTGGTGATAGAGATTTAAGAAGTAGTGACGATTGACTTCATAATTATCTGCTGAAAGTTCGAATCGTTGCGTTTGAGCCTTTCCTGTGATATTGATTTCTTGGCGTTTTCCTTTAGAAGATGCCGCGATTAAATCAACTGTTGAACGGCCAAACTTCAACTGCGTTTTAGCTCCAAATAAGGTTTGAGACCCTTGAATCAAGGAAGTTGGAAGTTGCATGGCTACATTTCCCAACTCAATTTTCTGCATGATTTGGTCTTCATCACCGGTATATTCCAATTTGGAAATATTATCAAAATCGAAGGCCGCTTGCGTATTGTAACTCGTTCCAATTTTCAACTTCGTTCCAATTTGTCCAACAAGATTCATTTGAATTTGTTGATTGAAATCGAAACGAGTAATTCTTCGCTGTTTAACTGGCAAAATAGGGTTGTCATAACGGGAAGAGTTCACACCGAATGATAATTCTACTGATCCTTGCGGGCGAATGGTAATTTCATCTGAACCAAAGAAGTTTTCAAAGACCTTACTTCCAATTTTAATTGGAAACTCCATGGGTTGATTTTCAGCTGTTTGTTCATCAATACGGTCTTTCCAGTTTTGGCGCATTGATTTTTGTCGTTCATATTCTAAAAATTCCTCCAAAGTCATCATGGATGGATTTCTAAAATTTATGTTTGAACCGAGCGTTTCTTTGAAAACATACGTTCCCGTTGCTGGATCGTAAACAATAGTTTGTTCAACAGCTGTAGGATCACCTAAATCAAAACTCTGGGGAGTGGTTTGAGTTGGATCAATGTTGTTGTTAATGGGAAAGGGTAATGTATCTGGTTGAGCAACCAAATTTGGCGCAACAAAAATCATTAAGGGTAAAATAACCGACTTAATTATGCTTTCAAAAAGTAGTACGTTCTTCTTATTCAAGTTTATAATATTTTCAGTGCCCCTTTAATTAAGAATTCTACAGAATCGTCGCCTAAAGACACTTTATCTAACGCTTTTTCTGCTAATTTCTTATCGAAGCCCAATGAAATCAAAGCAGTTAACGCATCAAATCGATTCGTATTGTTTTGATTAAAAATATTTTCGGTGCTAAACGTCATTTTTAACATTTTGTCTTTCAAATCCAAAATAACCCGTTGGGCTGTTTTTGCACCAATTCCTTTAATACCTTGAATGGTGACAACATCTTCAGATTGTATAGCATGTGCGATTTCATCTGGAACCAAAGATGAAAGCATAATCATTGCTGTGTTTGGACCAATGCCAGAAACAGACGTCAAATGAACAAACATTTGACGCTCTTCTTTAGAAGCAAATCCATAAAGCAAATGCGCATCTTCACGAACAATTAACTTCGTAAAAATTTTCAAGGCTTCAGTTTCACCAATTGAGGAAAATGTATTCAATGAAATCTTCACTTCATACCCAACACCTCCACATTCGATAATTAAATCGGTTGGGTTTTTTTCAATTAAGCGGCCATTCAGGTGTCCTATCATTCTTTATTTATTTTGTGCATCCACGACTGCAATCTTCACCATATTAACTATTTCTCGCACAGAAGAGCCCATTTGCATAACGTGTACTGATTTTTTCAATCCAACTAATACAGGTCCAATCGCATCACCTTCTGTCATTTGCTGAAGTAATTTATAAGCAATATTTCCTGACGAAAGATTCGGAAAAATTAATGTATTCACTTGTTTATTTGCAAGTTGTGAGAAAGAAAATTTTTCCATCATCAACTCATTGTTCAGTGCGAAATTGGCTTGAAGCTCTCCATCTACGACTAAAGAAGGATAATTTTCATGCAAGATATCTACAGCTTTTGCCATTTTTTCTGAATCTGGTCCTGGTGAAGAACCAAAATTCGAATAGCTCAACAATGCAATTTTAGGTGTGACTTTAAATTTGCGGATAGTTTTTGCCACATTCACAGTAATCTCGGCAATTTGTTCGGCCGTTGGATCCAAATTAATAGTAGTATCTGCCAAAAATAATGGTCCTCGTTTCGTATTCAAAATGTACATCCCTGCAATGGTCTTTACATCCTTCTGTAAACCAATTGTTTGAATTGCTGGACGAACTACATCTCTATAATTCCTTGTAATACCCGAAATCATTGCATCTGCGGCACCGGTTTCAACCATCATAGCACCAAAGTGATTTCTTTCACGCATAATTTGAATGGATTCAAACTCTGTAAATCCTTTACGTTTACGTTTCTCAAAAAATCCTTTGCCAAAAACAATCCTTCTTTCTTCCTCTTCCTCCGATTTAGGATCAATGATTTCAACATCAGGGAATTCAATATTGTATTCAGCAATTAGTTTCTCAATTTTTGATCGTTTACCCAATAAAATTGGGAATGCGACACCTTCTTCCCAAGCTGTTTGAGCTGCTTTTAGGATTTTAATATTATCTGCTTCAGCAAAAACAACCCTTTTCGGATTCATTTGAGCTTTTTCGGTAATGTTTCGAATTAACTTATTATCGAGACCTAAACGGTTCTTTAATTCCATTTCATAAACATCCCAATCAGCAATTGGATTTTTTGCAACACCCGACTCCATTGCCGCTTTTGCAACTGCTGGGGCAATATAATAAATCAAACGAGGATCAAGGGGTTTTGGAATAATTTGATCACGTCCGAAAGAAATATTTTTCTCTCCATATGCCTCAATTACCTCTTCAGGAATTGTTTCCTTCGCTAAAGATGCGAGTGCTTTTACAGCCGCCAACTTCATTTCTTCGTTGATCGTTGTTGCGCGAACATCCAAAGCACCTCTAAAAATATAAGGGAATCCAAGCACATTATTTACTTGGTTCGGATGATCTGATCTTCCAGTTGCCATGATTATATCCTTTCGGACTGACGTGGCGTCTTTATAAGTAATTTCAGGATCTGGATTCGCCAAGGCAAAAACAATTGGATCTTTGGCCATTGATGCCACCATCTCTTTTGAAACAATATCACCTTTTGATAAGCCGACAAAAACATCAGCCTTTTTCATTGCTTCAGCCAATGTAACATCTTTTTTGTGGGACGAATAAATGATTTTACTTTCATCTAAATCTTCACGTCCTTGCCAAATTAATCCTTTAGAATCGTACATCCAAATATTCTCAACTTGGGCACCAAGTGCTCTGTACAACTTTACACATGACATTGCTGCAGCGCCGGCTCCAGAAACAACAATCTTTACCTTATCTATTTTTTTACGCGCAAGTTCGAGTGCATTTATGAGCGCCGCAGAAGATATAATGGCTGTACCATGCTGATCATCGTGCATGATAGGAATATCTAACTCTTCTTTTAAACGTCGCTCAATTTCGAATGCTTCAGGTGCTTTGATATCTTCCAAGTTGATGCCGCCAAAAGTTGGTGCAATCGCCTTTACGGTTTGAATAAACAACTCTGGGTCACTTGCATCTACTTCAATGTCAAAAACATCTATATCAGCAAAAATTTTAAAAAGCAAGCCTTTTCCCTCCATTACTGGTTTGGAGGCTAAAGGACCAATATTTCCTAAACCTAATACTGCAGTTCCATTTGAAATTACTGCAACTAAGTTTGATTTACTTGTGTACTTATAAACATCCTCTGGGTTTTCGGCAATGCGTAAGCAAGGCTCAGCCACTCCAGGAGAGTATGCCAACGAAAGGTCACGTTGAGATGCATAAGGTTTAGTAGGTACAACCTCTATTTTTCCAGGTCTGCCTGATGAATGATAATCCAGTGCGTCTTGTTTGCGTATTTTAGCCATATACCTAGTTTGAAGCCGCTAAAGATACGAAAATGCTTTGAGTAAAATGAAATTTTAAGCTTTAGAACTTATGTAAAATAAAAAACCCGGCTCTAAAAGAACCGGGTTTCTCAATATATTCAATTACGAATTAACGGATAACAACATTTTGTGTTTGTGTCATTCCGCCAGTTGAAATGTTAACGATATAACTTCCTTTCGCCAATTCAGAAACTGGGAAAGAGATTGTTTGTTCACCTGACAAATTAGTATGGAATTGAGAAGCAACTGTTCGCCCTTGAAGGTCAACGATTGCAATTGCGTAATCAGCATTTTCAGCTTCAAAAGCGACATTCACAACATCATTTGCTGGGTTTGGATAAACATTGAACAACTTGATTGACATTTCATCAACACCAAGAACTCCAGCTTTGATTAAACCACCTGCTACACTTGTAAATGAACCACCTGAAAGTAGAACCGTATTGTTTGCATCTTTAACAGAGTAAGAACCATTTCCATATGAACAGCAAACACCATCACCGTAAGAATCATAAATTGTAAATCTGTAGCATTGATTTGCAATAAGTCCGTTAACGTTAACAGTAGTTTGAATTGTAGTTCCAGATGCACTTAAGTTAGACCATGGACCACCAGAAGCGATAACTGTACCAGACGAAGAAGTTAATTCCCATGTTGTTTCACTACCATATTGGTCAGTAGTAATATCAACTTTGATCATGTTTGTAGCGGCCAATGCAGGGCTATTGTTCACTGTAATTGATTGATTTAAAGTGCCGTTTCCAGCATTTGCATCACCAGCAGTTGTAACTGTAACATTCAAAGTACCACCAGCAAAACCAGAGATAGTAGAACATGTTACTTGAGCAGTACCATAAGTTACTAAGTTACCAGTATATGTACCAGTAGAAACTGTTGTACCACCAACTTGTATAGTAACAGTTGCACTTGTCATATTGCCAGTCCCATTGTTTTGAATTGTAACCTTTGGAGTGTAATCTCCAGGGCAAATTTCAGTAACTCCATCAAAAGATAAAGCAGCAGCATCAGAAGGAGCAGAAGCAGGAGGAGGACAAGCGCCAACAGTTGCGTAATACTGAGGACCATTTAACTGACCGACTTCAGTGACAATTCTATTTGGGCAAATTTTATAAAGTGTAGGGAAATAATTGATATTATAACCGTTATTGATTTGATTTGCTGTTGCTGTTATGGGATTTGCCATTGGGAATGGAATTTGACCCAAAGTTGCATTTGGCTCGATCCAATTTCCGATTGTTCCAGCTCCATCCAACATCGTTGCATCAGCAGTTGCTCCATCACCATCTAACCAGATTACCATAACGTCATCAGTTGTTGTAGCACTTACTCCTAATTGTCCAGCTGGACCATGATTAATATAAAGATCATCTAAAGCACCTGTTAAATGGTGACTCCAACATGGTCCACACCAAGTTGCAGATACATCTAAAATTACAGTGTAACCTGCATCTAGATAATCATATAAGTTATACGTTCCGTTATTGCTCATTCCAGCTGTTGAAAGCCAAGATTGATAAGCAGTTACGGTGAAATCGGGTGCAATGCTACCATCAGCCAACTGTGCATTCGAAGAGAATGAAGTGGATGCTAGAATCAAAGCTGAGAATACTAGTTTTTTCATACGTTTAGATTTTAAAAAAATTAATTAAGGTAAATGTAAAGTAATCAAATTAAAAAAAAATAAGAAATTGATAAAATTATTGGAATCCTAAACAAAAGGATTTGGGATTTGGGATTAAAAAATCCCTGGGAGTTTTGCAACTGCCGCAGGGATTCATCACTATTTGTATAACTAGTAACTTATAAAAGTGTTGTTGGACAAACGTATTCAGTTTTTGGGACATCCGTTTTTGCGATTTCAACAAATCCACCTTCTACATCAACAAAATCTGACCAACCGCGTGATTTCAAAATTGAAGCTGCAACCATACTGCGGTAGCCACCAGCACAATGAAGAATAAACATCTTATCTTTAGGGAACATCGCCAAATGATCGTTTATTTCATTTAAGGGAACATTAATAGCATCTATTAAATGTTCAGAATCAAATTCACTTTTCTTTCTAACATCTATCACCACTGGATTATTTGTGTTTAAATCTTCAAACTGTAATGCATTTATTCGACTTATTTGATCAATTTCTTTGTTTGCATTTTTCCAGCTTTCAAATCCTCCTTCTAAAAATCCTATTGCATAATCGTATCCAACACGCGCCAATCGAATTATGACTTCTTCCTCTTTCTCTAGATCGGCAACAATTAGAATCTCTTGCTTAATGTCTTTAATCATTTCACCTACCCACATAGCAAAACTTCCATTCAAGCCAATATTTATACTGTTTGGTACAAATCCTTTGGCAAATACCTCTGGACTTCTAGTATCTAGAATTAATGCTTCAGTTTCGTTCGCCACTAATTCAAATTCAACTGGATTCAATGCTTTCTTCCCTCTTGTCATAACCGTATCAAGACTTTCATATCCCTGAATATTCATCAATACATTTTTTGGGAAGTATGCCGGTGGGTTTGTCAAGCCAGTCAATAATTCTTTAATGAATTCTTCTTTTGACATATCAGGACGTAAAGCATAATTCGTTTTTTTCTGATTCCCTAAGCTATCCGTTGTTTCCTTACTCATCTTCTTACCGCAAGCGCTGCCGGCACCATGATTAGGGTATACAATCAAGTCATCACTTAATGGCATTATTTTATTTCTTAATGAATCAAATAAATGCGCTGCTAATTTATCCTGTGTTAAATCCGCTATTACATGTTGTGCTAAGTCTGGTCTTCCAACATCACCTATAAACAGCGTGTCTCCTGTAATTATACCATGTTCCTTTCCATTTTCATCAATCAACAAAAAACAAGTGCTTTCCATTGTATGTCCGGGCGTATGCAAAACTTTAATAGTGTAATTTCCTACTTTAAATTCTTGAGTATCTTCAGCAACTAGCGCTTCAAATTCTGGTTTGGCAGTGGGGCCATAAACAATCTGAGCACCCGTTTTCTTGGCTAGATCAAGGTGACCACTTACGAAATCTGCATGAAAGTGTGTTTCAAAGACGTATTTAATTTTTGCATGATCCTTTGTTGCTCTATCAATGTATGGTTGAACTTCTCTTAGCGGATCAAAAATGGCTGCTTCACCATTGTTTTCTAAATAATAAGCTGCGTGCGCTATGCATCCTGTGTAAATTTGTTCGATTTTCATATCCTAACTGTTGAATTGTTACACAACAAAAATAGAATACTGGTGCATAATAAAATGTAACAAACATTACACGAAAAGATGATTTAAGTCAGGTTTTCAAAATCGCGGGTCTAAAAAAGTCGCTCTTCGGAACTTAAAATTTATTTTCCTTTTTTCAAACTATCTTTTACAAAGATCTCAATTGCACCCGTCATGGAAGGAGCATTAGGCATTGGAGCGTGTACATCTAGCCTTAAATTATTTTTAATTACTGCGTTTGCAGTTGTTGGTCCAAAGGCAGCAATAAGCGTATCATTTTGCTTAAAAAGTGGGAAATTTTTCAAAAGCGATTCTATTCCTCCCGGACTAAAAAACACGAGCATATCATAATACACATCTTCCAAGTCAGACAAATCGGAGGCAACCGTTTTATACAAAACTGCTTTAGAAAAATTGACATTATTTTGTTCTAGAGTTTGCGGAATTTTGTCATTCAAGATATCCGTGCATGGAAGCAAGAACTTTTCGCTCTTGTGCTTTTTCATCAAATCAACTAATTCTTCAATTGTTTGTTTACCAAAGAAAATTTTACGCTTTCTGTAAGTAACATATTTTTGAAGATAGTAAGCTACCGCTTCAGAAATACAGAAGTATTTCATTGTGTCAGGAACTTCAAATCGAACTTCTTCGGAAATTCTAAAAAAGTGGTCTACCGCAATTTTAGAGGTAAGTATAATAGCCGTATGGTCTGGAATATTTACTTTTTGTTGACGAAATTCCTGCGCATCAATTCCTTCCACATGAATAAATGGCCGGAAGTCAATCTTCAGCTTATACTTTTCCGCCAAATCAAAGTATGGCGACTTGTCTCCTTCAGGTTTTGGTTGAGAAACCAAAATTGTTTTGATAGCCAAATTTCAAGTGATTAAAAACAACATTCAAATCAATTCAAAAAATTCATCTTTATATAGTTGAATGCAACAAATAGAGGTAGAATTTCAAGGGTGCAAAAATATAAAATAATATAATACCATGACACACCTTCTGTCAAAACCAAATAAGAATTTTTTATAAGTCGAGCAAAAGCGAATAAAAATAACAAAACAGTAAATAAAATCATCAACTCAAAACTCCATTGCGGATTCAAGATCCAGATTAAGGCGATTAAGTTATATAGCAAGCCATTCAATTGAAGTCCAATTAAGGTGTTCCCTGAAAAAGAAACAATCGGAAAATTTGTTCCACTAATTAGCAGAAACAAATACATAGGAATCAATTGAATAACAAACAGCGCAACGGGTATTAGAGCAGATAGCCATAAATTAGTCCCAGATGAAAACAGTCCTGTCGATTCAAAAAGCAACATATTACACACGAACGACACTAAAAAATAATTCAAAATAAGCCCGATTGATGAAAAAGAAGAAAGCCTCATTGTCTCTTTCAAGCGCTGGTCTAAATTAGTTGAATTTAGAAAGAGCGCTCCGATACTCAAGATTGCTTTATTGTTACTTGTTCTAATAAAAGCCAATAATAAAAAGGAGCAAAACAGTAATATTCCAAGGTAAAAATGGTTACCATTCTCTTTGGCACTCAAGCTTGCAGGGATCTCTCCTGAGCTAGAATCTAAAAAGTTAAAGAACAATAAGTCAATAGCCATGTTTATAAAAATGTAGAACAAAAGTAAGAAGGACTATGCACTTAAATGTGTTCTACTGAAAAATATTTAACTTTGTCCACCAAATAAACAATATGAAAACAGATTTATATGTACATCCAGACTATTACAATCTTGATGATTTACTGACAGATGAGCATAAACTTGTGCGTGATACTGCTAGAGCATGGGTAAAAAAGGAAGTTTCTCCAATAATTGACGAGCACTACGAAAAGGCAACCTTTCCAATGCATTTACTGAGAGGATTGGGGGAGATTGGTGCATTTGGACCATATATACCTGAAGAATATGGTGGTTCTGGTCTAGATCAAATTTCGTATGGCTTAATCATGCAAGAATTAGAGCGTTGTGATTCAGGATTGCGTTCAACAGCTTCTGTACAATCATCATTAGTGATGTATCCAATTTGGAAATACGGGTCAGAGGAACAAAAACAAAAATATTTACCAAAACTTGCTACTGGTGAGATGATGGGTTGTTTTGGTTTGACAGAACCTGACCATGGATCAAATCCATCTGGAATGACAACAAATTTCAAAGATGCTGGTGACGGTGAAAATGTCATTTTAAATGGTGCAAAAATGTGGATATCCAACGCGCCATTTGCTGACATTGCAGTGGTTTGGGCCAAGGATGAAACAGGAAGAATATATGGAATCGTTGTTGAAAGAGGGATGGAAGGCTTTTCCACACCTGAAATGCATGGAAAATTATCACTCCGTGCATCTTCAACTGGTGAATTAATCTTTGTTAATGTAAAAGTTCCTAAATCACATATTTTACCAGGACGAAGTGGATTGGGCGCACCATTAAGTTGTTTAGATTCGGCTCGATTTGGAATTGCTTGGGGTGCTTTGGGTGCAGCAATGGATTGTTATGATCAAGCACTTAGATATTGTAAAGAAAGAACACAGTTTGGTGTTCCAATAGGTGCTTTTCAATTACAACAGAAGAAATTAGCTGAAATGATTACTGAAATCACCAAGGCTCAATTACTTACTTTCCGAGTTGGACAATTGAGAAACGAAGGCAAGGCTACATCTGGTCAAATTTCAATGGCAAAACGCAATAACTGTGAAATTGCCCTGAACATAGCAAGAGAAGCTCGTCAAATACATGGTGGAATGGGTATTACAAGTGAATATTCAATGATGAGACACATGGCGAATTTAGAGTCTGTTGTGACATATGAAGGTACTCATGACATTCATTTGCTAATTACAGGGATGGATGTGACAGGAATTCCAGCTTTTACACGTGAAATGCCGGATTGAAAATAATTATAATAAATGCTATAAAAAAGCCATCTGATAAATCCAGATGGCTTTTTTATGCGCACAAGTTATATATTTGCTAAAACACATGGCTTGAGAATACTTATTACTTTTCTTTTTTTAATTACTTGCACTTTTAATTTTGGGCAAAAAAGGTTGTGGCAAGAACTAGACTCTCTAAAAAAAACGATACGGCAAAGTACCTATTATGATTCAACAGTTGTTTTTAAAAATGGTCAGCGCGCCATTCAAATTGCTAAAAGGCTCCAAAAGCCATCTGAAGAAGCCACTATTTATCAGTATTACGGCAATTTCCACTTCTTTTCATACAATATTCAAAAATCAAAACATTATTACGAAAAATCGATTGAAACCGCAAAAACAGTTGACGATAAAAAACTTATTAATTCAACAAAAATTAGGTTAACTTTTATTCAGCTCGAAAGCGATTTACTAGGCGCAGAACGCTCTTTTCAAGAGTTATTAAAAGAAGCCCTAACAAATGATTTCATAGAAAACAGCGTTGAAATTTACAATGGACTTGGTAATCTTTATGATACTCGACAGATGAAAGATGAGGCGATGAAGTATTACCTCAAAGGATTAAAACTTGCCGATAAAGAAAACAAAGGCTATCTCCAAGCTATGATGCTCAATAACATCGGACTATTAAAGTTTAATAATGGCCAAATTCAAGAAGCAGAAAAAGATTTCAAAGAGGCATTAAAGAATATTGAAGGATTAAATGAAGATAGATTAGGATTGAATTTAAACAACAATTTGGGGCTTGTTAACAAAGCACTTAAGGACTATAAGCAATCAATTAAATACTATCACAACACTGTTGTTAATGCTAAAAAACTCGGTTTTCCGCTCGGAAGAGGCGTCGCCTTTTTAAATTTAAGTGATTCCTATTTCAGCAACAAAAATTATCCAGAAGCTCAAATTTATTTGGATTCAGCTGCACAAATTTTAAAAACTTTTGAGCAGTGGGATTATTATGGCATGTCACACCTCATTCAAGCGAACATTTATATAGACTTGAATAAACTTGATATAGCTAAAGGGCAAATTGATTCTCTTTTCATTTTACATAAGAAATTCCCTAACTCTACAAATTGTATGAATGGTCATGAAATCCTATCAAACATTTATGAGAAAGAAGGCAATTACAAACTCGCCTTTTTCCATGCTGATCGATTTCACACAATGAATGATAGTATTTCGGAAATCGCCAATAAAGATAATTTAGCACAACTTCAAGTTATCTATGGAAAGGAGAAAATTGAAAGTGAGTTAGAAAATGAAAAAAACAAAAACTCCTTACTTTCAAAAGACAATGAGTTAAAACAAACGCGCATCCAGGGAATAATAGTGATATCGATTTCCACTCTCATCATTGGATTTGGTCTTTTTTATATCCGTCATGTGCGCATTACACGTAAAAATCAACAATTATTTACTCAAAAATTGATTGAAAATATTGATAACGAACGATCACGGATTTCACGCGATTTACATGACGATATTGGTCAATCCTTATCTGTAATTAAATCTAAAATAAATCTATTTAACACGGGGAAAATCGATGGAATAGGCGGAATGGAAAAAGATGTTGGTGAAGTAATTGAACATACACGAAGTATTTCGCATTTGCTTCACCCTTCCTTTGTAGCTAAGTTAGGTCTTGAACGATCAATGGTCTCCCTTTTAGAAAAGACTGAAAACAACACTGGAATTGTCACCAGCATTTCAATAAAAAATGCCGTAGAAACACTTGATCTTAATACAAAAACGCAACTTTATAGAATCGTACAAGAATGTATTAACAATACAATTAAACATTCAAAAGCCACCGCTTTAAAGGTTTCATTGAGTAATGTTGATGGAGAATTTATGTTAAAATACCGCGATAATGGAATTGGTTTTAAGCATGAAAAATCCATATCAGAAGGAATTGGTATGTTAACGATTCGCGAAAGAGCTGTAAATGTTGGTGGTAAAATAATACTGCCTTCGAGCGATAAAGGATTTGTGTTAATTTTAACCATCTAATACGTAACAAACGAAAAATATGATTGCTTTCATAGCAGATGATCATCCAATTTTTAGAAGTGGGTTGAAATTTCTTTTAGAAACTTCATTTACGGATATTCAAATTGTTGAATTTGATAACGGCGTCTCATTGCTTTCTCATTTAAATAATCATACTCCAGATATCATTATAGTTGATATTGACATGCCTGAGAAAAATGGATTAGAAGTCTGTGCAGAAATTACGCAAACAAATAAAGATGCTTTGGTCATTGTTTTAACAATGTATAATGACATAGAAATGTTAAAGCTTGCATTTTTTAATGGAGCCCAAGGCTACCTTGTAAAAGATAATACTTCCGAAGAATTGGTTGATTGCATCAACTATGTTTTGGCAGGTAGAACCTATATTGCTAAGAGTATACGAGATCAAGAGCAAATTTTCGATGAACAAGATGCTGGAAAACTACAAGTAGCGGAATTATTAAATTCGCTTACACGAACAGAATTTAAAACACTGCAGCTTGTCAGTCAAAAGTTTTCCAGTAAAGTCATTGCTGATTTACTTTTTGTCTCTGTTAAATCGGTTGAAAATTATCGCTCTAGAATTTGTAAAAAACTCAATCTAGATGCAAGAAACAATAGCCTTTTATTGTGGGTTTTAGACAATAAAAAAATTATAGACGGTATAAAATGATGAAACCTAAGCTTCTGTTTGTTTTTAGTTTAATTGTTGCGCATATAAACTCTGCATATGGCCAATCAATAAAGCCTATGGGATTTAGTGTGAATACTGAATTTACAGAATCTCATCCACTCATGACTGCTGATGGAAAAATACTTTATTTTACATCAAATCGTCCACTTCTTCCAGCTGAGCAAAAACGAAATCAAGCTTCACGATCAAATATTTATCGCACCTTATTTAATGAGGACAGTCAAACATGGGAAGAATCGACTCCAATGTCAACATTAATTAATGACCCAGAAAGTAATAATACGGCATTTGCACTTTCAAATGATGGACAATTAATGCTGTTTTACCGCAAAGAATCAAACGGAAAAGGGTTTGTTTATGCCACAAAATTGAATGGAAATTCATGGGGAGAGCCAACATTAATAACCGAATTCGGAATAATTGAACTTTCACTTTCTGGAAGTATATCGTCCGATAATAGAACTTTCTTTTTTATTGGAAAATCGGAAATCCCAGATGATGGTACCGACATATGGAGGGGTAAAATTTCTGAAAATGGAAGTGTTTATGATATTTCACGTATAAAAGATTCTATTAATTCCGAAAAGGAAGAAACTTTTATATTTATTCATCCAGACGGACAAACTATTTATTTTAGTTCGAATCGAAATTCTTCGTCAGGAACATTTGATATTTATTATTCTCAATTAAAGGGCGATAAATGGGAAAATCCAACTATACTCGATGCTCCTTTAAATTCAAGTTATTCTGAACTTGGTTTTACGATGGATGCGAGTGGGAGAAAAGCCATATTTTCATCCAATCGAACAAATAGCCAATTTGACCTTTATTCTGCTCAAATTGATGAGAAAAATAGTATCCCGCATAGCCTTACCTTGTTGAATGGTATTGTAAAAGATGCAGAAAATGGTTCTCCAATAGGAGCCGTATTTAATGTTTCTTCACTTGAGAATCAGTCAAGTTATGGAATATTCTCTTCAAATTCTGCCTCTGGAGCATTTTTAATTTCCTTACCAAGCAAAGGAAAAAAATATGCCTTGAATATTCTTGCGGACAACTACCTTCTCTTTTCTGAGAATATCTCTAGCGCAGCAGCCTTTAATAACTCAGAGAAGATAATCTCTTTACAAGAAATAAAAATTGGCAATAGCGCTTCTTTGAAGAATATTCTATTTTCAGAAAAGAATTCCAAAATTTTGCCAGAGTCTGCCATTGAAATTAATCAGTTCTATCAATTTATGCTTAAAAACCCAACGATAAAAATTGAATTATCCGTCTTTACACACGTTTCAAACTCAACTAATTTGGACAAGAATTTATCAATGAAACGTTCAGAAGAACTAAAAAATCAATTGGTTCGACTTGGAATTGATAAGAAACGAATCAAGCTCTACAAAATTCCTAAATATGCAAAAATTGCTGGTATTGAAGAGATCTACTATACAATTGTTAAAATTTAAAAAATAATCTCGATAACTCCTTTTTATTTAACAATTGCCCCTTGGAAACACATAATAAACAGGTACTTAATCATAAATTGAGGGGCTAGCCCCTCAAAATGTCAATTTCAGATAGTCTAATTTTGCGTCAATTATTAATTTAATTAGACCATGACACTACTTAGACTCAAGACACTAGCTATTGCACTATGCATCACAGGCTTGTCTTATTCTCAAACGACCAATGCTTTTAGAATTAATTATGATGTAGCATTGTTCGATATTCCGATTCAATCAAGTGAGGCTTTGACTCCCGGAAACTATGTTTTTTCAGGCTTCCATGCCAATTTTTTACCAATTGTATCCTCTTTGACCGAGATCAACTCAACAGGGACAGTAGTTTGGGCAAAACGCTATTCTGGAGGTATATCATACATGTTTGGTGATTATAAAAAAGACAACAGTCTAAATAGATATTATGTATGCGGCGGCAGCGGATCTGGACCTGCTTTTCTTATGTTTGTTGATGCAACTGGCAACTTTATTTCTGGTCGAAATTTTTCAATCTCACAAGCTGATGGTGCCTTTTTTAATCGTGTAATAAAAACCGCTGATGGAGGATACGTTTGTGTTGGATATGTTACTGGATACGACCCAGATGGCGCCGGAGCAGAAGTTGATTTCAATTCTGTTACTAATAATAATGCAAGTTGCTCTGAACCAGATACTGAAACAATTGAATCTCCATTGATTGTAAAATTCGACGCTGCAGGAAATCATCTTTGGCATCATGTAGCTCGCTATTATGTTACTTCAGTTATTCCTGCTAATAGAATTTACAATGATGCAAGTTTTGTAGATGTTGTTGAAGTTAGTGATGGATATTTGGCTGTTGGAAATTATGACGTCAACAACGTATATTCTACCTTCGACGGAGAATGTGATGACACTACACCAACAGATGCCGTTTTCTTTAAAACCAATACAGCCGGTGCAATCACTTATCATAGACAGATTGATAACCCAAGCAATTCAACCGGTCAATCAAGTAAATCATTAATATCCGCATCACTTACAGCTGCTGGACTTCCACTAATTTCCGGGACCGATGGAAGCGGAAGACCTGGAATATTAATGCGATTACCTGGTTCAGGTGCTTGGGCATCACCAACATGGATAAGAAAATATGGGGCGGGCAACTTCTTTGGGACTTATTATCCATTTATACCAAGTCGTTTCTTTGAGACAAGTGATGGAAACTATGGTGCATGGTTAAATTACATTCCTTTAACAAGCTTCACGAACGTCTTAATGAAAGTGAATTCTGCAACAAGTGGCGTAACTTGGGCGAAGCAACACTCATTTAATTTTGCTTCTATCCTACCCCATGGTCAACAAGTTTCAGATGGTGGATATATTGGCGTTTCATATACCTTAGCTGGAACAGGTCACGATATGCATTTTATTAAAACCGATACCAACGGTGATGCACCAGGGGCATGTGCAGCTGCTAATGTCACTGTTTCGAATGAAACTCCTGCTTATACATATGGCACTCCCATTTATCAAACATGGACTTCAAATACAGTAACAAATACGACAATCATTCCAACGGTAACAAACATAACTCCTGTAACAAGCGTTCAATGTTCTTTTATTCCATGTACACCGCCAACTGCGCCAGTTATTGGAACAATTACTCAACCAACTTGCTCTGTAAGTACAGGTAGTGTAGCTTTAAGTGGTTTACCGTCAAGTGGAACTTGGACAGTAACAGCATCTCCAGGTGGTGCTACAATCACAGGAACAGGAACAACTGGTAACTTTACAGGTTTAGCTCCAAACACTTATACTTTTACAGTGACTTTGGCTGGATGTACTTCAGTAGCTTCAACATCTGCCATTATAACAGCAGCACCCGCAGTGCCTGCCACTCCAATTATTGGAACTATTACACAGACAACTTGTTCGACAGCGACTGGAAGTGTAGCTTTAAGTGGTCTTCCGGCTGGTTCATGGACGGTGACTGCTTCTCCAGGAGGTGCAACTCTTAATGGGTCAGGAACAACTGGAACTTTCTCAGGACTTGCACCAGGAACTTATACTTTTACGGTTGCTGTTGGGGCAGGATGCTCATCACTTGCGTCTACATCTGCTACAATCAATGCTCAACCTACCGTGCCAAGTGCTCCAATAGTAGGTACAATTACTCAACCCACTTGTTCTGTGTCAACAGGGAGTGTTGCATTTACTGGATTACCATCAAGCGGAACTTGGACATTAACTGCTACTCCTGGTGGAACAACAAGCACTGGGACAGGAACAACAGGTACTTTTGCTGGATTGACTGCTGGAACAGCATATACTTTCACCGTTACGAATGCGGGTGGTTGTACTTCAACAGCTTCTACGTCGGCAGCTTTAAATACCGCTCCGGTAGCTGCAACAGCTCCGGTAATTGGAACAATTACACAACCCACTTGTACCGTTTCAACTGGCTCCGTTGCTTTAAGTGGATTACCAGCAGGTTCTTGGACAGTTACAGCTTCTCCTGGAGGAACTACAACGACAGGCTCAGGAACAACTACCACTTTTAGTGGTTTAACTGCAGGAACGACTTATACTTTTACAGTAACGAATTCAAGTCCATGTACCTCAACAGCTTCAACAAGTGCAATTCTTAATGCTGCTCCTACGCCTGCAACTACTCCAGTAGTAGGTACAATTACACAACCAACATGTTCTGTGTCAACAGGAAGCGTTGCATTTACTGGCTTACCATCAAGCGGAACTTGGACATTAACTGCTACTCCTGGTGGAACAACAAGCACTGGGACAGGAACAACAGGTACTTTTGCTGGATTGACTGCTGGAACAGCATATACTTTCACCGTTACGAATGCGGGTGGTTGCACTTCAACAGCTTCTACGTCGGCAGCAATAAATACTGCTCCAGTAGCTGCAACAGCTCCGGTAGTTGGAACAATTACACAACCCACTTGTACAACACCTAATGGAACTGTAGATTTAACTGGGTTGCCTTCTTCAGGAACTTGGACTGTAACCGCAAATCCGGGTGCAATAACTCAAACTGGCATAGGTACGACAGTTACTTTCAACAGTTTGCCAGCAGGTAGCTCATACACCTTCACTGTAACAAATAATGTTGGTTGTACTTCAACAGCATCAACTTCTGCTATCATAAACACTGTGCCGGGAGCGCCGGGCGCACCTATTATAGGAACGATTACGCAACCAACATGCACAGTTGCTACAGGAAGTGTTGATTTGAGCGGCTTGCCTTCGACTGGAACTTGGACATTGACAACTACTCCAGGTGGGTCTTCTACTGGGACTGGAACAACAACTAGTGTTTCAAGTCTTGCCGCCGGAACTACCTATACTTTTATGGTTATGAATGATTTGGGATGTTCTTCGTCCTCGTCATTGAATGCAGTAATCATCGCTCAACCAATAACACCAATAGCACCAATTCTTGGATCAATAACTCAACCTACTTGCACAGTGGCAACAGGCGACGTTGCTATCAGTGGATTACCTTCTTCTGGAACATGGACTATTACAGCTTCTCCAGGAGGTTTAACACAAACGGGTACTGGAACAACAGGAACATTTAATGGTTTGGCAACAAACACTTATACTTTCACCGTTACCAATAGTGATGGTTGTGTTTCAAATACTTCAAGTACATCAGCTATTATTAATCCTCAACCCGCTACACCAACAGCGCCAATAGCAGGAACAGTTACTCAACCAACATGCCTTTCACCTACTGGAAGTGTTGATGTGAGTGGTTTACCTTCAACAACATGGACATTAACTTCCTCTCCAGGAGGCGTCACACAAACTGGTACTGGAACGACAGCAACCTTCAATGGTTTAGCGGCTGGAGGAACATATACAATAACAGTAACTAACAGTGCTGGTTGTTCTTCAAGCAATTCTACTTCAATTGTTGTTAATTCAGTTCCGGGCGCACCAACTCAGCCAACTGCAGGGACAGTAACACAACCAACTTGTGCCCTTCCAACTGGGACAATTGAAGTCGCTTCGCCTTTAGGTGCTAGCTATTCTTATAGCATCGATGGTACTAATTTCCAATCAGGAACCACATTTAGCGGATTAACTCCTGGAAACTATACAATCACCGTGTTAGATAACACATCAGGATGTTCAAGCGTTTCTACGTCTTCAATTACAATTGATCCAGTAGCTGGTACTCCAATTGTTACTTTAGTTACTTCAACATCTGTAACTTGTGTTGGCGATATTGATGGTGGACTCGAAATCAGTGTTTCTGGTGGAATAGCTCCTTATGCTTATGCATGGACACCAAACGTAGGAAGTGGAAACATACTTTCGAATATCGCAGCAGGTTCTTACAATGTAACTGTTACAGATGATGCTGGTTGCAGCACAACAGCAACATTTACTGTTGGTTCTCCAGCAGCAATCGCTGTTAATGGTGTTGAAACGAATGTAATATGTGGTGCTAGTGATGGCTCAATTGCAACAGCAGTAAGTGGTGGAACATCACCATATACTTATACTTGGACGCCAAATAATGAAACGACTTCTGGACTCACAGGTTTGGCAGCAGGAAACTATTCAGTAATTGTTACAGACGACAATGGTTGTAGTGCAAATGAAAGTTATACAATTTCAACCACTGGAAGTTTACCAGTAGTTATTGATCCTTCATATGCATTAATTAACGCAGGAGAATCGGTTCAATTGACTGTTACAGGAGGACAAGATTATACCTGGACTCCTCCGACTGGATTAAGCTGCTCGGATTGTCCGAATCCTATTGCTTCACCAACTACTTCAACTACATATTATGTAACAGCTACTGATCCAAATGGATGTACAGGTGGGGATACAATTTTAATAGAAATTAAGACAGCGTGTGGTGAGTTATTCGTGCCAACAGTATTTTCACCAAATGATAAAGATCTAATTGCAAACAATTCGCTTTGTGTATATGGAACTCCAGCATGTATTAGAGAATTATTATTCCAAGTATATGACCGTTGGGGAGAAGTTGTTTTTGAAACCACAGACATCACTAAATGTTGGAATGGAATGTATAAAGACAAATTGATGAACAGTGGGATTTATGTTTACCGCCTATATGTTGAATTAACAAACGGTGAAATTGTGGACACATCAGGTAATACAACATTAGTACGCTAATTATTAAAAGGGACAGATTATGAAAACAAGATATATCACAATTATCGCTTTGACACTTTTAATTAGCAAAGCATATGCTCAAGACGTACATTTCTCTCACATGGAAATGTCACCACTAACATTAAATCCAGCTTTAGCAGGGGCGAATTCTCCCATGCAAGGAATAATCAATTATCGCAATCAGTGGAACAGTGTCGCTGTCCCTTATACTACGATTGCCGCTTCTTTTGACGCCCGTTTTAATGATAATAAACGTCAGAAAAAAGGAATTATGGCTGGAGGAATTAGCTTCTTCAATGATCAAGCTGGAGACTTACGCATGAATACAACGAATGTAAATGTTAACCTTGCTTACCATTTGATTTTAGATCAAACAAGTACCCTTGGATTAGGAATTTACACTGGGTATTCACAGCGTTCAATTTCACCTGATGCTGGTAAATGGGGCAGTCAATATGATGGCACATCCTATAATGCGGCTTTAACTAGTGGTGAGACATTCAATAATCCTAGTTTTGGTTTTATTGACGCTGGTGCAGGAATTCTTTATAGTTACAAAAACGGAAGCGGTTATATGTCACAAAACAAACATCGTCAATTAAATTGGGGATTTGCAATGTATCATGTTAACCGCCCGAATTATTCTTACCTCGAAAATGGCAATGAAAAATTATATATGCGTATGTCTGGTTTCATCAATGCAAACATTGGTATAACTAACACTAGAGGATCAATTTTACCAGGGATCTACTACCAACGACAAAAAACAGCTCAAGAAATTTTCTATGGTGCCTACTACAAGTATCAATTGACTGAGGGATCGAAAATCACCTCATTCAGCAAACCAATGTCTATGTCTCTTGGATTATTTCACCGATTCAAAGATGCATTAGTTGGAAAATTCATGTTTGAATACGATATGTTTGCAGCAGGTTTTGCTTATGACATCAACTTGTCAAGCTTAACAGAAGTTTCGCGCTCACGGGGTGGATTCGAATTGTTTTTACGTTTCAACATGCCTGATTCACAAGGGATGTCTCGAACAAGGATATAAATGTCTTCTACTACTAGACTGTAATTTTCAAAGGGCAAAGGAGAAATCGTTTGCCCTTTTTATTTCAAAGTACTCATGACAAATGAACTTTGTACATTAGCGATATTTGGAATAGATGCCAATTTTTCTTTTAGGAATAGTTGATACTCATCCATGTCTTTCACTTCAATTGAAAGCAAATAATCATAATTTCCTGCAATGTGATAACAAGCTGACACAGCATTTAAATGAACAATTTCGTCTTCAAATCCCAGGAGCAATTCTAAATTATGTGCTTTAAGCGAAACTTGACAAAGTACATGTAAACCCTTTCCAATTTTCTTTTTATCTAAAACGGCTATGTAATTTTTAATAACACCTTGGCGTTCAAGCCGCTTGATTCGTTCAAACGTTGGCGTTACAGAAAGTCCGATTTCAGCAGCTATTTCCTTATTTCCCAATTTGGCATTTTCATGTAGCAGGGAAATTATTTTTCGGTCAATATCGTCTAATTGTATCTCCATAGAATCTTATTCTAAAATGGGTTCGAAATTGCATTCAATTCAGAACAAAATTAACAAATTCTACATAATTATAGATTTATTTTCTACATAACAACTTCATTTTAGTATTTTAAATAGGTTTACAGAACATTATAAGAAAAACAAATGGATTATTCTAAAATGCAACCAGAAAGCTTGATGATGAGTTACGGTTATAAGCCGTCACTTTCGGAAGGAGCAATTAAATGTCCCATCTTTCAAACATCCACTTTTGTGTTTAATACAGCTATGGAAGGAAAGCGCTTTTTTGAGTTAGCTTATGGCTTACGTGAGAAAGATGATGGGGAGGAATTGGGCTTGATTTATAGTCGCCTAAATAATCCAGATTTAGAAATTCTTGAAAACCGTTTATGTTTGTGGGATGGTGCAGAAGATTGTGCTGTTTTCGAAAGCGGAATGTCGGCCATTTCAACTGCTTTGATGGAATTTATGGTCCCTGGCGATTTGTTGTTGTATAGTCGTCCAGTTTATGGTGGAGTTGACCATTTTATCAATCACTTTTTGAAAAAAATGCAAATTGAAGCTGTTGGTTTTCATGCAACTGATACAAAAGAACAAATAATCGCACGTATTGATGCTACAGGCAAAGGCAATCGTTTAAGCATGATTCACATTGAAACACCTGCCAATCCAACGAATGCCTTGATTGATATTGAAATGTGTGCTGAAATAAAACAACATTATACGACACATGATAAACCAGTTATTTTATCCGTCGACAACACGTATATGGGTCCAATTTGGCAACATCCCTTGAAACATGGAGCTGATTTAGTTTTGTATTCAGCAACAAAATACATCGGTGGGCATTCAGATGTAATTGCTGGGGCATGTTTAGGGTCGAAAGAATTGATGGGACGCGTAAAAGGATTAAGAACCTTTCTTGGGAACATGGCTGGTCCTTGGACAGGTTGGTTACTATTACGAAGTTTGGAAACTTTAAAAGTTCGTATGGATCAGCAAGCGACCAATGCGAAATTCGTTGCGGAGTACTTGAGAAGCCACCCAAAAGTAGAAAAGGTTTATTACCTAGGTTTCATCAATGACGTGGGAAATGAGCGAGAAAAAGAAATATTTAAACGTCAATATACTTCATCAGGAGCAATGATTGCTTTTGACATAAAGGGTGGCGAAGCGGAAGCTTTTAAATTCTTGGATTCGTTAAAATTAATCATATTGGCTGTTTCCTTAGGAGGAACAGAAAGTTTGGCTGAGCATCCACAAACAATGACGCATGCTGATGTTCCGCAAGAAGATAAACGTGTCATGCACATTTCAGAAAAATTGGTTCGTGTTTCTGTAGGCGTTGAGCATTACACCGATTTGATTGCAGATATTGAACAAGCATTAGAACAGATTTAATAACAATACCTCTACTACTCATCACTGAAAAATGATAAAGGTCTTGATTACTCAAGACCTTTTTTTGTTAAAGCGCTGCTCGAATATCTTTAATATTCAACTGCAAAGTTTCTTTGTTGTTCCATTTATTCGATTCCAAGGTAAAAACAAGGTCAAATGGCACACCTGCAGCTACGTCATCAATCTTTTCTCCAAGATTAAAGCCAATTCCATCAATAATTGCATCTGAATTGGGCTGTGTCATCGATAATTTTAAATGCACATCCTTCAACAAACGCACTTCGGTTGAATAGACATTCTTTGCGAGAAAAACAGGCTTCATATTTCCAGGACCATGTGGCTCAAATTGCTCCAAAATACGCTTCACCCTTGGTATCTTCATACGATTCTCACCATTGGTAAAAATCTCATTGAAATCAATTTCAATATCTACTTCCTGCTCAGGCGTTTCATCTTCAATGGTAATCGATTCACAGACCACCTTTTCAAAATGTTGTTGAAATTTCGCCACATTCTCTAATTCCATTGTCATCCCAGCAGCATGAGTATGTCCGCCAAACTGTTCCAATAAATGTTCACATTTTACCAAAGCGGCATGAATATCAAAATCATTTACTGTGCGAGCGGAACCCGTTGCTTTACCATTCGATTCGGTCAAAACAATCGTTGGACGATAATGCTTTTCAATTAAACGTGAAGCTACAATTCCGACAACTCCTTTGTGCCAATCATTTTTAAAAACAACTGTTGATTTTCGTCCTTCGAAATCGGTGTTTTGTTGAATCAATTCTAAAGCTTCAGCAGTAATTAATTGATCTAACTGTCGGCGTTCCTTATTGTCCTCATCTATTGCTGCTGCCAATCGTCTGATATCTGCTACATTATCAGAAATCATTAATTCTACCGCGTGTTTTCCTGAGCGTAAACGTCCAGCGGCATTTATTCGCGGTGCAATTGTAAAAACAACATCAGTTAAAGTCACTGGAAATTCTCGTTTAGCAATGCGTAATAATTCAATAAAAGCTGGACGAGGTTTTGCGTTTAACTGCATCATTCCATGGTAACACAAAACGCGATTTTCTCCAGTAACAGGAACAATGTCAGCACCAATACTTACCGCCAACAAGTCTAAGTGATTGAACAGTTGATTTTGATTCCAATCATTTTCCAAACATAGTCCTTGAAGCAATTTAAAACCAACTCCACAGCCAGATAGTTCTTTGTATGGATAGGCACAATCAGCTTGTTTTGGATCTAAGACAATACAATCTGGCACTATATTTCCGGGATTATGATGATCACAAATGATAAAATCGATTCCTTTCTCTTTCGCGTACTTAACGTGCTCAACTGAGCGAATACCGCAGTCCAAAGAAATAATCAGCTTAAAATCGTTCTCAGCGGCAAAATCAATCCCTTGCATACTCACTCCATAACCTTCTGAATAACGATCTGGAATGTAATAATCAAGATTCGGATGTTTGTCTATTAGAAAACTATACAAAAGTGCAACAGCTGTTGTTCCATCCACATCATAATCTCCAAAAAGTAAAATTTTCTCACCTTTTTCGATTGCCGAATTAATTCTATCAACTGCATTTTTTAGATCCTTCATCAAAAAAGGATTGTGTAGTTGGTCTAGTTTTGGTCTAAAAAAAGTTTCCGCTTCTTCGAACGAAGTGATTCCTCGTTGAATTAATAATTGTGCGACAATACGATCTACTTTTAATGTTGAACGGAATTCTTCAAGTGTTGTATTCTCCACCGGCGTTTTGACAAGCCATCTTTTTTGCATACTTTTCTGTTTTCTTATTTAAGTTAGGAAAAATTGACAGTTAAATGCAAGAAAAAAATAAAAAATCAGTAATAATTAGAATTAACTATGAAATTTTTTCCAACACTTTTTTTTCTGAACATCACCCTTATATCTTTTGGACAAGTTTCATACGATTTCGCTCAGCCGCTTCCACCAGAAGTAATGAATGTTCAACATGTAGATAAACCGTATCGTACAATTTATACGAATGAGAATAATCAATTCGAATTTTCTGAAGCGGGTATTTTTACCTTAACCACCGTTGTTCATTCGATTTCCCGTGAAACACTTCGTGAATCTTCGCAATACAGAGTGCGCAACGGATATATTTTCGGTGTTCATGAAAATGATTCTATTCCTTGTGTTGAGGAAAACGATCGTTTTTACTTTGGAATCCGTCAGCGCGACACCTTAATTGGAATCAATTCAAAAAACATTCTTCGCAAAATCGACGCAACAAATTACCTCTTAAATTTTAATGAAAATGGCACATATACGCCTTGTTTAATAACTTTTAACGGTAAATCTTTGATAATTCGTTACTTCAATTATGACGACAAGTCCAAACCATTTGAAAAATTCAAATCGAAAACAGTCAAGGAATCAGAAGGAATAGAATATGTCACACTTAATCCCACCTTGAAAGAATGGGAAAAGATGAGTCAAAAGGATTTTTTGGGTGATGCGGTTATTTATACACGTTAAGTATCGAATTATCTACCGTCGCCATCCAATAAATTTCCTAAACCACCTAAAATACTCCCTTCTTCTTTACGTGCACCTGTTCCATATGATAAAATACGTGAAGCCAATCGTGAAATCGGCAAAGTTTGTAACCACACTTCTCCTGGACCTTTCAATGTTGCGAAAAACAATCCTTCGCCACCAAAAATAGTATTCTTAATTCCACCTACGAATTGAATATCGTAATCAATGGTTTGAGTGTATGCAACAATACAACCTGTATCTACTCGTAATACTTCTCCTGGCTTTAAGGTGCGTTTCATAATGTGTCCACCAGCGTGACAGAAAGCCATTCCATCGCCTTCCAGTTTTTGCATAATGAAACCTTCACCACCAAATAGTCCAGTTCCCAATTTTCGTTGAAATTCAATTCCGATTGATACACCCTTTGCTGCACACAAAAACGAATCTTTTTGACAAATCAATTTACCGTTGTATTCACTTAAGTCGATAGGAATAATTTTACCTGGATAAGGTGAAGCAAATGCAACGCGTGCTTTACCAGAGCCTTGATGAGTAAAGGCCGTCATGAACAAACTTTCTCCTGTGAGCAATCGTTTACCCGCACCCCACAATTTACCCATAAAACCCCCTGAATTGGATTGTTCGCTTCCATCTCCAAAAATCGTTTCCATTTGAATTCCATCATCCATGTACATGAATGATCCTGATTCCGCAATAGCCGTTTCTTGGTAATCTAATTCAATTTCTATCATTTGCATTTCTTCGCCATGGATGAAATAATCGATTTCGTGATTTGTTTTCATTTTGTGTTTTTTGATTTTTTAAAAGTAACAATGTGCCGAAATAAGACAATACGTATGCACTATATTTAACAATAATTAATTATCGCATGGTTGATGCTTGGAACAATTTCAACTCATCCCAAGTCACAGCATTTCCCAATTGTTCTTTCAATGGTGTTAATGATACCCCTTGGTAATTATCAAACATATCAGCTAAAGAATTGATACGTTCTTGTTCCATCACATCTTCTAATTCTATTTTTTCTGCTTTAATGAGATGTACAAAATGCCCATTTATTGTTTGTTGCGATAACTGTCGTATGGCAGCAATATCCTCAACAGATTTTCCTTCGTGCAACAATTCAAGCGTTATATCATGCGTATGTTTCTTTTCTTTTTTCTCTTTAACCGCTTTTTTCGCCTTTAAAATTGGCAAGAAATCTTCCGAGTCATCAGCTAAATCTAACAAGGATGGATTTTGACGCATTTCTTGCTGAATCGATGCAATTTTAGCAATCTTATAATTCTTCAACTCTTCATTGTACAACAACTCTTTGGTTATTTCTCTGCCAGACAAAAGCGCCTCCATTAATAAACGGGCCTTTTTCAATTTAAGAATTGTTTCTGTCAATAAATCATCTAATTCTCCCAGTTCTTCAGCATATTGTTTTGTTTTGCGCACACGACTTAATTCACCCATCATTTTAAGATTTGATGTTAAGACTAAATCCAAGGTTTTATAGAAATAATTATACGCTGCTTGAACACGTTCATGAATGAATTCCAAGTCCGTTTGACCACTTCCGAAAATATTGGTTAATTGATTGCGGAACTTTTTTGCCGGTTCCATAGTTGCTTGAATCGCCTGAGTTTGGTGTGCTATCCACGTTTTATTCTTTCCTTTCTCACTTTTTACACCGGCCATTTTATAACCAGCTTCATGTGTATTCCATTTTGAATTTAATTCATACCAATCAAAAGCGGCAGTTAAAGAGTCCAATAAGTACTTTTTCGTTCCATATTCCAAATGAGTTAACAACACATTTTCACTTGCTTTATTTTCAGCATACGCCACAACATTATGGTCATTTGACAAACCGTTCATACGCATTGGTTTCAAAAGTACTAATCCATCAAGCGAACGCAAACGGGACAAGGCAACATAAGCTTGACCAGGAGCAAAAACATCCGACACGTCCAAAACGGCTTTATCGAATGTTAATCCTTGACTTTTATGAACGGTTATTGCCCAAGCAAATTTCAAGGGATAATGTACAAAAGTTCCCATCACTTCTTCCTTAATTTCACCCGTTGTAGCATTTAAGGAATATTTAATGTTGTTCCACTCGTATTTTTCAACTACTATTTTCTTCTTTTCCTCCGGGAAATAAACGGTTATTTCATCCGGACCCAAATAGTCAATTCGACCCATTTTTCCGTTGTAGAAATTTTTATCGAATGAAATATCATTTTTGATAAACATCACTTGCGCTCCCACCTTTAATTCCATTTTTGGATCGTTTGGGTATAAATGCTGTGGAAATTCACCGTTAATTTCTGCTTGGTAAAAAAGTGATTTAGCATTCAATGATTTTAAGGCCTTCGCATTAATTTCGTCTGCCTTCGCATTATGAGTTGTTAGGGTGATATAACCTTCTTCTTTTATTGAATCAAAGTCAGGTTTTACAAACTTATTTAAAACCAACACATCTTCTTCAGAAATCCGATTATCGCGTAGATTATTCAAAACCTGAATAAAATCAACATCCTGCTGACGATAAATAGTCGATAATTCGATATACAGCGGTTTTTGCTCTTGAACAACCTTCGCATTAAAGAAGAACATTCCTTGGTAGTAGTTGCGCAAAATTGACCATTCTTCGTTTTTTACGACTGGAGGTAATTGTAATAGATCACCAATGTACAATACTTGAACTCCACCGAAAGGCTGATTTTCTCTTCGCACATTCCGAAGTGTCCAATCCATAGCATCTAACAAATCGGCACGCAGCATACTAACCTCATCAATAATTAACAATTCCAAATTACGCATCATGTTTTGACGTTGTTTATTCATCGTAAAATGACGCATTAAACTATCCTTCGTTTCAAGTTTAATGGCATTCGAAAACTGCGGTGCTACGCCAAATTCTGGAACAAAACCACCAAACGGCAATTGAAAAAATGAATGAATAGTTACACCACCAGCGTTTAAGGCTGCAATTCCTGTTGGAGCAACAATCACGGCATTCTTATATGTGGAAGAAATTATTTTTTTTAATAAAGTTGTTTTTCCCGTTCCAGCTTTTCCTGTTAAAAAAATTGATTGGTTCGTTTGGTTGATAAAGCGTTCGGTGAATGCTGCTGGATCGTTTATTTCTGTTGACATATATTGAAGATAATAATAATAAATTAAAAATGAACCACGGAGACACAAAGTTCACAGAGGAAAATTGGAAAACACACGCAAAGATTTCATTTAAAATTTATTGGTGATTTCTCCCATTTTTCTTTATGAACTGAGATTGCAGATCCAATAATTTCGTATGACAAATCATACATTTCAGCTTTTGTGTAGTGCATTTTTTAAGATTAGCTACTTAAATTTAAGGTAAATTTTCTTAAATACAAAATCTTCAACTCTCATCTTCTCAGTGGTAAATCTTAGAATTTCAGCTTTCTCCTTATATTCTGGTTCTCAGTGGTAAATTTGCAATGTGCATTCTGTCCTATGTGTTAAAACAAAAAAAGTCGGGAAGCAAGCCCCCGACAATTTCTTATAAAAATGAATTATAGCTTACAATTCAAACTTGATCCCTTGCGCTAATGGTAAGCTATCAGAATAGTTGATTGTGTTTGTTTGGCGACGCATATATACTTTCCAAGCATCAGATCCAGACTCACGTCCGCCACCTGTTTCTTTTTCACCACCGAAAGCACCACCAATTTCAGCACCAGAAGTGCCGATATTAACATTTGCAATTCCGCAATCTGAACCTTGCTGAGATAAAAACGCTTCCGCTTCTTTCAGGCTGTTTGTCATTATTGCTGATGATAATCCCTGTGGGACACCATTTTGGATTTTGATAGCATTTTCAACACCGCCAGAATACTTCATAATGTAAAGAATTGGCGCAAATGTTTCATGTTGAACAATTGTAAAATGATTCTGAGCTTCAACAATTGCTGGTTTTACATAACAACCCGATTCGTAACCATCACCTTCAATTACACCACCTTCAACAAGGATTTTTCCTCCTTCAGCAACTGCCTTTTCTAAAGCGACTAAATAAGCATTTACTGCATCCGTATCGATTAGTGGTCCAACATGGAAATTCTGATCCAATGGATTTCCAATCTTCAATTGCTTGTATGCACTTGTAAGCGCATCTTTTACCTTATCATAAATATCTTCATGTACAATCAAACGACGAGTTGAAGTGCAGCGTTGTCCTGCAGTTCCAACAGCGCCAAAAACAGCACCTGGTACAACCATTTTCAAATCAGCAGTTGGTGTAATGATGATTGCATTATTTCCACCTAACTCTAATAAAGATCTTCCTAATCGAGCTCCAACTGTTGCTCCAACAGATTTACCCATACGTGTAGATCCTGTAGCAGAAATTAAAGGAACACGCACATCTTCAGCCATCAATTTTCCAATTTCAGCTCCTCCGATGATTAAACCAGAAACTCCTTCAGGAACTCCGTTCGCATCAAATACTTCTTTTGCAATTTGCTGACAAGCAATTGCCGTAATTGGTGTTTTTTCAGATGGTTTCCAAACACATACATCACCACAAACCCATGCAAGCGCAGTATTCCAATTCCAAACAGCAACTGGAAAGTTGAAAGCTGAAATAATTCCTACGATTCCAAGTGGGTGGTATTGCTCATACATTCTGTGTCCTGGACGCTCTGAATGCATCGTAAGACCATATAATTGTCGAGATAAACCAACTGCGAAATCACAGATGTCGATCATTTCTTGAACCTCACCTAGACCTTCTTGCAATGATTTACCCATTTCATAAGACACCAATTTTCCAAGTGGCTCTTTATAAAAGCGGATACGTTCAGCTAACTGACGAACGATCTCTCCTCTTTTAGGAGCAGGAACCATTCTCCATTCTTTGAATGCTTCTTGCGCTTTTAAAATAACCGCTTCGTAATCAGCTTCAGTTGCCGAATTTACAGATGCAATTAATTTACCATCAACTGGTGAAATTGAGTCGATACGCTCTCCTCTTGTTTTAAACCATTTTCCGCCTGTAGAGGCACCATTGTTCATCTCTTCGATTCCCAATTGGGCAAGAATTTCTTGAATACCAAGATCTGTCATTACTTCAGCCATCTGGATGTGTGTGTTAAAGAATTAAATAAAGCACAAAATTAAGTTAAAAAAACGATTATTTAAGTAACAAAGGTTGAATAAACTAGGTGTAGGCGTGAGGCGTGAGGGATGAGGCGTGAGGGATGAGGCGTGAGGTGAGAGGTGTGAGGCGTGAGGGATGAGGTGAGAGGTGAGAGGCGTGAGGGATGAGGTGAGAGGTGAGAGGCGTGAGGTGAGAGGTGTGAGGTGTGAGGCATGAGGTGAGAGGTGTGAGGCGTGAGGAGTGAGGAGTGAGGAGTGAGGCGTGAGGCGTGAGGCGTGAGGTGGACGGAAGGATTAAAACCTCTGACTCCTATGTCGATTGTGGCAGGTAAATTTATAGAAAAGATCTAAATTCGTATATTTGCCTAAAATTCAACCTTATGAAAGCCACAATATTCCTATTCGCACTTGTTTTCACAGCTATGAGTTGTGGCATTACCAAAAACAATCTAGACGGTTTAAATACTATAAAATTCAACGGAACGACCCATGTTCCCTATTGTGGTGGTGCAAGACCTTCGACTGATGTTGCTGCTGGATATTACCAATCAATGAAATTTGAATCATTCAAGTTGTTTAATGGTACTGATTATAGTACTGCTTCAAAAGCAATTCAGGAGATAAAGTTAGATGAAGGTGGTAACATTGAATTAAATTTACCTGATGGGAATTACACTTTAGTTCATACAGATAAATTCCTTTCGCTGGACGAATTCAAAAAGATAAATGGACCTTACGAACCAAAATTGTTTATGGTAAAAGAAGATGCTTGTTACCAAGATTGGATGAATACCCCTGACTTAACTTTCAAAGTGGTAAATGATACAATCATTGAATACCGTAAGCGTGCAAAATGCTGGGTTGGAACAAACCCTTGTTTGGAGTACGTTGGGCCGCCAGCTCCGTAGATTCGGGATTTGAGTCCTGATAACTTCAGGATGGGATTTGGGATTTTAGTCTACCAAAAAATTGATAGTTTTCCTGTTGTTATTCCTGATTCAAGTGCAGCGTGTGCTTTTCCTAATTCGTTGACTTTATAGGTTCCTCCAACTTGAGGTTTTAATTCACCTTTTAAGAACATTTCAACCACCTTATTTAAACATTCATCCAATATTTGAGGTCGATTATCCGCAATCTTCAGCATATTTACACCTAGAACATTTTTGGAACGCATCATTAATCCAATAGGAAATAACATTCCCATTTTGAGCACAAAATTCAAGGTTGTTAAGATTCCCCATTTACCTTTGCCCATTTCTGACCCACCAAAGAGTATCAATCGTCCTCCTGAACCAAGTAGGGCGAAATCTTTTTTATAGGTTGAACCTGCTACTGGATTAAAACTGGCATCCAAGCGTTTCCCCTTAAGAATTTCATGAATTTGTTTAGCATAATCACTTTCATTGTAATTAATAACATAATCTGCTCCCAATTCTTTTACTAATTCCGCTTTTGAGTTGCTTCCAATTTTTGCAAATACGGTTGCGCCGCGTTGTTTCGCTAATTGAATGAGAATTGTACCAACTCCGCCTGCAGCTGCATGAATCAATACTTTATCTCCTTTTTGAATGGGTGTTAAATAGACCGCCATGTAATAAGCAGTTACTGCTTGCGTGCATAACGCCATAGCGATTTCAGCAGGTGTTTCATCAATAGCTACAACGGCATAATCATGAGTTACAACATGCTTTGCATAGCCGCCAAAACGACAAAACGCAAGTACACGTTTACCCAATAAACTTGTATCAACATTCGCTCCTACTTCAACCACTTTTCCAACTAATTCGTATCCAACAACACAAGGCATTGGTGGTGCTTCGCGGTACAAACCTCTTCTTGCCATCACATCGGCGTAATTCAATCCAAAAGCTTCACTTTCAACCATTACTTCTCCTTCTCCCGGTGAAGCAAGTGTGAATGGTCTGCGTTCGTAAGCCGTTTCAGCGTCGCCTTTGCGCACCAAAAACATCGCTTCTGAATTAATTTTACTCATTTTTACCTTCTATTAAAATAACTATTTCCCCTTTCGGTGGATGTGCTTCGTAATATGTTTTTACTTCTGTTGCAGTTCCTCGTTTATATTCTTCAAAGAACTTACTGATTTCTCGAGCAACACAAACTTTCCGCTCACCACCCATAAATTCTTCAATTTGACCAAGGCATTTTACCAATCGGTGAGGAGATTCGTATAAAACGATTGTTCGCTCCTCCTCTGTTAATATTTTTAAGCGAGTTTGTCTTCCTTTTTTATGTGGCAAAAAGCCTTCAAAAACAAACTTATCGCAGGGAAAGCCACTTGCGACTAAGGCTGGCACAAAAGCAGTTGGTCCAGGCAAACATTCGATGGTAATCCCTGCCGCTACACATTCTCGCGCCAATAAAAACCCTGGATCAGAGATGCCGGGAGTGCCCGCGTCTGAAACGAGAACAGTTAAAGTATTTGCTTTGATTCGCTCAATGGCCGATTGTAATGCTTTGTGCTCATTGTGCGCATGAAAAGGTGAAACAGGTTTAGAAATTTCAAAATGATTCAATAATTTCTTGGTCACCCGTGTGTCTTCTGCAAAAATCAAATCACATTCTTTGAACATGCGTAGTGAACGCAAGGTAATATCTTCTAAGTTTCCAATAGGAGTTGGAACGATGCACAATTTGGACATTTTCTATTTTTTTTAACGGGTAAGTACCACGTAATCTTGTAAGAGGGTTTGTAAAAATTCCATGCGTTTTGCAGGTGTTTCCTCTAAGCCAATCAAACGAGCTGATTCATCTGCCAATTCAATTGCAAATCGCTTGATTTCTTCATTTGGATGCAATTTCACCCGTTGTATCGTATTTTTAATCAACAACATATCCTCATCTGTAAAGCGAATTACTCCTGGATAAGTTGGCAAGTGATTATCCATGCTTTTAATGGATAAAATATCTTTTAGGGTATAGTTTACACTTGATTTATTCTTAATTACCAAGGTGCCTGCCATCACATCTCCTAAGCGTTGTTTGCGATCTGATGTAGCTGAAAAAATAGCTCCTAAAACTCCACAACCTGCCCAAAGTAAAATTAAAATGTCAGCGCTAATCCAAATGAAATCACCTTTAAATAACCAGCGCGTAAAAACTTCACGTAAACCAGGGCGTTCGCCTTCAATCGTAACAACCCGAATCCCCATGATATACTTTCCTAGACTTTGTCCATGAGTGATGTATTCAATAGCTGGATTATATAAAATCCAAGGTAATTTGATAATTAACAAGGTGAAAAAGAGCTCGGATCCAGTTGTTGCAAAAATATTTGAGAGACCAAGGACGATATTCAAAATCACAAAATAGATGATGAACATAACGACATCTATCATCGACCCAGCAACTCGCTGAAGGGTTGATGCCAACTCGTATTCTACTTTTACGTGTTGTGCTGACTCGAATTCGATAGTACTCATTTAGTCAAAAGTAAAGAAAATGAGGGGACTAATTTCATTTGTAAATATTTTTCTTTACTGTTTAGTTTAGCATTTCAATACCTGCAATTTTAGACTTCTTTTCAAATTTAAAAAAACAGCTTCATAATTACTTATGGTGTGTTTGAAAAATTCAACTCATTTTGTTTTTAATTCCTCGCGGGTTAATTTCCGTTTTAATTTCCAATCGTAGTTTTTACGACGGGCCATGAAATATACCGCGAATTCCTTGTCTGTTGCTGGAATAACGACATTCATCTTCACTTTTTCGCCTCGATCATCTGATGTGTAGAATGGTTTACTTAAATCAGAGGGTAAATAATAGTCAATTATGTAACGAGAACTACTTACTCCTCGCAGCAACAAATTACTTTCACTCAAATCAATTGTTTGTGCTTGATCTAAGCTTGAATAATTCTCTGGCCATTCACCTGCTGGGAAACAGTTGCTTTGGGTTTTAATATTGTATGTTTTATTGGTAATTACTCCAATGGCAAAATTCCGATCACCTGATCTCAAGTATGACATATCAAACTTTCGACTTTTCATTCCTTTTTGACCCCTCAACTTTATTTTCCCATCCATTTCATCAGCAAAACTAGCTTGATAGGTCCAAAAACCATTTTCATCTTGTTTCATCCCTCCTGGATGCCACCCTTCACCAGCTATATCTATTTGCTGAATGAACTGGTGCATTTCATTGTAAACAGGAAAAACTTGTGGGTTTAAGCGCGCATACCAACTTAAAGACCCAGCTAAACCCGAAAATAAGGACTGGTACATTGATCTGCGCACTTCTATTTTACTTGGGTCACAATCTGCATCAATCGGATCAGTTTCCGAAAAAAGCAATGGTTTTATTATTACTTGTTCCACTTGTTTACCATCTACATCTTTCGATGTAACCGTATACGACGCTGCAAAATTTTTGCTGTTGATTTCGTCATTCAAGTAATGCTTTTGAACTATTGAGGTCCAGAAACTCGTAAAATCTGGGGCGCCGAAATCGTAAATATTACTTGTCATAATATCAAAATTCGGATCGGCGAAGGTGTCGTCCTCAGGTTTTTTTGGCCCACCAAAACTTGCCGTAACTAAATGCGTTTGACCGTGATAATGGGATTTTAAATACGCCGCCATTTCTACTTGCCAATCGCGGTATTTTTTCCAATTTTCTCCTACCATGTAAAAATCATTGTTATCAGCTAAAGGTGAACCAACATTGGTTATTTCACTAAATAATTCCCAAGCAGCAATATTAGTTGAATAGCCCCAACGTGCTAAAATGTATCGAAGCCGCTGTTTGTAATACTTTTTTGCTTCTTCATTCGTTAAAAAATCGATCGGATTATCTGTTTTCATCAAGGCGCGGTAACCAAACGGAACACCTTCCACTTTTGCATCCCACGACCAAGCACGATAATAAGCTCGTTCACTGTATTGAAACGAATAATGAATTTGCATGTTGAAATGAATGTAGACATCTCGTTCTTCTGCCAACTCGAGAATTTCATCCATTTCTTGTGCCATCGCTAAACGATTCGTGTAATTGCCTACCTCTTCCCATTCAATGTCTGTTGCTGAAGGGTACATGATTGTTCGAATATAATTGGCGCCATTATCGGCTAATTGTGAAATGGTTTCTTTGTATTTTTCATACACACGGGGGGCTGCGAAGTTTTCTCTATATCCTTCATTGGAGCGGAAATAACGCTGATCATGATCACGGTACGCCATATAATTAAATAAATCCGGATCACTTAATGAGTCCGTCTCTGGCCAAGGATGATTGCAGCCAATTGGGAAAAATGTCTGATTGTTCAAGGCTAAAAACCGCTTATTTGCGGAAACACCAATGTTTCCAGGATTATCTCCAGCAACTACACGAAAAGAAATTTCACCATATTCAAAAACCACTTTTTCATTTTCCAAAACAAACACATTAAACGTCCAATCACCTATTTCAGGTGGTGCAAAACGAATGCGAAAAGGAAAAGGATTTTCTTCCTCGTCCCATCCTCCAATAGTTTTGTATTCTTGGGTAGTATATCGATCTCGATCAGCTGGCATAGGCAAAACAACTTTACTCCAATCTGAAAAATCCTTCGTATAAAAACCATCAACAATGATTGGTTTTTCAGCACTGTTTTTTTTCTTGAACACCCCATAAACCCTCAATTCCCAATCTAAATAAGGATTTAACTTTTTTGTAGGAGGGACAGTTGCCTTTGAAACAAAATTATTGACTTTTTGAGCAATATCTGATTTCAATTGAACGCCGAGTTCCATTTTTTCATAGCGCACAATCTTTTCTAAAGACTCGTAATTCAACACTTCAACAAATGGATTCTCTGTACCCATTTCTCCATTAGGTTGCGCAAATAAGGAAACGCATGGCGATGATAAACAAACGAGAAGAAAACTATAGATTGTCTTTTTCATAAACTATTCAATTCAGGATATGAAAGTAAGGAAAATTTAAAAAAGGCGGAAATGAATTAATATGGATTTGACGATTCAACGATTTGAATTATAAATAACACGAATACTAGAATGAAAAGGCATCAAATCTTCGAATCTTTAAACTTCCAATTTAAACCCTTTCTAAATAAGGATTCATGACAATACTATGACATAAAACAAGCATTTCGTGCGCATCTTTGCAGTATAATTGATAAAAAGCATGTTGGATCAATTTCACATCATTGCATTTACACACAGAAATTTGGATCTGAACGATATCGGTCAGTTGCATATTGAAGAGTCAAAACAGGAAGAACGCCTGCAAACACTCGCTGCTGCATTGAAATTAGATGAACTCATGTTTCTCTCTACTTGTAACCGAGTTGAATTTCTTTTCTGTACAAAAAACGAAGTTGATTTTCATTTTGTAATGAGCTTCTTTGAAACGCTTTACCCAGAATTCACACGTGAACAAATTGGTCATTTTGCACACCGCGGCGATCAGTTTAAAGGAACTGGTGCTGTTGAACATTTGCTTTCTGTCGCTTCGTCCATCGATTCAATGGTGGTTGGAGAACGAGAAATTATCACTCAAGTTCGTAACTCGTTTGAAGCTTCTAAGAAAATGAAGTTAACGGGTGATTTCATCCGTTTGGTATTGCGCCACACAATTGAAACTGCAAAAAAAGTATATACACAAACAAGTATCGCTACAAAACCGGTATCCGTTGTTTCTTTGGCTTACCACAAATTGCGCGATATGAACATCCCATTGGATGCGCGCATCTTGATTATTGGTGCTGGTGTGACAAATACCAACATGAGTAAATTTTTGCGCAAACATGGATTCAAAAAATTCAGTGTTTACAACCGTACACTTTCAAAAGCGGAGAATTTAGCCAAAGATTTACGCGGTGAAGCGTATTCATTGACAGAATTGGAAAATCATTCTCAAGGTTTTGATGTTATTATTACGTGCACTGGTTCAGAGGGACACATCATCACGCCTGAAACCTATTCTAAATTATTGAATGCAGATAGTGATCGGAAAGTTGTCATTGATTTAGCCTTGCCACAAGATTTGCATCCGACAATTGTTGAAGTTCATGCTGTTACACATATCTCAATTGATGTTCTTCAAAAGATTTCAAACGAAAACTTAAAGGAGCGATCTAAAGAAATACAACACGTAGAAGAAATTATTTCTGAAGCTTTATTCGATTTCAAACACATTCAAAAAATGCGATCTGTGGAAATTGCCATGCGCGATGTGCCTCAGAAAGTGAAAGAAATTAAATCAACTGCCATGAATGAGGTTTTCAAAAATGACCTTGCTGAATTGGATGATCATTCTCGTGAAGTATTGGAGAAGGTTATCGAATACATGGAAAAGAAATACATGAGTGTGCCAATGATTATGGCAAAAGAAATACTTTTAAAACATTAATTGAACATGTCCCACATTCGCATAGGATCGCGTGGAAGTGACTTAGCACTTTGGCAAGCGCATCACGTTAAAAGTCAACTTGAAGAATTGGGTTGCACAGTCGATATTACTATCATTAAAACGCAAGGTGATCTTATTCAGCATTTGAGTTTTGATAAACTGGAAGGAAAAGGATTTTTCACAAAGGAAATTGAACAAGCTTTATTGGATAAAACAGTCGATTTAGCCGTACACTCGCACAAAGATTTAGAAACTTCTCAACCAGAAGGACTGATCATAGCTTGTGTTTCTGAACGAGAAGACCCTGCTGATTTATTGCTTGTTGTAAAAGATTCTGTTGATATGGATCAAGCGTGGAACTTGAAATTAAATGCAGTTGTTGGTACTTCATCCGCTCGCCGAAAATCACAAGTGGTTCGTTTTAGAGATGATGTTGAAATCAAGGATTTAAGAGGAAATGTCCCTACACGCATTCAGAAATTACGTGACGGTCAATACGATGGAATTCTTTTAGCGAAAGCGGGTGTTGATCGTTTAAAAATTGATTTATCAGAGTTCCATGTCTTTGTGATGGACCCAAAAGAATTCGTTCCGGCTCCTGCTCAAGGTGTTTTGGCCTTGCAAATTCGTGAGGAAGATAGCGCGCTATTTGAAATACTACAAAAAATGAATCACCCAGAAGTTCAGCGACGTATTGCTGTTGAACGAAAAGTCTTGAATCTATTACAAGGTGGCTGTCAATTACCATTGGGTGTATTTTGTGATGAAGATGAAACCATTTATGTTTCTCACGCAACGAATTGGGAAGATGGTTCAGATTGGTACCAATACAATGCGGATGATTTAGAAGGTATGGCTGAAATCATTGCAGAGGATTTGCAAACACCTTATGAAGACCTTGATTAAGTCTTTATTCATATCAAAAGACCTTTCTGATTTATCAGTTCTTCCTACATTTTGTATGGACAATTCTATTGAGTTGTTGGCTCAATCGCTTATTTCGTTTGATGCCCTTCTATTTGAATCAACTTCAACTCCCGAAGTTATTTTCTTTTCAAGCATTCGTGCTGCCCAATTTTATATTGAACATGTAGAAATTCCACCTAGTTGTGAAATTGCCTGTATTGGCTCAAAAACGGCAAATAAGCTCAAGGCAATCGGACTTCGTGTTTCTTTTGTTGGGGAAACTGCCGGAGAGCCTAAAATCGTTGCAGAAAAATTCAAGGAATGGTTAAAAGGACGAAAGGTACTGATTCCAAGTTCGCAGCAATCCAATAGAACTATTGCGAGCGCATTGCCCATTGACCAAGTTGAAGAATTGGTAATTTATCGCACTATTGCCTGCACCACAATTATTTCAGCATGTGACGTTTACGTTTTTACGAGTCCTTCCAATTTTTTGAGTTTCATTGAAAAAAACACACTTACTTCAACACAAACAGTCATTGCTTGGGGAAAAACCACCGAAAAAGCTATTTTAAATTCTGGTTACATTGTCAACGCAACGTTAACTTTTGCTGCCGAAGAAGAATTGGTGAAGGTGCTGACTTCGAAATTTCTGTAAAGAAAAAAGTCCCTCCAATTGGAAGGACTTGAGATTTTGAATGTTGACTGAGGTGCTTCATTGAGCTTGTCGAAATGCTCTCGAAGTCAACACGAATAGAGAGTCGAATTCTCAATTTTCCTACTTCACCACAAACTGCTGCGTAGATTTAATTCCTCCCACCTGCACAGATAACATGTACATACCGGCTGCCAATGTATCCGTATATAAAATCACGATGTTTGATCCAGCTTGCGCTGCAATTTTATGCAAAGCAACTACCTTTCCAGATAAATTGCGCACAAATACAAGTGTTTCTTCCGCATTTCCAATAGCAAAACGCACATTCAATTCACCTTCTGTTGGGTTTGGATAAAGTGAAAATTCATTGATTTCCCCTTCGTTTGTAAGTCCCAAGACCAATTCATCTGAAGGCGAACCTTGGTATAAATTAATATCATCCAAGAAGAAATTATTTCCCGCATTTCCTTCAAATCTGAACTTCATTCTGAAATCTTCACTGAAGTAGTTACTGGTTACGTTTGTCATGTGAACAGTCGTCCAATCTGCCTGAGATGTTGGCATCCATGATGTATTTGCAACATCTGGAGAAAATTGACTTCCGTGCAGTGTTTTGCGTTGTACCCAATTGCTTCCGCAATCTCCTGAAATATATACTTTCAACCATTCATCTGTCGCTGCAGTTCGCTTACGGTAAGCATATCTAAAACTTAAGGTAACAGTTTCAGTCAAAGGGTCTAATGAAGAAAGGTCAATCGGAGCAGAAAGTAATTCGTCTCTGTTCGTTCCCAATTCATTGAAGTTCGTCAAACGAGCGCATTTCGATCCTGAATGACCCATTGTAGTTTCAATTGTAAACTCGTTATTATCACCTGGATTATAAACCACCCAATTTGGCACATTAATAAAACTAGAATATGCTTCGAAACCTTCCCAATATGGGATTGTAGCATAACTAGGAAGAACGGTAATGAAGTTTGACTTAATTTCTGTATCATTCGATACGCCATCACCCACTTGCAAAGAAATAGCGTACATTCCTTGTGTCATGAACTGGATTTTTGGATCAGAACTAGCAGCTGTTGTCGCATCGACAAACATCCAATCCGTTCCTTCTACTCCAGGGTTAACGGTCCAAGTCCAAGATGAGGGTGCATGAAAACTCAAATCTGTAAACTGAACGATTTCATTTGCGCAAAGTTCTCTTTTAGAAGCATCAAATTCTGCTTTACACAAGGTGTTTGCAGCATTGATTCCTGTTGCAATAATATTTGCAGGTGTCACCATATCAGCCAAGAAAGCTATATCGATAAAATTGTTTTGCATAATAGCTACCTGATCCATAGAGAACATATTTTGGCAGGCATTGTAGCTCATATAGTTTTCAATTTGATCAAAAGCGTCAAATCCAAAAGCATCATTTACAGGAATATCACTGCACGAATTCCAAATCTGAGAACAACTCCAATTAGGTTGTTCTTGAGGAGGAGTATCACAACAGTAATCTCCATTTTGGAAACAATCGTCAGCATGACAACCAGTATCACCGCCCCAACCACCGTCAAAAATGTGCTGAAGTCCTAATAAATGTCCCATTTCATGCGTCAAAGTGCGACCATCGCCTCCAGCTGCTGTTTCAATTGTCCCAAAATAGTCATGGCGAATTAAAATTCCATAATTCGCACCATTTGGCCAATAAGGCAAGTAGGCGTACCCCAGCGTAATTCCTGCAGCACCATCATTATCAATAGAATTAATTACCCAAATATTCAGGTATTTATCCATTGGCCATTGATCAGAACCTCCATTTGCTGAATACTTGCAATCGTCATTCGCATTGTAGGTCAATTCTGGCGCATTTACACGCACAATTCCGTTGGTACATTCTCCGTTAGGGTCCAATTTCGCGAATTTGAATTGAGCATCCATATTTCCAGCTATTGGTGTAAAAGGAGCATTCACACTATTTCGTGTTTGTACAGCATCTGGATTATTTCGATTGTAATCATCATTCAATATTCTCAGTGCATTTTGTACTTGTTCCTCAGTGATATTACCAATTCCATTATCATGAATGATATGCACCACAACAGGAATGTCTAAAGTTGCTTTTTGAATGTCTTTTGCACCACTAGCTGCTTTGAGCATTCCTTGATGCATTTGTTCCGTGTAATTTGGATATTCAGCCTTCAATTTATTTTGCAAAGCTTCATTTCCACACCAGTTATTTTGGGCAGAAGCAGAGATAAGAATGGTAAATGCAGCTACTATTGTTAGAATTTTATTCATGTTTATTGAATTAAAAAAAAAGGCCTTCATTTAGAAGACCTTTTTTAACAAAGAAATTTTATTTAACTATGAATTGCAAGGTCTTTTGAATTCCTGCAACACGAATGTTTAAGAAGTAAGAACCAGCTGCTAATTCCTCCGTATCTATAATCACTAAGTTTGAACCTGTTAAGGCATTTACCATATGAGATTTAACTACTTTTCCAGAAAGATCTTGAACTGTTAAAACTGCCGCTTCGTTATTGTTAACTGCAAAACGAACATTCACTTCACCATCTGTTGGATTTGGGAACAAAGATAATTCAGCAATTTCACCTTCTTCAGCAATTCCAGCAACCAACTCATCTGAAGGGGAACCCGCGTAAATATTAATCTCATCGAGGTAGAAGTTGTTACCGCCGTCACTTTCGAAGCGGAATTTATAACGGAAGTTATCTACCCAATAATCTGAAGTAACATTTGTCATGTGAACAGTCACCCAATCAGCCTGAGAAGTGGGAGTCCAAGTTGTTGAAGATGTTAGAGATGAGAAAGAGTTTCCACTCAACGTTTTACGTTGTACCCAATTCAAACCACAATCTTTCGTTAAGAAAACTTTCAAGTATTCAATATCGCCAGTAGCTCTTTTTCTGTAAGCGTAGCGGAAACTCAAGGTAACCGAAGTAACACCAGACAAATCTACCGGTGAAGAAATCAATTCATCTGTTCCGCCAGCAACTTGACCAAAGTTTACCAATTTAGCAGACTTTGTACCCGTGTGACCAGCAGTTGTTTCTAGCGAGAATTTATTGTTGTTTCCTGGGTTGTAAATTTCCCATTGCGTCAAATTGTCCAATGTTGAATAACTTTCAAAACCTTCTAAGAAAGGAAGCGTTGCTGAAGCAGGAAGAACACGAATGTATGAAGTTTTCGTTTCTACATCAGTTATAGTTCCATCTGTAGAAGACAACACTACGGTATATAATCCTGGCGTAGTGTAGGTAACAGTTGGGTTTTGAGCTGAAGAGCTTGCTGGTGAACCAGAAGTAAATGTCCAAGTCCAACCTGTCGCAGCATTGTATGTATCATCAAAGAAATTTACCGTTTCTCCTGCGCAGATTGTTGTACGATCAGCCGCAAAATCTGCTTTACAAAGTGTTAAAACACCTGTCGCACCTGTTTGATTTAAATTTGTTACAGTGTGGAGATTACTTCGTCCACCCGATGAAGATACTATTGCATTTCGCATACGTGTTACTTGTCCACCAGTAAACATTTTAGAGCAATAAGAGTAATCCATGTAATTTTCTACATTGTCTTTCACATCATAATTCCAATACGCATTGATAGAATTACATGTGTTTGCATTCTGTGCACAAGAAGTAACACCGATACAGTTCGGAGTATCTGTAACCGCGTCATCTGTACTACAACTAGATGCATTTCCAGGATTATTATTCCCACCCCATGTATGATCTAAATTCAACCAGTGACCACATTCGTGCGTTAAAGCTCTACTTCTACCAACGTCAGAAGTTCCAATAGACCCAACATAGTTGTGTAATATCCAAATACCATTCCCCATCCCAGTTCCACCGAAAGCAGGTTTCGTTGTATAACCAGCTGCACCACCTGCCTCTGCTACGATATAAACATTCATATATCTATTTCCCTGCCATTGACCGTTATAAACATCATTTCCTGCAACTATAGCTGCAACTTGATCTCCACCATCATCTCCGTTAAATGCCAAAGCATTTGCTGTTCGAGTAATTCCTTTGAAACAAGCGCCATTTGGTGCTTTTGTCGCCAAAACGAATTCAATTTCAACATCTGTTGGCATACCTTGAAAGTCGGTCTGAACGATATCGGCATCAGCATTCAATCTTCTGTAATCTCTATTCAAGATTGCAAGTGCATCCATGATTTGCTCATCAGAGATATTCTCAATTCCATTATTATGTAAGACATGAAAAACGATTGGAATTTTATAAAGCGTCGCTTTTTCATAACTCTCTTTATTTTTATTCTCTTGCTCGTTTTGTTGCTCTTGCAAATAGATTTCCATCATTGCAGGATCTTTTAACAATTCTTGCATGCGTTTGTGCTGTGAACAATACTCAACAGTTTCGCCATCACGCATGTTACCCTTATCCAATACGCGCTGTATTGTTTGGGAAAACGAAATATTCAATATAAGCAGGGAGAGTGCTACTAACGTAAATTTTTTCATAGTTTAACAGTTTTCATTTGTTTTAGAACGCTCCAAATTACAAAATGGTTTGGTTAAAACAATGAAATGTTACATAAACGGACAAAATAATAGATAAGTGCTTGGAAATCTAACATCAACTGATATCACGCAAGGAACAGATGATTTCACTTTCATTAAACGGAAGCGATAATAGCTTGATGATTTTATTTACAACGACTTCAGGACTTATGAGTTCTGCGTTATTTTTAAGATCAACAAAGCGTTCGATACTTGAGAAGCTATTTGGATTAGATGAGCGAATTTTTTCTTGCATGGGGGTATCTATAACTCCAGGAGCTAGCGAATAAACCTTGATAGATCGTCCTTTTTCTTGCTCTTCTTTGAAAAAAGTCAATGAAAATAGATCAATTGCCGCCTTCGATGCACAGTACGCTGCCCAAGATGGGATTGGCGCACGACCAGCACCTGAACTTATGTTAACTAAAGTGAATGTTTTAGCAGTTCCTACTGCATTTGCCACTTTTGCACTCAAGATCATTGGTGCAATCGTATTTACCGTCAAAACTTCCGCTACATCAGTGATTATTTGATCCGATAAGCGTTGAATATGACCAATTTGTCCAGCATTATTAAATAAAATGGTGTCTTCGTTGATCGTCGGTATGACAAGTTTCTCAACTGCATCAATTAACGAGAAATCACACGAAATAAAGGAAAAATTTGAATGGTCGAAGTTGTGACTCCGACCAATTCCAAGAACTTTTATATCTGCATCGAGATAATGTTGAACAAGCGCCTTGCCTAATCCTTTGGATACACCTGTAACAATTACTCTCATGCTTCAATTATGCTAATGCTTGCTCTAAATCTTCAATCAAATCTTCAACGTCTTCAACACCTACGCTTAAACGAAGTAAATTGTCTACAACACCCGCCTTTTCCCGCTCCGCTTTTGGAATAGAGGCATGCGTCATTGTTGCTGGGTGATTTATTAAGGACTCCACACCTCCAAGTGATTCTGCTAAAGAGAAAACTTTAAAGGATGATGCAACTTTATACGTATTTTCAATTGCTTTGTCTTTAAGTACAAATGAAATCATTCCCCCAAAATCACGCATTTGCTTTTTTGCAATGTCATGATTGGGATGTTCTGGGAAACCTGGCCAGTAAACTTTTTCAATTTTTGGGTGATTTTTTAAGAACTCAGCAACGATACGTCCATTGTAACAATGTCTTTCCATGCGCAAATGCAAGGTTTTAATTCCTCGCAATACTAAGAATGAATCCATTGGACCAGGATTAGCACCAGAACTATTCAAAATGAAATAAAGTTGCTCATGGATTTGTGGATTATTTGTAATCAAGGCTCCCATTATCACATCTGAGTGACCTCCCAAGTATTTTGTAACGGAGTGCATCACGATATCTGCTCCTAAATCCAAAGGATTTTGCAAATAAGGAGATGCAAATGTATTATCTGCAACCATAATGATATTGTTGGTTTTAGCGATTTTTGCGCAAGCTTCAATATCAATAATCTGCATTGTTGGATTCGTAGGGGTTTCCGCCCAAATCAGTTTTGTATTACTATTGATGTGTTTGTTTAAATTCTCTGCATTCGTTAAATCAATGAAATGAAACTTAATGCCAAATTTCTCATAGATTTTCGTAAATAAGCGGTAAGTCCCACCATACAAATCATCACCTGTAATTACTTCATCACCTGGACTTAGCATTTTCAAAACTGCATCAGTTGCAGCAACACCCGAACTAAAGGCAACACAATGTTTTCCATTCTCTAAAGCAGCCAATGCATCTTGTAATGCTTCTCTTGTTGGATTTTTACCGCGTGCATAACCATAACCTTTATTTACGCCCGGTGCTTCTTGCACATAAGTTGAAGTTTGGTAAATAGGTGTCATAATCGCACCAGTTGTTGGGTCCGCATGAACACCTGCGTGGATAGCTTTTGTTCCGAATTTCATTTTTATTGTGTTTTGATACGCGGCAAAGGTACTTCTTAAATTGTGAATGGACAATTGACTATAGACAATTTTCAGCGCGCCAAAAGTTTTCTTAATTTTAGGCCGGTGAGCGAAAATGCAAAAAATAGAATTCGAGAATTGTTAAATGATGCAAGTCAATTTAACGCCAACGATGTTTTGGTGAATTTGGATCATAATTCGCTTGTTAATTTAGATGGAGTTTTTGTTGGAGATGGTCACGACAAGTATCCACAACAATTCCAACAAAAAATCGATCTTGCTATTAAATCCATTTTATCCACAGCAAAAAAAACGGAAAAAGAACAAGGAGTTTTTCCACTTTGCCTCACCCAAGGATTTATTGAATGGGAAGTCAAACAAACATTAGTGCGTTCACCTTTACTGTTATTTCCTTGTAAAATTGAAATTTCAAAAGTGAAGGATGTCGTTAAGTTTATACCAATTGAGGATGCGGCTTTTATCAATCCCTTTCTCATCACCAGACTTAAAAAAGAATTTGACATTCAGATTCCAATTGAAATTAATTCAGTTGAAGAATTAACAGACTTTTTGCGTGAAAAGGATTTCAAGCAACTCGATGCTGAGTCAACTTATTTAGGCAATTTTCACCACCATCGCTTTGAAATAATTAAAGAGCTGGAGGAACTATTGGGCCAATCCATTTCACCTTCTTTGGAACAGCTACTTGGAGACGAGAATAACTGTGAAACGCACCATCTCAATCTGAGCAATAAATTACTTTTTCCAGCTGATTTAGAGCAATTGGCAGTTTTTAAACAGCTTGAAGACAATCATACAGTTGTTCAGGGTCCACCAGGCACAGGAAAGTCTCAAGTTCTTAGTAATCTATTAGCCAAACTTTTACTCAAGGGTTCATCTGCGATTGTTGTATCTGAAAAACGCGTTGCCTTGGAGGTCCTGGAGAAAAAAATGCAACAATTTGAGTTAGGGAATTTATGCTTTGTCGCAACATCTGAAACATTAACGAAGGATGTATTAGTTGAATTGAAAAGAGATTGGAACTCTTTGGAACAGGCAAAAATAAAAGCACCGCATGCGAATTTACTCTTGTCAGAACAATACAGAGATCAACTGCAACAGATCTTAAACCTATTGAACCGTCCAACTTTAATTGGAGGGATAAGCTATACCGCCTTTCAATCATTTTTAAGAAAACGCCCGATTGACCAGCTGCCATTTGCGAGTGATTTGCCTACCATGGAAGAATGGTTAAACGCTCGAAATTTAGTTGAAATTATTTATGCAAAACAACTAAACGAGGTACTTGGATTTTGTGCACTTGGAAGTATTCAATTAAGTAGTTTTCTGAAATTAGACCAATCGATTCTAAAGTGGAAAAACGAAATTAAATCCCTTCAAAAACACTTCGAAATTAATACATGGTTGGATTTTCAAGAAGCCATGAAAAAAGCTGCATTATGTCAAAATTATTCAAACCCAATTGTCCGTAAACATGCAGCGATTTTAAAAGCTAATTCGAAAGAACAGAAGCGATTTATTAAACTACGAAAGAATTTTTTGCAAGCTCAACTGCATCACTCAACGCTTGAACTTGAAGAGCAAAATTGGAAGAAATTACCCACCTTTTCTGAAACACATTATTTGTTAGAACAAGCAACTAATTCTACGCTCATTGGAAAATGGAAATTCAAAAAAAGTTGGTCTAACTATTCTTCTTTACCCATTGAGAAGGCAAGTGAATATTTGTTGCATTGGAAGAAATATTTAGCCAATAATGATGTGATTTCTCAAATAAAAATTGAATTATGCGAAATTGGTGTTGATGAACTTCCAATTGAGCTAGAATTGATTCAACAACAATTACATTACACAAGCGAAGAAGAACGTGAAAAATGGGAAAAGATTCCAAGCGATTTGCGGATAAAATTTGCAGGTCAAAATGCGCCTTTGAATCATTTATATGCAGAATTCAAGGCTAATTTTCGTTGGCAAGATAGCACTGAAATTCTTCCGTTTTTTGATTTGTTCTTAAAGTATTTTGAGACCATAAATATCTTGCAAATTGAAGTTAAAACACTCCCAGAAATTGTACTTCGAAATTTGAAAAATTACCCAAGTTTTGAAGAATTTGAATTAGCCGTTTGCAAAAACAACTGGGTTAAATTCACTATTCAATTTCCTTCTTTTTCAGATTTCAAAGCACAGGATTTACTCGATAAAGTTCATCTCATTTTATCTTCAAGACAGAACGAATCGACAATTTTTGCCGCTGAAATTCGTTTAAAACAATTAGAAAAATTTCAAGCGTATCATTCTCTACTTCAAACACCACCAGCTAAATTGTCAGCCGCAGACGTAGAATTGCGCATGCGCTTGAAAAAAGGAAAGGCAATTTTGGTGAAAGAGTTTTCAAAATCGCGAAATCATCCGAGTTTACGCGAATTATTTGCTTCAGACGCACAAGTTTGGATTCGCCTTTTTAAACCTATTTGGCTCAGCAATCCAGCGCAAATTGCAAAATGTTTTCCAATGAAAGAGAAGCTTTTTGATGTAGGAATATTTGATGAAGCAAGTCAACTTCCCTTGCAAAATGCACTTGGTACAATTCAACGCTCCAATAGAATTCTCGTTGCTGGTGATCAAGAACAAATGGGTCCAAGTAGTTACTTTAAATCTGGGAATAACGAAGTTGTAGATTTGTTGCACCAAGCAAGTTTTTACTGGAAAAATGTTGCCTTAAAACATCATTACCGAAGTGAGCATCCGGCCTTAATTCAATTTTCCAATAAGCACTTTTACCAAAATGAGTTATTAGCTTTTCCTTCGTTTCAGCATGAAGATCAACCAATCACGTGGCATTACTTTAAAGAAGGAAAATTTATCGATCGTAAAAATGAACAAGAAGCAAAAGCAGTAGCACAATTAATTGAACAAGAAATAAAATCAAACAATCACCTTGGAATTGTGGCTTTCTCAGAGACCCAATTGCAGGAAATATTCAACTTTTTATCTCCAAAAACGCTTCAACTTCTCGAAGAGCGAATTGAAAAAGACACCGCGTTTTTCAAGGCTTTAGAAAATGTGCAGGGAGAAGAATGCGATCAATTAATCATCAGTTTTGGTTATGCCTATTCAGATGAAAATGAATTCCATAATCGATTTGGTCCATTGAACTTTAAGAATGGAAGCAAGCGACTCAATGTTTTATTGACACGTGCCCGCAAGAAAATCGATTTCTTCTCATCTGTTAAAGCAGCTGATTTTAAATTAAGTTCGAATGAAGCCATCAACTTGTTGCGTCAGTTTTTGATGCAACTGGAAAATAACACGAAATTCAATCCACAAGATTTTCCATTTGGATTAAATCCTAAGATTCAAGGTAATCAACTGTCATTTGATCTAATTCATGAAAAAATTCCAGATGCCGAAGAATTAATAACACTCATTGGTGTTTTAGAAAATAGAGACTGGAAAATCGTGTTTGACTAATGCGCGTCCAGCCTTATTACAGCATTTGAATGACCATCACCTTTTGTACCATCGAATATCGCGGGAAATATTATTGTGAAACATTGGGTTTTTTTCCATAAATCCACCATTGATTGATTTTCGGTTAAATCGTGGGGGTTGATTCCATCGGGGATGACATTAGTTAATTTTTAATGCGCATCCAGCCAGTTTTCTCCAAATTGTAATTCAACCTCCATTGGTACAACCATTTTTACGGCATGTTCCATTGCTTCTTCAACCAATTTTTTCATCAAATCCTTTTCTGATCTGTGCACATCAAAAACCAATTCATCATGCACTTGCAGAATCATTTTGGACTGCAAAGGTTGCTTTCTCATTGCACGATAAACAGAGACCATTGCCATTTTAATTATATCCGCAGCTGAACCTTGAATTGGAGCGTTAACCGCATTTCGTTCAGCAAAACCACGAACAACTGCATTTGCAGAATTTATGTCTGGCAAATATCTGCGGCGCTGCATGATTGTTTCCACATATCCTTTTTCACGGGCTTGCGAAACCGCTCCATCCATGTATGTTTTTATGGTTGAATATTGTTCGAAATAAGCGTCAATTATAGATTTTGCTTCCGTTCTAGAAATATTCAAGTTCTGAGAAAGACCAAAAGCCGATTGACCGTATATAATTCCAAAGTTCACCGCTTTTGCAGCACTTCGTTGATCTCTCGTTACCTCATCCAAAGCGACATTAAACACCTTCGCGGCAGTTGCTTTGTGAATATCCTGTCCACTTTTAAATGCTTCAATCATGTTTTTGTCTCCGCTTAAAGCAGCAATTATTCGCAGTTCAATTTGTGAGTAATCGGCCGCCATCAAGGTAAATTCTTCGTTACGAGGAATAAATGCTTTACGGATTTCTTTTCCTTTGTCTGTGCGGATTGGAATGTTCTGCAAATTCGGATTATTTGAACTTAAACGTCCAGTAGCCGTGACTGTTTGCATGTAATTGGTATGAATTCGCCCATCTACACGGTCGGTCATTGTTGGAAGTGGATCAACATATGTGCTTTTCAATTTTCTTAATTGACGATACTCCAAAATCATTGGAATAATCGGATGATCTTTTTCATGTTTTTGAAGCACATCTTCAGCCGTCGCGTATTGACCAGTTTTCGTTTTTTTCGCTTTGGATGAGATTTTTAAGACTTCAAATAAAACATCCCCTAATTGCTTTGGAGAATCAACATTGAAATCCATTCCAGCTTCAGCTTTGATGTTTTTCTCCAGTTCAGTAAGTGTAATTTCCAGTTGCTTAGAATACGCTTGTAAACCCGTTACATCAATTGCGATTCCTTCTTGCTCCATATCTTTAAGCACTTCTACCAAAGGCATTTCCATTTCATAGAACAATTCTTTCAAATGATCCTTTTGAATTTCAGGTTCAAAAAGTTGTTTCAATTGAAAGGTAATATCTGCATCTTCACAGGCATAATCTGAAACCTCTTCTGGTTTTAGATCGCGCATATTTCCTTGTCCCTTTCCTTTTTTTCCAATCAAGGTTTCAATTGAAACTGGCTGGTATTTTAAATAGAATTCCGAAAGAAAATTCATTCCTTGCTTCGATTCAGGATTGATCAAATAATGTGCAACCATTGTGTCAAACGTTGGTGTAGAAACCGTCACTCCATATCGATTCAACACTTTTAAATCATATTTAATATTATGTGCGATTTTCTCTATATCAGTGGAATTGAAGAAAGGTAAAAACTCATCAACAATCGATTTTGCCTCCCTAAAATCAGCTGGAATAGCAACGTAAAATGCTTCTCTCGCTTTGTAAGAGAAGGACATTCCAACCAAATCGGCGTGTAAAGCATCAATATCAGTCGTTTCTGTATCAAAACACACTTGCGTTTGTTTCAAGAGAATTTCAAGTAATTCTTTGCGTTCTTCAGGATTCTTTATCAAATGATAACTCGGCTTTTCGGTCGCAATCGTTTTGTATTCTGTTGTTGGTGTTGGATCTTGTTCTACTAACATGCTTTGCATTCCGAATAAATCTAACTGTGCAGATTCACCTGAATTAGAAGTTGGGTGTGCTGTTACAACAATTTCTTCACCAATAACCCTTCGAGCCAAGTTTCGGAATTCCAATTCAGTAAAAATATCCTTCACTTTTTCCGTATCAACATCGCACATAATTAAATGTTCCTCGTTGAATTCAACTTCCAAATCGACGATTATTGTTGCCAATTTTTTAGAAATAAGTCCTTGCTGTTGAAAATTAATGACGTTTTCCTTCTGCTTACCCTTTAAATCTTCTACATTTTCAAAAATTGCTTCCATTGAACCGTACTTCTGAATCAATGTTTTAGCTGTTTTCTCTCCAATCCCAGGAATTCCCGGAATATTATCTGCTGCGTCTCCCCATAATCCTAAAATGTCAATCACCTGCATTGGGTTCGTAACTTCAAATTTCTCACAGACTTCTTTTACACCCATAATTTCAGGTGGATTTCCGCCTCTTCCTGGTTTAAACATAAAGATGTTTTCCGACACCAATTGACCGTAATCCTTATCAGGCGTCATCATATAGGTCGTATATCCTTTTCGTTCAGCAATTTTCGCCAAAGTACCAATTACATCATCTGCTTCATACCCTTGCAATTCTAGGATTGGCACATTGAACGCTTCGATTATTTGCTTAATGGGTTGAATCATCGAGCGAATATCTTCGGGCATTTCTTCGCGATGTGCTTTGTAGGCTTCAAAATCGGCAATACGATGTGTAGAACCCCCTGGAGGATCAAAGACAACTGCTAAATGCGTCGGTTTTTCGTTTTTAATAACGTCGATTAAGACATTCGTGAAACCAAAAGCTGCAGAAGTATTTTGACCTTTTGAATTGACACGTGGATTTTTCGCAAAGGCAAAATATGCTCGGTAGATCAAGGCATAAGCATCTAGCAGGAATAATTTTTTATCGATGTTTGGTGTAAGCATAATTTAATGTGATTGGTAACTGAATACTAGTGTACAGTAGATTCAAAAAATATATAGCGACGAAGATAATTCCTTTCTTTCAACTATTCAAAAGATATGGCAGCTAAATAGCACAACAAAATGAAACCTTTGAATTACATTTGCATTCGTAAACATATTCCATGAACAAAAAAATAACTCGTCTTTCCATTCTTATTCCTGCCTACAACGAAGGGAAAACCATTACAATCATTCTTGACAAAGTAAAGGATGTTGAACTAATTGATGGTGTTGAAAAAGAATTAGTAATTGTGAATGATTGCTCGAGTGACAATACGGTTGAAGTTGTTAGCAATTATATTGCTGCGAATCCAGACTTGCGTATTACTTTGTTCAATCAAGTAGTCAATAAAGGAAAAGGTGCAGCTATCCACAAGGCTATTGAAATTTGTACAGGTGATTATTTAATTGTTCAAGATGCCGATTTAGAATATGATCCACGCGAATTTAATTTAATGCTTCAGCCTGTTGTTGAAGGATTTGCAGATGTTGTTTACGGTTCTCGCTTTGTTGGGCATCATCCACACCGAATTTTGTTTTATTGGCATTCAATCGGAAATCGTTTTTTAACGCGTTTGTCCAACATGTTTACCAATCTGAATTTAACAGATATGGAAACTTGCTATAAGTTAATGGATTCTTCTGTCGCAAAATCGCTGAAATTGAAGGAAAAGCGCTTTGGTTTCGAACCAGAAGTAACCGCTAAAATTTCCCGCATTCCTAAAATTCGCATTTACGAAGTTGGAATTTCTTATTACGGTCGAACGTATGAAGAAGGAAAGAAAATTGGCTGGAAAGATGGTTTTAGAGCGATTTGGTGCATTTTGAAGTACAATTTGTTTAGTAAGTAAGGTCATTATTGCCCGATAAAACTTAATTCTTTGTGATCTTATTTCGGGGTCAAAAGTTAGATTCTTACATCCAAAACACACTTTTCAATTGAATGAGGTAATCGTCCCATCCCCAATCTGGTCCATCCCATGGAGAAACATAAATAAATGACATTCTCAAGCTAATAAAGACGAGCGCTATACCAACAGTCATTCCAGCATATTTTAGCCAAGTCACTTTGGAAATTTCCTGAATGAAATAAGTTAATCCTAAGGCTAAAAAAGGCAAATATTCGATAAAAGCGCGGTGACCATAAGCTCCGCCGAACCACCAACACCACCAACTTGCAAAAATATACCATGATAAGCTCCAGATTATAACTGCAGTGAAAAAATCGGCTTGTTTTCTAAAGGAACCCCAAATTAAACCAAGGACTGCAAAAAACATTAAAGGAGCATAAATAAAAAATCCATTTTGTGGACTAAACAGGACTTTAGCCATTTGTGCTTTCGTCCAAAAGAATTGTTGTCCGAGGTGACCGTAAGAAAATTCCAACCAATTTCCTGAAACATGCTTAAAATAAGCCATTTGTAAGAAGAGAATAAAGCCACCACTCACAAACATCGTTAAAACATATTTATACTGCTTCAACCACCACTTGATTTGAGGAATAACTTCCTTAAATGAATGAATTCCATAAAAAATCAAGAAGAAAACAACGATTCCATTGTTCGGTTTAATGACAATTACTACACCAACCAAAAAACCGATTAATGCGGCTGAGCGATGCGTCTGTTCTTTGAAAAATAGATGGGACAAATAGATGATTAACACCACTATTCCAAAAGAATATACATGTGACATTCCAGCTTGAAATGCACTGTAATAAAAGAGATTCGTTCCAAAAACAATAATCAACAAAGCAATTAATGTATTCTTTTTACTGTAAAAAAATGTCAAGAATTTCTGTAAAAAATAAACTCCCAAGCCCAAGTAAAAGCTCGCTGCTGCTCCTACTCCATACATGTAAGTAGAAGAATAACCTGATGCTTCGCCACCAGAAATCAGCACAATTAGATGTGATATAAGAAAAAATGGTAATTGAAGAATTGCAATACCGATGTGAAAAACGCTTAACATATTCCCGTTTTCTAAGGGAACTGTGTATTCCATATCTTTCAAATTATGATCGATAAAAACGGCCGGCAAGTACTGATAATACCCCATGGGGTCAGAAAACACGACTTTCAACAGTGCATCTCCTGGATGGACAATTATAAAAGTGCAATACGAAAGAATTCCAAGAAAAAAAGCAAAGTGAATCGGTTTTATTTTCTCGAGAAGTCCTTTCATTATAATTGATTAGGTGTTGATTAACTCCAAGAAGTACCTTCCTTCGTATCTTTTACTACTATTCCAGCTGCAGCTAAACCATCGCGAATTTTGTCTGAAGTTGTCCAATCTTTGCTCTCTCTAGCTTGCTGTCTCAATTCCAATACTAGATTCATTACTGGTGAAAGTTTTGAATCGCTATTTGCTGTTCCAATTCTCAAGCCCAACACATCTGAAATAAAGATCGACAAATGATTTCTCAACAACTCTAAATCGTTTTTTGATATTGCTTCTTTGCCATCATTTATCAAGTTGATTTTCTTTGCCGCTTCAAAAAGATTGGCGATTAAAATTGGGGCATTGAAATCGTCGTTCATGGCTGAATAAAAACTTGATACTAACTCATTCACATTGAATGACGACGTTTCTGTTAGGTTCAATTTGTCAAGTAACATCACTGCGTCAGACAAACGTGAAAAACCTTTTTCGGCTGCATTCAAGGCATCAGAAGTGAAATCTAAATTACTTCTGTAGTGCGCTTGCATCATAAAGAAGCGAATTACATCTGGTGAAAAAGGTTTATCGAACAATTCTGTTGAACCTTCAACAATTTCTTGTGGTAAGAAGTAATTCCCTAAAGATTTACTCATCTTTTGTCCATTCACATTCAACATGTTTGCGTGCATCCAATATTTAGCTGGATTACAGCCTAATGAACCGCAATTTTGCGCGATTTCATCCTCGTGATGCGGAAATTTTAAATCCATTCCACCACCATGAATATCGAAATGAGAACCTAAGTATTTTGTACTCATCGCTGTACATTCAATATGCCAACCTGGATTTCCTTCTCCCCATGGAGAACGCCAAATTTGCATGTCCTCCGGATTTGCTTTTTTCCAAAGAGCAAAATCAGCAAAAAATCGCTTTTCATCTTGAGCGTTCAATGTCCGCGTTTCTACCGCTAATTCGTCTACTTTTCGGCCACTTAAAATTCCATATTCAAATTTTTCACTGTATTTTTTTACATCAAAATAAACGGATCCATTCACTACATATGCAAATCCATTTTCGATGATTTTTTCGATGTGCTCAATTTGATCTTGAATATGTCCTGTTGCAGTTGGTTCAATGCTTGGAGGTAATAAATTATATATTCGTTGTAAATCTTGAAACTTTACGTTGTATTTATAAACGATTTCCAAAGATTGCATTTGTTCCAATCGAGCGGCTTTCCCAATACTGTCTTCTGCTTCACCTAAACTATTGGTAATATGTCCAGCATCTGTAATGTTTCTAACGTATTTTACTTGGAAATCTAAAACCAGTAAATAACGATAAATCATATCAAAATTAATGAAGGTACGCATGTTGCCCATGTGTGGTTCACTATATAAGGTTGGACCACAAACGTACATGCCAACTCGATTTTCATGGATTGGTTCAAACTTTTCCTTCTGTCCAGAAAGACTATTGTAGATAAGTAAACTTCTTTTATTTGTATTCATTCTGATAATAATATGGAACAAATATAATGAAATTGGATGCCAAAAACTGTCAATTTCTTATCTCAAAAGTATAAATGATTGGGTTTCAAATAATCAAGTAAATCGGTTTAAACCAAATTTTTTTTTTTAGTTTAACTATATTGTCTTAAGTTTGCGGCAACTTAAGCGTTTTGTAGCTTTGCAACTAACTATTTATTCTTACTATATGAATCTTCTCAGGAATGTTCTCATTCTATTATTGATATCACTGTTCAGTAATTCCGGATTTTCTCAAAAAGACACACTTTTTTGGTTTGTTGCCCCCGAAGTCTCAAGTGGAGCAGGTGATTCACCCATTTTTTTGCGCTTTTTATCGTATGATAATCCTTCCACGATTACAATAAATCAACCAGCAAATGGTGGGTTTCTGCCAATAGTTATTAACCTTCCAGCCAATAGTGTTGATAGTGTAAACCTAAGTTCTTTTTTAGCTCAAATTGAAATGGCTGCGGCCAATTTTGTTTCAAACACAGGCTTGAAAATTGTCTCAACATCAGAAATATCTGCTTTTTATGAATTAAGAACAGGGTCGAATAAAGAGACCTTTTCTTTAAAAGGGAACAAAGCACTAGGTACAAATTTTTATACTCCTTTTCAAAAATTTTGGAACAATGCAGTCACAACACCAGCTTCCTTTTCATCCATTGATATTGTAGCTACTGAGAATGCAACGACAGTTCTGATCACGCCACGCACGGCCATTGTTGGTCATGCAGCAAACGTTACTTATTCAATTACTTTAAATATTGGTCAAACATACAGTGCACGAGATATGAATGTATCAGCAGTAACAAGTTTAGCTGGTTCAATTGTCTCTTCAAATAAACCAATCGCAATTACTGTCTTTGATGGATCATTATCCAATGGAGCATGCAGTGACGCGATAGGAGATCAAATTACTCATGCAGGAATTATTGGAACAGATCACATTATTCACAAAGGAACTGGGTCTACTGATCGCGTTTATGTATTAGCAACACAAAATGGAACGAACGTTACTTTATACAATTCAACTACGACTAGCACATTAATAAACTGGAGTGAAACATATCAAATTGCACTTACTGAAAATGTAAATTACATAAAAACGAACAAACCTGTTTATGTCATGCATGTTTCTGGTTATGGTTGTGATTTAAGTGCTGCTCAAGTTCCAAATCTTTTTTGTGCTGGGACTTACACTACTTCATTTACGCGTTCATCCTCAGATTCTTTAGGTCTTGTTTTATATACTCGGACAGGCTTTGAGAATCAGTTTACCTTAAACGGAAATCCATCATTGATTCCTCCAGCAGCATTTGCAACAGTTCCAGGGACATTAGGTGAGTTTAAGGTTGCATACATTCATTTTTCAACAACAGATGTTCCAGTTAACTCGTACAATATCGTTGAGAACACTGGTGATGTTTTTGGTTTAGGCGTTCAAAACGGCAATGCTTCAGGCGGTGCAGGGTATGCGTACTATTCAAATTTCAATTCATTTCCTTTTGTAAGTGCTGGATTGAATGATACAGTTTGTGCCAATGTTTCTTTACCAATAAATGGTATTGTTGGCGGTGGTTCAGTAACGGGGATTTGGAGTACGACTGGTTATGGAACTTTTCAAAATGGCAATTCTACTTTAATTAACAATTACATTCCGAGTCCATTAGATACATTGATATCCCCCATACAATTAATATTAACTTCAACAGGACCTTGTCCAGTGCAAAAGGACACATTAACACTCGTTGTAAATGCGTCACCTTTAGTAAATGCATCAGCAGATCAGACTTTGTGTTCAAATAATGCAATCATTAATTTAAATGGAGCGGTATCTGGTGGAGCTTCGACTGGAATTTGGTCAAGTCTTGGAACGGGTAGCTTTAATCCGAATTCGACCACATTAAATGCAAGTTACATTCCTTCACCAGCAGAAATTTCTGCCGGCTCCGTTGAATTGGTATTAACATCCACTAACAATGCAAATTGCAACGTTGCAACAGATACAATGGAGGTGATATTTACTGGCTCTGCTATCGTTACCGCTAGTGTAGACACAATAATAGTTTGTTCAAATAATCCTACGGTAAACTTATCTGGAACAGTTTCAGGATCTAGTACTACTGGAAAATGGGTTACAGGAGGAACTGGTATTTATACTCCTAATAATTCCTCCTTAATCGCAACATATTCGCCAAATACTATTGAAATCAACAGCGGGCAAATATGGATGTATCTTGAATCCACTCAAAATGGGAATTGTTTACCCGTGCGCGATAGCATCCTAATTATCTTTACTGCATCTCCAACAGTTGATGCTGGTGCGAATCAAATTATTTGTTCAAATAACACGTCTGTTGATTTAGCAGGTCTAGTTGGAGGAGCAACTACAACAGGGATTTGGTCAAATGGAGCGGGAACATACTCTACAAATTCTGCTGATTTGAATGCAACTTATAATCCTTCTGTTTCTGAAGTAAATAACGGCAGTGTTGTTTTAACTTTAACAACAACCAATAATGGAACCTGTAATGCGCTTAGTGATGTTTTCCAAATCAACTTTGTAGCTCCGCCATTTGCCAACTTCAATGGCATTGACGTTTGTTTGGGTAATCTCACATCGTTTACTGACTTTTCATTGCCTGGATATGGTACAATTTCAACTTGGGAATGGAATTTTGACGATGGCAATACAGCATCAGTTCAAAACACTTCTAATCTTTATAGTTCTCCTGGTGTTTATACCGTAGAATTGATTACAATGACGAATATCGGTTGTTCTGATACAGTAACAAAACAAGTTGAAGTATTTGCTAAACCAATTGCAAGTTTCACGTATGATGCAAGTTGTCCGAATAACCAAGTAATTATAAGCTTTACCGATAATTCAACATCAACAGATGTAATTGATTATTGGTATTATGATTTTGGTGGTCAGGGTACTACTGCGACACAAAATCCGACACAATTATTTACTGCAAATGGCGATTATACTATCACCCATATAGTTGAAACAGTTAATGGATGTAAAGATACCGTAACACAAGTCATTAATATTCCAGCGATACCTGAGGCAGGTTTTTACTATAATTCATCTAACGGGGCGAATGTTGGAGCTATATTCAATTTTATAGACACTTCGAATTATGCTACTTCATATATGTGGACATTTGGTAATTCAAATACGAGTATGTTAGAAAACCCAAGCAACACCTATTTTGCAAATGGCAATTACCAAGTAACTCAATTTGTTTATGGAGCCCTAGGTTGTTATGATAGCACTTCAACTTGGATTACAATCAATACCGTAACGACTGAAATAAACACCTTGATTCCGAATATTATCTCTCCAAACGGAGATAATAAAAATGATATTTGGAAACTAGAATTTATTCAATTGCTCTTTCCTCAAGCAACTGTTGAAATTTATAATCAATGGGGTCAGCAACTTTTCTATTCAGAAGGCTATACTATTCCTTGGGATGGAACATATAACGATGAATTAGTTCCTGATGGAAATTACTATTATGTAATTACACTCAATGCTGGTTTAGAAACAGATATGTACAAAGGCGCACTACTCGTATTAAAATCTAGAGATTAAGACATGAAAACAATCTATACAATCATCTTTTTACTTTTAGGCACAGCACTTTTTGCTCAGCAGCAAGCAGTGTACTCAAATTTTTTAATGAGTGATTATTACTATAATCCTGCTATTGCTGGCAGTAAAAATGTCCACATTGCAAACATCAATTATCATAACCAATGGACTGGATTTCAGGATGCTCCTGTCAATTTCTCTGGTAATTTCTCTGGGTCATACAAAAACAAAGGGAAAATTGGATATGGGGCAACCATCATATCTGAAAAATCAGGATTAACAAATAACACAGGAATATATCTGAACTATGCCCATCATTTTAAATTGAATGATAAAATGAAGCTTGGTTTAGGGATTCAGCCCGGTTATATTCAATACCGTGTGAGATTATATGATGGAATAGTTGCTGATCCAGGAGACGAAATTGTAACGGGTAGTATCTATTCCGCAAATGCTTTGGACGTTAATACAGGGTTTCATCTTTATTCAAAGAAATTCTTTGTTATGGGCTCCATTCAACATTTATTAGGTAAGCAAATTAAATTCACTTCCTACAATTCTAATTTAGCCTTTCATTACAATGCAATCGCTGGATATAACTTCACTTTCAAGAAAAAGAAATTTGAGTTGCAACCGAGTGTAATGGTGAAATATACTAGTCCAGTTCCAGTTCAATGGACAACCATGTTGAAAGGTACATTTAATAGCAAATACTGGGTTGGCTTAATTTACCGTTCGGATGATGCCGTAGGAGTTTCCTTAGGTATGTGGATAAAAGAACGAATGAACATCGCTTATGGTTATGATTATTCGGTGTCTGATATTCGAAAATACAACTCAGGATCACATGAAGTAATGTTGTCGTTTATCATAACTAAAAAACGACCTACTTTAGATGAGCAAGACGAAAAACTGAACAATAGTATCCTGGATGAAATGAAAAAGCAGGAAGAAGAAAAGAAAAAAAATTAATTGATTAAAAGCATTATGCGATATACAAAACACCTCCTAATTTTTGTTTTTTTCTTCTTTTTTGGAATAAAGGAAGTAAAAGCACAAATCGATACGACATTTTGGTTTGCCGCACCGTGGGTGACACCTGACCATTGGTGGAGAGACCCTATTGCTTTTCACTTTTCAACTTTTGCAAATCCTACAACTGTTCGTTTGAGAATGCCAAGAACGGGATATGATACTACCATTTTAATTCCAGCCAACTCATTGTTTTCAAAAAATGTTGACTTCATGATGGCAGCAATTGAAACAAAACCAGCAAATATTGTTGCTAATAGCGGATTTCAAATAACAGCTGACTTCCCAATTACAGTTGTTTATGATGTAATTACTCGTTCACCTGGAAATAATAATGCCGAAACCTTTTCTTTGAAGGGTCAAAATGGTATAGGGCTTGAGTTTGTCACACCCTTTCAAACAAGGTGGAACAATAGATTTTTAACGAACGATCTTGACGGAAGTGGAACAATAGAACAGCCATACCAACAAATTAATATCGTGGCAACGGAAGACAATACCGTTGTATACATTACACCTCGTTGCAATGTTGTTGGAGGTCATCCTGCTAATGTTACTTATTCTATTATATTACCCTTTAAAGGAAACACCTACACTGTGCAGAACTTAGTTCAAAACACCAATGTCGTTGGGAACAACCTTGCAGGATCGATTGTGGTTTCTACCAAACCTATCTCAGTTACTGTTGCCGATGATTCTGTAAATCCAGCCGGTGGCGGTGGTTGTTTCGACTTAATGGGGGATCAAATTGTGCCAACAGACGTTATTGGTGACGAATACATTGTTCTTCGTGGATTCCTTAATGCTGGTTCACAAGAATCATTTTTTGTAACAGCCACAGAGAATTTTACCACCGTAACCATAAATGACGGTGCAGTAACAAATGTTATTTTGAATCAAGGCGACACCTATCGTTATCAACTTGCACAACCAAGAACACATATACTGGCAGATAAAGCGATTTACGTTTTGCATATGTCAGGTTACGGATGTGAATTAGGTCAAGCTTTGTTACCACCATTAAATTGTGCTGGTTCTGATGTAGTGACTTTTCCAAGAACTAACCCACAAAACTTTTCATTGAATATCTTATGCCCTAGCGGTTCTCAGGGAGCATTCCTTCTAAATGGTAGCGGGGTTCTTGTTCCTGCTGCAAGTTTTAATGTTGTACCGGGAACTGCTGGTCAATGGTTGGCGGCGCAAATCACCTTTACAGTTGGTCAAATTCCTTCGGGATCATCCAATTTGCTAACAAACTCGGTTAGTGATTTTGCAATGGGTGTTATTAACGGAGGAACTTCCACTGGTTGTTTGTACCACTATATGTCTTCTTTCTTGCGAAGAGTTTCCACCAACGCTGGAAATGACACTATTTTATGTAATGGTGTCCCTTCTATTTCTTTAAATGGCACAGTAACAGGTGGAGCTACAACAGGAATTTGGTCTGTATTGAATGGAACAGGGTCTTTGCCTAATCCTACTAATTTGTCTACTAATTATGCCCCTAGCCCAAGTGATTATTCGCAAGGCTCATTGACTTTTGTGTTGAGTTCAACAGGAAATTGCATTCCGGTGAGAGACACTGTTGTCGTTAGTTTTATTCAGTCACCAGTTGTTGGTGCTGGTAACAACAATACTTTCTGTAAAAATAACGTTGGATCCATACCAATTAATGGATCAGTCAATTTTGCAGCAGCAGCTTCTTGGTCAGGAGGTAATGGTGGTTCATTTGGGAATAGTGGTAGTTTAAATACTACCTATACACCTTCACCTACTGATTTATCAGCAGACAGTGTTGCTTTGTTCTTAACCTCGACGGGAAGTTTCTTCTCTTGTCCGAATGATGTTGACACAATTGTTCTTTATTTTACTCCTTCTCCAAATGTAATTGCGGGACCAGACCTAGTGGTATGTTCCAGTAACTTAACAGCCAACTTAACAGGATCAATTTCTGGCCCTACATCAACAGGTATTTGGACTACAGGGGGAACGGGTGTTTTCTCTCCAAGTCAAACTAACCCGGTTACCGATTATATCATTAGTAATGGTGATACCACCATTGGATCTGTGGTTTTAACATTGACATCTACCAATAATGGGAATTGCTTGGCAGTGCAGGACAGTTTACAAATCACCATTATTGAACAACCCCAGGTAGAAATCACCTCAGCGGATTCAATTTGTTCGAATATTTCAGGCTTACCGTTAACTGGGACGGCTAGTTTAGGATTCTCTACACTTTGGTCAACAACTGGCGTTGGTAGTATAGCTAATCCGAGTTCCCTCAATACGTTTTATACTATTAGTCCAATCGACACCACTGCTGGATACATTGATATTTACTTGTCTACTACAGGAATTTGCCCTATTGAAACCGATTCAATTCGACTTTACTTTATTGACCCGCCAATTGTAAACGCAGGGATTGATCAAGCATTTTGTCAAAATGAAGCGATTCAATTAACTGGGATAGTTAGTGGGCCAAACCCTACTGGAACGTGGGCTACAATGGGTACAGGGTCGTTTAATCCAAGTCCAAACATACTCTCAACTGTTTATTTCCCTTCAGCAGGGGATATATTAAATGGTGGTGTTAATTTAATTCTTTCTTCAGGTAGTGCATTTGGTTGTGTCCCTGACAATGACACGCTTATTGTTACTTTTAAAGCTTCGCCAACAGCAGCGTTCAATGCTACATCTGTTTGCCAAGGATTAAACACCATCTTTACAGACAATTCAATCACCTCCACCGGTCTAATTAATAACTGGAACTGGGATTTTGGAGACACTGGAACGTCTATAACTTCCGATCCTGCTCATACTTATACTTCAAGTGGTAGCTACGTAACTACCCTTATCGTAGGTGCAAGCAATGGATGTTTTGATACCATTCAACAAAATATTACTGTTAATCCTTTGCCAATTGCTCAATTTAACAATACAATTGCATGTGATAATGCCCCTATAGACTTCAGTGATATTTCATTTATTTCAAGTGGTACGATAACTAATTGGGAGTATAGCTTTGAAGCTGGAAATTCAAGTTCAGACCAAAACCCGAGCTACATTTTTAGCAATGCTGGCACTTTCCCAGTAACATTAATTGTAACTTCTGCATTAGGATGTGAGGGAACCGTTACCAATAATGTCGTTGTAAACCCAAGTCCAACGGCAGCATTTACAATTAATCCAAATCCTGCATTACTGTTAGAAAATGTCACTTATACAGACAATTCAACAGGAAATCAATTGGTCGATTGGTACTGGAATTTTGGGAATGGACAAGGTTCTAACGCACAGAATACTACTAATAATTATTCGGATGGCGGTGATTATATTATCTCCTTGATAATTACGGATATCAATGGTTGTCAGGACACAGCAATGACTATTATTTCAATCGCTTTATTGCCAGTTTTACCAACAGGATTTACGCCAAATGGGGATAATGAAAACGATGTGTTTATTATCCGCGGTGGACCATTCAAGACAGTTGATTTCAAAATATATAATAACTGGGGACAATTAATTTATACCTCCACTAATGCAAATGAAGGATGGAATGGTACTTATCAATCAGAAAATGCCCCGATGGGTGTGTACACTTGGACATTCACTGTAGAAATGTCGAATGGTCAAGTCATTAAAAAATCTGGTGATGTTACCTTAATGCGCTAATTATGAAGAAACTAATAATATTATTTGTATTACTGAGTTTTATACCAAAGTATAAATCACAAGATGCGCATTTATCTATGTATGACGCTGCTCCATTGTTTTTAAATGCTGGGTTAACTGGTGTTTTTGAAGGAGGATGGAGAGTTCACGGTCAATACAGAACACAATGGAAATCTGTAAATTTTAAGCCATACACCTCTGCTTTATTGAGTTTTGATATGCCCATCCGTCGTTGGGGAATTGGGGTTCAATTGCATAATTTCAGGGCTGGATTTGGAAACTTCAATGTACTCCAAGGTCTTGTTTCTGCTGCCTACAATTTACCCTTGGATAAAAAGAAGAACAACAATATTTCTTTTGGGATCCAAGCAGGTGGTATGCAAAAATCTGTTGAATATCAATTATTATCATTTAACAACCAATATACCTTAGCTGGTGGAGGTGGTTTCGATAATACCGTGGTTTCTGGTGAGAATTTTGGTGCTCAATCGATGATTATACCTGTTGCCAATGCTAGTTTGCTTTATTATTATGCGAAGCAACAAAGTAAGTTAAATCCGTTTGTTGGACTTTCTGCTTTTAATTTAATAGAACCTAAAGAATCGTTTTTTGGTCAAGAAAACAGATTGCCAATGCGTTATTATTTGCATGTTGGTACTCGAATCAATATAACTGAATTATTCTATTTATTACCGAAGGTATTACTTATGCAACAAGATAAATTCAGTGAGCAAACGTTTGCGTTAGATGCTGGTTATTTTTTAAAAGGTAGTGAAACCTACTTGATAGGTGGTTTAATTTATCGAAATAAAGATGCAATGATTGCTACGTTTGGAGTGAAAAAAGAAAACATCATAGTTAGACTTGGATACGACATTAACGTGTCATCACTGACAACAGTTTCAACAGGTAGAGGTGGTTTCGAATTATCATTGACCTATACTAATATTAAAAATAAACCGAAGGTGGAGAAAATCTGCCCTCGTCTGTAATTGGCTTGCAAAAAAGAAATTCTATGAAAAAAATATTTTTACTTCTCATTTGTTTGTTAAGCTTGCAAGCGTTTTCTCAATCGAAAAAGGTTTGGATTTTCAATGCTGATAATTTTTATGCGAAAGAGGATTATTACAATGCCTTATTGTACTATCAAAAAGCAATCAACGATTCCGTTGGTTTAGGCTCAATGGTTATTCCCTATGAAATTGAAGTGACCAATCAAAAGCTTCCTAAAAAAGGCTTACAAGTCGATAGCACTCGCACAATTCCAATGGCTGACTATGTGAATCACCAAATTGCTATGTGTTATCAAAAAACGTTTGATTACAATCATGCTGCACCTTTCTTTATGGAATCTGCAAAATCCTCCTCCTATCCGGATGATCAATTCTATTACGCTAGCGCATTAATGAATAACAAAAATTACGACCAAGCGATTACTGAATTTGAAATATATATAAAATCAGAGCGTTATTCTGATTCACTTTTACGAAGTGCACAACTTTCAATAACTGGATGTCACTATGCATTAAATGAAAACAACATCAAACAAGAAGTTGTCATTCAATTAGCAGATACTGCTGTTTTTAATCGAGGAACATCGTCTTTTGCTCCCATGTTTTTTACCTATGAAAACAGATTGATGTATACTAGTGCACGAAAAGGTGGGGTTATACTTTCACCTGAGCAACAATCGGATTATTTATTAGATATTTATTGGACAGAGCGAAATAGTGATAGTACCTGGGCGCCAGCAACAAACTTTGGTCGACCATTAAATACTGCTCAGCATGACGCAGCCTCATGCATTAACAATAACAATGTTATTTTCTATACACGTTATAGTGATGAAAACAGAATTGATCAACATTTGTTTTTAGCGCGAATGGTTGATTTCAAATTTTATGAATCTTATAAATTAAGTGAAGCAGTAAATATCCCAGGATACAAAAGTGTTCACCCATTCGTTTCGATGGATGGCCAAACCTTGTTTTTTTCAAGTAATCGCCCAGGCGGTCAAGGAGGAATGGATCTTTGGAAAATTAAAATTGATCCTTTAGGAAATCCAGAAGGTGAAGCGGAGAACTTAGGATTTCCAATTAACTCCGAATTAGATGAAGTTACACCATTCTTTCATGAGGCATCATCTACCCTCTTTTTTAGTTCAAACGGTCACAATTCTATTGGTGGATTAGATGTGTTTAAAAGTCTCTATGATAAGGAAAACGAAGTATATAATACCGCTATTAATCTTGGTTTGCCAATTAATTCAAGTAAAGATGATGCTTATCTTATTTGGGATACTAAGCTGAAGAAAGGATATTTTGCTAGTGATCGTGAACCATGTGAAAACGGACATTGTTACGATATTTATGAAATTCAAAACGAACCAATTCGGATTATTCTTGAAGGATATTCTTACGATTTGGCTACGAATGAAATCTTACCTAAAACCAACTTAACGTTTAAAGATGTGAAGGGTGAATTTGCTCCTTTTAAAATGCAAACAGACGATAAAGGCTTTTATTCATTAGAATTAACTCAAGGTTGGGAAGTCTTTATCAAGGCTCAAAAAAATAGTTATTTTGCTGATGCAGCTACTATTAACACTACAACCATTACAGAATCGACTACTTTAACTCAAGACTTTTATTTGAATCCTATCCCTGGAGACGAAATTGAAATTGAAGGAATTGAGTACGATTTTGATTCAGATAAATTACGTCCTGTTTCGATGGCAATTCTCGATAAATTATATGAATTCTTAATGTTGAATAACAACTTGGTGGTGCAAATTAATTCTCATACGGATGCACGTGGTTCAGATATTTACAATCTCGATTTATCTCAACGTAGAGCAAAATCATGTGTAAATTACTTGATTTCTAAAGGGATTGATCCAGCATTATTGATTGCAAAAGGTTTTGGAGAAACAGATCCTAACTTTGTAACTGGTCAAGATAAAAAACCAGTATTAGATTCAAATGGTAAAAGAATTTTATTGACTGAAGTTTATATCAACGCGCAGAAAGAGAAAGATACAAGAGAAAAAATGCATCAACGTAACAGAAGAACTTCGTTTAAAGTTATTGGTGAAAGCATTGAAATTAAATCCAATTAAACTATTGTTGTTGGTTTAGTGTGTTTCGTTAAATAATACAAGTTGATTAAAACGATTGCTGTATTAGTCAGAATGATAGGAATAGAACCCAACATCATTCCATAGACAATAAAAAAAACACAGCCTACAGTATTTACGATCCGAAGAAAAAGCATTTTTCGCATTAAGAAAGAAAGTAAAACAATACCTGAGGCAACATAGCCTATATATTCTGTATTTTCCATAAAATTGATTTATAAAACTAACAAGGGGTCAAAACCCCCTTTGTCTGGTTATTAAACGATTAATTCAAACGAATTCCTAATTCTTTCAATTGCTCTTTGTTCAATGGCGAAGGTGCGTCAATCATTGTATCTCTTCCGCTATTATTCTTAGGGAATGCAATATAGTCACGAATAGATTCAGAACCTCCCATTGTAGCTACTAAGCGATCTAAACCAAATGCTAAACCACCATGTGGAGGTGCACCAAATTCAAATGCGCTCATCAAGAAACCGAATTGAGCTTGCGCATCTTCCTTCGAGAATCCAAGCAAATCAAACATACGAGATTGTAAGTCGCGATCATGAATACGAATAGATCCTCCACCTAATTCTACACCATTCATGGCCAAGTCATAGGCATTCGCTCTTACTTTTCCTGGATCAGTTTGAATAAGATGCATATCTTCTGGTTTAGGAGAAGTAAATGGATGGTGCATCGCATGATATCTTCCACTTGCCTCATCCCATTCCAACAAAGGAAAATCCATCACCCATAGTGGTTTGAAAACATTGGGATTCCGCAATCCCAATTCATTCCCCATGTGCAGACGCACTTCATTCATTTGTTTGCGCACTTTTTCTAAATCTCCACTCAAGACCAATAATAAATCCCCCGGTTTAGCATTTGCCTTTTTAGCCCATTCAGCCAAAGCTTCTTGAGAATAAAACTTATCAACTGACGATTTAAATGTACCATCAGCATTACAACGCAAATAAACCAATCCCTTCGCACCAATTTGTGGACGCTTTACCCACTCTGTAAGCTCATCAATTTGCTTTCTTGTATATTCTACACAATCTGCAGCATTAATCGCAATAACTGCCTCCGCATCATCAAAGATGGGAAACCCTTTGCCTTTTGCAACATCGTTCATGTAAACAAACTCCATATCAAAACGGATATCTGGTTTATCTGAACCATAACGCTCCATCGCTTCTGAATAATCCATTCGTGGAAAAGCTTCAGTGAATTCAACACCTCTCACAGTTTTAAATAAGTGCTTAATTAATCCTTCAAAGGTGTTTAAGATGTCATCTTGCTCCACAAAGGCCATTTCACAATCGATTTGTGTGAACTCTGGCTGACGGTCGGCTCGTAAATCTTCGTCTCGGAAACACTTTGTAATTTGATAGTAACGATCAAATCCAGAAACCATTAATAATTGCTTGAATGTTTGTGGGGACTGAGGCAAAGCATAAAATTGACCCTCATTCATTCGGCTTGGAACCACAAAGTCTCTTGCCCCTTCAGGTGTTGATTTAATCAAGAAAGGAGTTTCAATATCCAGAAAATCTTGAGAATCTAAGTAAACTCTCGTTTGCAACGCCACTTTGTTTCTAAGACGCATCTTATCTTGCATAGGATTACGACGTAGATCAAGGTAACGGTATTGCAAACGCAATTCATCTCCTCCATCTGTGTCATCTTCAATTGTAAAAGGAGGTAATTTTGCCGCATTCAAAATAGTTAAATTTGAAACAACAATTTCAATTTCACCCGTTGATAAATTTTTGTTTTTGCTTGTGCGTTCGATTACTTTGCCTATTACTTGAATTACAAATTCTCGTCCAAGTTTTCCCGCACTTGCGCATAATTCTGCATTGTCTTCTTGATTGAAAGCCAATTGTGTAATGCCATATCGATCACGTAAATCAACAAAAGTCATTCCTCCTAATTCACGTGTTCGCTGAACCCAGCCAGCCAATGTTACTTCTGTTCCAATGTGTGAAGGGCGCAATTCGCCGCAAGTATGTGATCTGTACATTCGTTTGTCGTTTGAATTCTATATTTATTATTTTAAAAATCACAAAGGAATATTCCCATGTTTTTTATATGGCAATGTTTCTGCTTTATTCTCTAACATTTTGAAACCTGTAATTACTTTAGCACGAGTTTCAGATGGAAGTATTACATCATCCACAATTCCACGTTCCGCCGCACGATAAGGATTTGCAAAAAGATCAGCATACTCTGCTTCTTTTTCTTTCCACTTTTCTTCAGGATTTGCTGCTTCAGCAATTTCACGTTTAAATATAATTTCAGCGGCTCCTTTTGCACCCATTACGGCAATTTCAGCCGTTGGCCAAGCATAGTTCAAATCAGCTCCAATATTTTTTGAGTTCATAACGTCGAAAGCGCCTCCGTATGCTTTTCTAGTTATCACAGTGATTCGTGGAACCGTTGCTTCCGAAAATGCATATAATAGTTTCGCACCATGTGTAATAATTCCGCGCCATTCTTGATCCGTACCTGGTAAGAATCCAGGAACATCTTCAAATACCAATAACGGAATATTAAAAGCATCACAGAAACGCACGAAACGGGCACCTTTGCGCGAAGCATCAATATCTAAAACGCCAGCCATTGCATTTGGTTGATTGGCAACAATACCAATTGTTTTACCTTCCAAACGGCCAAAACCAACAACGATGTTCTTTGCGAAATCTTCTTGGACTTCACGAAAACTTTTATCGTCAATAACACAATCAACAATCTTACGCATATCATAAGGAACATTGACGTTATCTGGCATTACTTGTCCAATAGTAGTAAATTTGTTTTCTGAAAACTCAAATTGTTTAGGACAAGGCGGTAATTCCTTTGCATTTTGTGGGAAGTAAGTAACTAAATCACGCACTTTTTTCAAACATTCCACGTCATTTGCGGCAGTAAAATGATTGACCCCAGATTTTTCAGCATGTGCTTTGGCACCGCCTAAATCTTCTGAAGAAACCTCCTCATGTGTTACCGTTTTCACCACGTTTGGACCAGTAACAAACATATAAGATGTTTCCTCCACCATGAAAATGAAATCAGTCAAGGCTGGAGAATAAACTGCTCCTCCTGCGCAAGGTCCCATGATCACCGAAATTTGAGGAATTACTCCCGAAGCTCTCGTGTTACGGTAAAAAATATCAGCATAACCAGCTAATGAAACCACCCCTTCTTGGATCCGTGCGCCACCTGAATCGTTCAGTCCAATCATTGGTGCGCCATTTTTCATTGCTAAGTCCATGACCCTGCAGATTTTCGCAGCATGCGTTTCCGACAGTGAACCACCCAAAACAGTAAAATCTTGCGAAAAAACATAGACTAAACGTCCATGAATTGTCCCAAAACCAGTTATTACACCATCACCAGGAAAATGTTGCTTATCTAAGCCAAAAGTGTGGGCACGGTGCTCAACAAACTGTCCAATTTCGTTGAATGAATTCTCATCCAACAAAAGTGTTACTCGTTCTCTTGCAGACAGTTTTCCTTGTTGATGTTGTTTATCAATACGAGTTTGACCGCCGCCTAAATGGGAGTCTTCTCTTCGTTTTATTAAATCTTCGTTTTTATTCATCATCTGGTCGAAAAATGGACAATTTTTGAAGCGCAAATATACGTTTTATCCTTTATATGAATACCGCTTAGAACGCTTGAAAAACTCTTAACAATAATTTATGCTTCAGATTTATATGCTCCATAATTTAATCCATACCTTTGTACCAAATAATTTAAAACTAATCTATTATGAAACTATTTTTTAAAACAAGTACAGTTGCTTTATTAGCTCTTACAATGGTAATAATCTCTTCATGTACAAAATATGAAGAAGGTTCTAAGTTCACTTTCTTGACAGCAACAGCGCGTGTTACGGGTGATTGGACTACAACAGCCTTAACTTATAATGGTCAATCTCAGAATCTTTCAGGAACGACTCTTAAAATTTCTTACAAGAAGGACGGAACATGGACATCAGCAAATTCTTACTTTGGAAGTTCAACGTCATTTAATGATAATGGCACATGGAAATTCAATAGTGATAAAACTGAATTAATCACAACTGATTCTGACGGTGATATTTATACAAGTACAATAGTAATGTTGAAAAACAAAATGATGAAATTGAAAGATGTTGATGGTAGTAATACAACTATCTTTACTTTGGAGCAATAAAATTTAAAAGAATTCAAGAAAGGTCGGCTACTCGCTGGCCTTTTTTTATATCGCTCCTTTTGCTTTTAACTCAAGGTACTTGTTGATTGTATGTATTGAAAGATCTGCTGGCGTAGTTAAAATCGTCTGAATACCATTTTGCTTTAGTTCCATCGCCATGCGCGATTTTAATGTTATCATTCGCTCGGCAACGGCAGAAACGTAAATATCATTTATTGTTTTCATCGGTTGAAAAGCCAATTCTTGTAAATCAGTTGATTCAAAGAACACCACTACCAATAAATGTTTCTGATTTATTTTCCTCAACATGGGTAATACGCGTCTCATTGCAAATTCTGTTTGGAAATTGGTAAACAAAACCAACAAAGATCTCGTGCTTATGGTTCTACGAATCGATTGATACAACAACTCATAATTTGGCTCATGAAACTGTGTACGCTGATTGTACAATTCTTCTACGATGCGTTTCATTTGTCCAGCAGAACGATTCGCAGGCAAGCGTGTTCCCATCTTATCAGAGAACGTAAACAAACCCGTTTTGTCTCCATTTTTTAGTGCAATATTTGAAAACACCAAGGTTGAATTGATGGCATAATCTAACAAACTCATGTCTTCAAAACTTATCTGCATATTTCGACTTTTATCTATAATACAGTAAATGTGTTGTGATTTCTCTTCTTGGTATTGATTCACCATCAATTCAAAACGTCGGCTTGTAGCTCTCCAATTGATGGTTTTTGGTTCATCGCCTTGCACATACGGTTTGATTTGTTCAAACTCACTATTGTTTCCAATTCGTCTGATTTTCTTCACCCCAATACTGGTTTTCTGCTGTTGAAAAACCATTAATTCAAACTTTTTCATTTGAAGAACTGATGGATAAACTGCTACTTTTTTTTCAGCTGGCACCTCAAATCTTCGACTTACTAAGCTAAAAACTGAAGCTATGACAAAAAATGCTGAACCAAAGGTGTGTTCTCCTCTTTGCTTAGGAGTGAATTGATAGGTAAATAATTTTGTGCTATTTGGAGTAAGAACAGTTTTAAAAATAGTAGATCTATCCTGCATCTCAACAGGGAAACCCTCAAACAGTTGAAATTTAATAGGTTGAATAGTTGTATTTATTACTTTTAAGTTAACATGATTGATGTCGCCCAAATTCAAGCGATCATTCACTTCACGTTCAAATGCCAAAGGTGACTTTGAGGCGAAAACCAAGAGCCAATCGAGCATTGTCATTCCTAACAAAACAATCAGGGCTACTTTCGCAAAGAAATAAAGCGGAAAGATGGCAAATGAAGCGGCAAAGCACACAACAATTGCTCCCAGTAATAGGAAGAAAAAACGCGTAAGATATGTCGACAGTAAAAACTTCATGCTTTTAACGAGGAACCTCTATTGTTTGGATGATTTCAGCAATCACTTCTTCAGGCATAACGCCTTCCATTTCCGCTTCTGGCGTTAAAATCAAACGATGATTAAGCACATGTTTTGCAACAAACTGAATATCTTCTGGTGTGACGAAATCTCTACCACGGATTGCTGCAATCGCTTTTGCTGATTTCAACATTGAAAGCGATGCACGCGGTGAACCACCTAAATAAATCTTTCCGTGATTTCTCGTTTTAATAGTTATCGCTGCAATATAGCTTAACAAGTGATCTTCGATAATGATTTTCTCAACGATATCTTGCACTTTCTTAATTTCTGCAGAAGTAAAAATTCCTTTCAAGTCTTTTAAATCTGGTGAACTAATGTTGTTCTTGTAACGTTTCAAGATTTCCTCTTCTTGGTGAATTTCAGGATAATCAATTTTTACTTTGAACAGAAAACGATCCAATTGTGCTTCAGGTAAATTATATGTTCCTTCTTGCTCGATTGGATTTTGCGTTGCAATAACCAAGAAAGGAAAACTCATTGGATACATCTTTCCATCATACGTAATTTGTCTTTCTTCCATTACTTCAAACAAGGCTGCTTGTGTTTTTGCAGGAGCACGATTGATTTCATCGATCAACACAATATTGGAAAAAATTGGGCCTTTTTTGAAGGTAAAAGATGAATCTTTCATATTGAAAACACTTGTTCCAATAACATCTGATGGCATCATGTCTGGTGTAAACTGAATACGCGAAAAGTCAATCGACAAGACTTTTGAAAGCACCTTCGCAGAAAGTGTTTTCGCCACTCCAGGAACTCCTTCAAGCAAAATATGTCCATTGGAGAAGATTCCTGCCATTAGTAATTCAACCATTTCGTGCTGACCGATAACGTATTTTGCCATTTCCAAGCGAACGTCATTGACCTTTCCAGCTACCCAAATTAAGTCATCGTTGCGCCGCTCAAAACCAAAACCAGCTGCAGGAGCTGATACTTCCTCTGGAACTGGAGAAGGATTCGTTTCATTAGGCGTCTCATCCTTCGGAAGATAATCCGAATAGTTCGGCTCTTGTGTGTTGTCTTCTGTACTCATCATATCAATTTATAGTTCTACGAATTTTTGTTTTTGTAAAAATAGATCCAATTTATTTCTGTCTAATCTATTAAGTTCTGTTAACGGAAGACCAATGGTTTGATTATTACTTCCAATTATTTCATACATGTTCTGGTGTCGCACAATGCGCATTGTATCCTTGAAAAACAGCACTTTTTTCTTACCGAATAATGGTGTATAGGTGAATGTCTCTTTGTGAATTTTTAAAATTGGTCGTGACATGCGTACAATTCCCCATGACATCATCGATGTTCCAAGCGGCCACAATAAAATTCCAGCACCTTTTGAGACAACTAATAAATACAAACCAATTAGCACCATTGAAAGCCCCAACATAATTAATGCAAAACTCAACCAAACAGAACGGTACAAAACAATCTCTTGCTCATTTAAACGCTGTTGAATTTTATCGTTTATAATTCCTGCTTTTGTATAAAATATCTGCTTTAATCGAATAGCATCCATCAAAAAATCATCACTAACACTTACGTGGTCCCCAATGTCAAGTTTATTTATCAATAATTCAATTTCAGCCAATTCAATCCCTGTTCTACTAGACAAATGTTCTAAGTCCAACTTTTCCCTTCGCTTTGATAAATCAATAAAGAAATGCTTATAAACCGTTGTATTAAAATTCTTTTTATGCAATTGCAAAATTGCCGATGGGTTTTCTTTGTTTCGATAAATCGAAGAAACCGTTTCAACAAAAACCTTTGACATATTGCGTTTTGGTTTAAGCACTTCCACTTGTGGCCGCATTCTTTTAGCACGAAAGACAATGAATAAGCATAAACCAAAAAGTGTGAGGAGCATTGCGGCAATCAAGGACGGACTTTGAAATAAAAACTGTAAATAGCTATCATCCTTCTTGCCCTCATCTTGTACTTGTTCTTCTTCGTTTTCAAGATTTTCATCCAAACGACCAAATTCCAAATAGTACAATTTATTATCTACATTCAGTTTCTTAACGAAATTCTCAGC
>Ga0209702_10000224_pt1 | contig 116425 bp, 87 predicted proteins | sample FRY01_FD_187210 | JGI IMG/M metagenome (GOLD analysis project Ga0209702, IMG submission 187210) | Freshwater microbial communities from Lake Fryxell liftoff mats and glacier meltwater in Antarctica - FRY-01 (SPAdes) (version 2) | ecosystem: Environmental > Aquatic > Freshwater > Ice > Glacier...
CTGCTTTCTTTGGAGCTGCTTTCTTAGCTACTGCTTTCTTTGGAGCTGCTTTCTTTGGAGCTGCTTTCTTAGCTGCTGCCTTTTTCGGAGCTGCTTTCTTAGCTGCTGGAGCTTTCTTAGCTACAACTTTAGCTGCCGATTTCACAGCTGCTTTTTTCGCTGCTGCTTTTTTAGGAGCCGCTTTCTTAGCTACAACTTTACCTGCTGCTTTAACTGCTGCCGCTTTCTTAGGAGCCGCCTTTTTTACAGCTGCCTTTTTCGGAGCTGCTTTTTTCGCTGTGGCTTTTTTAGGAGCTGCTTTCTTAGCCGCTGCTTTTTTAGGAGCAGCTTTCTTAGCTACTGCTTTTTTAGGAGCTGCTTTTTTCGCTGCTGCTTTTTTAGGAGCTGCTTTTTTCGCTGCTGCTTTTTTAGGAGCTGCTTTTTTCGCTACTGCTTTTTTAGGAGCAGCTTTTTTCGCTACTGCTTTTTTAGGAGCAGCTTTCTTAGCTACTGCTTTTTTTGGAGCTGCTTTCTTAGCTGCTGCTTTCTTAGCAGCTGGCTTTGCAGCCGCCTTCTTCACAGTTACTTTCTTAGCCATGGTGATTTGTTTTTTAGTTAAACCAGTTCAAGACGAAATGTGTTTTGCTTTTTTCAATAGGACGTTTCCTTTCGTTCGCCAGACACCTTCCGTCTTTTTGTAACTGGCATACTCAAATCTACCTTCTACGTGACTAAGCTTGAAGAGGTTATGTATTCTTCGTCAACAGTTTTTTTAACAACGCTACAGATTCTGATTCATGAACTTTGATGTTCTAGAATCCCTTTGTAAATGCATTGTACAGAAGAAATAAGTTTTTTTTATTTGTGTTGATGAACACATGATTTTGTTGAATCATCTTATTTCCCGATACAGAAACGACTGAATATATTTCCAAGAATATCTTCAGTGCTTATCTCACCTGTAAGTTCACCTAGATAGTGAAGTGCTCTCCTGATTTCTATCGCAAGAAGGTCAGTACTCAATCCTGAATCCAGTCCTTCTTTTACTTGATCCATGGATTCAAGAACTTTTTCTAACAGTGCATGATGTCTTGCATTAGTGATGATCATGTCTCCTGATAAAACGCCTTCTGTTCTGACGGAATCAAGGATTCTTTGTCGAAGACTTTCAAGTCCCTCTCCAGTTTTTGCTGAGATGCACAAGTGTGTTCCTGGTATTTCTCCGAGGCCTTCCTTATCACATTTGTTAGCTATGATCAGGATCTCCTTTTCTTCAGTTGAATTCAACTTGATTTCAGAGATGAAGTCATTCATTCCTATTGAGAGATTTTCTGAAGCATCATATAGTAGAAGGACCAGTCTTGCTATCCTTGCTTTCTCCATCGCAAGTTCTATTCCTTTATTCTCTATCTCATCTTCAGTGATTCGAAGACCCGCTGTGTCTATGAATCTGAAGGGAATCCCTTCAATATTCATCTTGTCTTCTATAGCGTCACGTGTAGTTCCAGCAATCGCACTTACGATTGCCCTTTCTTCATTCAACAAAGCATTCAGTAGAGTGGATTTGCCGCTGTTTGGAGCTCCGATTATCGCTACTGGAATTCCAGTCTTGATCACATTGCCAAGTCGGAATGACGATACAAGAGCAGCTATATGGTCTCGGATTTTTACTACCAATCTGTTGAACTCCTTACGGTCAGCAAACGCTACATCTTCTTCCGAGAAATCCAATTCCAATTCGATCAAGGAACAGAAGTCCAAGAGTTTCTGACGCAGCTCTGAAATGTCCTTTGTAAAACCTCCTTTCATCTGAGAGATAGCAAGTCTATGTTCCGCTGCAGATTCAGAGGCGATAAGATCTGCTACTGCTTCAGCTTGACTTAGATGCATCTTCTTGTTCAAGAAAGCTCGCTTGGTGAATTCGCCATGATCAGCAAGTCGGCAACCTTGCTGGATCAATAGCCTCAATATCTCTTGCTGGATGAAAAGCGAACCATGACATGAGATTTCTATCACATCCTCTCCAGTGAAACTTCTTGGGCCTATAAATTTAGAGACCAACACTTCATCAAGTATTTCACCTTGATCCATGATCTTACCGAATAATATGGTCATGGTCTTTTGGGAGAGAATATCTCCACTGAAGATCTTATTACAGAATGAAAAGCTTTGATCGCCTGAAATTCTGATGACAGCGATACCCCCAACTCCAGGAGCAGTGCTTATTGCGCATATTGTGTCTTTGGATGAATGCATTATCCAGCGAAGATAGAGAAGCTGATCTCACTGTGATATTCATTTATTGGATTAACGGTTTAGCCGCCACAAAGTAAATTGGTCACTTTCAAGGCCATCTCATTTGCTGAAATAGTAGTAGTTAAAGCTATGAAAACAGTCAAAATATTAATCTGATTCATAGAGATGGTCAATACGGATAGAGTCCCAAGTTCAGATTTCTATACTATATATATGCAGGGCATCCAAGACAGATGGGATTTCATACCTTCGCGCCACCTAATAAAAGCTTAAAAGAATGTCAGTACTGGTCAATAAGGACTCTAAGATCATTGTTCAAGGATTCACAGGAAGTGAAGGAACCTTCCATGCCGGTCAGATGATCGAGTATGGAACTAAGGTAGTAGGAGGAGTGACTCCTGGAAAAGGAGGTCAGACCCATCTAGACCGGCCAGTGTTCAATACGGTTTCTGAGGCAGTAGAAAAGACAGGTGCTGATGTTTCCATCATATTCGTTCCACCAGCTTTCGCTGCTGATGCGATCATGGAAGCAGCTGATGCAGGCATCAAGGTCATAGTAGCCATAACTGAAGGAATTCCAGTAAAAGACATGGTAGTGGCCAAGGCCTATATAGATAAGAGGGATTGCACCTTGATCGGTCCTAACTGCCCAGGAATTATTACTGCTGATGAAGCCAAAGTAGGCATCATGCCAGGCTTCATTTTCAAGAAAGGCAGTGTAGGAGTTGTATCCAAGTCTGGAACATTGACTTATGAAGCAGCAGACCAACTCGTAAAAGCAGGAATGGGATTGACCACAGCGATAGGAATCGGAGGCGATCCGATTATTGGAACTACCACCTTAGAAGCGGTCCAATTATTCATGAACGATCCAGAGACCGAGGGAATCGTGGTGATCGGTGAGATAGGCGGAGACCTTGAGGTTAAGGCTGCCCGTTGGATCAAGGAACATGGCACCAAGCCAGTAGTAGGCTTCATAGCAGGAGAGACTGCGCCTAAAGGAAGGACCATGGGTCATGCCGGTGCAATCGTATCAGGGGATGATGAAAGTGCCCAGGCTAAGAAACGCATCATGCGCGAATGTGGCATCCACGTGGTGGATTCACCTGCGCATATCGGAATCAAAATGGCGGAGGTATTGGGCGTAACGGCTTGAAGCAATGTTCACATAATGGCATTAAAAAACCCCTGAAGATCCTTCAGGGGTTTTTTATTTCAAAGTCTTTCAAGCTTACTTCCCGAAGCAATAGTATAGACCCAGATTGAAGCTTGCAAAAGCTGGGTTACTGCTCTTATAGTCCAATGTCAGTTCGCTATTCTCATTTATATCAGCACCCTGCGCTATTTCAGAGTAAAAGCTGTATTCTTTTACAGATGAATCGAGGGCAATATATTCTTCGCTACTTAATTCAGTAGAAAGGTCATTCAGTCCATATCCGAATCTAAGCCCGCAGCTCAACTTGAACTCCTCATTCAAATTGATTAGACCTCCTATTCCGAATACACCGAAAACAGTCATGCTATTTATGTTGTCATCCATGAACGTGTTGGTCACTTCATCAGGGCCTTTAAAATCATAGATTTCTTCTATCTCGTCATTTCTGAACGAGAATTGAGGTCCTACTTCTATAAACAAGCCACCTTCAGAAAGGTAAGTGTAGAATAATCCAGCATCCGTGTATTTCATCTTCGTTTGACCAACTATTGTCAAACCACCTAAATCCCCTTGGACCTGCTGCTTTATTGTACTCACTCCTAGGTTCACGGTCAATCCAGACTGCCCGCCTAACATATGGATTCCCGCTAGGCTGAATCCGCCTGCAAATGATCCTTTATAGTCTAGTTCAGGCCCAGCATCTGCGATATGCTTGTTCAGGATCCAGGTGTTCATAGCGGCTCCTTTAACGCCTACGTATGTCTGGGCACTCATTGTTAGTGTAAATAGCACTATGGCCATTGATAATACTCTCTTCATGTCTTTATAGGTTAGAAATCTATCTTTGACGAATGTACTCAAGATTGTATTCATGGGAGAATTGACAGGAAAGACAGCCATCATCACAGGAGCAGCCCGCGGCATAGGAAAAGCCATAGCTGAACGCTTTGTTAAAGAAGGAGCCAAAGTGGCCTTCACATACATCTCTTCTGAAGAGAAAGCCAAAGCATTGGAACTAGAACTCTGTAAGGATGGGGGTCAGGCGAAAGGATTCAAGTCTGATGCTGCGATTTATGAAGACACCTTGAAATTGGTCGAAGAGGTATTGGCCGCCTTCGGTACCATAGATATAGTGGTCAATAATGCGGGAATCACTCGCGATAATCTCTTATTAAGGATGAGCGAGGCTGATTGGGATGAAGTCATGACGACTAACCTGAAAAGCATCTTCAATATGACCAAGGCCGTTCAGAAGACCATGCTCAAGCAACGCAGCGGGTCTATGATTAATATGAGCTCTGTAGTCGGAGTGAAAGGAAATGCAGGGCAATCGAATTATGCCGCTTCTAAAGCAGGTATCATCGGATTCACCAAGTCCATAGCACTAGAACTCGGAAGCAGGAACATACGCTGTAATGCTATCGCCCCTGGATTCATCGAGACGGAAATGACGGGAAAACTGGATGAAAAGGTGGTCGCAGAATGGAGGAACTCCATCCCGCTGAAGCGTGGAGGGACTCCTGAAGATGTTGCCCAACTCGCCATGTTCCTTGCTTCAGATAGAAGCGCTTATATCACAGGGCAAGTGATCAACGTAGATGGAGGAATGCTCACCTGATCAGATTGAACATCCTATTAGAATATCATCCAGGATGGATCTTGGCCTGTCTCGTATTGGGACTCGGCTATGCGATCCTACTCTATTATAAGCAATCAAGGCTCAAGGATCTTTCCATAGGACTTGTATATACGCTTTTCGGCCTCAGAACTATAGTCATAGCGACTATCGCATTTCTCTTACTGGGACCCTTCTTCCGATTCTTTGAACGTCAGATCCAGAGACCAGTGGTCATCTTTGCTCAGGATAATTCTGCATCTATCCTTCAAACTGCTGATTCCACTTTCTATAAGGAACAATTCCAGGCAGCCCTTTCAGCCCTGAGGATCGAGCTATCTGAGGATTACGATGTGGAATCCTATGTTTTCGATAAAGAGTTGATGGCTCAGGAAATTCCTGATTTCAACGGCAAACAGACAGATATCTCTAGTGCATTGAAAGCCCTTTATGAGCGTAATATGAATAGGAATGTTGGGGCAATGATTCTCAGCAGTGATGGGATATATAACCGCGGCTCTTCTCCAGTTCATCAGGTGGGGGCCATGGGAATCCCTGTATTTACTATCGCGCTGGGAGATACTGCGCGTAAGAAAGACTTGATTCTTGATGATGTTGCACATAACCGTTTGGCATATCTGGGAAATGATTTCCCTATGGAAGCAGCCATCAAAGCCTATGGCTTGAAAGGTCAATCGAGCACCTTGATTGTCAGGAGAGGAACAGAGACCCTGGTGACCAAGCGCATCGATATTAAGGAGACTGATTTTCTAATCAATATTCCACTCCAGTTCAAAGCAGGGGCAGTTGGCCGACAATATTATGATGTGAGTCTTTCAGCTATTTCTGGTGAATTGACCACAGTAAATAATCACATGCGGATCTTCGTTGATGTCCTGGATTCTAGGCAGAAGATTCTCATCTTATTTCAATCTCCGCATCCGGATATCGCAGCCCTCCGTGAAGCATTGGAGACCAATGAGAATTATGAGGTCATGGTGGGCGATGAAGACGCGTTCTATGATAACTCAGAAGACGTTGACCTGCTCATTATGCATGGAGGCCCCGGAAGAAAAGGAAATGGGAACGGGGTCATTGATAAAGCAAAAAAGGCAAAGATTCCGCTCTGGTTGATCCAGACGCTTGGGACTGATGTCCAAGCCATGTCCAAAGCTGACTTGGGAGTTGATTTCACAGCAAGAGGCGTTTCTAGTACCTCAGATGCATCAGCGAGACCGACTTCAGGATTTTCTTTTTTCCAATGGTCTGATGATGCAAAAACACTCATTTCAGAGTTGCCACCATTGCAATCTTATTTCGGTCAAGCCGAGACTGAGAATGGAGCTCAGGTTGCATTGAAACAGCGCATAGGCGTGGTGGATACAGATCAACCTTTATGGGCATTCAAAGAGGTGAACGGATTCAAGAGCAGTGTGCTCGTAGGGGAAGGACTATGGAGGTGGCGCATGGCAGATTTCATGTCCAAGGGAAACCATGATCGCTTCAATGAACTGATAGCTAAGGCGGTCCAATACATGGCTGCTAAAGAGGATAAACGGTTCTTCAGAGTATATAGCAAGACCACCTTTGATGAAGATGAGGATATCCTCTTGGATGCAGAGCTCTATGATGCTAGTTATGAATTGGTCAATGAACCTGAAGTCAGCATGAAGTTGAAAGATCAGGACGAAAATGAATTCGATCTGGCATTCAACAGATATGGCTCTTCATACCGCTTGAATGCTGGACGACTGCCGGCTGGGACATACAGCTATACGGCCAATATTGAATACGGTGGATCTAAAATGCAGGGCACTGGAAGCTTTGATATTCAAGCCATACAGCTAGAAGAGCGCAGGACCACTGCTGACCATCAACTTCTTTATAAGTTGGCCAGCAGCACAGGAGGGAAGATGTATGACCCTCATGACCTTACAGCCATACAGGATGATCTGAGATCAGAGAAAGACCTGGTGCCTATAATCTATTCTACAGAACAAGTGAAGGAGCTTATAGATACAAAGTGGTTGTTCTTCCTGATCCTAATCCTCCTTGGAAGCGAATGGTTCATCCGCAAGTATCGCGGAGCATATTAAAAGTTTTCCTTTCTAGAAAGAAAGTCTGAAGGCCGCTATGAAATTCCTTCCAGCACCTGCCATCCCTGAGGAATATGGTCTATAACGTTGGTCTGTAATATTGTCTATCCCGAGGTTGATTGCGAAAAATTCATTCACTGCATACTCTGCTTTGATATTCCATATGTACCATCCTGGAGAGAATGGCTTACCATTTTCATCCTTGGCATAGAGCTCTGGTTTTCCTATTTCCTCTACAGGCATTTCCTTGAATGCTCTTGTTCCATTATAGACAAGGGCAGTTTGGATCTTTAATCGATCTTTTGAATAGGTCAGTTTACTCATCCCGAACCACGGTGCTGCATGTCGCGCTGGGCTCTTGCTTCCGTTATCGAGCACTTCTTCCCCATATTGATAATTTATCCTTGTAAGCAGTCTGAATGCATCAGTAAGCTTTAACTCCATTCCTGCCTGCACACCATAGACCACTGCTTGTGCAGCGTTCTGGATAGATTGGACCTTACTTAATTCCCCAGCATAGGTGATACTATCTGCTCCATTCAGAAGGAAATCTCTTCGCACCATGGCATCCTTCAGTTCAGTATAGAAACCTGAAACATCTATCCTGAATATTTCTGAGACTGTATACATGATCCTCAGATCTACATTGTAAGCATATTCAGGTCCGAGTGCAGGATTAGGTACCACAACACTTCCTGGTTCACTGTCGAAGACCTTACCCATGTCATCCGTATTGGGAGCGCGAAAACCGCTAGAGAGATTGGTGCTGATGGTCCAATGTCTATTGGGAGTGAACACCATTCCCGCACTACCCGTTATAGCGCTTTTATCCAATCCTGCCGAAGTGAATCCTAAAAGATAGAACGTGGTATCGAAAATCGCTTCCGAATGAATATAACTGAATCGCATACCCGCCATGACCATAAGTTTGGAGTTTGGCTTGTATTGTTCAGTGAGGTAGACGGCCTGAGTTGACCAATCAGCTTGCGGATATCGAGTTGGGCCTTGAACACTTATTCCTGTGCTTATGTCCATGTCCTCACCACGGGAGTTCACATTATCCAAAATAGATTCTGCACCATAGAGTAAGATGTGCTTCTCATTCCATGTTTTGGTGAAATCCAGATTCAAAGAATAAGCTTCCACATCTTCCTTTCTGAGCTCTCTGTTCACCGAGTTTATATTGCGGCTAATCCTGCTTTCTTCAAAGTGTTGATGTGCAACGCGGAGCATGAATCCATCAAAAAGCATATGCTCCTTTGAATGACTTAGGCTCAGGTTATTCATAATCCATATCTGCGGACCATATTCCCATTCTCCATAGCGTGCATTTCCATTCTTATAGCGGATATGCCTGTCATATCGAGGGTAGGAAGACGTTTCTGAATAATGGAATCCGTAATCTATATTCCAGTTTTCTGATGCCTTAAAGCTCAGTTTCTCAGTGAAATTCACTTGACTATATCCCGATGGGGTTTGGACCCGAGGGTCCGGGTTAATGAAGACTGAATCTATACTCCCTATGCGCTCGACATAGAACGGTCTGAGGAATTCATCGGGACCATCAGAACCCATTTTAAGATCGCCATATTTAGAAAAGCTGATGCCTGTCATGGACGCAAATCTTTTACCTCCTATATTGAATCTCATGTGATAGCTATTCTCTTCATTGGCTGAGGAAAATCTATTCATAGCCTTGCCATGGAACTCAGTCGTCTCCTTGGATCCGAATTGAGGCGCGTAAGTCTGGAAGTTCATCACGCCACCTATCGCATCACTGCCATACATGACAGATCCTGGACCGAACATGACCTCTGTTGATTCCATCATCTGAGGATCCAGAGAGATCACATTCTGGAGATTCCCGCCTCTGAATATGGCTGTATTCATCCGTACACCATCTACAACGTATAGCAGTCTGTTGGCTGAGAAACCTCTGATCATGGGGCTTCCTCCCCCTTGTTGACTTTTCTGTATGAATACCTCACCGCTTGTTCCTAGCAGGTCAGCTGCTGTTTGCGGATTCTGGAATTGTACTTCTTTAGCTGAGATACTGCTGATCTTTTCAGGAACACCGCTAGAACGTTGATTCCAGCGGGTTGCAGAAATAACTATGGCATCCATGATGATTCCCGTGGTCTTCAATTTCAGTTTGAAATTCTTATTGGCCAAGTCTGAATATGAATATTCAACGGAAATATAGCCGAGCATCAATATCTGAATGGATGAGGCTTCTTGGAAAGCACTGATATCTGCCGTTCCATGAGCACCGGTGACCGTAAATAACTTTGGAGACTTGCTCATGATCATCACAGACTCCAACCTTTCACCAGATGATTGATCAGTGATGCTTAGGACCTGTCCAGAGAAAGAAGAGCTGGTCAAAAAGAAGATCAGCGTACATCTTAATGCAAGATTGGACAAGAGATCTCTAAAAATGCGGGTCATAAAAAATGCTCTATAGATTTATGGATAGGGATGGAAAAGCCTAGTTCGCAGCAAATTTCTTGCCAATGTCCACAGTTCAAAGGACATTTTCGGTATTATTTGATGGGTTCATAACTGAAGGGCCTGACCAACATTATCAGCCCAATAAAAAAGGGCCCCTTTCTCGGGGCCCTTGATCAATAGGTTCTATGGGCGATCAACGTCTTTCTTCCGCTTTCTTTACCACGATGTTGCGTCCTCGAACGCTGCTGCCATCGAGTTCTTCGATAGCCCTCATGCCTTCATCGTCATTGGGCATCTCTACGAAGCCAAATCCTTTAGAGCGACCGGTTTCACGGTCATTAATAACTTTTGCTGAATCCACTGCCCCGAAAGGTGTGAATAAATCTTCGAGTTCGTGACTCTTAACGCCATAGTCCAACTTGGCTACGAAAATGTTCATGTACTGAATAAGAATTAAAGGGCTTTAGAGATCTTACACTCCATAATTGCCCAAGGGTTAAACTGATATCGGACTCCAAATCGATAAGAAAATGGCTTGCCTGATATTGATACAAATATACATGCAAAACAATTGAATGTTTTTTTTGACATAGAATCTTAGATTACATCTTTGTATAATGAAGTTTGAAAAGACCACCGAGAAAGAGTCCTTGTATCATGATCTGGAAAAGATGGATACATCAGAACTCATGCGCTCAATGAATCAAGAGGATTCCAAAGTAGCGGCTATAGTCGCTTCTAAGATTCCTGAGATATCAGCCTTTATAGATGCTCTTCATCCAAGAATGGTCTTAGGGGGCAGACTCTTCTACATAGGAGCAGGCACCAGTGGAAGGCTAGGAATAGTGGATGCATCTGAATGTCCTCCCACATACGGTGTTCCCCAAGGCATGGTTGTGGGAATGATGGCTGGAGGAGATGAAGCGATCAGAAAAGCGGTAGAATTTGCTGAAGATGACAGAACCATGGCTTGGAAAGATCTCTCCGAACATCAGATAGGGAAATTGGATTCAGTCGTAGGTATAGCCGCATCAGGTAGGACTCCTTATGTGATTGGAGGACTAGAAAGATGCCGTCTAGAAGGTATACTTACAGCAAGTATTACATGCAATGCTGGTTCTCCAGTGTCAGAGCATGCTGATCATCCTATTGAAGTGGTAGTAGGTCCTGAATTTGTGACGGGAAGCACTAGGATGAAGTCAGGCACAGCACAGAAACTCGTGTTGAATATGATCAGTACTGCGGTCATGGTCAAGCTGGGTAGAGTGGTTGGAAATAGGATGGTAGACATGCAATTGAGCAATGAGAAATTGGTAGACAGAGGAACGCTCATGGTCATGGAAAGCTTGAAGATCGGCTATGAAAAGGCCAATGAACTCTTGGTCAAACATGGAAGCGTGCGCAAGGCCATAGATGCCGCTAAGCAATGACTAGCTTTATGAGGTGATAGAACTACCTTCGTTCCCTTGGATCCAAAGCGTATAGATAATATCAGAAAATGGATTATGGTGGCCATTGCCTTCATGATGCCACTCGAGCCTAAACTCGTCACGGGTCCCATTATCCTGCTCAGCTTTGCCTCACTTCTCCTAATAAAGGAATGGAGGCCCCAACATTTCAAATCACTCTCCGTCTGGTTGCAGTTCAGCTTGCTTTGCCTTGCTGCCTTCTTCTTGCTTCACATCATTGGGCAACTATGGACTGAACACTTGGACGAAGGATGGAAGGATATAGGCAGGAAATTAAATCTCCTAATACTGCCTTTGCTCATATTGGTGTTGTCGCTTGATGAGCGCGCCATCATCAGAGTTTTGAAGGCATTTATCCTGGGGGTTTTCTTCTCGGTGATCTTGAACATGGGCCAATCTACCCTTGATTATATGGATAGGCATGAATCCATAGTTTTCATGGGGGAATATGCCATCCACTATCTGCATCTTGGGTATTATGCCATCTATCTATTGTTCTCTATGTCTATCATCTTGGATTTCCTGCTTTCTGGGAGTTTGGGGAGGAAATCATGGAATAAAGGGCTCTATATTTTCATAGGCCTGAGCTCTATACCTATCCTAGTATTTAGCGGTTCCAAGATGGGATTCTTGACCTTGATTGCACTGATAGGTCTCATGCTCATATTCCTATTGCGTGGCAGGTCATTGAAGCGTGTCATCCTCTTACCAATGCTGGTTATCGGCATGCTTATCGGAGCCGTGCTGGGAACGGAACATCTTTCATATAGACTTCATACCATGTATGAGACCACTTTTAATAGCCCTATCGTACCAGATGATACAGAGAGTACGATGGCTCGCAGGATGACATGGAATGCAAGTTCAGATTTGTGGTCAGAGAACGCTATGCTTGGCGTTGGGACGGGAGATGTCCAGGCAGAATTGATGGCCGAGTATGAAGAGAAGGGCTTCAATGGTCCTTATTCCAAGAGCTTGGATCCTCACAGTCAATACCTTCAATCAGCTGCTGCACTTGGCATCTTGGGATTTATGTTCTTGTTGTTCTCCATGTTGATCCCATTCATCATTTCAGCGAGAAAAGGCTATTTTACCCAATCGGCATTCTTTCTGGTCATGCTCCTTGCCTGTCTTACAGAGAGTGTTTTGGAGCGTCAGGCGGGTATACAATTCTATGCATTCTTCGCACCCATTCTCCTCATATGGATGGATCAACGCGATAAAAACAACGCTACTACGAAGGACATTCTAAATTTGTGGCCGTTCTAATAAGGAAAGACATGGGAAGAGCATTCGAATATCGCAGAGCAGCCAAAGAGAAAAGATGGGACAAGATGTCCAGGGTATTCCCTAAGCTAGCCAAGGCCATTCAGATGGCAGCCAAAGAAGGAGGAGCTGAACCTGAGACTAATGCTGCCCTTCGTTCTGCCATCCAGAACGCCAAGGCACAGAACATGCCTAAGAACAACATCGATGCAGCTATAGAAAGAGCTGTAGGAAAAGATGCAGAAGTCTTCATAGAAATGAGCTATGAAGGGAAAGGCCCACATGGAGTGCTTATTTTCTGTGAGTGTGCTACCGATAATGGAACACGTACCGTGGCAAATATCAAATCCTACTTCAATCGCTCTGGTGGAGGATTGGCCCCCAATGGCTCCCTAGAATTCATGTTCAACAGGAAAGCCGTCTTCGAACTCCTGGCCACTGATGTGGGTGACCTGGAAGAACTGGAGCTTGAGCTCATAGATGCGGGCCTGCAAGAAATAGACAGTCATGAGGAGAACGTCTTCCTCTATGCTGAATACACTGATTTCGGGAACATGACTGCAGCTCTGGAAGCAAAGGGACTAGCTGTACAAAAGGCGAGCTTGGAACGCATTCCTACCTCTCCTGTAGACTTCTCGGAGGAGCAGATGGTGGATATAGAGAAACTTATAGACAAGCTTGAGGAAGATGATGATGTACAGGCTGTGTTCACTAACATCGTGTGATTTTAGATATATAGCTGAATATTTATAATCCAAACCTTTTGAGAGTCCATGCGGATATATCTAAATTAGAGGGGATCAAACGCCCTATCCTCACCATCGGAACCTTCGATGGGGTGCATCATGGGCACAGGGGAATCCTAGAACGGGTCATAGAATTGGCCAAAGAGAATAATGGCAGCTCTACCTTGCTCACCTTTCATCCTCATCCACGCAGCGTGGTCAATGAGGCAAAGCCTATGTTACTGCTGAACACCCTCGAAGAGAAACTGGACCTCCTAGAGAAAGTTGGAATTGACCATGTAATCGTATTTCCTTTCACCAAGTCATTCTCGCGCATATCAGCATTGGAATATGTGAGAGACCTTTTGGTTAACTCCATAAGAGTGCATCAGTTGGTCGTGGGTTATGATCATAGATTTGGAAGGAATAGAGAAGGAGATATCAAGGTCCTCCAAGAGTATGCAGAACTTTTCAATTTCAAATTAGAAGAGATTCCAGCACAGACCATTGATGAAGTGAATGTCTCATCAACCAAGATTCGAAAGGCCTTGCAAGAGGGAGATGTCGCTCTTGCTAAAGAGTTCCTAGGATATTCTTACAAGCTGGATGGTACAGTGGTTCATGGTGATGGGCGAGGCAAAGGACTCGGATTTCCCACCGCAAATATGGTTCCTGATGATCTGGACAAGGTGGTTCCCGGAAATGGGGTCTACGCAGTGAAAGTGTCCTATATGAATGAAGTGTATCAAGGAATGGCCAACATTGGGCTTAGGCCAACTTTCAGCGGGAAAGAGGAAAACCCACAAATAGAAGTCAATCTTTTCGGAGTAGATAAGGACCTCTACAGTCAAGAGTTATCGCTGACTTTTGAAGCAAGGATACGTGATGAGCAGAAATTCGACTCAGCCGAGGATCTCATCAAGCAATTGGAGTTAGATAAACAATCAGCTCTAGCTATCCATAGCCGGACATAAGACAGAGGAAGATTTAATGCCCTCAGTTCAACCTGAGTCTGCAGAAGACCGGTAGATGGTCTGAAGGGAATTTGTTCTGGAAAGCAATATCCACTACCTCATGAGAATTTGCAGGGATATCTTTACTCAGGAATACATAGTCCAACCTTTTTCCAGATTGACATTTTTCCCAACCTAGGAAAGTGTCGTCTATTTCAGAAATACTGATTAAGCTGCTGCCATGACTATCCTTGGCCCATGAACTCATCGCAACCATACTCGGCTCCTCAGGTTCAGTGGCCATGTCTCCCATCAGTACGAAAGTGCTGCCCTTTACCAAGTCATCAATGAAGTTTCGTAAATCGGCTGTGACGTCTTTCTTAGAATCGATATGGGAGACGGTCCCAAGAGAAGTATTAATCGCATACAGAATCCGCTTGCTAGGAATATGTTCCAATTTCACCCAATTCAAGAATGGAGCTCCTGCATGACTATCCATAGACAGTGCCTCATCAGATAGGGCATTATGCAAAGTATAGGTTCCTTGTTCTAAGGAGGTATAGACCCTCCTATCATGCATGATTGGACAAAGGTCTAGACCGGTTTGGTTTATTGCCTTAGAGTAATAGAACTCATAGAACTTCAGATTATCATGAAGGAAAGTAAGTTGACTTAATGAAGTTCCCTGCAGACCAAGAACTTCAGGAGATTTTAAACGTATTACCTGAGCGACCATTGACCTGCGTTCCATCCATGAGGGATGAAGATGACCACAATCCTCTATGTGTATATTATAGGACATCACACTGGTAGCATTCATGGCTCCATAGCCTTCGCCACCTGGGCTGAAACTGCACAGGATGATTGCAAGTAAAGAGAGGAGAAGAGTTAGCGCCCTCATAGTCAAGATGTCAATTTAATGGTTTAGTCGAGTAGAATCTTCGATTCGGCTGCTAATTTATGCAATTCATGTGAATAAGTAACATTGGAATGTTGATAATTCATAAATATTTTTCTATGTCTTTTTGATTCAGGAGATTGCGGGCCCATTAAAATTCAAGCATGGTCATAGCCAACGAGCTATGCCAATCTAAGTTGAAATTTACCGGGTGTTCCTTAGAAAATGAGGATGGCGATTGAAAGTCAGCTAGACATATATGGTTCAAGCCATAAGTCATGCCTTGATCCAGAAATAAATAATGGGGTTGAGGATTAGAAGATGATATCCTCTCTATGCTCAGAATATAGCGGGTCCATGCCCTTAAGATTCACCTTGACCTCCTTGACCAAGCCTTCTCTATTCTTGATTTCTAGGATATAATGACCACCTCGCTGAACGGTTACTTCGTAATTCCCCCGTTTATCTGTGCGCGTCTCAAAGACCATGGATCCCGTGTTGGAATCCATCACTTTCAGGTCTTGGAATACGATAGGTTTGTCATTCATTCCGTCACTTATCATTCCATAGATAACCACATTGCTAGTGCTCTTCAGGAGTTCGCTGTCAATGTTTAAAGAATGCAAGATATCCGTATGACTCAGATCCACTTCATAAATATCACGCTCTCCCATACCATCAGTATATTCAGCTGAGATAAGGAGCTTCTTATTATCAGCGGTCATTGAGAAAGTACTCTCTTCGTTTACTGTATTGATAGGATATCCGAGATTCACAGGAATGTTCCATGATCCGTCCTTGAACTCTGATCGGAATATGTCATAACTACCCATGGTTAAGTGGCCATTGCTGGCGAAGAAGAGGGTATTCCCATTGGGGTGTATGAACACGAATTTCTCATCACCTGGGGTATTGACCACTTCCCCGAGGTTCTCAGGCTTCGACCATGAGTCCTTTCCATTTTTCTGACTGCGATAGATGTCGCCTCTTCCCATTCCACTGGGTCTTTCAGAGATGAAATACATGGTGCTTCCATCAGCAGTGATACTCACAGAGCTCTCGAAGTAACTGGTATTGATGGGCCTGGGGAGCTTCTCTGGAACACTCCAATTACCTGTAAAGCGACTTACGAAGATGTCACCAGCTCGGTCTAAATCATTCTTGTAGACGTAAAGTTCCTTGCCATCAGGACTTAAACTGAGCACTGCATCATGGGTGGGACTGTTCACATTCTCGCTGAATCGCTCTGCAGGTTCCCATTCACCAGATTGTTCATCCCACTCTGAGAAATAGATATCCTCAAAGTAGCGATAATCTCCATGCTCATCTACTGCATTGCTGGTCCCAGGCCTTCGCGAGGTGAATACCAGCAATCGCCCATCAGATGTCACTGAAGGTGCGTAGTCATCATTGCGTGAATTCACTGAGTGTCCCAGATTCTTAATATCGACATCTAGCGGTTTCATCATCATCTCAGCAGCATAGTCACACTGGTCTATGAGTGCCTTGATATTGACCAGTTCTCCTTTAGAATCAGAATGGTTATTGCGATAGGTCCTATAGTACTCCTTGGCGACTTCCACCTCACCTAAGCGGTGGTGGGTATAACCGAGCATCAGAGGTAATTCTGGATCCAGATTTGGATCCACCTCTTCCACTTGAAGGAGGTATCTTTTGGCGATGGCGTAATGTTTGAGCGCATATTGAGTCTCACCAATGCGGTAGGAGATCATCAGATTATAAGCATCATTCTCTGAAGCCTGTCTGAATAGATCCAAGGCTCTCCAATAATCCTTTTTGAGGAAAGATTGCCTTCCTTCACCCATCTTGAGAAGAGCCTTCGCCTTATTTTGGCCAAAGCAATATGTCGTTTCTAACAAGAGTGTGAGTATGAGGCAGATTCTGAGGAATGTCATTCTTTTGGGATTCAATATTTATGCGTCAATTGGAGCTGTGTTGACTTGCTCATCCTTATCCATGATTACAGCAGCAACTGCTGCCATCAAGCTAGCGGTCCCTGCAAGAATAAAGCCGATCAAGGGAATTTGTATACACAGTGCAAGACCCAATCCGAGCGCCACAGCCACTCCTTTCATTCCTCTGATCCTCTGGGCGCCTTCTCCCAAAGGAATCTGCTTGCGTTCATGAAGATAGTCCAACATGGAGAACCCATAATAATAGGAGGTGATGAATAAAGATAGAATAGCTGTTGCTGGAAGGATGAAGGGAAAAAAGAGACTTGCCGCCCAAATCAGTATCAGTAAGGAAGTCTCAAGGAACATGTTGCGCAATGAGACTAGAATACCCCTCCCAACATCTTTTAAGAATCGCCCAAGGCTGAAAGGGTAGCTGCAATCAGATAGAATCTCCTCAGCACGCTCTGATATCATTGCAAGGGCGGGGGAGAGCAGGGCCAACATCACATATTTCGTGGTCAGGAACATCAGAATCATAAAGCTGAGGCTCACTATGATGCTCAGCAATGCTCCAGAGCCAGAATTGAGCCATGACTTCATGGTCTCCCAACTGTTCTGCCAGAACCCGGATTCTGGATCCATTTCATGGATGGGTATCTGAAGATATGAATCAGTTAAAGTCCTCAGCCAAGAAACTGATTCTGTCATTACTTTCATTCCGCCCAACCATAATAGGACAGTGATGAATAATGGATAAAGGAGATAATGCATCAAGCCATGCTTTCTCATGAAGCTCCACGCTTGGAGAAAGGCAGAAAGCCCCTGTCTGAAATCCTTGATGAATCGCATCTTGTCCAAAGGTATTCTATGAGAACATACAGGCTCATAAAAGCGGGTAACTTTGTTCAATCAATTCTAGCAGAGCATTATGGAACTCACGAGACTTAGCGCCATCAGTCCGATGGATGGTAGATACAGGGGAAGAGTAGAAGAACTCGCACAGTACTTCTCGGAATATGCATTAATCAAGTATCGTATGCATGTGGAGATGAGCTATCTGAATGCCCTCTGCGCCATTCCGCTCCCGCAGCTTGAAGATGTTCCTCAAGATGCCCTTCGCTCACTTCAAGAAAGGGTAGAGGAGTTCAGTATGATGGATGCTGAGCGAATCAAGGAGATAGAACGTGTGACCAACCATGATGTGAAGGCCGTTGAATATTTGCTCAAGGAATGGATGGAGGAAAAAGGTCTGGGCGAGTACAAGGAATTTGTGCATTTCGGATTGACTTCGCAGGACATCAACAATACAGCCATCCCTCTTTCATTGAAGGACGCGATGTTAGATTCATATCTTCCAGAATTGGAGTCGCTCATGGATATGCTCATAACGCGTGCAGCTGAATGGGAGGATGTTCCTATGCTCGCCAGGACCCACGGCCAATCAGCTTCTCCGACAAGATTAGGAAAAGAAGTAAGGGTATTCATCGAGCGTCTGCAGATGCAATTGACCTTGTTATATAAGATTCCATATTCAGCAAAATTCGGTGGAGCGACCGGGAATTTCAATGCGCATCATGTAGCCTATCCTGGAATAAACTGGCCTGATTTCGCTGATAGATTCTGTGATGAGAGCCTCGGTCTTTCTCGTTCAAAGACTACTACACAGATAGAACATTATGATAACCTCGCAGCGCTCTTTGATAATGTCGCTCGAATCAATGTGATCCTGATAGACCTTTGTCGGGACTTCTGGACCTATGTCAGTATGGATTATTTCAAACAGGTGATCAAAGCGGGAGAAGTAGGTTCATCTGCAATGCCACATAAAGTGAATCCTATAGACTTCGAAAATGCTGAAGGGAATCTGGGAATGGCCAATGCGATATTCCATCACCTGTCATCCAAGCTGCCCCTTTCCCGCCTCCAGCGTGACCTGACTGATAGCACAGTATTGCGTAATATGGGTATTCCATTTGCTCATACAGTCCTGAGTATGCAGAGCATCATGAAAGGTATGTCAAAACTCCTCCTGAATGAAGAGAAGATAGCTCAGGATCTGGAGAATAATTGGGCCGTGGTCGCAGAGGCGATACAGACCATCCTGCGCAGGGAATCCTATCCGGATCCTTATGAGACATTGAAGGATTTGACCAGAAAGAATGAGAAGATCACGGAATCTACCATGCATACATTCATCTCAGGATTGGATATCTCGGATGAGGTAAAGCTGGAGCTCATGGCAATACGCCCTGAGAATTATACAGGGTACTGAATCACATCCGCTCTGGGACATGGATTCCTAAGAGCTTCATTCCTCTCTTGATCACATCGGCCGCGGTGCTGATTAGGTAAATCCTCATCTGGATCAAGTCAGCATCATCTTCTTTCAAAATGGGTACTTGCTGATAGAATTGGTTAAATATCCTCACCAGATCATAGACGAAATTAGCAATCAGAGCAGGGTTATATGACCTAGCCGCTTCATCAATCACAGAAGGAAAATAGGACAATTGCTCTATCAAGCTTCGCTCTGAAGCGAGCAATGCAGTCCGAGGAGGCTTGCCTGAAAGGTGTCCTTCAAAACGAGAGAGGATACTCTTAATCCTCGCGTGACTGTATTGAATGAAAGGAGCAGTATTACCCTGCAGATCTATGGATTCCTCTGGGTCGAAGAGCATCCTTTTCTTTGGATCCACCTTCAAGAGATAGTACTTGATCGCACCCATTCCTATAAGTTCGAAGAGATCTTCCCGTTCAACTTTAGACATGCTCTCGAGCTTCCCGAGTTCAGTGGTCTTCTGCTTCGCTGACTGGACCATGTCTTCCATGAGGTCATCAGCATCTACCACAGTCCCTTCACGGGATTTCATCTTTCCACTTGGAAGATCCACCATGCCATAACTGAGATGATAACAGCTCTTAGCCCATCCATAGCCAAGCAGTGAGAGACAAAGGAAAAGCACCTTGAAATGATAATCTTGCTCATTACCTACGGTATATATCTGGGCAGCAAGGCCAGGATTCTCTTCGAATCGCATGACCGCAGTTCCAATATCTTGAGTCATATACACTGCAGTTCCGTCAGAACGTAGAAGGATCTTCTGATCCATTCCATAGGGTTCCAGATTCACCCATACACTGCTGTCTTCTTTTTGGTAGAACACCCCTTTTTCAAGGCCGGCCAGTATCTTATCACGTCCCAGGATGTAGGTCTCTGACTCGTAGTAATTCTTATCGAAGGATACGCCCATACGCTCATATGTACTCTTGAATCCAGCATAGACCCAGGAATTCATTTTAGTCCAGAGCGCACGAACTTCCTCGTCTTTGTCTTCCCATTTCAGGAGCAGCTCACGTGCTTGGATCATTGAAGGGGCCTCAGCTTTCGCTTCGTCTTCTGTCTTTCCCTGAGCCATGAGTTCAGCGATCTCCTTGCGATAATGCTTATCGAACTGTACGTAGAAATGCCCAACGAACTTGTCGCTTTTCATCCCTAAACTCTCAGGAGTCTGTTTGCCGCCATCAGCTGACCAGGCCTGCATAGATTTACAGATATGAATCCCTCGGTCATTGATGATCTGCACTTTTTTAATCGCATGGCCACGTGCTTTAAGGATCTCAGCTACAGACCATCCAAGGAAGTTATTCCTGAGGTGTCCTAGGTGCAGTGGTTTATTGGTGTTAGGCGATGAATACTCTACAATACTCAATGGAAGGCTATCTGCTTCACCGAAGCCATAATGCTCATCATTTACCATGTCCCCCAAGGACTTTGACCAGAAATAATCAGTCATTCTGATATTCAGAAATCCTTTGACCACATTAAACGATTCGACATCTTGATCTTTCTCGAGCAGCGCTTTTCCAAGGAGTTCTCCCACTTGCTCAGGTCCTTTGCCAAATATTTTGGTCAATGAAAAAGTCACCAAGGTCAATTCTCCCTCGAAATCCTTGCGTGTCCTTTGGAAGGATAGTTCAGGAAGGTCTGAGAGGATCATATCCTTCATCAAGTCTGCTATGACCTTGTTAAGATGTGATTCTAAATGCGTCTGTATCATCTTATGCTGGCTTGGAATAAGGAAGGAAATCTTCAGCCATCATACATCTTGCGCTGCCGCCTCCACATGCTTCTATAGTGTCTAGCGAGCTATAGAGAATGGGGCAATGCTTTTCTAGGCGCGCTATCTGCTCTTCATCCAAGGACTCAAATGCGGCTTTGGACATGACCAGTATTGGTTTTCCAGGTTTTCCTACCACGAGCATATTTCCTGCAAACTGTTGCACTTGCTCCTCGCTGATCTCTATGATCTCTTTATTGCTCTCTTCGAGCATCTCTATCACTTCATGGCGCTCCTGCATATTGTCAATGCAATCCAGGCAAATTACAGCGAAGTGCTCGGCCATACACATCATAACATTGGTATGATAGATGGACATTCGTTCTCCATTCACGCTCTGGTAGGCGGTGAAGCTCATGGGAGTGTATCCGAATTTCTTACAGAATTCAAGAAAAAGATGCAGGTTGGTACGTTCAGAAAGCGCAGCATAAGCGATCTTCTCATAACGGTCCAGAACGATGCTTCCAGTACCTTCAAGGAATTTCCCTTTCTTTTCATAATGGCTAAGGTCATTGATCTGATCTATCTGAGCCCCTTGTTTTTTCAAGTAATCTAGAATGTCTGTCCTCCTTTCCGTTCTTCTGTTCTCAGCATACATAGGGTATAGCCCCACAGTTCCGTCTTCATGGAAGGAGATCCAGTTATTAGGGAATATGCTGTCAGGCGTGTCAGAATCCACTGTATCCTTGATGACCGTGACCTTGATGCCAGCCTCTTCAAGCTTCGACACGAAGGATTTGAATTCTTGGAGTGCATTGGCCTGAGCCATAGCACTATCCATTCCGTCTAATACCTTTTGATAATAGTTATTTACAGCTGTTTCCTCATTGAAGCGAAAAGCCACAGGTTCAATCATGACCAGTCGGTCTGTGTATGCTCTTTTACTCATTTTCTAATCAATGGTAATGTAGTGCAACGTAAAAGTCCGCCCATCTTGGAAATCTCATCATATGCGACTTTTTCCACTTTGATTCCCTTTTCTTCAAAGATACGGTTCAGCCTAGTAAAGGAAGCATTAGAAATGATGGTCTTAGGGTCTATAGAGAAGATGTTTGGGAACATGTGGTAGAATTCTTCTCTGGTTACTTCTATAATGTTATCCTCTCCGAAATATCCTCTTATGAAATCTACATCCTTCTGATGCTTCATCCCTTTAGGATATAAAATTGCATGCCCAGTCCCGAAGGGTTGGAAACAGCAGTCCAAGTGCAATGCATTCACATAGGGGTCTGTGTCACTCTTTACTAATTCTATAGCTCTCACTTCTCTGTGTGGGAAAATCTCAGTAAAGTAGTCTACGGCTGCTTGATTGGTCCTAGATGTCTTATACTTCCCGAAGGCTTCAGCTCCGCTATATCCAATGAATAGAAGGTCTTTCCAGGGCATGATGTCCCCTCCTTCAGCGCGTATCCCTTCCTCCAGTTCTAGGATACAATCATCCTCGAAAAGTCCAAGGATGTGCTCTATTCCGTCTATCTCATCTTCACGTTCCTTGATAACATTTGGAACGAATACCTTGTCTTCAACAACGAAGGAGATGTCCCTTGCAAATATCTGGTTCAGATCTGGGATGTTCTTCGGGCGATGGACTTTCACTCCATATCGCTCGAATATCTCTCTGACTGCTTCCATTTCCTTGATCAAGTTCTCTTGGTCAGGGTAGGTGCCACGGATCACATTCTCATAGGATTTAGGATCATAGCATTCTTCAGGAGTAGGAATCCCTCCGAAACCAGTCGCTAATCCTAGAATAACCTCTTTAAGAGGAGAACTTTCATCATATACACTCGGTCTCACAAGTTGGTCTTTGGGTTCAAGACACAAAAATAGTCCTTAATCTGGGCCTCAGAAACCTTTTAGCAATGGGGCTCGTAACAGAGAGCACTAATACTAATCCATTGAGAATGAGTTTGAGAGCTATTGGAGGACTGGTCATCATTGGATTGATCGCTATTTTGTATTCCTGTTCGAGTGGTACAGATCTGTTCAAAGATCAGATGACTGAGGGACAGATCTTATATAAAGTCACCTATCCAGATATGGATGATGACAATATGATGGCATCCATACTTCCCAGTGAGATGAAGATCACATTCAAGGGCAATTATTACAACTCAGAGTTCAATACCTACGGGGGTATATTTAAAAATAAGATCACCGTGGATGCTGAGCATGAGAAATACAGCCAGATGTTAAAGATATTCAAGAAGAAAATTGCCTGCGAATATGACCAAGTAGACATCGATGAGCTTATGCAGGATTTCCCTCCCTTTGTCATCATGGAATCAGGGGTCTTAGACACATTGGCCGGTGTTCCATGTAAAAGAGCGCATGGCGTATTCTATGACCTCAATGCGAGGGATATAGAAATCTACTATTCAGAACAGATAGGAGTGAAGAACCCTAATTGGTGTTCTCCTTTCAATGAAATCGATGGTTTTCTGCTTGGATATGACATTGACATGTTCAATATCAGGATGAGAATGATTGCTAATGAGGTGAGCCAAGGACAGGTAGATAAAAATGAATTCTCTATCACAGAGGATTATAAGAAGGTCTCATACAAATACATCAAGATTGAGATAGAAAAATTGATGGAATCCTTCGATATTTGATCCCATGTTGGGATTTGTACACAATTCAGCCAACATTCCTGTGTTAAAATAGAGAAAGAAGCGCTAGCATTGCCTATAGCTCTTAACCTACTTTTGTTTGATACAGGAAACCGTGATGGCCAAGAAGAGAGATTCCAAGAGCAATACTAAATCCAACAAGCTAGAGAATGCAGGTAAGGGCCTAGCGAACACGATCAATGCCTTGCGCAGTCAGCGCTCCAAGCGTGTTGCAGGACTTTTCTTATGTGTCACGGGGATATTACTCTCCATAGCGTATATCAGCTACCTCTTCACTTGGAAGCATGATCAATCTCTGCTTATGGGAGACTTAACAGACTTCCTCTTTGATAAAGAAGTCAGGGTCCAGAATCTCTTAGGTAAACTCGGAGCATTGATGGCCCACCTCAGTTTCTACAGAGGTTTTGGGCTAACTTCCTTCGTTTTCCCTTTCTTCAGCCTCTTTTTCGGATCACGTCTTTTATTGGGTAGATACCTTATTTCACCTTGGAAGACTTTAAGTATCAGCATGTTCTTCATGGTTTGGGGAACTATGGCCATAGGATATTTCTTTCCTGAACAAGTACACTGGGGAGGTGCAGTAGGATTCGAGTCGCGCCAATGGGGCCTCGCAGTTCTAGGAAGTATAGGTACAGGGGCCCTGATCACATTTCTTCTAGCATCTTTTATTGTAATAGCATTCAATCCGCAATTCGCTTGGCTGAAAGAGACTTTGGCACATATGTTCGAGAGCACTGAAGAAGACGAAGAATTGCCAGTTCAAGTGGAATCAAAGAACTCCATGGTTGCAGCAACAATCATTCAAGATGAGCCTGCGGTATCCATAGACCTGAATGAATCAGAACCTGCTTTAGAGGAAATGGAAGTAAGCAGCCTCTCTGAGAAGCAAATGCTGGATGAACAAGCCATCCTTGACTCTATCCTGGATGACGACAGTGATGAAGAAGAGATGCCCATAGTTCCTACTAAGCTCTCTGAATCAGAAGACTTAGGGGATGAAGAATTCTCTGTGGAGGTCGCTAAAGAAGATGCAGTGCTCACCGAGGATCAATTGAATAAGAAAGTCCAGGAATTTGGGGAATACGACCCAACCTTGGATCTTTCCGCTTTCCAATTGCCCAACATAGAGCTTCTTGCAGAGCATCCAAGTAATCCGAACAGTGTGACCAAGGAAGAACTGGAGCAGAATAAGAATAGGATTGTAGAGACCTTGGCCAATTACAAGATCGGGATAGCCAAGATTAAGGCTACCATAGGACCCACAGTCACACTGTATGAAATCGTCCCTGAAGCAGGAGTAAGGATATCCAAGATTAAGAACTTGGAAGATGACATCGCATTGAGCCTTTCTGCCATGGGAATAAGGATCATAGCACCTATCCCAGGCCGCGGAACCATAGGTATAGAAGTCCCAAATCTTAATCCAGATACCGTTTCTATGCGAACGGTGATCGCCTCTGATAAATTCCAGAACAGCGATATGGCACTTCCTATAGCTTTAGGAAAGACCATTTCCAATGAGACCTATGTGACAGATCTGGCCAAAATGCCTCACCTGCTCATGGCAGGAGCTACGGGACAAGGAAAGTCGGTGGGATTGAACGCTATTCTGGTGTCTTTGCTCTACAAAAAGCATCCTTCGCAGATCAAGTTCGTTCTCGTTGACCCAAAGAAAGTAGAATTGACGCTTTTCAATAAGATAGAGCGCCATTACTTGGCCAAGTTACCTGGCGAAGAAGATGCTATCATCACTGATACGAGCAAGGTGGTCACTACGTTGAACTCGCTTTGTGTAGAGATGGATCAGCGCTATGACCTCTTGAAAGAGGCACAGGTCAGGAACATCAAGGAATATAATAGCAAGTTCATCAAGCGCAGGTTGAACCCTGAGAACGGACACCGTTACCTCCCATATATTGTGCTCGTAGTAGATGAGTTCGCTGATTTGATTATGACGGCAGGCAAAGAGATTGAGGCACCGATAGCCCGTCTTGCGCAGCTTGCTAGGGCCATTGGTATACACTTGATTATTGCTACTCAAAGGCCTTCAGTGAATATCATCACAGGTACGATTAAGGCCAATTTCCCAGCAAGGATAGCCTTCCGTGTCACATCCAAGATAGATTCTCGCACCATCCTTGACGCAGGAGGAGCTGACCAATTGATCGGGAGAGGAGATATGCTCTTGAGTACAGGAAATGAATTGATCAGACTTCAGTGCGCCTTCGTTGATACTCCTGAAGTAGATGACATCTGTGATTTCATAGGCAGTCAACGTGGATATCCAGAGGCTCACTTACTCCCTGAATACCTGGATGAAAGCTCGAGCAATATGAGTGCAGATGACATAGGAGACAGAGATGAGCTTTTTCAGGAAGCAGCTAGGGTGATAGTCACTCATCAGCAGGGTTCCACTTCCTTGTTGCAGCGTAAATTGAAATTGGGGTACAACCGTGCAGGACGTTTGGTAGATCAGTTAGAAGCTGCAGGAATAGTAGGTCCATTCGAAGGTTCAAAGGCCAGAAAGGTCTTAGTACCCGATGAATACGCTTTGGAACAGTTTTTGAACCAAGAGCAGGCATGATCCAAAAATCAAAAAAGAACACATGAGAACATTATTAAGCCTTAGCCTTTTTATAGCGATGGTATTTGCGCCTGTTATGAACTATGCACAGGATGCTAAGGCAGCCAGCATCTTGGATGCCTTGAGTAAGAAGATGCAACAATTTGAAAGTGTCGCAGCCAGCTTCAGTTCTAAGATGACAGACAAGCAATCAGGAACCGTGGTTAATCAGAAAGGAAGCATAAAGGTATCTGGTGACAGTTATAAATTGACCTTGGGAGATATCACTGTTGTGAGTGATGGGACCAATGTTTGGACCTATTCTAAGAAAAGCAATGAAGTGATGATAGATCTGGCTGAGGATGTATATGATGAAGAAGGAATAGAACCTGCCCAGCTGTTCACCATCTGGGAGACCGGATTCAAGAATCAGTATGTTGGATTGGAAGCATTGAGTGGAGTCTCTTGCCATGCAATCAAACTCTTTCCTAATGATCCAAAGGATAAAAGTTATCACACTATCAAGATCTACATTGACGAAAAAGAAATGGAGATGAAGCGTGCCATCATATATGGAAAGGAAGGAAATGACATCACGTATGACCTGACATCCTTTGACACAGGGTATATCAACAGCAGCGAATTCAAGTTCGATAAGAGCAAGTATCCAGGAGTTCAGACCATCGATAACCGCTGAGAAAGCTCAGGGGAGGGTCCAGAACCCTAGTATGAGAAGGCATATGCCTAATTCATAGAAAGGCTGTTCGTCTAGTCTTCTGCGTTCGAAGAAGAGGAAAATGAAACATAGGGTGCAAGGAATGAAACTGAATAAAAGAAGTTCAGCACCTGGCCATTGAGCCCATTTGAATAGAAATGGAGACATTGCTAGAAGCAGAAAAGTGACCCGGGTCCATTTCAATCGATTGCTCTCAGATGCCGTACAAGCCAGGAATAGATAAGTTCCTATTCCAATAATTATAAGCGCAAGGCCATGGCTGAAGAGCAAGACCGGATTGAGAAGCAGACAGACTGCCCCGCAGAGAGTGCAAAAGGAAATAAGTAGGAAGAGCCAAGAACGATTCTTTAATGAATAGAACAAGGCAATGATGATCGTTATTGCTGAAAGAATGAAGGAAAGAGAAGTCATATATTCGAATATAATTGAGAGTACAATGGCACAAAAAAGCTTGTTAAAAGGCTGTTAAATATAGAACTCGCCTCTTAGACCAACATATATTTACATCAAGAACGCTTTACATATCTAAATAAACAAGACCATGAAGAAGTCCATAATGTTCATTGCAGCCATGTTCTTCATCTCTTTCGCCTCTATGGCTCAGAAAGAAGTGCAGACCCAAGCTGGTGCAGTAATTTCTATCGATAAAGAAGTTCACGATTACGGTGACATTGAAAAAGGAGCAGATCCTTATTGCTCATTCACCATCACCAACAAAGGAAATGAACCTTTAATCATTTCCAACGCTAAAGGTAGCTGCGGATGTACTGTTCCTGAATGGAGCAAGGATCCTGTTCTTCCAGGTGAGAGCACTGTGATGACGGTGAAATATGATACTAAGAGAGTAGGACCTATCAATAAGAGTGTAACTATCACTTCCAATGCGGTCAATGAACCTACCAAGGTCATCCGTATCAAAGGAATGGTATTGGGTAATGCCGCTGAAGGTGCAACTACCCCAGTGAAAGAGACTCCAGCAGGAGCTCCAGTAATCAAATAAGCTTTTATTAGACCTTTGAAGAAAGAGCTGGGCCCAATGGTGGTCTAGCTCTTTTTTATGCGCTAAATCCTGCCTATAAGCAAGCCTCATCCATGCGATTGAATATGTAACTTTGCCCACGCTGAAAATATCTTAATATATGCCCACTATTTCATTAAAAGGCATTCAAATGCCTGCCTCGCCCATACGTAAACTCGTGCCTTTTGCTGAAGCGGCTAAGAGAAGAGGGGTGCATGTCCATCACTTGAACATCGGGCAACCTGATATAGAGACACCTGAGATAGTGATGGAAGGGCTTAGGAACATAGATAGGAAGGTCATCGAGTACTCCCATTCTGCTGGATTCCAGTCCTACAGAGAGAAACTAGCTGATTATTATAACAGAGTAGGGACCAATATCAGCGTTGAAGAAGTCATCGTCACTACAGGTGGATCTGAAGCCCTGCTATTTGCCCTTCAATCTTGTTTCAACCCAGGTGATGAGATCATCATCCCTGAACCTTTCTACGCTAATTATAACGGGTTCTGCACGGCAGCTGGCGTAAAGGTGGTACCAGTGAGCTCGAAGATCGAGGATGGTTATGCGCTGCCTCCTATAGAGGAGTTTGAGAAATTGGTCACGGAAAGGACCAAGGGCATTTTGCTCTGTAATCCTGCTAATCCTACAGGTTATCTTTATACCACTGACGAGTTGAATGACCTGCAGGAGATCGTACTAAAACATGATCTCTACCTCATCGCTGATGAGGTATATCGTGAATTCTGCTACGGAGACGCTATTCCTCGCTCTTGCCTCAAGTTCATAGAGATGGATCAGAATGTCATCGTCATAGATTCAGTATCCAAGCGATACAGCATGTGTGGAGCGCGTGTAGGAGCCTTAGTGACTAAGAATAAACAGGTGCTTGATACGGTCATGAAATTTGCTCAAGCAAGATTGAGTCCGCCTACATTAGGGCAGATTGCAGGAGAATTAGCATTAGATACTCCTCAGAGTTACTTCAATGAGGTGAATAGGGAATATGATATGCGCAGGAATATCCTTGTTGATGGATTGAATTCTATCGATGGTGTATTATGTCCCAAGCCTAAAGGAGCCTTCTATTGCATGGCGCGGTTACCGATTAAGGACAGTGAGCATTTCTGTCAATGGATACTGGAGAGTTTCCAAATGGACGGTAAGACAGTGATGATGGCGCCTGCCTCAGGTTTCTATGCGACACCAGGAGCTGGAATGGATGAAGTGAGATTGGCCTATGTCTTGAAGAAAGAGGATTTGTTAGAATCAGTGGCCATCATAAGAGAAGCATTGAAAGTATACCCAGGAAAAAATTGAACATGGCAAGTTGGTTCGGAAAAAAAGAAGAGGAGAGCAAGTCTTCATTCGCATGGCAGGAACTTGAATCATCTCAGTCATTGGATGAGATTATCGAGAGATCAGAAGTTCTACCTCAGATCCTTTTCAAGCACAGCACCCGTTGTATCATCAGCCGCAGCGTTCTCAAGAATTTCGAGGCCGATTGGAAAGGGGCTGTTCAAGTAGATCTGAATTTCTTGGACCTATTGAGCCACAGAGAAGTAAGCAGCGCAATCGCTGATAGGACAGGTATTCATCATGAATCACCTCAGCTGATCATCCTGCATAAAAAAAGAGCGGTCTGGGACCGCTCTCATCATAATATCACAGCTTCAGATGTTGAAGCATTCTTGAAAGGTCTTTCTACCTAACCAAGGTGATCATCCCTTGCAGTTCTAACTTCTTTGTCGTGGTCAGTGATGCAGCATTGATGGTCCAAACATAGGTTCCGTCAGCTACAGAGAAATTTTCTGATGCAATCCCTTGACCATTCCAGCGTGTCGGATATTCACGAGTCTCGAATACCTTCTTACCCCACCTATCGAATACTTGAAAAGTGTAGTCGGTTGGATCCAAGTCCTGCACGACAACTTCTAAGAAATCATTGATGCCATCATTATTGGGAGAAAAAGCGGTAGGAATGAAGATCTGTAATTCATCCAAAATCTCTATCTCTTTACGAAGGGTGTCTGTACAACCTATAGTATCAGTTATGACCAGTTGCACGACATAGATCCCAGGTTCAGTAGGGAACATGAAGTGGGGTTCTTCATCTAAAGAGGAGCCTATCGTCTGGGGATAGCCAAAACTCCATTCATTCACAATGTTCCCATCAGAGAAGTTGATGAAGCTAATCTGAGGATCGAAGAGAGAAGTATAAGGCGGTTCTGCAGCAAAATTCGCTGATGGAGGATTAGGAGAAGCGATAAGGACATTCTCATTTCCCAAGCAGCCATTGGCATCTTGTATCATGAGGGTATGCATTCCACCACAAAGCTCATCATTCATGGATTCTGTTTGGAAGCTATCTCCGCTATCGAAGCTATAGGAATCAGCAACTTGTGAGTAGATGATGGCCACGCCATTGCAGAATCCGGCACATTCCTCACGTTGGGCATATATAGAATCAATGATGGGAGCAGGAGGTTGATCCACGAAGAAGATCTCTGTAGAAGAACAATCTTGATCATCTATCAAAGTCACCTCGATATTCCCGAAGCAAAGATCTTCTCTAAGATCAGGGCTTGGCCCAGCATTCCCAGCAGAATAAGTATAGCTGTAATCTGACCCCGGGGCAAGCGTACCACCTGTTCCAGTGACTTCTATGCTGCCTGAACATTCGCCATAACATAGGGGTTGGGTAATCAAAGGATCCATAGCAATCCCATTGAAAAAGGTCACATTGATCACATCAATGTTGGGACAAGAGAGCCCTTCAGTATCTATCCAAGTCAAAGCATAAGTTCCTGGAGTAGTTGCCGTCACTGAAGCAGTAGGAGAATTTACATTGGAGAAGGTCACAGTAGATCCAGCCGGTGCTGACCATTGTCCCGCTCCTACAGAGAAGGCCTCCATAGCGTATAACATAGCGCATCCAGGGATATCAGGCCCAGCAGTCAATGCGCCAGATATGACCAGTTCTATAGAATCTGTCACTGCACAGTCAGGGTGTCCATCTTCATAGACACTCACGTAGAAGGTGGTTGTTTCAACGAGCCCAGTGGCAAGAGGAAATTGGATATTGGCATTGTTCAAGGGGCCTGCAGGAGTCCATATATAGACGAAATCGGCTCCAGGAGGAGAACAGTCTATTGTTCCGGAGTAAACCAGTCCTTCATCTGGAGCGGTGAAGAATTGACCATCTTCAAAGACCACATCACCATTACCATCAAGGAGTTGATATTCATTTTCATCAGGTGAATTTCCGGCAGTATAAGAAATCTGGAAAGTCGTTCCATTGGCAAGGCCATTCAGAGGAAAAGTCATTGTCACTCCTGCGTTGAGCGTATAGTTAGTGGCGACACCACCAATAAGCAATTGCAAAGAACCACCGCCCCAGCCATCTCCCCAAGTATCCGTAAGGATGAGCGAATAATCACAGCTAGGTGGAGGAGGGGGAGAGCCAACAAGTTCAACACCGATAGGTGTTTCAGCCTCACATTCGATTACAAGATCAGGCCATGCTTCGAATTCGAAAGGTTCAGTAACTACCAGAGTGATAGTAGTATCGAATGCACAACCAAAGTCATTGTTGGTGGTGAAGGTATAATTGAAAGTTCCAGGAGCAGAAGGAGCTACTTGGATAGTATTCGCATCAGGGGAAGTGAAAACGACATTCGTTGCAGAGGTGCTCCAAAAAGAGGAATCTGCCTGTTGGCCCCAGATAGGAGTGAATGTGGTCACCCCGGGGAAGAGGTTTGGGTTAAAATTAATTCCCCAATAGAAAATATAGCCATCATCGATACCAAGATTATCAGTAACAGTGAATGTCCATGTTCCGTTCATTGGGCAGCCTACTAAAGAGCAAAGGTCTTCCTGACTTTGATAGATTCCAGGGTCAACAATATTAGCATTAACGTTAGCACCGACATTGTTTACATACGCGACATTACTCTGATTAGCAGCTTGATACAAAAATCCCAATGTAGAAGTAGGTGACCATCCATAGTCATATCCTACGCCAGGTCCATTTCCAGGATCAACAGCCTCACCTAGGAACGTGCCTCCCCCACCACTTCCGAAGTTATGAAGTGTAACGCTCGTTCCATCAGGGCAAGAAATAGACATATCCAAGTCACCCAGATAAGAGTGTTCCATATTGATGAAAATCTCTTCTAAATCATTGCAATCATCCAAGGTGGCCCCAGGCTCGAAGAAATCAAATACCAAGGAAGAATTGAAATCAAATCCAAGGTCATCGGCTAGATAAGTTACACCAGATACAACCAGCGGAGGCAATGCCGTCCAAGTTACACCACTTACGATGGTGCTGAACTCTGCCATTTCACCTAAGCAGATGGTATCAGGATGAGCTATAATTACTTCAGGAAGGGTACTCACTATGACCTTTAGCGGAGTGAGGTTAGGGCTTTGGCAACCATTATTATCCTCTACAGTCAGGCTTATGATAAACTCACCAGCGACTTGGAAAATGTGTGTAGCGCTTATTCCGCTTATTGTATCTACAGAGCCGTCATCGAAATTCCATATATACTGTGCCAATGTGAATCCAGGCGCTGCTGCAGAACCTGCCCCCGAGAATTGTACAGGGTCACCAATGCATACAGAGATACTGTCAAGACCAGCTATCGGAGGAGCGGGTGATATAAGGTCGGAGACTTGAGTAGGTTCATCGCAAGGAGTGGTGCAGCTTATTATTCCTACCCAGCCAGGGAATTGGGCTGTATTTCCAGTAGGGGATTGGAAAACTATAGTAAGACAGCCGGTTAGATTCGATGTATTACCAGTAATGGTCAGCCCTGAAAGGTCTGATCCAGTATAAGCTCCTACCTGAGGTGCTCCAGTAGAATTTCCTTGATAGATGATCATTCTGTCACTATTGCTAGAATTGACAGAAGTCTGTAGGCTGAAGTTCAGGAATTCAATCTGTATTACATCGCCAGCAACATCAGGACATATAGTGAACGTGTATGCGTTTGAGGAATAAGGATTCTCTGCCCCATCATCAACGAAATTCCCTGAGCAAGTGGTAACAGTGCCGTTAGAGATAGGATATTCATCTTGACTAAAAGCCTGAGATGAGTATGAAATCAAGATGAGCAAAGAGAATAAGCGAGTAAGCTTTCCAAGCATCTGGGTGAGGTTAGGAGTTGATCTTAATCATGTTAATGCTTCATGACTATTCAAAAGTAATCTAAAAATAACCTATTGGGCTATAAAAATGTGTCCAACATTGGATTGTTTTCACAGCTATCTTATCAAGGTCACATGACCTCGGTACTCCCTGGCAGTCAATCCGAAACGGTCTCTGGCTAGGAGCACATATGGATAGACACCAGGCCTTGATTGGCGACCCGCAAGATAGTTATCCCCATTCCAGCGTTCTTGGGGGTTCGTTGATTCGAAAACGAGCTCACCACCTCGGTCGAAAATAAGAAGTTTATAATAGCTCAGATCTGCATCCAATACATGCGGGTAGAACTCGTCATTCAGTCCATCACCATCAGGGCTGAAGGAATTAGGAATGTACAAGGTCAATTCGCCTATGACCGGGATATCCTTGCACAGTACTCCTCTACATCCATCGCTCTGACTCACTATTTCCAGACAGACTTCATAGTATCCTGCAACATCCTCAGGGAAGAAATAGGTCAGCCAGGGACCGGTTTGAACGGTTTCTCCCTCTACGCTCCAGGTATAGAAGTTGGACCCTGGACTTTGATTGAAGAAATTCCCAACAGGATTCACTGTAGTGATACGTTCTGGGTTTATTCTGAATTCTACATAAGGCCTTGGATTAACGGTCACCAAGAGAGAGTCCATTGCTATACAGCCTTGATTATCAGTACTCAAGACCACATATTCATTCATGTTGCTGGTTCCTATATTGATCCATGAAAACTCTGCGAAAGGACCTTCACCGTTGATCAAGTCAGAAGAAGGTGACCATGAATATTCATACCCTTCATCTGAAGAGAGGAACATCAAGGTGTCATCACTGCAGACAAATCGGTCAGGACCAAGGTCGATGAGCGGAATATCCAATACTTGTATAGGAATAGTCTCAACGATTGTATTGACACATCCGGTTTCCATGTCGGTGAACGCGGAGACAGATATGTTCAGATTTGCAGCGGGTATATTAGAGTATGTTGCCTCATTTCCCTCCATGAAGGTGAGCACAGCTCCTGTCCCTTGATCCAATTGGAATGAATAGGAAGATGAGTAGCTGGCCTCTATACTCAGCAGGATTTCGTCTCCTTCACAAACATGATCATCCAACACGGAGATTACGTATTCAGGAATAGGATCCACGGTCACTTCGAGTTGCGGTAGTTGAATCCCAAGGCACTGTGAATCAGAAAGATAAAGTGTATTTATATAACCGCTTTCAGTGAATGTGATGACTGAATTTCCGGTGTAGGTCAAGGTATCTTGAGCCTCACCAGCCAAGCCCAAGCCCAGATCCCAGGGACCAGATCCTTGGAATTCAAGGCTAACTGTGACAGTCTCTCCCTCGCATGCAGGCCCTGAACTGTTCAGGTTCAACTGTGGAGCAGGAAGAGAGATGACCTCAGCGCTGCCATTGGCTGAGTTCTGGCAATAGCTGTCATTGATTTGGGTCAGCGTATAGGTTCCGCTTATTGAAACAGGAAGAATATCCATAGAACTTCCTATCAGTATTGAATTCGGATCCCCATTGATGGTATAGCCAATGGTCCAAGGCCCTGTTCCGGTTAGATTCAACACAGGACCTGCAGAAGATCCTTCACAATAGGTTCCTCCAGACCCAAGAGATGCGGTGGGTAATGGCTGCTCAGTCACTTCTATATTGCCAGTGCTTTGGCCTGTGCAAGAACTATTATTGAGGTTTGATAATGTATAGATGCCTCCTGCCAAGGTATTGAATGAGTAACTCGGGTTGGAAGTAGATACTTGATCGAAAAGTAATCCATCCAGCAGGATTTCGAACTCCCAAGGACCTTGCCCAGAGAGAGCCACGTTCAAAATGGCCTGCTCACCCTCGCATATAGCAGAGATTCCCGTGAGCTCAGCAGCCACCTGGTCCAAGAAGACAATGGGAATACCTAATGAGAAGGAAAGACAGACATCAGAGCTGTTCACGCTGCCGTCACCACTATCTGTTCCCACGAGCGCAGCTAAATAATAGGTCTGACCTGCAACCAATGGCATCTGCAGAGCAAAACTGGAACCATCTGCCAGAATCCATTGGATGATATTTCCGAGGATATCAGCACTTCCATCGTGGATCACAATATTCAAAACATCATTGCCATCCAATAAAGAACCTGAGGGGTCATAGTTTGGAATAAAAGCTTCATCATGGCATATCTCTATAAGTTCATTTGGGTAGTTCATAGTTCCAGCTGCGGAGCCTGAGCAGTCACATTCTATAGTTCCTGATCTTATCAGAGGTCCGCAAGCCATGGCATCACTTACTGAAAAATTGAAAGGACTCCCATTTGGGATAGGGGCGCTTTGAAAGAAATTTCCCGAGACAGGGGATCCATTCACGGTGAATGAACCAGCACCTCCTTGAATATAGAAAGAGACGGTGGCTTCCTGTGTGGCCTCATTGCAATCCAAGGTCAGGCTATAGGTAATCAAAGGAGCAAGCACGCTGAAGTGCATACAGGTGTCAGACAAGAGCGACTGACAGCCTGAACCACCACTTGGACTTACATCTGATAGGCAATAAGGAAAGTTAGGTTGGGTGCTGATAGGAACAGGGAAGAAGATGGTCTCTCCATCACTGACATCATTCAGATAGATATTTCCAAATCCCGTTTCTATAGTCAGGTCATAGCTTGTCCATGATCCATTGATGTCTACTACTGCAGTTCCATCTTGACCATAACAAAGTGTTCCGCCACCGACCAGACTTGCTGATGGAGATTGAGTAAAACTCACATTGACTTGTCCTGTTCCAGCTGCGCTGCAGGTAGGAGTAGAGGCATCATTGACCTGGGTGATAGAAAAACTACCCGATGTATTGGGATACACAGTGAACGATTCCCCAGATTGTATAGGCCCTGCAGTGGAAGTAAGCCCAGTGGCCGAAGAAAACACTTGGAGCTGGAAAGGTCCATTTCCGCTCAGGTCAGGGCTCAATTCCAGAGATTGTCCTGGACATAGAAGATGTGTTGCGCTCAGTGATGCACTCGGTGGATTGCCTATGGTGACCGATGCTCCAACGCCTAGTTCTACTCCGCAATAAGGCAATCCCACGGAGCTAGCTTGACTGATGGTGTAGGTATTACTCTGGGCACTATTCACGGGGATAAGAACTCCGTTGGAAACACCACTCAAGTTGATTGGGGTTCCTGCTTCATTCAAGACCGTGAGATTGAATGGTCCTATTCCTTGCGCTGATAGACTCAAGTTCACGGGATTTGTATTGCATTGAGTAATGCTTCCTAGCAATGAAAGGCTCGGGGTGCTGCTCAAGTTCACTTGCACAATAGCTTGGGAGCTGCAGGCACCACAGGTAAATCTGTAATTGTATGGACCAGAGTTCGCTGTAGCAGGATTGATTATCCCATTGGCGATCACATTTCCAGTGGGGCTTATCCACGTCCCTCCTGTGCTAGGGATTCCGTTCAACAAACTGAATAGTGAAGTAGGAGGAGTGCTGGATGGGCAGAGGGTCACCGCATTATTCATCCCAGGATTCCCCAAGGGAGTTGTGCTCAAGTTCAATACTGATTGAGCTTGACAGTTCCAAGCGTCAAGGTGATACGTGTAGGTTCCGTTGGCAGAAAGACCAGGAATGAAAGTGGGATCGTTCAATATATTTCCGCTAGGGCCAGTCCAATAACCCCATGTATGAGGTGAGCCAGTCAAGAGGGAGATCAAGGTATTTTCATTATCACAAGGGCAGAAGGCCAAGGTGTTTCCTAGACCAGGATTCAATCCTGCTGTGAGAATGATGTTCAGCTGCGTAGAGCTAGAAAGGCAGGAACCATTGGCAGGAAAGAGATAGGTATAGATACCACCGGGGTCGTTACTTGGACTGAAATAGACATCAGTCGTATTTCCGAAGGGGTCTTTCCAGGTTCCGCCAGCATCTTCTCCAGTCAATAGGTCAGAGAGCAGAATTATTCCTCCACTGTTGCATATATGGAAGGTTCCACCCGTTCCGGAAGTATAAGAATTCTGAACGATGATTTCTATGATCGCTTGATCTTCACAATCGAATAGTTGGCCTTCGACAACGAAGATGTAGTCACCTGCAGGATCAGTTGCTGGATTGAAATCAAAAGAACTACCTACAGAAGTTCCAGAGGTATTTCCATAATACCAGAACCCTTCTGCGCTGGTGTCCAGCAAGTCATCTAAAGAGATGCTAGGACCATCACTACAGAGATTCAATGTAGATCCTATTCCAGCATGAGCATCACAACATTCAAGATCGGCATTGAACACAGCCTGTTCATCCCAATCGCATATGGTTGAGAGGAAAGAACCACCAGATTGATCATCAGAATAGGTGTTCGCTGAGAAGTCTAGATTCATTCCTGGAAGGCAATCGACAAGGCTTTTAGTAGAGATGGTCCAAGAGAATTCTAAGGATTCCTGAGTTGGACAATGGTCTCCATAGTTATCACCTGGATTCATATTATCCGTTCCGCCTTGGGGGCTTTCATAGTAGAAACCAGCACCATTGACTGCACCAGATGCTGAGCTGGTCACAGGTCCTGGATGCCAAATCCAGAAACCGCCATCACCTGAGCATGTATTGGGAGGAATAGGCGTAAAGGTGGAGAGGTCCCAGCCATCACTGAATTGAGGGATGACAGCATGAAGGTAATGGGCATTGCCTTGCCAGTTCTGACTAGAGATGCTCAGTGTGACATTGACTTGTTCATCGCTGTTCCAATGGCCACTGATAGGATCCGGAGAGAAGGACCACGAATATCCGCTGAGGCATTGTGCCCCAGAGATGCTGGTAATAAGGGAAACCAGCAGGATGAGGTATGTCCTCTTACCTGACAATGAGTGTTGAATCTTTAGTTGATACAAAGCTAAGGGAGAATACCCTATTGCTTTATAAAGAACAAGTTATCTTGTCAAGGCCGGATTGTCAGTGCTCGATCAGAGCTCCAACTTTACGATTCCCTTAAAGATCTCCTTCTTATTATCTTTCTGTAGAATGACTTCCCAGCTATAGTGGCCAGCTGGCATGACTTTCCCGCTCACATCAACACCTTCCCATGGCTTTTTTACGTCCTTGGTGCGATAGATTATCTTTCCCGCCTCATTGCTTATGGTCATGATGAAGGTATCACCATCTCTAAGGGTATTGGGCATGAAGTTATCTCTGACTCCGTCATTATTAGGAGAGAATGTACGAGCGGCTCCGAGGTCGAAGTCTTTTCCTACATAACGTGTAGTGAATCTCTTATCAATGCTGTCCTTGGCTTTCTCATTTTCAGCAGCTTTCTTGAGTTTCTCATTGATACGTATCATACGGTCTTTCTCAGCCTTACTCAGATTGCTAGCATTGAGATTTTTTTCAGATTCTGAGATTCCATCGGTAGCTTGAAAGTCACCTTCCTTGCTTTCAGAATCGAATCCATTTATACCTTCATCGAAAGAGCTATCTCCAGCTTCCATACCAATAGCGATATCAGTACGGATATTTTCATTCTCTGGAGAATGGATGATTTCTTGATGCGTAGGATTATGGTCGGCATGAAGTTCATGACTATCCTTCGCAGGGAAGGAGAATATCAAAGCAAGACCAGCCAAGGCAGCAGCAGCTAGACCGAAATTGGCCAAGAAACCAAAACCAGCTGATGAACTGCTGACATGATAAAGGCCATCAAGCCTTTTTTCCATGACATCCCAATCTGCCTCGTTAAAAGGCTCCACCGCATTCTCAAGTCCACGCTTGATGCTTAATTCAAAAAGATCCAACTTCTCCGCCATTACTCAATTATAGAAGTGTTCATGTTATCTAATAATATCTTTCTCAAATTCAATTTTGCCTTTGCTAGATTGGATTTGGAGGTTCCTTCGCTTATTCCCAGTGCTTCTGCTATCTGCTTATGTGTCATATCTTCCATGACATATAAGTTGAAGACGGCTTTATAACCGGGAGAGAGGTCTTGCATGGCCCGTATGACATCTTTCATACTGAGGTCCCATCTTTCATCCTCTTCTATTACTTCATCCTCGACCCCATCGTCTATGAGGTCCTCGCTTTGCGAAAGGGTCAGGGAGCGTTTATCCTTCCTGATTTTATCAAGGGCCGTGTTGACCATGATCCTTCTAATCCAACCTTCCAAAGAACCATCCCGGTTAAATTTCTCAAGGCTTTGGTAAACCTTGATGAAACCATCCTGGAGAATGTCCTTGGCCTCATCCCTGTCTCTTGTATATCTAATACAAATCGAGAGCATCTTACCATAGAAGTGTTTGTAGAGCTGTCGCTGTGACTTTCGGTCATTTGACAGGCATCCATCGATCCATTCTAGATATTCGGCCTTATCAGCATTCATTCTTGAGACGTAGCTTCATTACTTAGGTTGCCTGTCATGTTCTGTTTTTTTCTCATTGTTGAAAAACTGGATTCTTTTCAGACCGGCTGAAGATATGTAATTATCCATTTGTAGTCCTACAAGAATGAATTCTTGATCAAGATCCTATACATTCGCACATCCATTCATCAATGATTTAATCCACAATACTCGTTAGAATATGAAAGTTACGGTCGTAGGAGCAGGAAATGTAGGAGCCACATGTGCTAATGTGCTGGCAAGCAGAGAAGTAGCAAATGAAATCGTTCTTCTGGATATTAAGGAAGGTTACGCTGAAGGGAAAGCACTGGATATCTGGGAGACTTCTCCTATTAATATGTATGACTCTCGCATAATTGGAAGCACGAATGATTATACGAAGACCGCTGGTTCTGAAGTGATTGTCATCACTTCAGGGATTCCTAGGAAGCCTGGTATGAGCCGTGATGATCTTATCGCTACCAATGCAGGTATCGTAAAGTCTGTGACTGAGAATGTGGTAAAGCACTCACCAGACGCGAAGATTATCTGTGTTTCCAATCCATTGGACGTAATGACCTATGCGACTTATCTGACAGCTAAGAAGCAGAGTAATCAGGTATTCGGTATGGCTGGCATCTTGGATACGGCTCGTTATCGCTCTTTTCTTGCACTTGAATTGGATTGTTCTCCTAAGGACATACAAGCAGTATTGATGGGTGGCCACGGTGATACCATGGTGCCACTTCCCCGGTATACTACTGTTAGCGGTATCCCTGTAACTGAATTGGTAGCTCCTGATAGGTTGGAGGCGATCATCGATCGTACCAAGAAGGGCGGTGGTGAGATAGTGAACCTGCTCGGCACCTCTGGATACTATGCTCCTGGAGCTGCTGCAGCTCAGATGGTAGAAGCCATTGTGAAAGATCAGAAAAGAATCTTCCCAGTATGTGCTTGGCTCACAGGTGAATATGGCCTGAAGGACATCTATCTTGGAGTCCCAGTAAAACTCGGAAAGAACGGAATTGAAGAGATCATTGAATTAGATTTGAATGAAGCTGAGATGAAGCTTCTGCATGAATCAGCTGAGCATGTTAAAGATGTCATGAAGGCATTGGATGCCATGAAGTTGTTCTGATTTCAAGATAAGAACCTAGATTCATTCCCGATGGGCAGTGCACAAGATGTACTGCCCATTATTTTTTTACGCCAAGAGGCTATGAGGTCATAGCAGCGGTCAGTGAATGAGAGCGGCAGGTATGAAAGGATATGTATGGCTTTGATCGGATATGAAAGATCCTGAATCACCTTGAATGCTGCTTTGCTTTTCTCAAAGAACTGTTCGTCCTTGAACAGTATGAAGCTGTCCATTGTAGAGGCGACACCTTCTTTGGCCAATAATTCCTTGACTGAATCTGATTGAAGCCAGGCAAAACGATGCAATGGCTCCTTCTCATATTTCAAGACCACATCTATACACCAATGACAGAATCTACATTCCCCATCATAGATGATCACAGGATATCCTTGTTCCTTGATGTTCAATACTTGATAAATCTTTGTGTAGAGGTGTCTCCAGCGCTGTTGATCTCAATGAGGTAGCAGGAAGGTCTGAGTTCCTGAACAGAGAATTCCATCTGAAGACCATTTGAATTCCAAAGGGCTTTTTTTACCAAACGCCCTGAGAGGTCATATATGTTGATGGTGGTTCCAAGTTTCATTTCTTTTTGAACCCTGATCTGCAAGGTTTCATTAACAGGATTAGGAAAAAGCTGGAATGCTGGTCCCAGATTGAGTTCAGCGAGGCCACTAGGTGCTGCCCCGCCCATATACAATCCTACACCGCCACTGATATCCCCGACCACCATATCTCTGATTCCGTCTTGATTTATATCAAAGAGCGTAGGGCAGGAGCGAAGTCCATTTTTTACCCCAAAGGCCGCAGCATCAGTGATGACCCAGGCACTTGTAGGGTCAGGGTCAACGTTTTCTACATAATATACAGCACCATGCTCTGTTCCGAATATGGCCGAGATTCCACCAGAGTCATTCATGAATAACCAAGGTGCGCTATATCCAACCAGGTTGCCATCCAAGTCGGTATTTATATCACCTATTGAGTCCTCTATAAGGACCATATCGAATAATTGAGCTGTGCCTTGATTCTGTAGATAGTTCACATTTCCATTTCGCTCACCTACAATTAAGTCTAGCAATCCATCTTGATCCAGGTCAAAGAGCTGTGGGACGAGATTGGCCCCCAAGTCCATATTGGAGCCATTCTGTTGGAGGATGATATAGGGAGCAAAACTCATAGGTTCCCCTGCTAATGCATTATTCTCAAAATAGAGCAAGGCACCGTTGCCATCCCCCAGGATCATATCTTCATCTGCGTCATCATCCAGATCCCCGAAGGTGATTGCTAGATGACCTCCCAAGGCGAGGCCAGAGATCTCTTGGAAATCAGTGGTATATAATTCGAAGGTCGGCATATCTGTTGGTCCAGATTGGGTATAGACTCTGATGCGCTCTGCGAAGGTCCCATTATCTTGGAATTCACCACGGTTGGAAATAACCAGATCAGCTCTGCCATCAGCGTTTACATCTGTAAACCTTGGAAATGCACCTGTTCCCATATCTATCATCTCATCCTGGAACTGAGCAACTGACTGTCTGGCAAAGAAGGGGGCCTCATCTGTTCCGTAATTCTTATAGAACCAAGCTGAATTCAGGTCAACACTTTCAGAAGCATTTCCTGGTGTTACCATAAGATCCTTCACACCATCCATATCAGCGTCAACAATATATCCCGCATTGAAAACGATCATATCAACAGGGATATCAGATTGAGGAAATCCGGGCTCTTTATATGTTGCACTGTCAGGTAATTCTCCTCTATCTTCTATGAGTACCAGGGTCATATCGGTAGCTGTGATATCTCCTATAAGAAGGTCCTTCTGCCCATTATGGTCATAGTCGAAGGCACAAAGACTAGATCCACTATGGGCGCCATCCTCTACAGAGAGAGGCCCTTCTGTGGGGTCAGGAACATTGAAAGTGCAGAATTCACCATCTAGGTATGCTTGACCTATATATATAGTAGGACTGAAAGCATCTTCGCCTATCATACCATAACACCTGTTCTCAAGTACGAAGGCGAGGCTATCGCAATTCCCTATTTGGATAGCTTGGTTCTGATGATACTCTATGGTCTGACCAGCCAATGTGAATGTATGTATGTCCAAGTCTCCGTCCCCGTCAAAATCATCTATGGATGGTATATCTACATTGCTCATATAGATACTCCCTGAGAAGGGGTTCGTCCCGAAATCATAATAAGAAAGAAGGATAGGGCTGCGCAACGTGAAAGAAACGGAGGAACCATTGGATGTGTTCTCGTAGACAGCTATCCCGCCCGGGGTGTAAGTAAAGATGTCATTCTTTCCATCGCAGTTGAAATCTCTCAGCAGCACCCAATCCCTCACTGGCGGAAAAGAATTCTGATACTCGAATGTCAGGAAATAGGTCTGGCTGAATGGGTCGGCCAAGTATGTGGTGAATGATCTGGATGTACGATCGTATATGAAGATGTCATCAGTCATGTCATTGTTCAGGTCAATATTGGACCACTGGGAAGAATTCAGCCCACCTGCCCAGGGAAAGGAGAGAGGATTACCATTCTCAGTGACGAGTATGGCATTACTTCGATGGAATTCTAGTTGGGCTGAAAGGCTCCAAGGAAGAAGGATCAGGAAAGCGAGTAATCTCATGTACATATCTATATATACAGACAAAGATAGAAGTACCCTTCTGAAGACTTTAAGACAATATCAACGTAAGCTTGTTATTCCTCTCTCAATGGTCTTGAGCTGAATAGCTAGAAAGTCTATATTTGCGACCTGCTTTGAAAAAGGGAGTAAATCCTTGCTATCAAAGAGTATAAAACACTAATAATCAATGATTTGAGGCTTGTACAACCAAGTCTCCACTCCACCTAAACACGCATTGAGATGCAGAATAGAAGTGCGATACTGATTTTTACCATCCTTTTGGCTCTGGCTTGTCTATACCAATTGTCTTTCTCTTATTTCACAGGAAACTTTGAAGGAAAGGCTAAGGAATTCGCTGAGTTCAAGAGAGATTCTCTCCTAGGAACAGAAGGAGGCGCAGCCTTGAATAAGGATTCCATATTCACTTATTACGAAAGTCAATACATGCGTCAGCATGGAGATGAGAAGCTGTTCCCCATTTTTGGAGACAGCTATTATGACTGTGAATCCAAAGAGATTAAGAAAGGTCTTGACCTTGAAGGAGGAATGAGTGTGACCTTGGAGGTCTCTGTTCCTGACATGGTCTTAAACTTGGCCGATAATAATAAGTCAGAGACGTTCAGGACTGCGATTGCCAGAGCTAAGGAGCTTCAAGCAAGCAGTACGGATAACTTCATCACAGTTTTTGGAAAGGCTTGGTCTGAGACGAATGAGCCAGGAAAATTATGGCAGGTATTCCATAACAGGGATAACAAAGCTAAATTCCCTGCAAACAGCACAGATGATGAGATTCTGACCATCTTGAACAACGAAGCGGATGCAGCGGTATCCAATACCGAGAAGATCCTTCGCACTCGTATTGACCGTTTCGGTGTTACTCAGCCTACGATTCAGAGACAGCAGTTCTCAGACCGTATCTTGGTAGAACTTCCAGGAGCCAAGGATAAAGAGCGTATCAGAAAGCTATTGAAGAGTACCGCGAACCTTGAGTTCTGGGAGGTATACAGCAACATCGAGCTAGGCAATGCCATGTTCGAGTTGGACCAGAAACTAAGTGAGACACTGTATCCAGAATTGAGTGACTCAAGCGCAACAGCAAAGCCAGATTCAACAGAGACTGCTGCAGTAACTCCAGATTCAACAGCCACTGCCGAGGATGCGATAGATGATCTCTTATCTGGAGAAGATTCTACCAAGACAGAGGTAGAAGAATTGACGGATACAGAGCGCAGGAAGCGAAGCCCTCTGGGGTCTATCCTTCGTCCCAATGTCTTCCAATCAGAGAATGGTGGGTTCCAATTCGGTCAAGGAGCAGAATTAGGATATGCATCCAAAGAAGATACGGCCAATGTGAACAAACTTTTGGCCAATGAAGCCATCGCTGATCTGCTTCCTCCTTCGGATAAGATTAAGTTCTCTTGGAGTGCTAAGGAGTTCGACAATGGATATTTCGCTTTATATGGTCTGAAGATCTCTACCAGGAACGGAAAAGCCAGATTGGATGGCAATGCCATCATAGATGCTCGCCAAGATTATCGCCAGATGAATGGTCAGGTGATAGTCCTCATGCAGATGGATTCAGAAGGAGCAAAGGTCTGGAAGAACATGACTGCTGAGGCGGCAAGCACCACACCTAAGTCATCAATAGCTATCGTTCTTGATAATCAAGTCTACTCTGCACCTTCAGTTAATGAGGAGATTCCAAGCGGAAACTCTGAAATATCAGTGGGAGGACAAGACCAAGAAGATGCTTTGAGAGAAGGAATCGACTTGGCCAACTTGTTGAAGGCAGGAGCACTTCCAGCACCAGCCAATATCGTTGACGAGCAAATCATTGGGCCATCCCTTGGACGAGATAACATCCAGAAGGGGATAATGTCCTTCTTAATCGCCTTGGCGATGATCATGGTTTACATGATGTTCTACTATAGAGGTGCAGGTTTGATTTCTAACATCGCTTTGATCGCGAATATGTTCTTCCTCTTCGGTGCACTTGCATCGCTTGGAGCTTCGCTTACGCTGCCAGGAATCGCGGGTATCATCTTGACGATAGGTATGGCGGTAGATGCTAACGTAATTATCTATGAACGTATTAAGGAAGAATTGAGGGCCGGTGCTGGAATGGGTGCTGCCATCAATAAAGGGTATGAGAAAGCGTACTCGGCCATCTTAGATGCAAACATCACCACCATGTTGACTGCGGTCATCCTCTTCTTCTTCGGAACAGGACCTATCAAAGGATTCGCAACTACATTGATCATTGGTATCATCACATCGCTATTTACTGCGATATTCTTGACACGTATCATATTCTCTTATCGTTTAGAGAATAAGAAGCCGATTAGCTTCTACAATGAATTCAGCAAGAATTGGTTTGCCAATGTAAATTATAACTGGGTAGGTAACAGGAAGAAATTCTATATCATCTCTTCGATAGTCGTGATAGGAGGTATGGTCTCTCTCTTCACTCGTGGAATGGACTTAGGAGTTGACTTCGCTGGAGGACGCACCTATGAGATCACCTTCGATGAGAAAGTGAACACACAGGATGTAAGGAACGCATTAAGCGGGGCCTTCGTGGATGACGCAGGTGAAAAATCATCAGTTGAGGTGAAGGCGATTGGAAATTCGGGTGAGAAGGTTAAGATCACTACTAATTTCCTAATCGATAGCCAAGCTGAGGGAGTGGATGGCAGAGTGGATAATGCGCTGGTTGAAGCACTGAAAGCGGTAGGAACATTTGATTCAGGAAACATGGAGTCCAAGAAAGTGGCTCCTACTATCAGTGATGACTTCAAGGATTCATCCTATAAAGCGATCCTCTTCGCCCTCTTAGTTATCTTCCTCTACATCGCATTCCGATTCAAGAAATGGCAGTTTGGTGCAAGTGCATTGATAGCTATGGCGCATGACGTGCTTTTGGTCATGGGAATATTCTCCTTACTCAAAGGATTATTGCCATTCACGCTGGAAGTGGATCAGGCCTTTATAGCTGCTATCTTGACGGTAGTAGGATACTCCATTAATGACACGGTGATTGTATTCGACCGAATCCGAGAATTCCTGGCCGAACATAAGACGGGAGGACGCATTGGAATCATCAATAATGCATTGAACAGTACCTTGAGCAGGACATTCAATACATCCATGACCACCATCGTAGTATTGTTCATGATGTTCTTGTTCGGAAGTGACAGTATCAAAGGATTCACTTTCGCACTGATGATCGGTGTAATTGTAGGAACCTATTCTTCTCTCTGTGTAGCGACACCGATGGTGGTGGATCTTACCAAGGAAGAGAAACTCTAAGCGTTAGCCGAGAGCAAAAATGTAATTTAGTGCCCGACCAAAATTGGTCGGGCATTTTTTTATTTCAATCATGGTATTCCTCATTGGTATCAGCGGAGGAGAGATCCTCGTCATCTTCTTGGTCTTTTTGTTATTCTTTGGTTCTAAGAGCATCCCAGGTCTAGCTCGGAACATGGGCAGGGCTATGCGCCAGTTCAAAGACGCTACCCAAGACATTCAACGTGAGATGAAGGACGCAGCAGGCGATGTGCAGAAACAAGTTCAAGAACATCGCAAGTCCTTGGATCAAATGACTGATGACCTGACGAAAGATAAGTAATGGCATTCCTCATCTTACTTGCTGGCCTTGCACTGCTCTTGATAGGAGGAGAGGTTCTGGTCAAAGGCGCGGTTGCCATTGCAATCAGGTATCATATTCCAACCATGGTCATTGGATTGACCATAGTCTCCTTCGGGACATCAGCTCCAGAATTATTGGTCTCCTTGCAAGCAGCGTTGGACGGGCATCCTGATATCGCAATCGGTAATGTGATAGGGTCTAATATGGCAAATATTGCCCTTGTTCTAGGACTCACAGCATTGATCCTCCCCATTCCTGTTGCCCGTAATACCATACGCATCGATCAGGTAGTTATGATCATGGCCACCTTATTGCTCTGGGCATGTATGTGGAATGGCATGCTTTCAGGAACAGAGGGATTGATATTATTCCTGGGCCTTATTGCCTATCTGCTCTTTTTGATGCGAAATGCCAGAAAAGAAAGGAGAGCGGCCCTTGCAGATCAAATAAAGACATCTGAGACCCTTTCGTTATGGAGTTCTATTGCCTTGATCGTAGGAGGATGTATAGGCTTGGTCTTCGGCTCGGATCTACTGGTCCAGGGAGCAACAGAAATTGCAAGAGACTTTGGTGTAAGTGAATATGTCATAGGAGCTACGGTAGTGGCATTTGGAACATCTGTACCTGAGCTTGCTACTTCAATTATCGCGGCATTCAGAAAAGAATTGGACATATCCGTGGGAAATCTAGTGGGGAGCAATATCTTCAACATTCTATGCATCCTGGGCATCACATCCATGGTAAAGCCTATTCCAGTGAATCAACAGGTGCTTGACAATGACATCTTTTGGGTACTGGGAATAACCTTGGCCGTATTTGCATTCAGTATCCATACACAGAAGATCCAACGTTGGAAAGGAGCTATTCTGGTGTTCTCTTATCTGGTCTATGTGGTCTTAATGATCAAAGGCTAATCTCGTCATTTCATTTTTATTTCTAGATGCCTGTTAAAAAATGGGGTATAACTCTATAAAAAATGTTTTCTGTCACCATTAGGGTGAAAAAATAGGGGGTACATTTGCAAAACGATATAGAAAATTTACATTATACCCCTATAAAAGCAAGCACTTACATGGCAACACTCCGATTCAAAGCATGGGAAGACGTACTTCATAGACAACCGAAGCCTTTTCAGCCACCAAGCGATAAGATTTCTGATTATTATGGAAGCAAAGTCTTCAATGACGATGCAATGCGTAAATACCTTTCTGGACCTGTCTTCAAATCGGTCAAGAAGGCCATAGACACCGGTAGTCGCATAGAAAGAGAAGTAGCTGATCACGTAGCTTCAGCTTTGAAGGAATGGGCGATGAGCCTTGGAGCAAGTCATTATACCCATTGGTTTCAGCCCTTGACAGGAGCAACAGCAGAAAAGCATGATGCTTTCTTCACGCCCATTGAAGGAGGAAGGGCGATAGAGGCCTTCCGAGGAAGTATGTTGAGCCAGCAAGAACCAGACGCATCCAGTTTCCCAAATGGAGGATTGAGGAACACCTTCGAAGCACGCGGATACACTGCTTGGGACCCCTCATCCCCTGCATTCATACATAGCAAGACATTGGTCATCCCTACGATCTTCTTGAGCTATACAGGTGAATCTTTGGACAATAAAATGCCATTGCTAAAAGCACTTGCAGCCGTTGAAAAGGCGGCCATACCTGTATGCCATTACTTTGATAAGAATGTCAGTAAAGTGACTGCCACCTTGGGATGGGAGCAAGAATATTTCTTGGTAGATAAAGCACTTTTCAATGCCCGTCCTGATATCATGATGACAGGAAGAGCACTGTTCGGGCATTATCCAGCCAAAGGACAACAGTTGGATGACCATTACTTTGGATCTATACCAGAGAGGATCGTAAGTTATATGAGGGACTTCGAGACACAGGCATTAGAATTGGGTATCCCAGTGACCACAAGACATAATGAAGTAGCTCCAAATCAATTTGAGGTTGCGCCCATCTTTGAAGAGTGCAACTTGGCCAATGACCATAACTTGCTTCTGATGGACCTGATGGAGAAGGTAGCACAGAAGCATGATTTCAGGGTCTTGTTCCATGAAAAACCATTTGCCGGATTGAACGGAAGCGGCAAGCATAATAACTGGTCTCTTGCAACAGACACGGGAGTAAACCTGCTTCAACCGGGACATAATCCTAAGAGCAATCTGCAGTTCCTGACCTTCTTCGTGAATATTATAAAAGCGATCCATGACCATGCTGATCTACTTCGTGCATGCATTGCAACAGCTGGAAATGACCACAGACTAGGTGCAAATGAAGCTCCGCCAGCTATCATCTCAGCTTTCATTGGAAGTCAGTTGTCCAAGACCTTGGACGAGCTGGAGAAGAGCATCTCAGTTGGGAAGATGAGTCCTGAAGCGAAGACAGCTTTGAAATTGAACATAGGGAAGATCCCCGAGATCTTATTGGACAACACGGATAGGAATCGCACATCACCCTTCGCTTTCACTGGGAATAAGTTCGAGTTCAGGGCAGTGGGAAGTTCAGCAAACTGTGCTGTACCTATGGCGGTCTTGAATACCATCATGGCGAAGCAATTGCAAGAATTCCATAAAGAAGTAGAAGCTTCGATTAAGAAAGGAGTGAAGAAGGATGAAGCCATCTTGAAAGTACTTAGAACCTATATAGTAGCGAGCAAGAAGATCCGTTTCGAGGGGAATGGATATGGAGATGAATGGGTCAAAGAGGCTTCGAAGAGGGGACTGAACAACATCAAAGATACTCCGCGCGCGCTAGATCTGATGGTCACCAAGGAAGCTGAGAAACTCTATACGGAGATGGGTATATTCACGAAGGAAGAGCTACATGCCCGCCATGAGATTGCCTTGGAGAATTATACCAAGAAGCTTCAGATAGAATCACGCATCACTGCTGATATAGCGATTAATCACATTATTCCGGCAGCGATCTCCTACCAGAGTGAGTTGGTAGATTCAGCAATGAGTCTTCAGGATCTGATGGGACCCAAGGCACCTTGTAAGACCCAGCTTGATCTGATCAAGAGGATCGCAGCTGCCGTAGATGGAATAAGCTCGAATACTGAGCTCATGAGGCAAGAGCGCAAGAAGGCCAACAATATGGGGGATAGTAAGAAGACGGCCATCGCATACTGTGATAAGGTGAAGCCACTCATGAACAAAGTGAGAGAAGATGTAGACACATTAGAGCAGATAGTGGATGATGAACTATGGCCATTGCCAAAACTCAGAGAGCTCTTGTTCACACGTTGATCAAGGAAGAAAAAGATAGAGAAGGGTCCCGATTATCGGGGCCCTTTTTTTATCTCAGTGAGAATTGTTCCAAGAGCTGGATACAGCAGATGCTCAGCACGATCCCTATCAAGACCTTTCCAAAATCAGAAGCCACCAAGGGCAGTCAAAATAATTTAAGAGCATGGATGATAGAAATTGATTGAGTGATTTGAATAGGACCGCTGAGGATATCTAGCTAACACAGAAAATCAAAACGAGGTTTGTCTCTTTCCCTAGGAACAGGATTACGATGATGAAGGTGAGCAATAAGCAGTTCACACAGGTTAAGGAATGGGTATCAAAAAGATCCCGAAAAATGGTCTTATCATTGGGCATGGAATTCCCAGTTTACGCATGCCATAAGGATTACTCTGTATTCTACCAGATTATCTCCAAGCATCATTTTATTGAGAAAAAAAGGCTAGGAGCGGCCAAGTTCCCACTTGCTGAAACCTATATGGTGAATGAAATTCGGGCAGAGGATTATTCCACTGCATTGTACATCCTAGACCTGTTGCATTCCATTGAAAAAGGAGAATTGATAAGCTGCACAGCCTCTGAATTCTTGGCTAGAGGCAATCCTCATATCAAGAATTAACAGAGCTCTTTGTAGCGATGGCAGTGGATTGCATGGTCATTGACCATACCGACAGCCTGCATAAAAGCATAGCAGATGGTAGAACCACAGAATTTGAAGCCCATTTTTCTCAATGCTTTGCTCATAGCATCACTCTCAGGACTGTTAGCCCGTATATTGGCATGAGATTTCAGCGCATTCACTTGAGGGCGGCCATCCACGAAGGACCATAGGAATCCAGAAAAAGACTCTTTTTCCATCATTTCCAGATAAAGATGCGCATTGGAGATAGTTCCTCTGATTTTCGATTGATTGCGCACAATCCCTGCATCATTCATCAGTCTTTGGACATCCTTCTCCGTGTATTTGGAAATTTTTAAAGGGTCGAAACCGTGAAATGCCTTAATGAAATTCTCTCTTTTCTTGAGGATTGTGATCCAGCTGAGACCAGCTTGGAATCCGTCCAGAATGAGCTTTTCCCAGAGCGCTCTGTCATCGTAGACAGGTACTCCCCATTCAGTATCGTGATAAGCCTGATAGAGTGGGTCCTCACTACACCATTCACATCTTTGCTTTTTTTTCACCATGATATTCTAAATATAGGGCATATTTTATTTTTTTAAAGGCTCAGATCGGTTGTACATTTGAGAAAAGGGCATTACGTCTTATTCTCTTCGATGAAGAAATGGATTTTAGCATATTTTATCTTTTGCAGTCTGGCTGTATCAGCCTTACACATTGTTGGGGGAGAGCTGAGTTATGAGCATCTAGGGGCTGATTCATATGAGGTTACGCTTATAGTCTACCGAGATTGCAACTCGTCAGGAGGTCTTCTGGATAATCCCGCTATGGTTGCAGCATATGATGGGAATGGAGTATTCTATGACATCTGGGCCTTCATAGATCCTCAGATTAGCCTTATTTCAACACAAGTTGCTTTCGATTGTCAGAACATCACAGCGCAAGTATGTGTCCAAAGAGGATTCTATCAAAGGGTCATCGACCTTCCACCGAATTCATCAGGATATACTATTGTTTACCAACGCTGTTGCCGTAATTCCTCCATCATCAATATCAATACTCCAGATAACTGGGGGTCGACCTACACGACATTCGTGCCAGCTGTAGATGTATATGGAATCAATAGTTCTGCAGTATTCAGCAGCTTACCTCCCGTAGGACTTTGTAAGGATTACCCCTTTGAGTATGATCATAGTGCAACAGATTCTGACGGAGATTCATTGGCCTATAAGTTCTGTACTCCTTATCATGGAGGTAGCCAAGGAACACCTGTTCCTAATCCTCCTTCAGCTCCGCCATTCACTAATATACAATGGGCATTGGGCTATAATGTGAATTATCAGATAGCAGCAAGCCCTGCTTTCAGCCTGGATCCAGTAACTGGTATTCTCTCTGGAACTCCTTCTCAGCAAGGTCAGTTCGTCCTAGGGATATGTGTAGAAGAGTACCGAGATGGTGTTTTGATCAATGAAGTGAGAAGGGATTTTCAATTCAATGTGGTCCTATGCCCTAACTTGGTCATATCCAGTTTTGCTGATCTTAATAACGGACTGTTCTGCCAAGGGTTGGGCGTTCAATTCGATAATCAGAGTTTGAACGCTTCCACGTACTTCTGGGATTTTGGGGATGGAGGATTCTCAACAGAGGAGAATCCGTTCCATTTATACGGAGCAAGCGGTGCATATTCAGTTACATTGATATCTGATCCTGGAGCTTCATGTCCTGATACCATAGTGGCGATTTATGAGATCTCTCAGAGCCCATTGCCAGAAATATTGGATGGTATATTGAATTGTCCTGAAGGCAGCTTTGATTTCAATGTCTCTGGCCCACTGTTTGACCCAGAAAATTATACATGGACAATTCCAGCAGGGGCAAGTTCCAATGGCTTGAATTCTGCCACTCTGGATCAAGTCTTCTTCCCAGAGCCAGGATTCTATGACATATCCATAGAAGTGATTAATACCGATGGATGCACAGGAACTGATGAATTCCAAGTAGAAGTTCCGGAGCAGCCTATTGCTAATATCCAAGTGACAGATGATCCTTGTCTGGGTCTGGTGATAGATTTTGGGAATGGCTCACAGAATGCAAGTTCCTTCCTATGGGATTTCGGAGATAATAGTTCCAGTTCTTCCAATACTGCTGCAGCTCCAGTGCATACTTATCCATCATCAGGAAGCTATAACGTCACTCTTACAGCTATCAGCCCAGGATCCTGTCCTAATACAGATAATCAGCAGATCCAGGTATTCCCTTTGCTCTTCGTGGAGTTAGAACCCATAGCTCCCCAATGCACCACGGGTAATGAATTCGATTTCACTTCAATCGGAAATGTATCAGCAAGCTCTGTCTATATATGGTCTGTCATGGATGCCTCAGGGACAGAGTTGAGTGCGAGTCCTAATAATGTCCAATTCCTAAGTTCAGGAAGTTATCTGGTCACTGTAAGTGTGATAGACGGACCATGTATGTTCAGTGATCAAGGATTTGCCATCGTAGTAGATCCCGTTCAAGCAGATTTCTTTAGTGATGATGGAGGGTGTGTTCCTGAGACTGCGGAGTTACAGGATCTGACCACAGGCGGAATGGGCCTGGTGTATCTCTGGGAATTCGGAGATGGAACTGCTGCTGACTTTCCTGGAAGTCTCAGTCATAAATATGAGCAGGCAGGATCTTATGATGTGCGCCTTGAAGTGGAAGCGACAGCGGGATGTCCAAGTTCTGATGTGATGATAAAGACGAATTATATCGAAGTTCTGCCAACACCGCAGGCCAGCTTTCTTGCTGACCCTCCCTTTGCAGATATCAATGCTCCATTGGTCAGTTTCAACTCAGCGTCCACAGGAGCGACTGAATGTGAGTTTATCATTGAAGGTCTTGGAACTATTCTTGACTGTGAACTAGCGTACATCTTTCCAGGAGGCGGCAGCTATGAAGTGACTTTGGCTGTTTCAAATGAATATGGCTGTACAGATCAGATTTCAAGGCCATATATCGTCAGAGGACATTCATTCTATGCGCCCAATGCGATTACATTGAACCAAGATGGCCTGAATGATTTTTTCTTACCTGTAGTCACAGGGGAATTGGCAGAATATGAGCTCATCATCTTCGATAGATGGGGACAGACCCAATTCAGAACGACATCTATAGAAAAGCCTTGGGTGCCTGACTACAGTCAAATAGGTGAGCATGCCTACCACGCGCGTGTCAGGGATGCTTATAATGTTCCAGTAATCTATGAGGGTACTTTCAGTGTCTTGAGGTAGAGATCATCTTTCTTTTTTCCGTTCAGAAATAGCCGAATTCATCTTGTATGGTCATCCGTATTCTGAAGAATTGGAGGAACTTTGCGCCCTGTGAAATACTTTGGAAGGGCATATAATTTCTATGTAGGATCTTTTAAAGGATTCAGGAAGGAAGTCTGGCTGCTGGCTTTGGTGACATTCATCAATAGAGCAGGCACCATGGTGGTTCCATTCCTCTCGCTCTATCTTACTGCTGATCTTGGATTGGGCTTAGAACAAGTAGGCTGGATCATGTCCTGTTTCGGGGCGGGTGCTGTATGTGGATCTTATATAGGCGGGAAGCTGAGTGATAAGGTCGGGTTCTATCCAGTGATTGCTGCCAGCCTATTAAGCAGTGGTTTATTCTTCTTTGTCCTCCTGCATTTACAGACCTTCGAATCATTTTGTGTAGGAGTATTCATTCTGACCTTATTATCAGATTCATTCAGACCGGCACTCTTCGTGGCATTGCGCAGTTATAGTAAATTAGAGAATAGAACGCGAGCTGTGACATTGATAAGATTGGCGATCAATCTTGGTTTCAGTATGGGGCCTGCCATTGGAGGACTGATTATCACATTCTTAAGCTATAAAGTACTCTTCTGGATAGATGGCATCACTTGTATTGCAGCAGGATCATTATTTCTATATGCATTACCAAAGAAAGATCCAGTGATAGAAGAAGCTAAGAAAAATCATGTGGTCACTCGCACACCATTCAAGGATAAGACCTATCTCTTTTTCATTCTGACTGCGATTATGATCTGTATCCCATTCGTTCAATATTTCAGCACGGTTCCTTTGTTCTACAAGCAGGAACATCACTTGAGCGAGGCTGCCATAGGAATGATCCTTGGATTCAATGGAATTTTAATCTTCCTCACGGAGATGCCATTGATTGGATTCTGTGAGAGTAAGAAATATGGGCTCTATCATATTCTTTCCTTTAGTGTTGTCATGTTTATATTCAGTTATCTCGTATTCAATCTCTTCCCTGGTGTCGTTTTTCTATGGATAGGGATGATCTTCTTGACGGTGGGAGAGATGTTGAACTTCCCTTTCATGAATAGTTTTGCTCTGGACCGCTCGGATCACGGGAATCCAGGAGCCTACATGGCCGTATTCACCATGTCATGGAGCATTGCGCATATTATAGGTCATAATATGGGATTACAGCTGGTCAGTGCATATGGATTCAATATCACATGGTACGTGCTTTGCTCTATGCTTGCCATAAGTATAGGTATGATTTATGTCCTGAAGAAGATGGTCGAAAATGAAGATTCCATAAAATATTTCAAGTCATGAAGGATATGGTTCAAGTGAAACGAGCTCTTTTCAATGTGCTAGAAAGATCATTGAAAGATCAGATCAATGAAGCAAAGGTTTCTGTTCAAAGCCTCATAGAATCAAGAGATAGGGACACTAAGAGTTCAGCAGGAGATAAGCATGAGACTTCAAGGGCTATGGCCCAGTCAGAATTGGACAGAGCTCAGCAACAATTGGCGAGGCTCCTAGAGGAACAACAGACACTGAATCGTGTAGAACTTGAAAGGAATACATCTGAAGTAGGTTTTGGTTCTTTGCTCAGCACAGCAGATGCGATTTATTTCATCTGCATCGGAGCAGGAAAGGTAGAGCATGATGGGCAGGTCTATTATGTGGTCTCTCCAGGTTCTCCTGTCGGATCATTGTTGATGGGAAAAGTGATTGGAGAAGAAATCTCCTTCAAGGGCATGAGCATAAAGATCCTAGCGATAGCCTGATCAGCCTTTGAATGTCAGTGTCAACCATTATAGTCACATTTGACCCTCTCAAGATATTTATAAAGCTTGGCCGATTTAGATTCATTCGAAGATATTTATGATGAGCATGTATCCATGGTCTTCAACCTCTGTTTGAATTACGTGCAACAGAGAGAAGAGGCCGAGGAGATAACCCAAGATGTTTTCTTGAAAGTATATCAGAAATTCAATGGATTCAATCAAAGGGCTCAATTGAAAACTTGGATATACAGAATCAGCATCAACGCTTGCCTTGATCATCTGAAAGCCAAGAAAAGAAAAAAGAGATCCATCTTCTTCAGTCAGACAGAGGAGGACCTGCCTGAAGTCCAAGACATGGATCATCCCGGTGTTCTGCTTGAGAACCAGGAAGCGCTGAAAGAACTATTCAAGCATATTGAATCCCTTCCAGAGAAACAGAGGTCGGTATTGATTCTAAAAGCGATTGAAGGCCTGTCACAAAAAGAGATCGCAGATATCCTGAAAACTTCAGAGAAAGCAGTGGAGTCCCTTTTTTCTCGGGCCAAGGAGAATTTGAGGCAAACAAGAAAGGATAGCGAAGGAAAAAGATGAAAACATCGTCAAAGAGAATAGACATGGAAGAGAATAAGGACATATCATTATTGAAAATGGTCAAGAGGGCCGAGCCTTCCCCTTTTCTGAAGACCAGAGTGATGGCAGCCATTGGATCCAAGGTCCAAGAGCGAATGCCACTCAGTTGGGCTGCGAGTCTTTCCTTTGGATTACTGCTCCTAGTTTGGCTGAATTCTTCCTTCATCTTGAATGGATCAGATAACAAGGAGAATGTTCTGGTCCAAGAGGCTAGATTGGCTACAGAATTGAATATGGACCTTACGAATCAACTCTATAATGACTAAGATCCGTTTACTCACAATATCAGTCATCATGCTGATGATTATGAATATCGCCATGCTCTTATTTTTGATGCAAAGACCCTCACATCCTCCCCGGCCTCAGCATGGAAAAGAAGGCCCCAGGTCACTCATCATTGAAAAGTTGAAGCTTGATCAAGAACAAGTGAAAGCATACGAACTCTTAATTCAGAAGCACAGACAGGACATCCTTGGGACCAATGAGAGGATAGAAGAAGAGCGGTACTTCCTTTATAATGAATTGACTTCGAGCCAGTATGGGAACATGGATTCAGTGTGTGCGGTAATCGGTGCATTGGAAGCAGAGATAGAGCGTATCCATTATATTCATTTCCAGAACATCAAGAAATTATGCCGTGAGGATCAGATTCCTTTGTTCAATGAATTGAGCCTAGAATTATCAAATCTTTTCAATGCGAAACCTGGACCGAAAAAGCCATGAGGTATCTGTTTATTTTCATATTCCTAGCCAGTAATTCATATTCAATAGGCCAGGATCCAGTGCTAGGACTGAATCTCCAATTCAGACCTATTATGAACTCAGAAGAACTAATGATTGCTGAGACTTCATCTTCTGAACAAGAAAGCATAGAGTTCTTTAAATGTTACCTCAGCGCATTCGCTTTATTGAAGAACGATGAAGTGGTTTGGAAAGAGAAAGAGAGTTTTAAACTTTTAGATGCATCAGTTCCAAGCAGTATGTCACTGAATCTGAATATCCCAGAAGAACTAAACTATGATCAGTTGAGATTCATGATCGGAATAGATAGTATCACCTCGGTATCTGGAGCAATGGGAGGAGACTTAGACCCCACAAGAGGCATGTATTGGGCCTGGAACAGTGGCTATATCCATTTCAAGTTGGAAGGAAAGTCAATAGAGTCATCTGCTAATGATAATTCTTTCGAATTCCATCTTGGAGGATATTCAAGGCCTTTAGAGACCTATCGCTGGGTATACTTGGATATGGATCACGGAAAAATAAAAGTCATACAGATAGATCTCTCCGAATTTCTTTCTTTGATAGATCTCAGGGAGACACATCACGTGATGTCTGAAGGTGAAAAAGCGCATGAAATCGCTGGGACATTGCCTGGAATATTCTCATTGAAGAAATGAAGGACAGGGCAGTCGTCCTGGGTTCTGTATTGATTGGAATATTGCTGCTCTCAGCTATTTCCGAAGAGAAAGAATACCCTATTCAATTTCCAGCTTCATGGCCTGCACCCATCTATGATTTCAGCAAGAACCCTTTGACTGAAGAGGGAATTTCTCTAGGAAGATCATTGTTCTATGATCCCATACTCTCTGCTGATAGCATAATCTCCTGTGCTAATTGTCACCTGTCTTATACAGCCTTCACACATGTAGATCATGCATTGAGTCATGGGATCCATGATAGTATAGGGACACGTAATTCCATGACATTGACCAATCTTGCTTGGTCACGGTCCTTCATGTGGGACGGTGCAGTGAATCACTTAGACATGCAAGCCATAGCACCTATCACACAGAGGGCAGAGATGGGGGAGGATCTAGATCATGTAGTGAAGAAATTGAACCGTTCTGAAGCCTACAGATCTAGATTTAAAGAGGTCTTCGGTAATCCTGAAGTAAGGGGTGAACACCTTCTAAAAGCGCTATCCCAATTCCAATTGACCCTTATCTCGTCTAATTCCAAGTATGATCAGATGAAAAGAGGGGGAGTAGATTTCACAGTTCAAGAACAGAAGGGCTATGCATTGTTCCAAACACATTGCAATTCCTGTCATGAGGAGCCGCTGTTCACCCGCAGAGATTTTGCCAATAATGGCCTGAGCTTGGATGATAATCTTCAGGACTTTGGCCGAATGAAGGTGACGGGTAGAAAAGAAGATTCCTTGCTATTCAAGATACCAAACCTTCGGAATGTAGAGTTCTCTTTTCCATACATGCATGATGGCAGATTCAAGACATTGAACCAAGTATTGGCTCATTATACGAATGGAATCCAACATGGTCCTACCTTATCTGCTGAACTCCAGAACAGATTGGAATTGACTTCCGACCAACGCATAGATATTATCGCCTTCCTACTTTGTTTGACCGATAGAGATTTCCTTTTCAATCCTGACCATGCCTTTCCAAGAAGATAATGGAGAAAAACGAAGGATTATAAATAGAAAATCGTCTAAGCCATAGAACCTGAATACATGCATAAGAATCACTTTCTGAACCGCACTTTCATCTTCCTCATTTTCTTAGCATCTGGATTGATTTCTTCTGCACAGATTGAGGGAGATAATATATTCGGCACCAATCAAGTCATAAGTATTGATCTCCAATTCCCTGACGCTGATTTCTGGAACACCTTGATCAGCGATTATAGCGCAGATGAAGGGGCATATGTGCCAGCAGAATTGACCTTGACCGATGTGACTGGTGCTTATGTAATCGATAGTATTGGGGTCCGATTAAAAGGGAATTCAAGCTATGGACATCCGGGGAATAAGAAGTCTTTCAAGTTGGATTTCAATAAATTCGTTCCAGGACAGAATTATGATGGACTTAAGAAATTGAATTTCAGCAATTGCTTCAAAGATCCTTCTATGATGCGTGAGAAGGTCTTCTTTGATGTATGCCAGGCAGCAGGCGTTCCTGCTCCAAGGACGAGTTTTGCTAACGTGACCATGAACGGCACACCTTGGGGATTCTATACCTTAGTGGAACAGATAGATGATCAATTCTTGGATTGGAGGATCCTGGATGATAGTGGGAATCTGTTCAAAGCGGGAGATAACTTTGGAGGAGGCCCCGGTGGTGGAACTGAAGCAGCTGACTTAGTCTACTATGGTGCTGCACAGAACAGCTACGAAGCCAAGTATGAATTGAAGACCAATGAGGACATCAACGATTGGACTGACCTCATAGATTTCATTGATTACATCAACAACAGCAGTGATGCTGTATTTGCAGCTGAAATCGAATCTAGGATGGAATTCTCAGAGTACATCAGATCGGTCGCTTTGGACAATCTATTTAGCAACCTGGACAGCTATACAGGCTCAGCCCGAAATTATTACGTCTATCATAATCAGACTACGAATCGTTGGGAATGGATCAAGTGGGACGCGAATGAAGCCTTCGGTTCATATTCTAATGGAGTGAATGGGATATTGAACTTGGTATTGGATTATCGCAGCAATAACCGTCCATTGCTCGATAGGATATTCTCTGATCCTGTGATATATGATCAGTATTTGAGCGAGGTCTGTGAGATAAGAGAAGAATTCTTTAACTCAACATTCATGGATGGGCGAATAGACATCATCAAGGCATTGATCCAAGAATCAGTCTATGCTGATAACAATAAGATGTATAGCAATGCGAATTTTGATACCAATATTGAAAACAATATCACCTCAGGTGGAGGCCCAGGTGGCGCAACTATATACGGATTGAAGAGCTTCGTGACTCAGCGTAACTCATACCTAGATGGAATCCTTGATTGTAGCATGTTCACTTCATTGGAAGAACCAGCAGATATTCCTTTCACTATCTCACCTAATCCGGCAGATGATTTCTTAAGGATACAATGGAATGGAGGAGAGTTCATAGACCTGAGATTGATAGACAGTCAAGGAAGGGCAGTGGCCAATATCGCTTCTCAAGGGAATTCTATACTGGAGGTAGACGTCAGGAACCTAGCTCCAGGAACCTATTTCTTGCTCTCTTGCTCTAGCTCGGGAAAAACAAAAGCCAAACAAGTTATCATCGAATAATCCTGCGCTCAGATTTTTAAAACAAACATATATCGAATATGAATAACAAGCTATACGGCCTGGGATTATTGCTCTTGCTTTGCAATATAATCCAAGCACAAACTGATCCCGCTATCACATCTTGGCTTCAGAATACTACTGAAACGGGAACCTATTACATGGTGGGAAATTCAACAGCTATCAGCAACGGTATCTTGGTCAACTGTCAGCAAATAGAATACTCTGATAATTACGTCTATGCTACAGCTACTGGTGTTCCGGCCTATCCAACAGGCCCTTTCCAGGATGGGAATCCATCTCAAGCATTGAATCAGAACGCTATCTTCAAGTTTACTCTGAATCCACAGCAGAATACAGGAACAGCGACTAACTCTACTCCAGGAAACATAGGTGTATTTATCAATGGTGTTGCGCTTTTCGATTATAGAGATGGTGTAGCATGGAACCCGAATACGAATTCCATCTGCGGAGGTCCAGGAAATCCTCCTTGCCCAGGAGGACCAGGGTCAGCTCAGGCCTGGAACAGAGACGCGATACCAGCTGAGATGGGAGGTTTTGATTGTTCTAAGGCGCATCCTGCTATGGGAAATTATCATCACCACCAGAACCCATCAGCTTTCAAGTTGGACCTAGAAGTTCTTTCAACAGTATGTAATCTCTATGACGCTGATGGGCTTTATATGATTGACAGCACACAGCATTCACCGCTTATTGGATTCGCCTATGATGGCTTCCCGATTTATGGTGCTTACGGATTCCAGAATGGAGACGGAACAGGCGAGATCACTCGCATAAAGTCAGGATATCAAAAAAGGAATATCACCCTGCGCACGAATTATGCTGACGGAACTAATGTAGCTGATGGTCCTGCAATCGGCACCACTTATTTTCTCGGATATTTCAGAGAAGATTATGAATGGATCTCGCATCCTGGAGAGGCTGAATACTTGGATGTACACAATGGGCGCTTCGGCATCACTCCTGAGTATCCCGATGGGACATATGCCTACTACGCTTCGGTAGATGAGAACTGGAATTCAACGTATCCTTATGTGGTTGGGCCTACTTTCTATGGTGTTTATAGCAATGGGCTCGTGACTAGTATCACTGAGAACACTACTATTTATACGCCAACGGGTCTGTCAACGTCTAGTATAGAGGATTTACAGATCAATGTTTTCCCTAATCCAAGTTCTGATTTCTTAGTCATACAAGTAGGAGGTATATTGAAAGATAACTTGCAATTCAAGTTATATGACATAGAAGGAAGCCTAGTTCAAGTAGGAAAGATGAATGCAGGAAGTACCTTAGAAAACCTAGACATCAGAACTATTTATGAAGGAACCTATCTGCTAGAGATATTCAATGGTAAAGAATCCAAGACCCTCAAGGTATTGGTGATGAGAAATTAAGAGAAATAACATCTGTTGTTGAAAGCGGGCCTTATCAATTAGGTCCGCTTTTTTTATCTAATCAGCATGATATTGCCCTGCACTTCCTCCGTGCGACTGTCGAATACAGACCGCACCTTTAATCGATAGGTATATACTCCATTGGGAGCGAAGTACTCACCACCCTCTATGCCTGAGCCATTCCATCCTTCTGACATATCGTTGCTAGAGAACATGAGATTGCCCCATCGGTCATAGATATCTATGGAATAGAATTGCATATCTACAGCATGGCCTTCGACCAAGTAAATGTCATTCACTTCATCTCCATTCGGGCTGAAAGCATTGGGAAGATAGAATCCATAATGTTCCTGCATGAAATGAGCGATCACTGTGTCATTGGCAGCGAGCGTGAATTGTATCATCTCATTCTTATCATCAGGACTTGGAATATGGTGGAATAATTCCCAACGTACCAGATCATAGAATTCATTCGCTTTGGCCTCCAAATTCATATTGAAATTAGGATCATAGAACTTCTTAGTAGTCGGATAATAGTTCAACAAGGTATCGTTCAACTGGATCTGACCTTTTCCAACAGGTTCTACTATCAATGTCAACGTATAATTCTCATCTTCTTCGAAAACAGCAATGATTACATCATCCTGGGTCAATGTGAATCCGTTGGCAGCAATATCAGCAGGGGAGAGCAAGGTGTTCCCACTGGTCCAACCGATGAAAGTGAAATGGGGGTTGGAGAAAGCCTCCATCATATAATCTTCATTGGCCAATAATTGCCCCGTGTTATAGGGCAATGAATAATGTGGAATACCTTCAAAACTGATATATCCCGCATCCTCAGGTTCTACTTGGAGGGTGACATTATAATTCTCTAGTTCATTGAAATGAGCAACGATAATATCTGTAGTGTCGGCAATCAACTCGGTGCTGTCATTCATCATCTCAGGAAGCAGGTGATTGACGGTCTCCCAATGATCGAATTCATAGAAATCCCCAAGAGGAGCAGCAATCAGGTCATAAGGAACACCTTCAGGTACAGTAACTGTGGTAGGCAAAGAGGAGTAGAGGGTGCTTCCAAGTTTAATCGTGCCAGCACCTGCAGGTTCTACATCTAACACTATATCCCAAGTGTCAGACACAAACCATGCGATGATGGTATCCTGCTGCGTGAATGTAAAGGAAGTAGTGTCATTGAGATAATCAGCCAAAGGGTGATTATTCAATTCCCAATGACTGAAAATATTGAGGCCATAACCATGCGCATGCATTCCAATGTCCAAGTTCCCGAAGTAATGTCCTTCCCAAGGAAAATCAGTCAATTCCAAGGTATTCAGCTGCACCCAGCCAGCACCTGGAGGCTGAACTTCGACTAAGAGGTCAAAGGGGCCAGTCACATCGAAACAATCCAAGATACCCGTATTGATAGCCGCACAACGGGCATCGATAAAGTCACGGATGACCTGCACATTATTCTGCCAAGTAATAACAGATCCTCCCCAACGGTCAACTTGACCTTGCATTTCAGGAGCAATCATTCCCGTGAGGCTGTCCAAGTGATGCTGCATAAATTCGCAAGAGAAGGTGCTCTGTGAGAGATCCACGAAACGTGTCACATAATCATTATAGAATTCCTCATTGTTCATGAGCGCATTCAATATAGGAACATGTCCCTGACCACCTGGATTTCCAATAGTCTGAGGATTACATGGATCGGCTTCTGGGCTCGTATCTGGAATCCCAGTGAAGTTTATATACTCCCCGAAGGAGGCATCATTATCCCAAAGGATATATCTCCACTTGCGTTTGGTTCCATTCAGATTCTTTCCTCTCCACCAGCCAGTGTTCCAGTTCAACCAGTCTGTGGTGACCACATAGGAATTCAGCACGAAATAATCGATTAAAGAACCTACATTATAGACTGATTTAACCATGTCATAATTTGCAGGATCTGTCATATCCTGAGTAGTGATGAAGGTCACCAATGGGCCCCATTCATTGCAGGTTCCACTATCGAATTCATTCCAAGTTCCGCCCCAAGTCTTGATGAAATCTACTTCGCCTTCACCTTGATTGTAGTAATAATCTGTGAAATCCAAATCATCTACTTTCTCTCTGACATCATAGACACCCCAATACTGACCATTCGCATACAAGATGCATGGTTCATGAGAGCGCTCGTCCAACCTCAGGTCGCCTATCTGGCTCAATGAATGCACATATGCGTCTATGACATGCGCTCCGCCACCATTGGGAGGGGAGAAAGGATAATTATCGTTAGCGGCAGCCTTCAAGATCAGTCGCTGATAACCTTGGCGGTCCTTGGTTCTGAAGATCGGATAATGGATTTCATCATTATAGCCGAGTTGATCCCTGGTGATATAATCGATTCCTCGCTGTGCGTATGCCCAAGAGTCATTTCCATGTTCATTCACATCACCGCGCGCTTCATCCCTGAGCTGCCCATCCTCTCCGAAGTATTCTAGATGGGTTTCAGGGCTTATCTGTGTGCCACCTAAAAGAACTTGGACTTGGGGACCTGAAATTGAGAAGATGGGAAGAACGTGAGTAGAACCGATAATGTATGTATTGGTTTCCATGAAAGAAGGGAGGGTCATGGGATCAGAGCTGTAAGCCCTTGCATGCAGGACTACCGTGCTCGGAATGGCGATAGCACCAGCTACTGCAGGAGAACCTGCGGTAGGTTCTGCGGCATTGCTTGTGTAATGTACAGTCACGCCCACTTGAGCTGATGTGATATTCACATTCACTGCAGCAGGGTGCTTTCCTGAGGCAACATCGAAGATGGGAGTGTCAGCGTAGCCAGTAAATCCACCTGTATTGGTCGTCCCGGGGCTTGGGTTGGTGAAAACACCCCATGCAGCACCTCCGTTGGTCAATCTTCCTCTAGAATGATTCCCTTGAGTGGATTTGTCCATCCAATAAGCATCTATAATGCTGCCGCTTGGATCGGCCATTACAGCATATTCCTGACTCTTCTGATTTATCTTGAAATTAGTGTGGATATTGGTTCCGGCCACTGTATTCCTATTTGAACAGAAAATCACCCTGAAGCCTCCAGCGGGAACAGAGACTGAAGAAGGGACTTGATATTTTGTTGGATCTAGAACATCATCGGAGAAGTAGTATCCGTTAAGGTCCAGGGCCGTTCCTCCTGCATTATAAATCTCGAACCAATCTTCATTTTGACCGAAGTTGTCAGTGAAATCAGTGTAATTAGACGCACATACTTCATTGATGAATAGCTGGGCCTGAGAGCATAGCAACAAGAAAGAAAAGAGGGTAAGTAGAATGGTCTTTTTCATAGAATTCCGTACAAATGGTTGCCAAGATACACCCTAGACCTGATCTTTACCATATAGTTTCGAGCAAGGATAGGAATGCAGAGAAGCCTTATTCTACTTCAAGAAGCAGCCCTTTCAGGTACTCCCCTTCAGGATGGAAGATGTTGATGGGGTGATCAGCAGGTTGATGCAGCTGTCCTATGATACGTATGTTTCTGCCTTCATTGATAGCCGCAGCGAGGATGGTATCTCTGAATATCTGTGGGCTGATGACCTGTGAACAGGAGAAAGTCATGATGATTCCGCCTGGTTTGATCTGCCTGATCGCATGGCCATTCAATCGCTTATATCCTTGGATGGCATTATGCCGGCTATGCATACCCTTAGCAAAGGCTGGTGGGTCTAATATGATGATATCATAGTCTTCCTTCAGGTCTTTTAAATACTCTACCGCATCAGCTTTTATGCAAGCATGTTGCTCTTGAGGGATATTATTGAGCTTCACATTTTTCTCTACCAGGTCCAATGCCTTCTGAGAACTGTCCAATGAATGGACAAGGCTAGCTCCGTTTTTAGCCGCGTAGACACTGAATCCGCCTGTGTAGCAAAAGGTATTCAGGACTTTTTTACCAGTAGATATCTCACCTAGGATCCTTCTATTCTCTCTTTGGTCAATGAAGAACCCGGTCTTCTGACCTGTTATCCAATCTATGGCGAAGCGATGTCCATGTTCCAGGAATTCCCCTGATCCGGGACCTTCCTTGCCTATATATCCATTCTTGGTCTGATCTCGGTATTCCTTGGATAAGGTATCTGCAGAGCGGTCATAGACATATTGAATCCTTCCTTGGGAAGAATCAAGGATGGCCGATGCAAGTTCTTCGCGAAGCATATGGATCCCAATGGCATGGGCCTGAAATACGGCAGTATCACCGTATATATCTATGATGCATCCTGGTAAAAGGTCTCCTTCAGCATGACATAACCTGAATATCTGAGTGTCCTTCGCATCAACTAGTCCGAGGTTTTTTCTTACCGACCATGCGCGGGAAAGGCGCTGCTTGAAGAGGTCTTTGTCAATGGCCTTGTCCTCGAAACTCAGCATACGGACAGAGATACTGCCTGCAGTGCTATACATCCCTCGGCCAAGGAAACGTCCCTTATTAGCGTGAATCGCTACTATATCGCCATCCTCAGGTTGGCCTTCTATCTCTTTAATCGCACCACTGAAGACCCAAGGGTGTCTTCTCATGAGGGATAGGTCTTTCTTACTGCGCAGGTATATCTTAGTTTCCATGTGCTGCAAGTTTACGATTTGTCTAAGAAAGATTCAGCTGTAATACATAGCCTAGCTTACTATCTTGTTCCTTATTCAATCATTTGATTATGAAACAGATAATCAGAAATAGCATTTTGATAGCTGTTCTATAGCTGCTCGCAATCATGCGTTGAAAGGGTCAGAGGTCCTCCGATTCTACTATTGAAAGTATCACCAGCGGAGATGTTCCTTCAGGTGGAAGTCCAGAACATTCAGGATTCCAAGGGAAGTAATGTTGATCTCAATATCCAACTATATGATAATCCGAATATTCCCTTTGTCATCGGTCAGCGATATGGTTATGAGATACGCGCTGCCAGTGCAATGACGGCTTAGGATATGGACCATGGTCATGTATGCGGCCTATTTCCACCTTTCTGGTTCTCGCTATGACTAATGGTGGACTAGCCGAAAGATCCTGTGACCCTAACTCTTTATCTCAAGCAGGAGTAAAGATCTTCCCTAATCCACGTGACGGTCATTCCCTAAGCCTTTCTTTTGACATAAGTGCTGATAGGAAGAATCATCTTGAAAAAACTGGATATCAGAGGAATTTCTGTCCACCAAGAGCAGGGTTCAGGAATTCAGAAAGGAAGCCAATGCGACTTGACATGTAAAAATAAACTGAGTTTAGGTGTATAGGAACTTCAAGCCATCATGGATGGTGTGACAATACAAGAGAGCTTCATAGCACATTAGGAAATACACCTTTAAAGAGAAAAATGCCACGTATTCCCGGCCTTTTTTATGGCTCGTTTCCAGAAGAATACCTTTGCATCCGCGCTAGAAGAAATGAACGAATGATCATAGACGTAATAATCCCAGCATATAATGAAGTGGAGTCCATTCCGCTTGTCATTGGGGATATCCCTTCCCATGTCAGGGAGATTATCGTAGTGAATAATAACAGCAGGGATGGTACCCCAGAGGCTGCAACAAAAGCAGGAGCTACGGTGATTCTGGAATCGAATCAAGGTTATGGATCTGCTTGCTTGAAAGGAATGTCTCACGTAGCTATGAAGGAGATACACCCTGATATCATCGTATTCCTAGATGCTGATTATTCTGATCATCCTGAGGAATTGGACAAGCTCATTGAGCCCATTATACAAGGCAATGCTGATATGGTTATCGGCAGCAGGGCATTAGGTCAAAAAGAAGCTGGAAGTATGATGCCAGCTCAGATATTTGGGAATTGGTTGGCCACACGTATGATGAGATGGTTCTATTCCGTGAGATATACTGATCTAGGTCCCTTCAGGGCCATTCGCTATGAAAGCCTTGTTTCTCTGGGAATGGTAGATAAGAACTACGGTTGGACAGTGGAGATGCAAATCAAGGCAGCTAAGAATAAACTTACCTTTACTGAGATACCAGTGAGCTATCGAAAAAGAATAGGGGAATCCAAGGTATCAGGCACCATTAAAGGAACTATCATGGCGGGTTATAAGATCATTACTACCATTTTCAAATACCTATGAGTCTGTTCTTGATCATAGTTTATGGATGTTGCCTTTTCTTCATCTTTTTATACAGTCTTGTCCAATTAAGCCTGGTTTGGACATACAGGCGCAATAGAGGGAAGGAGGAGCTGTCAGGTGATATGTATTCTGTTTTTGGTGAAGAAAAAGACTGGCCTGTAGTGACGATCCAATTGCCCGTCTATAATGAACGCTATGTGATAGAGCGCTTAATAGATCAAGTATGCTCCATGCGCTATCCGAAGGATAAACTTCATATCCAAGTTCTAGATGACAGCAGTGATGACAGCTTCGCTCTCGCAGAGGTCAAAGTCAATGAATGGCAGGCTAAAGGAATGGATATCGTTCACATCCAGCGTCCAGAAAGAACAGGATTCAAAGCTGGGGCATTGGCCTATGGTCTGGAACGCTCCAAGGGTGGGTTCACAGCCATATTCGATGCTGATTTTATGCCCTATCCTGATTTCTTGACGCGTTGCATACCGCATTTCAATACCAAGAACGTAGGGGTGGTGCAGACACGTTGGGAGCATCTGAATGAGGATTATAGCATGCTCACTCGACTTCAAGCTTTCGGATTGGATGCACATTTCTCCATTGAACAAAGAGGGCGGAACGTAAATCATCATTTTATTAATTTCAATGGCACTGCTGGTATATGGCGTAATGAGTGCATCGTTGATGCAGGAGGCTGGCAGAGTGACACCTTGACTGAGGATCTGGATCTGAGCTACCGGGCTCAAATTAAAGGGTGGAAATTCCAATATTTGGAAAAACTCGGTTCACCTGCAGAATTACCTGCAGCCATGACTTCTTTGAAAAGTCAACAGTACCGATGGACTAAAGGCGCTGCAGAGTGTGCCGTGAAGAATCTTCCCAGGGTCATCAGGGCCAAAGGAATTCCCATCAGCACTAAGATACATGCACTTTTTCACTTAGGTAATAGCCTCATATTCGTATGTGTTCTAGTCACCGCGTTACTCAGTGTCCCCATGCTTTTTATCAAGAATGATCCAGGATTGGGTTTATTATTCAAGTTGGCAAGCTTGTTCCTTTTAAGTTTTTTCATTTTTGGATTCTTCTACTGGACGGCAATGAAACATGGGCAAGGGGAAAAAGAAAGGAGTTTTTGGGAATTTCTCATGTTATTCCCATTGTTCCTTTCAGTAAGTATGGGACTGAGTCTTCATAACACGATTGCTGTCATAGAAGGCTACGCAGGCCGAAAAACTCCCTTTGTGAGAACGCCTAAATTCAATTTACTAGGAAAGGAGGACAGTTTCCTTGAAAGTACATATAGGGTGAGAGAAGTGCATCCCATGACCATTTTAGAACTTATGTTGGCTTTATATTTCCTTGGCGGAATAGGCTTGGCCTTCTATCTGGGAGATTTTGGTCTGATTCCCTTCCATCTCATGCTCTTCCTCGGATTTGGACTGGTTGGATTCTATGGTCTTAGACACGCTCGAGGTTAAGAGATATGGGCCGTAATTGGAAAGAACGACTCTTATTCCTCTGTTTTTCCAGTGCCATCTTTTTTCTGGCCTATTTTGTTGATAGGACATCCTTCTCTCAAGTTATGCTGGGCTTTTCAGTGGCCTTTTCCATTTACTTCCATTGGATACAGGAGAAGAAGGATCTTGGTTTAAACTCCATTCTTATATATTCCATTCTCCTTAGGGTTCTTATCCTTTTTTCAATTCCACATTTATCTGATGATTACTTGAGGTTCATCTGGGATGGTCTGCTTCAAACTGAAGGACAGAACCCTTTCAAGATGCTGCCTTCAGAGGTTCAGCGGGAAGATTGGGCCATCATCTTTGAAGGGATGAATAGCAAGGAATATTACTCTGTTTATCCGCCTATGATGCAATGGATATTCTATACTGTAACATCCGTTGCTGGAACAAATGTCCTGTTGAATGTCGTTTTAATGCGGATATTCTTAATAATTGGAGACATGCTAATTATCTGTATCGGATGGCGGTTATTATCCAAGTTAGGTAAGAATCCAAATGCCATAGGCATTTATGCTCTGAACCCGCTGTTGATTATTGAATGCACGGGAAATTTGCATTTTGAAGGATTGATGATGGCCTTTACTCTGATGGGTATCTGTTTTTTGATCAAAGGAATAGACGCTGAGCGCTTAAAGAATAATTTCTTAGCTGTCTTATTCCTCTCGCTGGGCATTGTAACTAAATTGACCAGCCTGCTCACTATTCCTGCATTATTTAGAAGAATAGGAATATTGAAAACACTGAAGATTGGACTTTTTTCCATGTTCTTTATTATGTTTTTTTTCTCGTCTTTCTTTGATAAAGAATTAGTCCATAATATTTTAAATAGTTTGAATCTCTATTTTAGGAATTTTCAATTCAATTCAAGTATCTACAATATAGTTGATTACTTCACTGAAGATTTCATCCAGCATTATCGTGCTGAAATGATAGGTCCATGGATAGCCCTGCTTGGTGTTATTGCCATGGGGTCGATCATGCTTTTCAGAAAGGCTGAGGATTGGTCTGAATATATGGAAAGCCTACTTTTTGTATTCTCAACATATCTTCTCTTTGCCGCTACAGTGCATCCATGGTACATAGTGAATCTGATGGCCATCGGAATATTCACAAGGTATAGATTTCCATTCTTATGGTCTTTCACCGCTGTATTTAGCTATCATTTCTATGACCTTGGAATAGAGAGTCCCATCATTTTGATGGCTGAGTATTTACCTGTCCTGATATACGCTATATGGGAGATCAGGAATAAACCTGAATTGGAGACAGCAAAGAATTAAAAAGCCTCGCGCATTATTTTTAACCAGTCCTTCGATACAGGCTATTTCAAGGAAGTCATTCGCTTGACATCAGTGAAAGTTCCTTTGGAATTGTTCACAATACATTGATATAGATAGCTAGCATCAGCAAGACCTAATGCCTTAAAATCAAGGAGAATCTGGTGTTCACCAGCATTTAATCGTCCCAGGTTCATGCTGTGTACTTTATTTCCCATCGTATGCCATATTTCTATGGTTACATCCGCATCTTGTTTCAATTCAATAGGAACACTGGTCTTTTCAGAGAAAGGATTCGGGTAGTTCTGACCAAGTATGAATTGGGCAGATGTCATCATTTCCTGATGACTCAGTCCCACAGCAGAGCCAGTCCCCTGCACTGTCACTTCCAAGAAAGAGAAATAGACCTCTGGAACTTCGCCAGCCTCGAGTGTGGCTAATTGCAAGGAATATCCATTGCTAAAAACACCATCTGAGTTGGGGGATAAGGGATCCGGTCCGTCAGGATATTGGGAAGTGTTATTCAAATAGACATCATTGACCGCGACATGCTCGAAGGTCAGCTGTGAAACAGCCGAGTAGCTTGAGTTGACAAAGACTTGAAAGTGGATATGACAGACCCTTCCAGGATACCATCCTGGGAATGCTGTGAGAAATTCCACTTCACCATTCGCATCGGTCATCTGATAACCGCGCAGATAAGTAAGGCCCGCTTGAGTGCCGTATCCTGAGTAATTCCCTTCATTGTCACAGTGCCATATGTTCACGCGCACATTGGCCATAGGTTCACAGTTCTGAATCCCGATGATCCTCATTCGAAGATATTGCGGAGCACCTGTGCGGTCCTCTCGGACATCTTGTCTGAAATAAAAAGTATTATCACTGAGGTCGAGCGGAAAAGGCCCCGGAGTTTCTGAAGGAATGAGCACACAAGTAGACCCGCGTGAATCTTTGTCTGGGTTTCGTGCACTTAATTCGAAGGGAATCGCAGCGATAACACCACCAGCTCCGACAGTCTTTAGGAAATCTTTTCTTTTCATGACGGAAGAGCAGTTAAAGGCAGTTGCGAGTGTGATTCAAATCCATAATTATCCCTAGAATACAAGCGAGGATATAATCAAAGGTATGCCAAATACCTAGAAACCAAAACTATGTGAAGATCACGAGCTTAGCTATGCTGATCAGAAATCGCGGCAGATTGAAAACTATTCCGAATCCGTTCAGAGCTTCTTCTTCAATACGACATATACAGGGAAGTGATCACTGTAACCTCCAGTCCAAGCACCACCAGCGAATGTCCTGAACGGATAACCTTTGAAGTTTCCTTCTTGTGTTGCCAAGTATGGTAGATTATAGACTCTAGTGGTATGGAATTTCCATCCTGGAGAAGATTCATCTAGCGTTCCTGGACTCAGGACGATTTGGTCAAAGAGATTCCAGGTATCTCTCCAGGCCAATGAACCTACGCCCTTGTTGTACATATCATACATTGGATTAAAAAGCCGTCCTTCCTTAACATAGGCAGGGTCACCTGAGCACATCATCACACGCGTAAGGCTCTTATTCACAGGGTCATCATTCAGATCTCCCATATAGACCACCGTGGCTCCTGGATCCAACGTCAACAGTGAATCTATGATCTGCTTTCCGAGTGCAGCTGCGGCCATTCTATTGGGCTCACTTCGTTTCTGACCACCGCTCCTTGAAGGCCAGTGAGCTACTATAACATGTATAGGTGACCCATCGAGTAGGCCGCTTACGACCAATTGATCTCTTGTTTTGAAGCTGCTATCAGCCATGTGAAGTGTATGACTCTTGGTATTGGTCGGAGTGAAATGTGTTGGATTATAGAGCAAGCCTACGTCTATACCTCGTTTATCAGGCCCTTCGATGAGAATGGCTTGATAATTCCGGCTTTTTAGGTGGCTGTCATTGGCCAAGTCCTGCAAAGTTTGTATGTTCTCAACCTCTGAAACTCCAAGAATGGAAAGGCCATCAGGATGCATTTGGGTTGCCAGTTCTGAGATCACTTTTCCCAGATGATCGAGCTTTTGAGTGTAGCGTTGGGTATTCCAGCCATTAGATCCATCAGGAGTGAACTCAGCGTCATTCTTTCCTTCGGTCTTCAACGTATCGAATAAGTTTTCCACATTATAGAATCCTAAGCAGCTTACCTGATAGCTCTCAGATTCAGTCTGAGCATGGATAGAAAGTCCCAGCAGCGAGGAAAGCAGGAAGATAATGGACGGGGCTAATGTTCTCATGGGCATGATTATGGCCGTAAAACTACTATCTTGTGTCGTTATCTGATCCTAAAATCAAGGTTAAGGTTCTGTGATTTATCCATACTTTCATATTTAAGAAGAGATAGTATGTACATTCGCAATCGCAAAAAAAACCCAGACCATCGCATGAGGAGTTCTGTATTACTGATGTTTTTAGCCCTTTCAGTCACTGTTTCCAGTCAAGTGGATTCGGTTGCTGTGATTATGAGTGATTCCTTGGGCATCTCAGGTATTTCTAACCCATCTTTCACTGCTGATGAGCTAGACTCTCAGGCTGGTGATCAGGCTGTATCAGGGCTGTTGCAGTCTAATAGGGATGTGTTCTTGAACAATGCTGGATTCAATTTCAGCGCTGCTCGCTTCAGATTGCGCGGCATGGATGGGAATAACTTCGCAGTTATGTTGAATGGCGTCAAGTTCAATGACCCAGAACTTGGTTTTGCACTATGGAATAACTGGGGAGGATTGAATGATGTCTTCCGCTATCCAGAGACTGGTGTAGGTGTTGCAGCGAATGAATATCAGTTTGGTGGAATCCAAGGCTACTCCAATGTGAACTTAAGAGCATCTCACATGAGAGCAGGAACGAGGATTAGTTATTCTAATTCTAACAGAAGTTACCGCCATCGTCCCATGCTGACCTATAACTCAGGGATGCAGGAAAATGGCTGGGCCCTCAGTTTTTCTACGTCTGCCAGAACGAGTAATGAAGGATATGTTCAAGGAACTTCGTACAGCAACTTCGCTTACTTCCTCTCTATTGAAAAGAAAGTGAATGAGAAACACAGCCTCGGAGTTGTGGCTTTTGGATCCCCATCCTTGGTAGGTAGAAGCGGCCTCAGTACTCAGGAAGCATACGATCTTAGGAATGACAACTTCTACAATCCTTACTGGGGATACCAGAATGGGGAGAAGAGGAATTCCCGAATGAGGTTCACTAATCAACCGATAGCCATGTTATGGCATGACTTCAAAATCAACGAAAGAAACAGTCTTAAAACTAGCGTATATACCCAATTCGGAACACAGTATGATACGCGTTTGAACTGGGATGACGCGAATGATCCACGTCCCGACTACTACAGAAATCTTCCTAGCTACTCGGTATATGATGGAGAGCCGCAGAATGTGGCAGGTCAAATAGAATCTTGGCAAAATGACCCTTCATCCTATCAATTGGATTGGGATTCCTATTATCAAGCGAATTATGTAAACCTTCACACTGTGGTAGATGCTGATGGTGTAGAGGGAAACTCTGTCACAGGGTTCCGCTCTAAATACATCATCGAAGAAGCACACTCTGACCCTACAATGGTTGGATTAAACGCGGTATTGACCCATAAGCTATCTGAGACTATGAGGATCAGTGGAGGTCTGAATGCGAGCGCATACAAGAGTGATAATTATAAAGTGGTCAATGATTTCCTAGGTGGAGAGTATTGGCTGGATATAGATCGCTTCGCCTTGACTGATTTCTTTGAGACCAATGGTTTCCAATCGAATTTGGATAATCCGAATAATGTCGTCAGAGCTGATGAGCGTTATGGATATGACTATGAGATAGTGCAGAAGGAAGTCGAGATGTTCGCCCAATTTAGCGGTGAAACTGCCAAGCTGGACTATTTTGTAGGTGCTACCTATGATTACACAAGTTTCTGGAGAGATGGCAAGTTCAGGAACGGACTGTTCCCTGACAATTCTAAAGGAGAATCAGCACATCAGCAATTCAACTCGGGAGGAGTAAAAGGAGGAGTGAATTATAAGATTTCGGGACGACACTTTATCTCTATGAATGGAGCGGTGCTTTCAAGAGCCCCAATAACTAGGAACGCATTCCTTTCGCCAAGGACAAGGAATACAATAGCTCCTGACCTTGTCAATGAGAAAGTAGCCAGCCTTGATGTAAATTACCTTATTCGCTATCCTAGATTTAAAGGCCGCCTCACTTGGTATACCGCCAGTGTGAAAGATCAAGTGAGTGTATTCACTTTCTTTGACCAGGAAAGCAATTCATTGGTCAATCTGGCTACAACGAATGTGGATCACCTGTATACTGGTATAGAGCTGGGATGGGAAGCAAATCTTACCTCCACTATAACATTGAGCGGAGCGCTGGCCAAAGGAAGAAATATCTATACAGACCGTCCTACAGTGACTACGGTAGTGGATAATTCTGATGCGGTATACAGCTCTCAGCAAGCATATTTGAAGAACTATCACGTGGGGCGCTCTCCTGAGACCGCCATGAATATAGGGGTCACATACCGCGCTCCTCAGTTCTGGTTCACAGGGGTTAATTACAGTTATTTCGCTGATATGTACCTTGAGCCACTAGGAAGCAGGAGAACTGAGACCCAAGTGGCACCATTGCTAGACTCTGATCCACAGTATGACCAGCTCTTGGATCAGAGGAAACTGGATAATGGCGGAGTGATGAATATGTTCATCGGGAAGTCATGGAGATTCCAGCGTAAATATTACCTCTTGATCACTATGAACGTAAGTAATGTATTGGACAAGACAGACTTTATCACAGGCGGATACGAACAGGGAAGGCCTAACTACAGCAATGTAGAGCTGTTCGATAATAAATATGGATACATGTATGGCAGGACGTATTTTGCCATGGTTCGTTTCAGTTTCTAATTTCGAATGAAGAATAAAATGAATTCTAAGCACACAATCGTTCTAGCACTTGTACTAAGTGGACTGATGTTTTTCAGCTCTTGTGAAAGGGAAATAGATAGACCTGATGGAATAGATATTCCAATCGGGAATGTTCTGACCATTTCAGACTTGGCCCAGATTTTCACTGACTCTGGAACCTATAAGTTCACTGAGGATTTCACATTTTACGCTACTGTGACGGCAGATAAGATAGGAGGGAATTTCTATAAGAATATCTTCTGTGAGGACAGTACGGCAGCTGTCAATGTGCGTACACTAGCTGACGGGGGACTTTATGTAGGTGACTACTTCAGGGTAAACTTGAAAGGAAGTACAGTATCCAGATATGCTGGTCTTTTACAACTAGATTCTGTGGACGTAAATAAGCAGGTCGTCATACAGGCCAATGGTCTATTCTGGGAGCCTAGAGTAGTTACCATCGCTGAGTTAAATACGAATACTGACCTGATCGGAAGATTGGTGACATTGGAAGAAGTCGAATTCCAGGATGGAGAGATAGGAAATACTTATGCTAATTCCATAGGAACATCAGCTCAGAACAGGATGATACAAGACTGCAATGGAAACTCCGTCATTGTAAGGACGAGTGATTTCGCATCGTTTGCTGGGACAAGTCTGCCTACAAGAAATGGCTCACTTACAGCAATTGCAAGTGTGTTCAATGCTGATCATCAACTCTTGGTTAGAAAAGCAAGCGAAGTAGAGTTCACAGAGCTAAGATGTGATGGTTCTACAGGAGAATATATCATGGTCAAGAACTTCGAGGACCTGAGTTTGACATCAGGAGGTTGGACACAGCAGACCGATATAGGCACTACTCCTTGGACAGTGAGTTTCTTCAGTGGAAATAACTTTGCCAAAGTGACCAACTGGAACGGGACGGCTAACAGCGTTGCTGATGTGTGGTTCATATCTCCAGCATTGGATCTCTCAGCAACGGCAGCTCCTGCTCTGAGTTTCATGACCATGACCAACTACACAGGTCCAGGTTTAGAGACATACATCTCTACTGACTTCGTAAGCAGTGGTTCTAATGTTAGCAATGCTACATGGACATTGCTTCAAGCAAACTACTCTCCAGGAAGCTGGGCTGAGACTCAGTCAGGCGTAATTAATCTTACACCGTTCATAAGCGCTTCTACCACCATTGCATATCGTTACCAAGGAGGAGCTTCCTCTGGAGCGACATGGGAAGTGGATGATATCTATGTATTTGATAATTGATAAACCGATTTTTAACCCCTAAGAACATGAAACATCTTTACTTGACTTTAGCCAGTGTATTGATCACTGGTCTATCATTTGGTCAAATTGTTTGGCAAAGCAATTTTGACACTTGGACCAATACGCATGCCCCAACAGGTTGGCTCGGCACCAAGACGAATATCGAAACTGATTCTGTACTTCAGATTACTTCAGGTGCAACATTTGGGAACAATCTTGCTCAGTTGACCAATGTGATCGGACCTCATCGCAGATTTACTACTGCGGGGATTCCATTGACAGAGGGAAACACCTATGAAGTAGAGGTATGGGTCAAAGGAACTGGACAGATCCGCACGGGCTTGTTCGATAATGACCTAGATGGAGGTGACTATGGATTTGGATATAATGCATACCAGTCGATTAACAGTGCATCGGTCATCAGTTTTGTACAGACTATCTCACCGGATACTACTTATGCTCTTTGCGAACTCATACTTTCGACCATTGAAGGCTCTATCCAAGTAGATCGCGTTGAGATAAGGTTGGGAGATGCAGTCGAACCTGTGGCCAAGACAATCTATGAGATTCAATACACTACAGCCACTGACGGTGTATCACCTGAGTCAGGAACATACGTTATCACTAGCGGTGTTGTCACTGCCGTTGCTACAGATGGATACTGGATCCAAAATGGAACAGGTTCTTGGAATGGAATAAGGGTCTTTGATGCATTTAATACTCCAAGCCAAGGAGATAATATCTCTGTCACAGGAACTGTAGAGGAATACTTCAGCTACACAAGAATCAATAATGTCTCTGAAGTAGTCACGAATGGAACAGCAGCTCTACCAGCTGTGACCGTTGTAGGAACAGGTGATTTGAATAATGAGCAGTATGAAGGTGTACTAGTAAGAACTTTCGGAACATGCACTGCAGGACTGAATACATACAATGAATGGTTCTTAAGTGATGGTTCAGGCGATATCATGGCGAATGATGAGATGTTCATGTTCACTCCATCAGTGGGTACTCAATATTATGTCACAGGACCGTTGAATTATTCTTTCTTTATATTCAAGATTGAACCAAGAAATTCTGGTGATGTCTCCTTGACTATCGGACTGAATGAATTGAAGGATATCACAGCTAAAATGTATCCTAATCCTACTTCAGATCTGTTGACCATTGAGCATTCTGAGACGGGTAAAGTGATGGCCCAATTGTTTGACCTTCAAGGAAGATTGGTTCTTCAGTCGAACTTGAATTCTCAGAGAGAAATTATCTCTTTGAATGGACTGACTGAGGGAGTATACACCTTGGTCTTGAGCAACGAATCTGCTCGTTCAGCTTCATTAGTGACCGTAGTTCACTGAGACTTTTAAAATGTATTTGAAGCCCGTCATGATTTCATGACGGGCTTTTTTTATTGGAATCTGTCAAGGCGATATTCCAATTGAAAGAGCATCTTAACTTTACTGTATGAACAGGACGTATACTTTGATCATAACACTGGTCTTCATCTTAGGATGTTTCACCTCTTGCAAAGATGATCCAGAGCCTCCCGTTCTGCTTCCTGCTCCTGAAACAGGCACCCTAACCATGACCACAGACCATGGAGAATGGACAACAGCTACGGTGAAAATTCTAGATCAAGGAAATAGTACCCTCAGTCTCAGAGCCACATCAGAACAAGGAGGTCGTATCGATCTTGTAGGCATTTTCTATAGCGGAATAGGAATATATGACTATGAAAGCAATGGACTAGGAATCTGGTCCATGATGCCTGATACAACTTTGCTAGAGCCAGTGTTTAGCCACTTGAATCCATCAGGAACATTCACATTGCTAAGCCATGACATAGAAACGGATAAGTTCTCTGGAGAATTCGACCTATATATTTTGAATGCTAATAATGCGAATGACTCGGTCCATTTGCTAGGGTCATTTGAGGAGGTAGAAGTTAAACCGGCCAGTTCAGAGTTACAGCAGATGAATGTGAGCATTGACGGAACTCCATTTCTGAGTGACTATATAGTGTCCCAAGTGATTGGAAACACAGTCTTGTTGCACATGGTGCAGGACGTTCGCAAGCGCGTGGTCATGCGCATAGAACGTACATCTCTGAGCGCAGGAACCTACACATTGAACTCATTAAACAATCCAATTGGATTCTCTTATATCAATGTATATCAAGAGTATTTCATACCTCAGAGTGGAAATGCTGAAGTAAATATTCACTATCCAGGAAATTCCAATTCAAATACTTTAGGAGCTACTATAGGAGAGTTCTCTGTCACACTAGGAGACGGAGGAAGTACAGACCCGGTGCTGCTTAATGGGAACTTCGATGTGGAGTATGGCTTTTGATCTATAATACCTTGCTGACTATCGCCTTGGTCACATCGGGTTTCCCCATAGTATAGTAATGCAGGCAAGGTGCTCCACCAGCTATCAATTCCTTTGCTTGTTGTATTCCCCATTCGATAGCTACGTGCTTCACATCATTATTGTCCTTGCACGCCTCTACGGCATCAGCTAAGTCTTCAGGGATATCTATGTGGAATATCTTAGGAAGCACGGTCAATTGTCCTTTTGTCGTCAATGGTTTCAGCCCTGGAATAATGGGAACGTTTATTCCTATTGCTCTGCAACTTTCCACGAATTTGAAATACTTCTTGTTATCAAAGAACATCTGCGTCACGATATATTCAGCACCTAGGTCGACTTTCTTTTTGAGCCATATCAGATCATTCTTAAAGTTAGGCGCTTCAAAGTGTTTCTCCGGATAGCCAGCCACCCCGATACAGAAATTACTTGCAGCCACATTGCCGAGTTCCTCATCCAGGTATTGACCTTTATTCATAGCTACCACTTGGTCTATCAACTCACTGGCATAAGCATGACCGTTAATCTCAGGAACGAATACCGATTCTGTTTTGATCTGATCTCCACGCAGAACTAAGACATTATCTATGCCCAAGAAATCCAGGTCGATCAAGGCATTCTCAGTTTCTTCCTTGGTGAAACCACCGCAGATGATGTGTGGGACAGCATCCACTTCATAGCGGTTCATGATGGCTGCGCATATCCCGACAGTCCCGGGTCGTTTGCGTGTTGTTTTCTTTTCTAATAATCCATTGGGATGCTTCTTATAGACATATTCTTCCCTGTGATAAGTGACATCAACGAAGGGTGGCTCGAATTCCATCAAAGGGTCCATAGCATCATATATGCTCTGGATTCCTTGCCCTTTCAAAGGAGGAAGTATCTCGAAGGAAATAAGTGTTTTATTAGCTTTGGCGAGGTGTTCAGTTACTTTCATATTGATATTCTGGGATTTCGAGGTGCTGAAATTGAGACTATTTCTTTTTAAAAGAGTTCAAGTACTTTATGACTGACCCTAGTTGGATTCATAGATTGTCTAGTTCTCTATGAAGATCTTCAAAATCTTTAGGTTCTATATATTTTAAATCTTCTAGAACATATATCATGCTCTTGACTTCTGCTGCAGAACTTTCTGAAATGGACAAGTAGCAAAGGACTTCTTTTCTGCTTTTTTATGCTCAATCCTAGGCCTATATCGTTCAAGGAAGAAGCTGCTTTTCTCATTGCATCAATCACTCCATAATCAGATGCGAACTTCCCAGTGGAAGATAGGTCATAGATATACTTGACAAGCTTGCTTGATTTTTTCCAGCAATCTAAATCTTCAAATATGAGTGTCGACACCATTCTTTTCAAATAATTCAGAATTCCGTAATTATAGAAGCCTAGAACCTGAGAATCAATCATAATTGATATTCGATTGCAACCAACGTTCAACTTCAGAAAAATCCATTTTCTTTCTATGCGCATGAGCTTCTACCTGATCTCGGCTTAATTTTCCTACTTGGAAATATTTGCTTTCTGCATGCGCGAAATACATTCCGCTCACACTGGATGCGGGGTACATCGCATTGCTCTCTGTGAGAATTATCTCGATGTTCTTGGATACTTCTAGCAGATTGAATAGAACAGGCTTCTCTGTATGGTCAGGACAGGCTGGGTATCCGTGAGCGGGTCTTATTCCACGGTACTTCTCTGCAATCAAGTCTTCACGATTCAATGTTTCTTCTTTGGAATATCCCCAGACATCTTTCCTGACTTTCCAATGCATATACTCAGCAAAGGCTTCAGCCAGTCTATCAGCCAGCGCTTTGATCATAATGCTGCGATAATCATCATGGTCTTTTTCTGCTTGGTCCAATAAAGGTTCTATTCCAATACCAGTTGTTACTGCGAAGAATCCGGTGTAATCTGCCTTGATTCCTTTCGGGGCAATAAAATCTGCTAGACTCAGATTGGGCTGACCAGGAGCTTTCTTCAATTGCTGCCTTAAATGATGGAAGGTCTCCAGAACCTCAGTCCTTGAATCATCTTTATAGATTTCTACGCTGTCATCATCTACGCTGTTCGCTGGGTAGATTCCTATGATTGCATTGGCCTTTAATGACTTGTTCTTGATTAATTCATCCAAAAGTACATTGGCATCATCGAATAACTTCTGCGCTTCCAGTCCAACAACTTTATCCGAGAATATATCTGGATAACGTCCTTTGAGCATCCAGGTGCTAAAGAAAGGGCTCCAGTCTATGAAATCTCTTAATATCGCAAGATCGAAATCCTTGAAGATCTGTATGCCAAGTTGTTTTGGTTTTTCAATTTCAATATGCTTCCAATCAAGCTGTAATTTATTCTTCCTTGCTTCTTCATAGCTAAGGAATTCCTTGCTCTCTGTTCTGCTCGCATGGTTCTCACGCAGCTTTTTATATTCGGACTTATATGCCCTTGAAGTTTTTTCCTTTTGGGCTCCCAATAAAGCAGAGACCACGGTCACACTCTTTGATGCATCCAGAACATGGATGACTTCATTTGAATAACACTGATCCACCTTCACAGCTGTGTGGATCCTGGAGGTTGTAGCGCCTCCGATTAAGAGCGGAATAGTGAATCCCTGGCGTTCCATTTCCTTGGCTACATTGACCATCTCATCCAAAGAGGGGGTGATCAATCCGCTCAGACCTATGATGTCTACGTTCTCTTCTTTGGCGACTTTCAGGATTCTCTCTGCGGGAACCATGACACCTAGATCTATGATCTCATAATTATTGCATGCCATGACCACGCCCACTATATTCTTTCCAATATCATGGACATCTCCTTTCACAGTGGCCAAGAGGATCTTTCCTGCAGATCTGCTGGAAGCATCATCCTTTTCTTCTTCGATATAGGGGAGGAGTACAGCCACAGCTTTCTTCATCACACGCGCTGACTTCACCACTTGAGGCAGGAACATCTTCCCGCTCCCGAAAAGGTCTCCTACGACATTCATCCCATCCATCAGAGGTCCTTCAATGACCTGCAAGGCGCGTGGATAGAGTTTTCTGCATTGCTCTACGTCCTCATCTATGAACTCTACGATTCCCTTTACCAGGGCATGTTCCAAGCGCTTATTGATGTCCCATGAACGCCATTCATCGGTCTTCTTTTCTTTGATTCCGCCCGTTTCAATGGTCTTTGCAAACTCCATCAGCGCCTCAGTCGCCTCCTCATTTCTATCAAAGAGAACATCTTCCACTTTTTCAAGGAGATCTTTAGGAATGTCATCATAGACTTCGAGCATGGCGGGATTCACTATTCCCATATCCATCCCTTGTTGGATCGCGTGATAGAGGAAAGAAGAGTGCATAGCTTCACGTACCACATCGTTGCCGCGGAAGGAGAAGCTGACATTGCTCACGCCTCCGCTCACATGCGCGTGAGGGAGGTTCTCACGGATCCATTTGGTAGCTGCGAAGAAGTCCAGAGCATTCCTTCTATGCTCATCCATTCCTGTTGCAACTGGGAAGATATTCGGATCGAAAATGATATCCTCTGGAGGGAAACCGACTTCATTGACCAAGATGTCATAGGACCTTTTGCAAATGTCTTTTCTGCGTTGTAAAGTATCCGCTTGGCCAGTTTCATCAAAGGCCATCACGATTAGAGCTGCACCAAAGCTCAGGACAGTCGCAGCATGGGACTTGAATTTCTCCTCTCCATCTTTCAAGCTGATGGAGTTCACCACGCCTTTTCCTTGTACGCATTGCAGACCCGCCTCTATGATTTCCCATTTGGAAGAATCTATCATGATTGGGATCTTACAGATATCTGGTTCTGTGGCAATGAGGTTCAAGAATTTCACCATTGCCTCTTTTCCTTCGATCATGCCATCATCCATATTGATGTCTATAATCTGGGCTCCGCCTTCTACTTGATGACGAGCAATGGCAAGAGCTTCATCGAATTCTCCTTGCTGGATCAGTCTCAGAAATTTCTTAGATCCCGCGACATTCGTGCGTTCTCCTATATTGATGAAATTACTGGTGGGTAATACAGTCAAAGGTTCCAGGCCGCTCAGCCTCATGTGCTTTTCAAGCCTGGGAATGACCCTAGGAGGATATTTGGCCGCCACTTCAGCGATAGCTTTGATGTGCTCTGGAGTAGTTCCGCAACATCCACCGATGATATTGCAGAAACCTTGTTCTAAGAAATCCTCGATGACCTTGGCCATATACTTCGCTGACTGATCATAAGCTCCGAATTCATTAGGAAGACCAGCATTCGGATGGGCGCTCACATGGAAAGGGGCTTTCTCAGCAAGTGTCTTTAGATAAGGTCTTAGCTCCTCAGCTCCCAACGCACAATTCAACCCGATACTCAACATAGGGAAATGCGAAAGCGAATTCAAGAAAGCTTCACTGGTCTGTCCGCTCAAAGTTCGTCCACTGGCATCCGTAATGGTTCCAGAGATCATAACAGGGATCTCAGTTTTCTTGTCATCGAAATATCTGCGGATAGCTTTCAGGGCAGCCTTGGCATTAAGCGTATCGAAAATGGTCTCTACCAATAAGATGTCAGAACCCCCTTCGATCAAGCCATGTACTTGATCATAATAGGCTTGCTCCAATTGGGCAAAAGAGATCGCCCTGAAACCAGGATCATTCACGTCAGGGGACAGGGAAAGAGTCCTGTTCGTAGGACCGATGGATCCCGCAACGAAACGCGGTTTGTCAGGCTCGGTCTTTAGGAATTCATCGGCTACTTCACGGGCAATCTTGGCACTCTCGTAGTTCAAAGCATAGACAGAAGACTCCATCTGATAATCTGCCATGGAGATCGCATTGGCAGAGAAGGTATTGGTCTCCACGATGTCAGCACCCGCTTTGAAATACTGACGATGTATGTCCTTGATGATATCAGGACGAGTGATAGAGAGGGCATCATTATTCCCTTTCAAAGAACAAGGATGATCCTTGAAAGTCTCTCCTCTGAAGTCTTCTTCGGTCAATGGATGCCTTTGGATCATGGTTCCCATGGCGCCATCGAGGACGAGGATGCGAGAATTGATTGCTTTATGTAAAGTTTCGGTTCTGTTCATTAAAACTAAAGTTGTTCTGGCGTATAAATTCAGTTTTCATCCTTCATCATTTTCAAAATAGACACTGGAGTTCTTGCTTTTTTCCCTTTCTCCAGGCTAATCTTTTCAGCTGTTGCAATGCTTTTGAAACAAATAGAGACAAACTGATGACATTCATTCTGCACTTCAGGTATATTCTTGGGAGTCTCTGACGGCATAAGCTTTAGTATCAACTTAGGGTTCACTGAAGTTTATCTTAGCTCCTTGAGTATGATATTCATCTTGTGATTGGAATCCATTTTGACTCAGCACTTTGAGCTTCACTGTAATTCAGTGCAGGAGATGTTCCTGACCGCAGTATTTATGAACCAAGGTGATTGGCATATCTAGTATGGTGTCCCCAAATTCAACTATTCGGTCTTCCAAATCATACGTATCTCTTTTTTCCATGTTCTGTTCATATGATGTTATTTCACAGAAAAGCGCAGAGGTAATTCAGAGATGCACAGAGGTTTTTCTGTAAGCATCAATGGAACGGCTCAGCGTATCTCAGCGATACGGCAAATTAATGTTGTCAAGAAAGCCAGATTGTAGGGAGCCGGTATTGCTCTTGATCATCTGTCCATAAACTCAAAGTTATGGTGGGATTTAGCACCTTCCTCTATTGAGTGGTTGCTAAGACATCATCGGGCCCATCCCTCCGTCTTTCTTGATAACGGCACAAATATGTACAGATTTTCAGAGAAAGCCGAATGGCACAGAGAAAATTATAAAGAATAGGCCTTAAATCACCAAGTCAGGTGAGCAATCTTGCCATTCCTGCCCATGAGCCAGCCATGTTTATTGCTCAAAGAACAAGTGAAATAACCCTCATCACTCAGAGGCGTCCAGCTATTCCCTTCATCGATGGAGTATTCTATTCCTGTTCGGCCACAGGTGAGATAGAATCCCGCTTCAGGCGCATAGGCCACGCAGGAGCGATATCCTCTTGGGCCATTTTGAATAAACTCTTTCCAGTTCAGTCCCCCATCTGAAGTGATGGCACAATTTCCTTCCGCATTGGTGCTGTCCAAGTAACATCCCCCTACAGCGATGCCATGCTCGGCATCCTTGAAAGCGATAGAGAAGATGCCACATCCTTCTTCAGAAAGGAGTGGAGTCTCTGAAACGTTGATGGCCTCTGAAGCAGAAGACTTGAAATGGAATATGCGGGCCGTCTCACCTCCTCCTGTAGCAATGAACACACGATCTTCGACATGACAAATCCCTGTTCCGCTCGCAGCAAATCCAGCTTCATTATCCAATACCTCAGGAAGGTCAGCCGTATCAGACTCTTTCCAGGTGACCCCAGCATCTTCAGATTCTATCAGGAAGGTCTTTCCATTGACAGGGTCGCCATAGCAGTAGCCTTTCTTACCCTGAAAATCCATTCCATCCAAGAAGATGCCTTCAGCATGGTTAGCATAGACCTCATGCCAAGACAATCCACCATCGCTGGTGCGTAAGATAACTCCCTCAACCCCGCTGGCCATGACTAAAGCATTCATCGCATCGAATCCTTCTACGTCTCGGAAATCCAAGTGGGTAAAGCCCGGAATGGTATCGAAAGACCAGGTCAATCCATCGATACAGCGCATGAAATGACCACGTGATCCGCTGGCCCAAGCGATCTGATCATCTACCATGTCCAAGCCCCGCACGTGGGCCGTCCAAGTCCTGGCGAGAGGTACTAGTTCAAGCTTATCGGTAGCGTCTTTGGCCTGATTTGAAGAGCAGGAGTTAAGGAGGAGAAGGCAGAAGATTCCAGGCAATACCATGATAGATAAGGCCTTGGTAAAGACTGTCTTTTCCATAGAAGACTGTGGATTTCGATTTATACACATAACATTGGATTATTGCTTCAATATTAACTACTTTTGCAGCCGAATTCAGAGCCCTTATTCAATTAGGGTTCAAATGTCCAGTGAATGGGCATGAAAATACGCTTTAAAGAAAGACCAAATGGCGGACAGCATCGGTAAGATATCTCAGGTAATCGGACCTGTAGTGGACGTAAGTTTCAGCAATGATTCCATACTCCCAAACATACTAGACGCACTTGAAGTGCAACTTCCTGGAGGAGGAATACTTGTCCTGGAGACACAGAAACACGTAGGCGAAGACACGGTGCGTACCATATCCATGGACGCGACTGACGGACTTCAGCGTGGTATGAAGGTAATAGCAACGGGATCACCTATTCAGATGCCAACAGGAGAAGCGGTCAAAGGACGTTTATTCAACGTAGTTGGAACTGCTGTAGATGGTATTGGTGAGGTATCGAAAGCTACTACATCCTCTATCCATAGAGATCCGCCTTTATTCGAGGACCTTTCTACTGCCTCTGAGATTTTATATACAGGTATCAAGGTCATCGACTTAATCGAGCCTTATTCAAAGGGAGGAAAAATCGGACTCTTCGGTGGAGCTGGAGTTGGTAAGACCGTATTGATCATGGAATTGGTGAACAATATAGCCAAGGGTTATGAAGGACTTTCAGTATTCGCTGGAGTAGGAGAGCGTACCCGTGAGGGAAATGACCTCTTGCGCGAATTCATCGAGTCAGGCGTTATCAAGTATGGTGAGGAGTTCGTGAAGGACATGGAAGCTGGCGGATGGGATCTGAGCAAGGTGGACATTGAAGAGTTGAAGAAATCAAAGGCTTCGCTTGTATTCGGACAGATGAATGAGCCTCCAGGTGCGCGTGCAAGGGTGGCCCTTTCAGGCCTAACCTTGGCAGAGTATTTCCGAGATGGAGATGGAAAAGGAGCCGGTAACGACATCCTCTTCTTTATCGATAACATCTTCCGTTTCACCCAAGCAGGATCTGAAGTATCAGCGCTGCTAGGTCGTATGCCATCAGCGGTAGGATATCAGCCTACACTGGCCACGGAGATGGGACAGATGCAGGAGCGTATCACATCTACCAAGCGTGGTTCTATTACCTCTGTTCAAGCGGTATATGTTCCTGCAGATGACTTGACAGACCCTGCACCAGCGACTACGTTTGCTCACTTGGATGCGACCACGGTACTTTCAAGGAAGATCGCAGAACAGGGAATCTACCCAGCGGTGGATCCATTGGATTCTACCTCTAGGATTCTTACCCCTGAAATCGTAGGTGATCTTCATTATAACACAGCTCAGCGTGTGAAGGAGACCCTTCAGCGTTATAAGGAGCTTCAGGACATCATCGCCATCTTGGGTATGGATGAATTGTCAGAAGAAGATAAGATGACGGTTTATCGTGCACGTAAAGTAGCCCGATTCCTTTCTCAGCCTTTCCACGTGGCTGAGCAGTTCACTGGACTTTCGGGAGTCTTGGTTCCTATAGAGGAGACCATCCGTGGATTCAATATGATCCTGGACGGAGAAGTAGATAATTATCCTGAGGCAGCATTCAACTTGAAAGGCACGATCGATGATGTGATTGCAGCTGGTAAGAAGATGATGGCCGAAGCGAATTCATAAGCCATGCAACTGGATATCATATCACCTGAAAGCAATATCTTCTCTGGAGAAGCCAATTACGTTGGAGTTCCTGGAGTTGACGGAAGCCTAGGAATATTGAACGGTCATGCACCCATGATCAGCACCTTGAAGAAAGGAGAGATCCTGATAAGACTCGCTGACGGTACGGAAACCACAGTTCAAGTAAATGGAGGCGTTCTGGAGGTGCTGAAGAACAAGGTGATTATCTTGGCCGAGTAAGATATCCCACACTAAAAGAATCTAAAGCCGTCCTTATGGGGCGGCTTTTTTGTTAGAGCAAATAGATGGGGTGTCCGCCCTTCTGTTCTCGATACATTTTCAGTTCATTCTTCACTGAAAACACTCGAATTGACAGGGCTTCATTAGTCAATTGAACATCACTATTGAGTTACAAAACCTGTCGTAAGATATTTGAAGGTGTTTCACTTTTCTATGGAGACGATTCAATCCCTTTGTTCTGTCTTTCGAGTGATTCTCGCAGCTTAGCGGAAAGAATTGTATCGAGAACAAAAGGCCTAACCAAATTTTTTCTTTGAAGCCTCGATGAGTTCATCATAGTCGCCTTCAATGAGCGCTTCTTTCTTTTTTACCGACCACCTCTTGATTTGTTTCTCCCATTTGATAGCATCATTCACGTATTTGAAAGTAGCTAACCCTAATTATTATTTCCTGGGAGTATCTTATAAACCCCACCAACAATCGGCAATAATAGAAGGAAGTAGAAATACCTATTCACCTACCTTCACTCCATGAAAACCCTCCGTATCTTTCTGATTCTATTCCTGGCTTTATTCATATTCAGCTATGACCTGCACGCCCAAGTGACATATAACTTCTGGGTGCTGTTATCAGATAAAACTAACAGCCCCTTCAGCTTCTCATCGCCTGAGGCTTTTCTTTCGGATCGTGCGATTCAGCGCAGATCGGTTCAGTTCATCGCCTTAGATATGAAAGACATTCCAGTGGATCCGGCTTATCGTTCTGCTGTTATTGCGATCAATGGAGTTCAATACCGCTATGCTTCCAAATGGTTCAATGCATTGGCCATTCGCTGTGATTCTGCCAGCATGTTGCAAGTGGCTGCTCTTCCTTTCGTCACGGAAGTAAGAAGAGCAATCACGATTAAATATGATCATAAGCAGATTATAGATGAGCGGATTCCAGCAGAGATTGGAATCACCTTAATGAATCAAAGACTCCCCATAGATTATGGCCTTTCTGCCAATCAGATTATGGATATGAATGGTCAGGTCTTGCATGACTTAGGATACACAGGCCAAGGAATGGTCATGGCCATCTTGGATTCCGGATTCGATAATGTAGACTCCATGCTGGCTTTCGCGGATCTGCGCAATGAGGGCAGGATATTGAGTACCCATGATTTTGTTCAAGGAGACGAAGAGGTCTATGATGAGCATAGCCATGGGAGGTATGTGTTGAGCACTATCGCAGGTATCATTCCGGGCTTGGCGTATGGGACTGCTGTGAGTGCAAGCTTCCATCTGCTGCGCACCGAGGATGTAGATTCGGAGACCACCGTGGAAGAGTATAATTGGATAGCCGCAGCTGAGTATGCTGACAGTGCCGGGGCTGATGTTCTGAATACATCCTTGGGCTACACAGATTTCGATTCGCTGCAGGTCAGCTATACCTATGAGGATATGGATGGTAATACAGCCTGGATCACCCGGGGCGCTGATATAGCTGCTTCCCGTGGGATGCTGATAGTGAACAGCGCAGGAAACTCAGGAAATGGTGCATTCCATTATATAAGCGCACCAGCAGATGGAGATTCGGTGCTGGCAGTGGGCTCCGTGAATCCAGATAGTCTGCATACAGGCTTCAGTTCCTTCGGCCCATCCTTTGATGGCCGTGTGAAGCCTAATGTATGTGCACAGGGATTCCAGTCCATAGGAGTGAACAGGGATGATGTAGTGGTCGCTATCAATGGCACTTCCTTCTCATCACCTATACTCGCAGGTATGGCCACCTGCCTCTGGCAGGCAGTCCCTGGAGCGACCAATATGGAAGTATTCAATGCAATTCAGATGAGTGCTGATCATTATTCAGACCCTAATGACTCCCTCGGATACGGTATCCCGAATTTCGGTGTGGCGCTGGAGCTCTTGCAGGAAATGGTAGGGCTTTATGAATTGGAGAGCAGCAAGACCCTCCTCTTTCCTAATCCCGTCCAAGATCAGTTCCAAGTACTTCTAGAACCAGGAATGGATAGGAGTTCAATATCTATACAAGCCATTGACATGAAAGGATCCAAGCTAGAATTGTCTTTTAAATTCAACTCAGAGCAATCGGTTCAGATAGATGCGTGGAACTTGAGTATGGGGATGTATACCTTGATCATCCAAAATAATACCCATCGCTTGAACATGCGCTTCATCAAGGAATGATTTCATAGGAATGATTTCATAGGAATGTGATTCTAGTTTAATTTATTCTTGCCAATGGCAAGGTCAGAGGGTACTATTGAGCTTAGAAAATCCTATCTCATGAAACGTCTAATGCTCATTGCTTCACTCTTTCCATTCATTTTCCAAGCGCAGTTACTTCCATGCATAGATGGTTTCGCGGGTGAATATCCTTGTGATGGCTATGACTTGGTGGCGCATCTGAGCCTAGCTCAACTTGGTTCTACAGCCAATGGAAATGACAGCTGGGGTTGGACGGATCCTATCACAGGAGCTGACTACGCATTGATGGGCATGGCAAATGGAACAGCATTTGTTGAATTATGTGATGCTGAGAATCCAGTGATTCTTGGCTTATTACCTAGCCATTCAGGAAGTAGTCTTTGGAGAGATGTCAAGGTGTATCAGGATCATGCGTTCATAGTAAGTGAGGCAGGAGGCCACGGGATGCAGGTATTTGACCTGAATCAATTAAGGGATGTGACCGCTCCTCCAGTGATTTTCACAGAGACTGCTCATTATGGAGCATTTGGGAGCTCACATAACATTGCCATCAATGAGGCATCAGGCTATGCCTATCCAGTAGGAACAAGTCTGTATGATGGTGGACCGGTGTTCATCAATATCCAAGATCCTGAGAATCCCATTGCGGCTGGAGGCTATGATGGAGACGGGTATACACATGATGCACAGATAGTCATCTATGAAGGTCCTGATGCAGATTGGAATGGAAAAGAAATCTGTTTCGCTTGCAATGCAGACACCTTCACCATCATAGATGTGAACAATAAGATGGATCCGCAAGAAATCTCACGCACCGGGTATGATCAGGTCGGGTATACGCACCAAGGCTGGCTCAGCGAGGATCATCAATTCTTCTTCCTTGGTGATGAAGGTGATGAGAATGGCGGAATTGGAAATACAAGGACCATCGTTTGGGATGTGAGCGACTTGGATAACCCTTTAGTAGTAGAATATCATCAGGGAACCAATGGAGCTATAGACCATAATATGTACACCTATAATGGCAAGGTCTATCAGGCGAATTATACATCAGGACTCAGGGTTTTACAAATCAATGAAACTGGAAATCCATACTTGACTGAGGTTGGATTCTTCGATGTTTACCCTGCAGGTGATCCTTCGAGTTTCTCAGGGGCATGGAGTTGTTTCCCTTATTATGAGAGCGGTCTTGTTATCATCAGTTCTATGGATAGAGGGCTTTTCGTGGTTAAGCCAAGTGATTTGGTCTTGGCTGAATGCTCTCCACCAAGTGCTTTGAATGAGAATCAATTAGAGATCGGATTAAGAATTCTCCCTAACCCTGTTCAAGATGAACTTTTCTTGACTTGGGATGAACCTATTAAAGGACAACTTTTGATCATGGATGCGCAAGGAAAGATATTAGTCAAAGAGAATCTGAATGCACACACGAATGCAGTCAAAGACCTGAGTAAATGGAGTTCAGGATTGTATATCCTCAGCATCATCAGCGATCAAGGAACGATCAGCAAGAGGATCATTAAGCAATAATATATTCAGCGTATAATTAAGCTTGGATCTGGACAATTCAAGCGATACCAAGGAAGGTCTTTCTTAGCACAGACACCTGGATAATCATGCTTATTTCCCTCTAAGTCACGGATCAACTGCACATGCACATGCGGAGGCCAATGGCCATTCTCTTCTATAGTTCCAATGTGTCCAATTAGTTGGCCTGAATCAACATCTTGACCAGGTTTCAAAAGTTCAAATAGGTGGCTGCTCAAATGCCCATAGAGGCTGAAAAAAGACTGCGCGTGTGTTTGATGTTCTATGATGAGAGTGGGACCATAGTCAGCGAGGCCTACATTATCATGCACGCTGATCACTGTTCCTGAAAGTGGGGCATAAAGCGCTGTTCCAGATTCTTTCCAGATGTCTATTCCCAGATGGATATTCCTTTCAAGATCACCTTTTCCAAAGCCGGCCGAACGTTTATAGAGATTGCGTTCTTCCAAGTAACCTCCGATCCGCAGCTGATGTTGGAAAATGAAATCAGCGAAAGATGAAGGATCATCTGGATCTATATTCAAGTTCAGCAGATTCTTTGAACTCAAGTCTATGGCCTGACAGTCGTATTCCTGGAGCGCATTACCCAGAATAGGGGAGACTTGCTTGGAAATTCGAAGTGCTGAAGGGAGCATGTTCATATAGTTCTGATTCTTTTGAGGGCCCGCAGATTGGTTTAAGCTTTGTCTTTTATCTCTTGGACCACTTCTGGATTTAACAAGGTGGAGATATCTCCCATATTATCCGTCTCCTTGCAAGCGATCTTTCTAAGGATCCTGCGCATGATCTTTCCGCTTCGAGTTTTAGGAAGTCCAGAGCAGAACTGGATGATCTCAGGTTTAGCTATGGGCCCAATGATATCTGAGACGAATTTGAGTATCTCGCTTTTGAGTATCTCCTCATCCGCAATTTCTCCCTTCACGGTGACGAAAGCATAAATGCTGTTCCCCTTGATATCATGCGGATATCCTACCACTGCAGATTCGGCCACCAGAGGATGTTCATTGATCGCATTCTCTATCTCGGCCGTTCCCAGATTATGCCCTGAAACAATCAAGATATCATCTACACGCCCCGTGATTCTGTAATTCCCCTTTGCATCGCGCTTGGATCCATCTCCAGTAAAATATCTAGACGGAAAAGAACTGTAATAAGTCTCCTTAAAGCGCTGATGATCTCCGTAGATAGTCCTTGCCATACTTGGCCATGGGAAAGAGATACAGAGCCTTCCTTCAGCTTGAATGTCTAGGATCTCTTGGCCTTTCTCGTCCATCAACACAGGTCTTATCCCAGGAAGCGGAAGTGTCGCGAAAGTTGGAAGGGTAGGAGTGATACCAGCAAGAGGGGAGATCATGATACCGCCTGTCTCGGTCTGCCACCAAGTATCCACTATGGGGCAATTCTTCTTGCCAATGTTCTCATCATACCAGTGCCAAGCTTCTTCATTGATGGGCTCACCCACGGTGCCCAGGGTCTTCAAAGAACTCAGGTCATAAGCATTCACAAATGATATGTCATGTTGAGCTAATGATCTTATGGCTGTAGGAGCAGTATAGAAAATGTTCACTTTATGCTTCTGGATGATCTGCCAGAATCTCCCGATATCAGGATAAGAAGGAATCCCTTCGAACATCACCGTGGTTGCTCCTGCACTCAGAGGTCCATAAACTATATAGCTATGGCCAGTGATCCATCCGATGTCTGCAGTGCACCAATAAATATCACCTGGGTCATATTGGAATACGTTCTGGAAACTGTATGTACTGTAGACCATATATCCTGCACAGGTATGCACCATTCCTTTAGGTTTTCCAGTGGAGCCTGAGGTGTACAGGATGAAAAGCATATCCTCGGCATCCATGCTTTCTGCTTCGCAGTGGTCATCTACTTTCATCCACTCTTGATGCCACCATAGATCGCGGCCTTCCTTCATGTTGATCTGGCTCTTCGTTCGTTCCAGGACAATGACGGTTCGCACTCCAGAACAAGACTCCAGAGCTTCATCGCAGATCTCTTTAAGTGGAGTGACCTTATTTCCACGGAATCCACCATCAGCGGTGAGGATGACCTTGCAATCAGCATCATTGATACGGTCAGAAAGAGATTTAGCGCTGAAACCTGCGAAGACTACGGAGTGTATAGCTCCTATGCGAGCACAGGCGAGGGTGGCCACGGCAAGCTCTAGGACCATAGGCATGTAGATACAGACTCTATCGCCTTTCTTGACCCCATTGGCTTTGAGAACATTGGAGAATTGACAGACCATAGAATGGAGCTCCTTATAAGTGACGTGCTTTGCTTTTTCCGAAGGATCATTCGGCTCCCAGATGATGGCTGTCTGACCTCCATTCTTTTCTAGATGACGGTCCAAACAATTCTCGGTGATATTGAGTTTTGCTCCTTGGAACCACTTGACCTCAGGTTTATTCAGATTGAATTCTAAGACCTTATCCCAAGGTTTCTTCCAAAGGAAATTCTCCCTGGCATAATCGCCCCAGAAGGCTTCTGGGTCTTCAATGCTCTCTTGATAAGCAGCCTTATATTCCTTAATGTCCCTGATCCTAAAGTCTTTCATACATGCAGGTTTTTTTTAGATCTGACACGTTAGATTGCAGATCAGGATTCCAAGGTATAGAATCTTTCCAGTGAATCAGAGTTTAGGCTGAAATTTCATGGGGATATGAGGTATTCCATCCTCCAAATAGCCATCACCACATATCTGGAATCCATGGGCAGCGTAGAACTGCTCGAGATGCCGCTGGGCAGAGAGCTTGATGAGTTCCCTGGGATAATTCTCTTTGATAAAAGCTATGGCTGCGTCCATGATCAGATGACCAATTCCTTCTCCACGGGCATCAGGGCTGCTCACCACCCGCCCGATGGCTACAGCCTCAGGATATCCAAGTCCCATAGGCAGAATGCGAAGCGTAGCGAGGAGCTTCTTCTTTTTATAGAGGACCAGATGGAAAGATTGGGGGTCCTTCCCGTCTAGGTCCTGATAGACACAGTCTTGCTCTACCACGAAGACTTCAACACGAAGTGCAGCGATATCATGCCAAGTGATTGCATCAAGCTCATTGAATGCTTTGATCTGTATGGCTTCTTTCAATTCAATGGACATGGATCAATTCTAATTCGTTCGTGTAAAGAAGGTAGGCCTTGACATCATCATATCCCATGTCTTTAATCAGGTTGATATAAGATCTCATCTGCGTGTCGTCATGGTCTCTTCTAAACCCTGTTTTATAGTCGACTATACGCGCGCTCTTATCTGAGGGATGCAGATAGAGTCTGTCCAATCTGTTCACTTTCCCATTGGGACTCAGGACTTCCTGTTCTTTCATACAGATATAGCCTTTCTCTTTCAATTCTAAGGTCGATTCGAGATTCAAGGCGGCTTTCACGCTCTGCTCTAATTCTATTTTAGCATTTTGATTCAAGGCCAAGGAGAATCCAAGACCATCAATGAATACAGGAATCTCACTGATTTCATCACAGCGCTCTAGGATCATATGCACCTGCTCCCCGAATTCCCTGGCCTTTGTATAAGGGCTTTCTTTTTTTAGACTTGTTCTGACTACTTTCTTAGGGTCGGCATATATAGTCTTGCGCAATTCCGTGGAGGGTTCTTTTTCTTTCTTTTGAATATAAGCATCTTCTACACCGCTTTTGAGAACACCATCTTCCAATCGATTTTTGAAGTGACCAGAGCAAGCAGGGTAGAAATCGCCACCCTCTATCAAGTTCAAATAGAGCCTGGTCTCTGCGCGCGTACAGGCCACGTAGAGGGCGTTTAATTCGTCCATATTAAAGAGCTGGGCCTCTTTAATATAAGCCTCTTCGAATATGGTTCCGGTCAATTTGGAATCCAGAGAGATAGGCAAGAGAGGAAATGCCTGTTCATCCCATGGAAGCCAAGATTTCGGGGCTCGATTGGCTTTCTTTTTGTCTTTCCAATAGGGAATGATCACCACTGGGAATTGCAATCCTTTAGAAGCATGTACGGTCATAATCTGAACAGCTTCACTGTCAGGCATGGCCTTGATACTAAGGTTCTTTTTACGGTAGAAGAATTCAAGGAAAGCATCAAGTGAACCATCGCTTTTCTTGCAATGGGCAAATAAAAGGTCCAAAAGTTCCCTGACATAGGGATCCGTATCATCCATCCATGTTTCACGGCAAAGTCGCTCTGCAGCCTCATAGATATTCTCTTGCCTGAAATTTCGCAAATCCATCGGATGACCATTTTCCGCAAAAAGTTGGATGATCGTCTCGCTTTCCTTTTTCATGTATGCAGAGGCATAGCTATGGAAGGCATCCTTCTTTCCCAATTGCTCAAGAAGATGTTCTAGGACATACAGATCAGCTCCTGGATTATTTCTTCCAAGAACGAATTGCAACATATTCAAAATGAGGTGAACAGTATCCGATCCATGCAGAACGAGGCTTTCAGAGGAGTTCACCTTGATCTCTGAAGACTCAAGGAAGCGCGCGATCTCTTGACCATCCTTATTCTTTCTGACCAATATACCGATGTCTCCCGGGCGATAGCCGCTAGCGATCGATCTATGGATCTGTTCCAAGCAGAGCTGGAGACAGTCATCTAGCTTTATCTCCGTGTCCATCAATCTCATCTCAACATAGCCCTGCATGTCCTTCTTTGAAAGCCCTTGCTGCACATCATCATATGCTGATCGCAGATGAGGAGCCAGCGAAGGGGAGAGGCTCTGGAAGAGTTCATTGTTAAAGCCAATGATCTCAGGTCTTGAACGATAATTGGTTTGGAGGTCTTTATTCAGGTGATGAAATGCGAAGACATCAGCCATTCTGCTTAATTCTTCATCGCCTTCTTTCTTATGGATATCAGGGAGTTTAATGATCTGTTCCACCTCGCTGTTACGCCAGCGATAGATGCTTTGTTTGGCATCACCTACTAGGAGGTTTTGGTTTCCGTTTGCAAGGCTATTATCTAAGAGTGGAAGGAAATTATGCCATTGATTCAAGGAAGTATCCTGAAATTCATCGATCAGGAAATGGCGGTAACGCTCACCTAATCGCTCGTAGATGAATGGAGCAGGATTCCCTTTGACCACCTTCGCGATACGCTTGTTATTCCCTGAAAGCAAGCTGATATCCTCCTCTTTTTCAAGCTTTTTGAGGATATGGTCGAGTTTATTGGCCAAGAGAAGGATCAGTCGTTCCTTGTATATTTTTTGAAGGAGGATGACCTTATCACACAGTTCCTTGATCTCCTTACAAAGTTCAATAAGGGCAGGACTGGCAGCATCAACGGTCCCCTTATTCTTTGATTTCTTATGGGCGAACTCGGTCTCATCCAAGCTATTTATTTGAGTGTTGGTCAAACCATAACTGAAATGCTCCAAGTCCCTAATGAAGAGCGAGAATAGTGAATTGGATTTTTTCTCAAAGTCATCCAAGCTCAGACCTGCGTCTTGAAGGATCTGAGTTCCCTTTGCCTGCTTAGTCTTGATTAATTCCTTAGATATCTTAACATCCTTTTTCATCGCTTGAAGAGCTTCCTTCAACTGGAGATCATCCATGGCTCCCAGAAGTTCCAATGCCTCAGAGCTCGATTCCTTGAAAAGATGTTCAGAGGCCTTTGCGAGGTCATTTTTCGGGTTCCAAGAACTGCCCTCGTCCAGCAGGTTCATAGAATAGGAAACCAATGCTTCAGTGATGAAAGGATCTCTTCCTATACTCTGCATCAGCTCTTCTATGAGCAAGTCACTGATACGCTCCTGATCTAATTCCACCTTGAAATCAAAAGAGAGGCCAAGCTCCTTGCTGAAAGCCTTGAGTATGCCTAATACAAAATGGTCTATGGTGCTCACATGCAGATCAGCATATTGGAAAAGCATACATGAGAAGACTTTGTTTGCTCTCATCCTGACAGTCTCATCGTCTAGTTTGCATGCTTCTTTGACCTGATTCATCAGAGCAGGAGTACCCTCATTGCCTGCCAAATCCTTCATGTATTCCAGGATCCTTTCCTTGAGTTCGGCCGCAGCCTTGTTAGTAAAGGTGATAGCGAGAATCTTCCTGAAATAGCCAGGATCTCCCACTTTCAAGCAAAGGCAGATGAATTCCAAGGCAAGGGTGTATGTCTTACCCGAGCCCGCTGAAGCGCGATAGGTCAGTAGTTTACCAGTAGTCTCTTTCAGCATTCCGATCTTCTAAACATTCTTGCCTCAAAAGTGTCGAAATCTTATTGGAACTCAAGAATTCTAGATTAACTTTGAGCAAGATGCCAATGAAATACCGCATATTGAGTGCAATGATGGCCTGTTGGATCCTGTTCAGCAGCATAGGGCTATCCATAGATGCGCATTTCTGTAATGGTATACTCTTCAGTGTCGGTGTCAATACGGCTGCCTTAGTCTGTGCAGGTTTTAATGATGCTGCCTCCGTTGAAGGAACCCTTCATAAGCCATCTTGCTGCAATCAGCAGGCTGCATACTGTCAGAAGGGAGTTGACGGAATGGCTGATTCTAGTCCTAACATCCTGCCTATCCAAATGTTCTTGGCAATAGAATTCGTGAAATATCATGAATTGACCTTCGAGGATGTAAATGACCTGAGCACCGATGATTCTCCTCCCGAACGGAGCCGAGATATAGGTCTGCTCTGCGCTGTTTTCAGGATTTGAACGTGGAGCTATGGCATTTAATGCCCGTACATCTCAGTTCACCCTTAATTCCTGGAAAAAATGAAAACTACCCAAATCCTTTTGATATTAGGCCTTCTAGCTAGTAGCCTAAGTTCATGCACCTATACTAAAGAGAAGACTGAGCAAGAACAACTTGGACCTGAATATACTTCGGCCTATGTATGTCCTATGCATTGCGAAGGCAGCGGTGCTGCCGAAGCTGGAACATGTCCAATATCTAACATGGTCTATGTTCCTAATGAAGATCTTAATTAATCTATAATCCAACACATAATGAAACATACATTGACTTTTTTATTGTTCTCAGCGCTCTCTTTGACGGTGTTCGCTCAGAACCCGATCCAGCTTAACATAGATCATAAACTAGGAGCTGAATCTTTTACACTGAACCAAGATGCGGATCAGTATGCCTACATCTTCGATGTGAGTCGCCTTCAGTATTATATCTCTGGTATTGAGATTACACATGATGGAGGAACCGTAACTGCGCTAGAGAATACGTGGTTGTTAGTGAATGCGAATGGAACGGAGGACTTCGACTTAGGTACGTTGGAAATCACTCAGGTAGAATCCATTTCCTTCTATGTTGGAGTGGGTTCTGATGTGAATCATGATGATCCAGCTGCTTGGCCTAATGGTAGCTCATTGGCACCTCAGAATCCATCTATGCATTGGGGATGGGCCAGTGGATATAGATTCGTAGCTATGGAAGGCCGTGCAGGACCTTCTGGTTCTGATAATCTTTATGAGATTCATGCATTGGGAGACAATAATTACTTCCAGGCGCAAGTGACAGTGAATTCCTCGTTAGTAGACGGTGTGGTTAGGATTCCATTGAACGCTGACTATGTTCATGCCTTGGATGGTATAGACGTTAGCGCGGGGCTTATCAATCACTCTACTTCAGGAGTTTCAGTTCCACTTTTACAGAATTTCAGTACTTCAGTATTTACAGCGGGTGTAGTTAGTTCAGTGGAGCAGTTCGATTATGCTGCAAGCATGATGGTCAGCCCTAATCCAAGTACTGATCAGGCAAGCCTGCAACTTGAATTGCCAGCCGGTCAGGGCTATTCATACAACATCGTTGATGTGAACGGACGCCTGGTAGCTCAAGACAGGATCACGATGAACTCAGGTCGTCTTGCTCTTCCGAGCATGGGAACAGGGATCTATCTGATCAATCTTATGCAAGAAGGAGTGACATTGAACAGCATGCGCTGGGTAGTGGAATAATAGCTTGAAGAAATTCATCTTCATAGCGATATTATGTGTTTCATGGTCATCCAGGGTCTCCTTTCAAGGAGGCTCTGGGTATAATGAGCTGGAGATTCCTTTGGGTTTCCCAGCCATCATTTATCCTGAAGGGAATGAACCATCTGAAAGCAGGTGGATATTGGGCAAGAAATTATTCTTCGACCCTATCATGAGCAGGGATGGTAGCATAAGTTGTTCCTCCTGCCATGCACCACATCTTGCATTTTCAGATAGTGTAGCGCTGAGTCCAGGCGCAGGGAGAGCAGCAGGTAAACGCAATGCGCCCAGTCTGAGCAATGTAGCCTATCATCCATATTACACGAGGGATGGAAGTATACCCACATTGGAAATGCAGATATTGGTCCCTATCCAAGAGCATAATGAGTTCGATTCCAATATCCTTGAGATTGCTGAACGATTGTCCAAGGACAGTGCGTATTGTCAAATGAGCAGAGCAGCTTATGGTCGCATGCCAGATTCCTATGTCATAACACGCTCGTTAGCGAATTATGAAAGAAGTCTGATCAGTGGTAATAGCCCGTATGACCAGTATACTTTTCAAGGAAATAAGAAAGCCTTAACAGAACATGCCCTTGATGGAATGAAACTTTTTTTTAGTGAAAGGGCCCAGTGCAGCAGCTGCCATGGAGGTTTCAATTTTACGGATTATGGATTCGAGAATAATGGCTTGTATCTTCAATATCCTGACTCAGGTAGGATCCGATTCTCAGAATTGGAAACAGACAGAGCGCGTTTCAAGGTTCCATCCCTGAGGAATCTTACTTATACAGCTCCATACATGCATGATGGTTCAAAAGCAGACCTGCATGCTGTCATAGACCATTACAGCGAAGGGATGCAGCTCCATGAGAATCTTTCCAAAGGACTGGAGCCAATGCATTTCACATTGAAAGAAAAGGAAAGTCTCATTGCCTTCCTTTTGAGTTTGAACGATTCATCATTCGTTAAAGCTCAGAATTAAAATAAAAGGATGAAGAAGATTTCGGCATTTGCTATACTGATAATGATAACGCTTCATGCTTGCAAGAAGGATGAGAAGGCGCCAGTCATGGATGAAGCGGTCTACGATCCAAGCACATACTCTTTGGATTATGGATCTTTTCCTAATCCAATGATTCCTTCAGATAACGAGTTGACCAATGCAAAAATTCGGTTAGGGCGCATGTTGTTCTACGAGAAGAAATTAAGTGCCTTGGATAATCAATCCTGCGCTTCCTGTCATAGGCAGTCAGCAGCATTCTCGGATACAGCCCAATTCAGCGAAGGGACCTTCGGTGACCTTGGGAATCGTCAGACCATGGAGGTAGTGAATCTCGCATGGAATACGAATGGATTTTTCTGGGATGGTCGTTCGCCATCACTGCGCCATCAATCTTTACAACCTATTCAGAATCCTGTGGAGATGGCAGAGACGCTTAATAATGTGGTGGCAAAATTGCAGCAGGAACCTATGTATAGGGACCAGTTCATCAGAGCATTCGGAGACAATGCCGTAACTTCAGAACGTATGGGTCTGGCCATGGAACAATTCATGATCACATTAGTATCCACTGATTCCAAGTATGATCGGTTCCTAGCGGGAATAGTCCAACTTTCTGAAAGTGAAGAAAGAGGAAGGGAACTTTTCTTTCAGGAATACAATCCATTTTTTCCTGAAGTATCAGGCGCTGACTGTGCCCATTGCCATTCAGGATTCAATTTCGAGAATGATCAATACATGAATAATGGCTTGGACACAGATGCAGAATTCCAGGACATGGGGAGGTATGATCATACGGAGGATGAAACGGATCGTGCTAAATTCAAAGTGCCTACACTGAGGAATATCGAACATTCAGCACCCTATATGCACGCAGGAAGATTCCAGTCTTTGGAGGAAGTAATAGAACATTATAACTCAGGTGTACAATTGTCTTCTACTCTAGATCCAGCCATTGCTAATACGCAAGGTACAGGTCTCATGTTAAGTGAAGAAGACAAGGTAGATCTTGTCAATTTTCTGAAGACCTTGAGCGATCCCACTTTCATAAACAATCCGGCCTTCTCAGATCCATTTTAAAAGAAATTCATGGAACATACATATCACATAGAAGGCATGACGTGTTCAAGCTGCGTGAAAAAAGTCACGGAGGCTTTGAAAAGCCTAAGCGGAGTGATAGGAGTTCAAGTGGATTTGGAGAAAAAGGAAGCCAAGGTCACTATGAAGAACCATGTGAGAACAGATTTATTTTCCGCGGCACTGAAAAAAATAGGAGACTACAGCATCAAAGAAAAAGGCCATCACATGGCTGATATGATATCGTCAGATCCAGAAGAAGAGAGCTACTCCTATAGACCGTTATTTATGGTCCTCGGATTCATATTGCTCATCGTACTTATCTCTGAATACAATCATGGAGAATTCGAATGGATGAGGGCCATGCGCAACTATATGGGCGGATTCTTCATTGCTTTTTCTTTTTTCAAACTGCTCGACCTTAAAGGATTTGCCTATTCCTATCTCAGTTATGACATCATCAGCAAGAAATGGCTGGGTTGGGGATTCGTATATCCCTTCATCGAACTTGGATTAGGCATAGCTTATCTCAGTGAATTCCAATCAATGTGGACGGCTATCTTGACCATATTGGTCATGGGATTGAGCAGTGTAGGAGTGATCAGAGCAGTATTGGATGATCAGAAGATAAAATGCGCATGCTTAGGGACAGGTTTCAATCTGCCCATGAGTACAGTAACTATTATAGAAGATTTAGGGATGGTCATTATGGCAGGAATCTTGCTCATGTTCTATTGAGAATATTTCATTCCCTAACCTAAGTGAACACTGCAATTAAACATATCTAAGAAATCATGAAACCACATATTCACCATATAATTTTATTCTTGGGAATCTCATTGATCACATTCCCATCATGTCAAGCAAAGATGAAGAATTCAGTCACTGAAACGGTCAAGATTAATGGTGACTGCGGTATGTGCAAAGTGACCATAGATGACGTAGGTTCAAAAAAAAGAGAATCCAAAGTAGATTGGGATGAGAATGCACATTTGGCTTCTATTACGTATGACCCAACTAGAACGAATAAAGAAGAGGTACTTAAGCGAATAGCATTGGCAGGCTATGATAATGAGAGCTACCGAGCTTCTGATGAAGCATATATGGCGCTTCCAGGCTGTTGTCAATATAAACGGGAACATGTAAGTCCTGCACCTGGAGAAGCTAAAATCAACACCACTGACCATACTGACATGGGACATGTAATGAAGGAGGAAGTGGAACACGTCATGGACATGTCTATTCCTGGGGAAACAGAACAAGTTTCTGACCTATTACAAACTCAAGTAGTCACTGTTGCTGCCTTAAAAAAGGTCATTGAAGATTATTTCAAAGTTAAGGATGCTCTAGTAGCTTCAGACAAGGTCAAAACGACCGCAGTTGCAACTGCAATGCTCGCTAAAGTGAAGTTGGTAAAAATGGAGGAACTGTCTGCTGAAGTAAAGAAAGTATGGACTGAGGTCAGACTGGATATAGAGAAGTCGCTAGGGGATATAGTGAGAGGTGCTAATCTGGCTATGCAAAGAGCCCATTTCATCGCACTTACTGAAGAGGTCTATACATTGCAAAAAGCAATAGGAACGGATGTTCCCCTTTACTATCAATTCTGTCCAATGGCCAATGATGGTAAGGGGGCCAATTGGCTCAGTAAGGAGAAAGTGATCGAGAATCCATATTACGGTGAGATGATGCTTTCATGTGGGAAGACGGTGGAGACCATAGAGAAATGAGATTATACTCACTCCAAGACGGATTTCTTAGGCTTAAAAGTCTGATTATTTTATTGTTGCTGAGCAGTTCCAATGCTCTGTATGCGCAAAATGTGGTCGAATATCACTTGACCATACGAGACACCATAGTTGATTTTTCAGGCAAGCAGAGAAGAGCGATTGCCGTGAATGGACAAATCCCAATGCCTGCATTGACTTTTACTGAAGGGGATACCGCTGTTATCTATGTAAAGAATGAATTGAAAGAGGGTACTTCACTCCATTGGCATGGTGTCTATCTGCCCAATAAGGAAGATGGGGTCCCTTATCTTACTCAACTTCCTATTCCGCCAGGCGGGACACACACCTATCGCTTTCCTATCATTCAGAATGGGACTCACTGGTATCACAGCCACAGTGGAACGCAAGAACAACTGGGAATGTATGGATCTCTGATACTGAAAAAGAAAGTCACTGATCCCACATTCAGAATCGGAATTGACGATCTGGAAACCATACCAGTGGTTCTGAGTGAATGGACAGACATAGATCCTGATAATATCCATCGCATGTTGCATAATGCCAATGACTGGTCAGGCATCAAGAAAAGGACCACTCAAAGTTATTCCGAGGCCATAGCCAAAGGCCATCTCAAAACCAAATTAGGCAATGAATGGAAGCGAATGCTCGCTATGGACGTCAGCGATGTCTATTATGAAGCATTCCTTTCTAATGGAGCAGAAGAAAGTCAGTACACAGAGTTCAAGGCTGGAAATCGTATCCGGTTGCGGATTTCTAATGGTGGAGCATCGTCTTACTTCTGGTTGCGATATGCAGGAGGTAAGATCACGGTGGTCGCCAATGATGGGAATGACGTTGAACCCATAGAAGTGGATCGCCTGATCATCGGGGTTTCTGAGACCTATGACGTGGTGGTAGATATTCCTGAAGAAGGTTTGTCCTATGAGTTTCAAGCCACTTCAGAAGATCGCATAGGACATAGTTCCATATTCTTAGGAAAGGGAGTGAAACAGTTGATACAGCCCATGCCCAGGTTGAAATACTTCGAGGGTATGAAGATGATGAATGGCATGATGAACATGGACGGCAGCATGGATGATATGGGTATGGATATGAGCCTGCAACAGATGGACATGAACACCGTAATGTACCCTGAGATCAGCGGACCTGAAAAAAAGCATAAAATGAAACACATGAAGATGAAGGGCATGTCAGGAATGGATCATTCCCCTGCTTCATCTAAAGCACTTAAGACCTTGAATTATTCCATGCTGAAAAGTACTGAGGTGAGCAGTTTACCTATGAATGCTCCCATAAGATTCTTGCGATTTGAGCTTTCAGGGAATATGAATCGATACATATGGAGCATGGATGGGAAGATCCTTTCAGAGGTAGATAAGGTCCTCATTGAAGAAGGAGAACGGGTGCAAATCATTCTTTATAATGGGTCCATGATGAGACACCCTATGCACTTGCACGGCCATGATTTCAGACTGATTAATGGGCAAGGAGAATTTGCTCCCTTAATGAATGTTCTGGACATCATGCCCATGGAGACCGATACCATAGAGTTCTATGCCAATGTGCCAGGAGATTGGTTCTTTCATTGCCACATCCTTTACCACATGATGTCAGGGATGAATAGGGTATTCAGCTATAAAGTCCAAGAAGAGAATCCATACTTGGCTGATAAGTCCTGGGCGTATAAGAAATTACAGAGGGAGAGTAATACCTTTCATTTCATGGCTGAGAATGACTTCGCGAGCAATGGGAATGATGGCAATATGATGCTCCAGAATGCCAGATGGAGTGTCGGGACAGAATGGCGATTGGGGTATCATGATGAACACGGATATGAGTCAGAGACACATATTGGAAGATATATTGGAAAGTATCAATGGTTCATGCCTTTCATTGGCTTTGACTGGAGGTATAGAAAAGTAGTCGGCCAAGGAGAGGAGAATATATTCGGTCAGCTCAGTACTCAAGATGTACGAAGCCAGATAAGCATAGGAGCTGAATACACGCTTCCCGGTCTGCTGGTAGTGCAAGGAGAAGTGTTCACTGACGGTATCGTCAGATTCCAATTGATGCGAGAAGATATTCCGCTGAGCCCTAGATTAAGGATGGCCTTCATGGTCAATACAGATATGGAATACATGGGAGGACTTAAGTACATAGCTGCTCGGAATATCGCCATCTCAAGTCATTATGATAGCGATATGGGACTCGGATTCGGGGCTACGTTCAGCTATTGATCCACGTTCTGAGGTCATAGGATCAATGGAATAATAATTAAGACTTCCTTGGGGGCATATTTTGGCAGCAGCAAAGACAAGTTCGGATTGCAATGGATGCTCAACTGCTTCAGCAAGGATTGAACTTATTTCATCAATACCACTTTACCTGTCCAGATTTCTTTTCCTTGGTTCAAAGTGAGAGTGTACATCCCATCAGAGAGTGTACTCAGATCCAATGAATTACCTTTAATGACATACGAAGCGACATCAACAAGCCTTCCTTGGAAGTCATGGATGACTATGTTCATTGGATTTAGAAAAGGAACGTCCAATTTAATTGAACCAGCACTAGGATTGGGAAAGACATTCAATTCATGGAGCCTGGATTCGCTCAATCCCAAGCTACCTGGGAAAATCTCTTGATACATCACCGTCCCACTTATTGCATCCTCATACACAACATGATAGCTTCCTTGATGCATTATGAGCTGTGGATAAGATTGGGTCCCGGCTGCTTCCGTGATCCTGAATGAATTTTCCATAAGTCCATCTGGTCCAGTGGTGCTGAAATTCATCGCAATATCGATACTTCCATTATACGTTTCTTGCCATACAATAGCTAGGCTGTCCCCATGTCCGGCCACCTTCGGATAGTTCTGCGAATAGGAGACAGGGTCACTCAGTGGGATATCCTGTGTAGGACTTACTGTTCCCGTATAGACATCCAAGCTAGATAGATAAGCCCCGGCACCCCAGTCACTGGAACCGCTGAAAAATGTGCTGACGACTCTGTCATTTTCTGCAAAGAAATGAGGCCCATTGCTGGGGCAGACTCCCGCCACCCAATCCGTCTCATCCATATCAAAAGCGCTGCTGAAGGAGGCAGCCCCATCTGTAGATTTAGCGAGCCAGATGTCTCTTAAGTTGGCATTATTATTCCTGAATGCCATGTAGACATCACCATTCGGGGCGATATCAATGTGACCGTTGCAACATTCGCAGACCTCTGCTCCAAGGGCATTTTCATTTACGATCACTTCATCTAGATATGTGGCTCCATAATCCATTGAACGCACCATGCCATAATGTGCATCAGATTCTGATGCGTTGGTATTGATGTAAGCCACGTAGGGGTTTCCTAAGGCATCACAGGCTATTGACGGGATAGTAGCTCTTCTGCCTTGAGGTGGCGTGAAGGCATATACAGGCGCATCCCAAGTGAGGCCATTATCTCCAGAGTGAACCGTATATATAGCATCACCATAGACCTCGAATGTCACGTACATGTGATTGCCTGAAGATGCAAAACCAGGTCCAAGGCTTCCGCTCCAAAGATTGGCATTGATCGTCCCGATGGGGATCTCAGTCGGGGCAGTCCATTGACCATCTTCATAGGTTGAGAAAAAGAAGCCCTCGTTTCCAGTCCTCATCCAGAAAACCACTAAGTCATCATTGCCGTTCAATGCAATGCGCGGACTTCTTTTGCCATAGCTATTATCTCCTGAGGTTATCGAAACGGGATCTGAGATGTAGGATTGGGCATGGACTTCCCATCCTGAGCAAAGAATAATCAGAAGGAAGATCCACATCTGCATGAAGTAGCTTTTCTTTGGCATGTCATCTAGGTTTGAAGTTACAAGGTAGTGTTTCATTCCCTTAGATTGTATATAGCTTAAGAACCCAGAATAAAAATGGAGATATGTTGAGAAAGAATTTTTCATTATGGATGATCCTGCTTGCGTTGGGCTGTATGGTTTTTGCCTGTAAGAAGGATAAGATGGATCCTCATCAACTGAGTTCTAAAGCGGTGAAATTATGGATGATCCCTTCAGCAGGTAATGAGACCATTAATCTTGATGCTCCATATATCATCAATGGGCAGGTAGTTAATTTCAGCTTCCTTAAATTTTACGTGTCCAATATCCAAGTGAAGGATGATTCGGGAAATCTGCTCTTGGACAATGGCGGAAATCCCATTTTGGTGAATACCGATGGTCAATCCTTCAACCTAGGTACCATCACAGGGAACCACGTCCATGAGCTCTTGTTCGATGTAGGACTGGATAGCTTGACCAACCACCAAGACCCCATCACGGCACTCGCTCCTATGAACGATGTGGAGATGCATTGGAACTGGAATCCAAGTGCGGGGTATAAATTCTTTAGAATGGAAGGTATAGTCGATGGAGAGGCTTTCCAATCCCATGCTGCTTCAGACCTTATGTATCATCCGGGATTAAGCCTGAGTCTTCATGATGTAGACACTTCAGGTCCAGAAATAAACATCGTTATCAGGGTAGATCTTGCACAGATGTTGGCAGGGATTCCTCTCCCAGCAACAGTTAATCATGGAGACACAGATTTCAACCTATCATACATGAACTCTCTGGGCAACGGGACTTCCTTTAATTTGCAATAGAAAACGAATGCGATCCATGAACCCCTTTCTTTCCTTGTATGTTCTCCTTGTTCTGGTCCTAAGTTCCTGCGACTATGAGACCATGGAAGAGGAGCCCCTGGAGAGTCAGAACTTCATACTGAAGGTCAGCACGAGTTTTGAAGGGAATGATATTCAACTATATGAATATCAGACAAATGTACTTGGTGATCGCATGAACTTCGAGCAGGTGAAGGTGTACCTTTCTGATATCAGATTAAGGAAATTTGATGGTACTGATATCTTGCTCAGTGAAATAGAATTCTTCAATCTCACAGGTGATCCCCTCGAGCGTTCTTATGATGTTACACCTGGAGATTATGTCGGAATCACATATCATGTAGGAGTTCCAACTGCCTTGAACGGAACGGATGACCCTGATTTCTTGACCAATCAATTCGGTCCTGGGAATCCGCTCAATGTGCAGAATGGCATGTATTGGACCTGGAGCTCCGGGTATAGATTTGCCATCTATGAAGGAAGGCTGGACACCACTCCAAGCATCCCGAATGATATCCCGGCATTTTTCTCTATTCACCTGGGAAAAGACACGCTGTATACGACTATGGATGTGGATCTTCCAATGTCAGTCTCCAATACAGCCCAAAGTACGTTCCATATAAATTGGGATCTGGGCAAGAGTTTCTACAGCGCGACTGACACCTTGGATCTTAGGAATCCACTTGAATCCCAATTCCATGGTGAGGACCTTTCACTCGGATTTCGCTTCCAGACCTTTTTTAAAGAATCTCTGACGCATAGTGTTGAATAGAAGCATCTTATTTCTGGCTTCACTTTTTCTGTTCTCCTGTCAGAATACAAAGGAAAAGGCATTTTCTCCAACACCTTTGCATCTAGAGCGTCCTGAAGGCTTTCCTGAGATGTTCATTCCTACAGATAATCCTTTGACTGAAGAAGCGGTTGAGCTTGGTCGCATGCTTTTCTTTGATCCTTTATTGTCCAAGGATAACAGTGTTTCATGTGCATCATGTCATCATCCCGTGTATGCATTCGCTGACACGACTGCGCTAAGCACAGGTGTGCATGGAGAACGCATTGGAAATAGGAATTCTCCCAGTTTGGCCAATGTCGGATACTTAGACGCGCTTTTCATGGAAGGTGGAGTTGCTACACTTGAGTTACAAGTGCTTGCACCACTAGGAGAACAGACCGAGATGGATCTTCAGTTGACAGAGGCTGTGGAGCGTATGAAGAAGATTACGCGCTACGTAGAATTGGCCAAGAAGGCATATGGCCGGGAGATAGATCCTTGGTTGATCACGAGAGCTTTAGCAGCTTATGAACGCACATTGGTCTCAGGAGATTCTCCATACGATCAGTATTTTTTTCAGGGCAATGAAATAGCCATTACAGAAGAGGCAAAAAAAGGTTGGGAGCTCTTCCAAGAGCTGAATTGCAATGCATGTCATTCAGGATATCTGTTCACGAATCAAGGCTATTTCAATATCGGATTAGAAGAAGTATCCAAGGATCCAGGAAGAGGCAGATTGACTGATAAACCAGAGGATCAAGGGAAGTTCAGAGTGCCTTCACTCCGCAATGTGGCGCTCACAGCACCATATATGCATGACGGATCTCTGAAAGATCTAGAAGGAGTGATAGACCATTTTGCATCAGGTGGGAAAAACCATCCGAATAAGAGTCCGCTTATCCAAGGATTCCAGATAGATGAAGAAGAGAAGGCAGCATTAATCGCCTTTTTGGAATCCTTGACAGACAGAACTTTCATAGAGAGACATACTGAAGCCCAGCTATCTTTGCGTTGATATAGAATGAAGAAAGCCATATTCATATCATTCCTTTTACTCCATATCCTAGCGTGTAAGGATAAGAAGAGTGATATGCCTTGTGAGCCACAGGGCTGCGAAGGCAGTATGCCTATTGGCACTGACTATAACATGAATCTTCCATTCTATGCTCCCAATACACTGATCCCATCAGATAATCCTATGAAGGAATCTTCAGTGGTTTTAGGGCGTCACCTGTTCTGGGAGAAAAGACTTTCTGCTGACAATACCATATCCTGCGGAACCTGCCACAGCCCCTCATCCGCTTTCTCTGATCCTAGTGCAACCAGTGCAGGTATAGATGGGATATTAGGAACCCGCAATTCTATGGCACTAGTGAACCTGGTCTTTCAGCCCATCATCACTTGGGACGGACATCAGCCAAACTTGGAAGAACAGTCGGGAGCTCCCGTAGAGAATGTGATAGAGATGCATAATCTCTGGGTCAATGTAATCGCAGATCTAGAATCTGACCCTCTGTATCAGGACATGTTCATAGATGCTTATGGTTCTTCTTGCATGGACAAGGAAAGAGCTACCAAATCCATCGCGCAATTCATCCGTTCAATGACATCTTTCAATGCGAAGTATGACCGCTCGATTTATGGTCCTGAGCAATTGACACCTTTAGAACAGATAGGTCTGGATATATGGAATGACGAAGGTGGATCAGCACCTGCGGTCCCGCTAGGACAGGAGGGAGCTGATTGTTTCCATTGCCATAGCCTGGCTACAGAGATTTTTACGGATAATCAATTCCATAATAATGGATTGGATTCGGTATTCACTGATCTAGGTCAAGGTGGCGTGACAGGTAATCCGAATCATTACGGACGTTTCAAGACACCATCACTCAGGAACATAGAGTACTCAGCCCCCTATATGCATGATGGCAGATTCCAGACTCTGGAAGAGGTGGTAGAGCATTATAATTCAGGCGGACATCCCTCAGCTACAGTGGATCCATTTATGAAATATACGGTGGGAGGATTGCAATTGACTCCTCAAAAGAAAGCAGGCTTGGTGGCATTTCTAAAAGCGCTGAGCGACCCTGATTTCATCAATAATCCTGATTTCCAGGACCCGTTCTGAGCGTTATAATTCCCCTATAAAGAATAACAAAGCCAGCAGAAAAGTAGAAAGTGCGACTTTCTTCAATTCTGGATCCAGGTCCTTATCTGAATTAATCTTGCTCAGCCGCTTCAGGTGGAGGATGAAGAGAGGGAAGGAGAGTAGGAATATATAAGTCATTGGATCGGTATTGCTCAAGAGCTTATTCAAAAGCATCGCAAGAAGCGCTGTGATGATCACAGATCGGTGATACGTCCTAGCTCTTTCAGGTCCTAGAGCTACAGCCAATGTCATTTTCCCTGCGGCCTGATCAGGAATTCGGTCCCTCATATTGTTCAAGTTCAGGACGGAAGCACTCAAGGCTCCTATGGCCAGAGCTGGTAAAAGATTCAGCGCATGAGGAAAACTCAAGTCATGTAAAGCACTGCTTCCGAGCACGCCAACAAGTCCGAAGAAAAGGAAAACGAAAAGGTCTCCGAGACCCTTATATCCATAGGGATCCTTGCCAGCAGTGTAACGAATGGCGGCAGCGATAGCTGCTATTCCTAGAACTAGGAAGGAGAATCCTTTCAGGTCCATTCTCAATCCGCTGATGTACAGGAGATAGATCCCCGTTCCGAATGCCATGATGGCTGTGATTATCACTCCGCGTTTCATCTCTGAAGGACTGATATAACCTGCCTGGACAGCGCGCTTTGGACCTATACGATCAGCATTATCAGCACCGTTCTGATGGTCACCGTAATCATTGGCAAAATTAGAAAGTACTTGAAGCAGGATGGTGCACAAGCATGTCCATAAGAAGATTTTTACACTGAATACTTCCCGGTTCAAAGCCAAGGCACCACCAGCAAGTATACTGCTGAGTGCAAGAGGTAAGGTGCGAAGACGGGCGGCAGCAAGCCAATGCTCAATCATGCTCTATGGCTTATGATCAGCGGGATTCCATCAGTCCGTCAAGAATCTCCTCCTCGCTCATACCGATACGCAATCCATGAAGAATCCTATTGGTCACTTCACTGGCCTGATGGTCAGAGTATCCGAGTCCAGCGCTGAGCCGTCCTAGCAGGATGAGTTCTTCCTGATCTATCTCATGGTCCACCATGGCCATAGAAACCAAAGAGATCATCCTGCTATGGCGGTCTTCCTTGTCATGCGGAGGATAGATCGCATATTTAGTCGGATTCGCGATGATCTCGGCTACATCTTCATCACTGAGGTCGAGCTTCTTTGCCATTTTGGCTAGGAGTGCCTGTTCCTCAGCATCCAAGGCACCATCGCTCATGGCGATCATAACCAGATTCCTAAAAGCACCCTTGTGCTCCTTCTTCTCTCCACTTTCGAATAATTCTGCAATCGACATATTCTTCTTTATTTGATCTTTATTTTTTCTTTATCCAGAATGACTTGGGCTTGCGCGATATCATCCATCTGTTTCGCAGTGATCTCAGGATAACTGAGGTCCATTTTCTTCATGGTATGGGTCACCACATCTGAAACTACTGCGCGCATGTAGTCCTTATCATCAGCTGGGATGATATACCACGGAGAATCCTCTGTACTGCTGCGGTGTATGGCCATGTTATAAGCGTCCATATACTTCTCCCATTCAGCTCTTTCTCCCAGATCTCCTAAGCTGAATTTCCAATGTTTTTCTGGCTTATCCATTCTACGCAAGAAACGTTTTTCTTGTTCCTCTTTAGAAACATTCAAGAAGAATTTCAGGACAGTGGTGCCATTCTCAGTAAGGTATCGTTCGAAATCCAGGATCTGCTGATAGCGCCTCTCCCAGAAAGCGGGTGTCACATCAGCTAGACTATGCACATCAGGAAGATTCTGATAAGTGATGTATTCAGGATGTACTTTGCATACCAGTACTTCTTCATAATGGGATCTGTTGAATATCCCAATGACACCTCGTGAAGGCAATTGACGATTCACCCGCCAAAGATAATCATGGGCCAATTCCCGACTGCTTGGTTTCTTGAAGCTGCTGACCAGGAATCCTTGCGGATTCATCCCAGAGAATACAGCGCGTATGGTGCTGTCCTTACCAGCTGCATCCATTGCCTGAAAGACAATCAGAATACTTTGTCTAGATTGTCCAAAGAGCTTTTCTTGAAGCTTGTTGAGTATTGCCTTATTCTCTTTCAGGACTTTCTCGGAGCCGCGCTTATCCATGGCCACATGGCTAGGAAATGAACGCAGGTCTAGGTCCTTATGATCAGCTGATATCTTGTATTCCTTGTACAATGGATTGCGCTTAGCTTCTGCCAAATTAGTAATTTCAGAACCATAAGTGTGCAAGAACTTATCTCTAGGTCTCTCACACTGCTGATGTTCAATATGATGCCCCTGTATCTCTAGATCCTTATGATTACACCTAGAGCCATAATCAGGGTCCTGAAAAGAGGGAGGGCCTGCATTTCTTAATCTACAGTGCCATCTTAGCGCTCAATATTGGGCCTGCGTATGGGGCATGATACTTCAGTCTTGCAGGCATAAAGAAGGCCTTACAAGAAGTCTGGATGGTTGGGTGATTGACTGCGTTATCGCATTTGCCTTGGCAGCAAGAGACCAGAGAGGAAAAGAAAGAGCATATCCGCTTAGGAAGCGCAGAGGGAAGGACTCGTTCAGTCACATAAGAGGATGGAGGGTTGGCTTGTAGCTTGTAGTCTGATAATCAGAGCGTCCACCACCGAAGCTAAGATGAAGCAGCGAGGATACCTATTGTTCCACGGCCATTTTATTTCTGTGAGATGATGGCCATCAAGCCCTGTGTGTAAAACCTGCCTGGAATATCAAGAGCGCATTCGAAGAGATTGGGGCTGAGTGAATGTTCATGTTACCTTTTTCAAGGTATTTGCACCTTCCTTTCGGGCATCTCTATGAGTAGGCTGTCATTTAGAACAGAGTCTTTGTTGTCTATGTTCAGGTTCTTCTCTTGAGCCAACAAACATTGAACAAAGACGATGAGTAAAATAGCTAGAAATTAGTTTTTAATGGTTGGTCTTTTGAATGCCTTAAGAGCTATAATCTTTAAAAAAGGTCTGCCTAAGCAGCTTATTTTATTTTAAAATAATGTTAAGTATTGTTGGATTTCAAGAGACTAATGGATACTGTAGCATAATCGGAATTGGGAAATTTCTTAAACTTACTCATATCGGGAGTCAAGCCAGCTTCTTGCACGAGGGTCAGAAATTCGTCTACTTCTAGTATATACTGGTCTGAATATCCATGGGTCAAGTCATATGCAGTTGCGGCTGTTTTTCCTAAGTTTTGAGCCACTAATTCTGGTTTTACCGTATGTAATTCGATCAGCAGTAGGCCAAACTTCCCAACAAAAGGTGTCCATTTTTTAATGTGCTCTTTGAGGGACTCAGAAACCAAATTATTGTCGATTTTTTCACCTTGGAATGCGTATGCACCAGTTGATGAACTTATTCGTGTTGAGCTGCTGACAGGATTTTCCCAAATTCTATTATGATCTAAAAAGGTTCTTACGTTAAGCAAATTTTCTAATTCGATATCATAATTATTTTTTAGGTCCTTAGCTAGAAGCTCTGGATTTCCAATATCTCCCCAAATTATTTTTGCCCATATTTCGGCTTGAATGAGTTTCTCTCTAGAAACTTTTATTGCAGCGTGATTATAGTCTACACCAATTATGGTCAGAGGATATTCATCTAAAACGGTTCCTCGATAGGTTCGACTTTCAATAACTGAAAACAAATGCTTTAGAAATGCGCCATTACCACATCCCATATCGAGTATTCCTTTGGGTTGTTCATCTATTGGTTTATTGAAAAGATCGATTATAATTTCATCCACTACCTGAAAGTATGCGCTGTGGGCTCCACCACTTCCCCAGATATTCATTTCTCTATCAACATGTATTTCATTAGATCCAGTTGATTTTTTAGTCAGGATTAGAGGGTCACCGAATATGAGGTCGTCTAATTTCCTGAGCGTAGGAATATAAGACACGGTAACACCATAAGCGCTGGCCCTTTTGGCAAAAAACAAGCCAAAGTCATTGAACTCATAGGTGCTATTGTGTTTATTAAACCAACCAAGTTCTGCTAATATATTGAGTAATTCGTCAAACTCTTTATGGTTTTCATGGAACTCTTCTGACCTGAATTTGGACTCCATGAAATATTTGTGGAACATTCCAGTAATGCCAAGATGAACTATTGTTGGACCAACAATAATACCTTCAATATGAGTTAAGATTTGTTCCTCTATCCTTCTTTGAAACTTGTTATCAGATAACTCAATTCCATAGTTGATTCTGTACTTTTTATAAATACTACTTAACTTTAAAAATGGTTCTATTTCAAATTTTCTTTGATGATAACTTTCAGACATTTGTAATAGGTCCACAACATCCTCGTAGAGATAAAAATAATTAAAAGCTATTTCCGATTCTTCGTTCGTTTCATAGCTTACAGAGTTATTTTGGTTGTCAACATGTTGAATAAGCCATCCCTGAGAACAGAGCCCCCTCAGGGCTACATTCAGATAACCTTCGTTAGCCTTGAATTCGATAGCTAAATCTTTTAAGCCTACTTTTTTATGTTCTAGCAAATAATCAGTTACGCCATGTTTTTTTAAAGTATATGCAGTCGGGGCTATAACGATTCCGTCCAGATGGCGAAATAATCTATTTCTTAAAGCCGAATTTATTTTTGGATCCATATATTTATATTATGCATGATTTCATCAGATTAATGGCTTAGAAATCTTTCTATTTATGTATGTGAATTCTTGCTGGCTGCATGTGGGGAAATCAATCCTTCGTGGGCTGTCGCTTTTGTGAAACAGAAGCCTGTCCTGATCGATGCCGAAGGGAGTATTTTCAGGGGAGAAGGAGCTAAAAATGTATTGAAAGCATGCGGTATATGTGCTTTCAGACATTCTAGATACTATTCCTCGTCCCTCGGAATCACTTATTTCGACTAGGCTCAATGTAAACTTCTCCTTCGGAGAACTTACAACACATAATCATGATCTCCTTATAAATCCTCAATGACTTGGCTAAACTGTTAATCCGATAAATTTGTGTATACGCCTTGTCAGAAGTTTAAGCAACTAATCTAGCAAACAAATCTCAAACAGAAGATTTCGGCTGAAAAATTATAAACTGGTCTTCCATAGCTAGGGAAGGATATAAAGCCTGCTGTGCTTAGCATGATGATTGCATTGTAGCAAGGAATGTGATATTTATAAAGCGCATAGGAATGGTGATTCATAGCCTATGCTTGAACCAGAGGA